>Ga0116202_10001934_pt1 | contig 12249 bp, 13 predicted proteins | sample LakKivw325mmetaG_FD_94479 | JGI IMG/M metagenome (GOLD analysis project Ga0116202, IMG submission 94479) | Anoxic lake water microbial communities from Lake Kivu, Rwanda to study Microbial Dark Matter (Phase II) - Lake Kivu water 325m metaG | ecosystem: Environmental > Aquatic > Freshwater >... | reverse complement strand
CCCATGCGTTCGTCCCAAAACGCCGCGTTCGCCTCCCATGCGTCACGGGTTTCGGCGTTGGTGTCGCATTTATCTGTGCCTGTCATGTCACGCTCCTCTCGCTGTCGGCCATGAGGATAAGCGGCCAGCCAGTCTCGCGGACTTGCTCCTTCACGCCTGGGACTTCGAGCCAGGCTGCTCGTGGACATAGTATACCATATCTCAGGCCTATACATCGCCTGGAGCACTCGTGCGAATTCGCGTTTCTGCCGGCTCGGTCACGAGCATTTAGCGCGCTCGCACTTTTCCAGAGCAGTAATTGGTGGTATGATAGCGAAGCACGTGCAGATGGCGCTAGAACCAGGTGCTGAGACCGTGCGCACACGATTCAATCAGGAGCACGAAGGTACGAGGGGGATGATGACAAGAGAGAATCTCCATGCTGTGCTGGCCAAGACAGCGCGAGTTGGCGCGCGTTGTCCTTCCACACAGATGGCGGGACAGGCCCATGTCGTCTGAGCCGCGATGGCAATACCTGATGGACTGGATCCGCGACCTGCCCTGGGTATGGATCCTGGTCACCCTGGGGATGGCGCTGCTGGCTGCGCTGGTGTGGGCGCCACTGCTTGCGCGCCCGCCGCTCTCAGAAGTCCCCGCTCCCACAGCCCCTGTTGCGGTCGTCACGCAGATCGCTCCTGTCAGCATACCCTCCGTGAGCCCAACATCCATCGCCACCGGCACTGCGACACAGGCCCCCACCAGCACCGGAACGCCGGCCCCGACAAGGACGCTGACGGCGACCGCCAGCAGCACTCTGGCGTTGGTCCCAACACAAACGCCGCAGGCGATGATCACGCCGTTGGCAACCGAGTCCCCGGCGACACCAAGCGCAGGCTTTGAAATAGTAGGCATAGAGAGCTTGGCGTATTCGGACGGGACGCTGCGGCTCACGGGCACAGTCACGATGCCGTCTGCAGCCCAATCGAACGAATGGTGGGATGTTCGCTGGGTTGGGGATGACGTGGTGGGGCGATTGGGCCTCAAGGTATCCGATCCGAGCATCCAGTGGTATGCTGTCAATGCACCGGCGCAAATCCGCGATCAAGGCGCCGAAGGGATACTGGCAGAGTGGCAGCCGCCGAAGGAGACGCGATGCGTCGTGCACATCATGGTCTTTGCGCACGCCGGCCCGGCCACCGACCGTTACTTTGCTACGTTTGACCTTTCGCCAATCTTGCCGAACTGCGTGGCCACCGTACCGTGAGGTAGGGATCGTTGGGACGCGAGGGGCTGTCAAAGGCGAAAGTACCTGCGCCTCACGGCGCGCATATGCGGTGTGTTCTGCACCGTAAGGGCCTGCATCTCGGCAGAAATCTCAGGCGCCAAGCGCCGCGCGTTGCTCTGCCCAATCGCCTTCGCCACCCCTACGCTCCCCTCGGCCTGTTCCCGTTGCGTCAGACAAGCCGGCTCCGGCCAGGCAGCCAGGCCGGAACGCGCTGACAGTAGGCGCGCCAGGCATCGCCGTATTCCTCGGCCAGCAGCCGTTCCTCACGTTGGGCACGTGCGGCCAGTCCCAGCATCAACACAGCGTACAGCGCCGTTGCCCAAGTGCGGTACAGCAGCAAGGCGCCCCAGAACGCCCAGATCACGCCCAAGTACATGGGATGCCGCACCATCGCATACGGTCCGCGCGTGACCAGGTGATGTCCGACGTGCAGGCGCACACCAAAACCGCTTGCGCCGTCAAACTCCTGTCCCAGTGTGCGCATGCTCCATAGGTATAATGCAATTCCGCCGAACAGCAGCGCTGATCCCGCCAGGAGAGCCACGGCCTGCGGCGTGCCCGCCGGCCGCCAGGGCAGCGGGCGCCACAGCACCACACCAACCCCCACAAACGCCAGCGTGGCCAGCAACTGCAGCGGCCAGCGCAGCACATGCCGCGCAGCCCCCTCCTCCCGCGCCACAGGCCGCCGCGAAGCCCTCTGCATGCCCCGCAGCGCAGCCCCGAACGCGATGGCTGCAGCCAGCCCCCCCATCCTGCCGAACCAGACTTCTACACTATCCAGCAACGTGCCTGCTCCATGGGACCACCAAGCCAAATTTGCCCACGAGCTTGTCGGCTCACCACCGCGAATGAAAACGCTGTGGTGCCAGGACGTAGTATCGCCCCTTGCCGTTCGCCCTGCGTCAGACAGGGTGGGCGTCCGGACGGGCACCCTGTCTGGGACAGCGCGAGCGGCAAGGCCCGATGCTACACCCAATCCGCGTTTTCAGGGCAGGCACAAGGCTATGGACTCCTTTCCCACTCTGCATTCCCCGGGTTCTCCGTGTCTGCATCTGCCTTCCTGCTCGGTGGTACCCGCGTATCCGGTGATTATGTCCTATTCACCCAGCCCGTGGTCTTCTTGCTTATGTCGCCTGCCGTTTCGCAAGAACAACTGATGTCTCCACCTGGCGCTCGGGAATCGTCCAGTACTCATGTAGTAGGCGGTTTTTCTCTTCCTCCGGCAGCAGGCGATACCCGTTCTTCTGGTAGAAGGCAATCGCCCAGGTCGCCGCGGCCCACGTGCCGATCAGGATCGGTTTCTGCGTGCTGGATTCGAGCTGGCGCAGCAGGCGCGTGCCTACGCCTTGACCGCGCCTGGCCGTCCGCACATAGGCATGCCGGATCAGCGTCACCTCGCCCTTGTCCTGGATGCCCATGACCGCCACCAGGCTGCCTTCCTCCTCGCATCCCCAGAAGCGCACGCCCGAGGCAATCTCGTGCTGCAGCTCCTCCAGCGGCATGTACGGGTCGTGCCAGCGGTCCGCGGGTATGATGCCCTTGTACGCCCTGGCCGCATCGTTGATGACCTCAAACATCCCGGGCAAGTCCGCATCCACGCATGGGCGAATCCTGTTGTCTTGCATAGCCATCCTCGTATCACAGCCTGAAGGCAGAGGCACGCCACGGTCAGGATCGCGGCGCAGCTCCCCCGCGCTCACAAGACGTGCTTCGCAGAGCGCGAGAAGCTATCTGGTCCCAGCCGGTTGGCGATCAGCAAGGCCCAGGCGATCACGCCCGCGCTCATGATGATTTGCGTCGCCCCCTGCCCTGCTGCCGAAGCCGTGAAGAAATCGAACAGCCCATGCCACAGCGCCACCATCAGCACACTGCCGTGCGTGCTGTTGTAGAGCCAGGTCATCACCACCGCCCCGCACAGGATGCCAAAGATCATCCCTGGCAACACGATCAGCCCCAGGTCCTCGTAGGTGCTGTGGTAGAAGAAGGTCGGCACGTGCCACAGCACCCACATCAAGCCCAGGATCAGCGTAGCTGCAGAGGCGCTGCGGCTATGCTGGAGTCGCGGCAGGGCAAAGCCGCGCCAGCCGATTTCCTCGCCAAAGCCGAACGTCGCCAGCCACAGTAGCGGAGCCCCCAATCCGAGGTACGGCAGATAGTTCACCTGGCCGAGTAGCCACAATACTGGCCACTCACCGCCGAACAGCCGCACCACCATTGCGGCTACTCCAAACAGAGCCGCAGGCGACAGAGCGGCAACCAGCGCCCAGCCCCAACCCACGCGCCATTTCGTTATCCGCCTCAGCAGCTCCCTCAGCCCCTCGGAGCCCCCGGTGCACGCTGTGACCACCAGCGCCGCGATCGCCGGTCCAAGGGATGCCAAGTAGTGCAAGGCAAACGGAACGGGCCATTCGATCCAGCCACGATTCAAGGCGATTAACGGCAGCTCGACCAGCCAGGAGATACCCAGCGCCAGCCCGAAGTAGGCCAGCAGCGCACGCCTTCTCCGCATGCGCGCATCATGCACAGCTACAGGTGCCATGTCCGCAATCATAGGCCAGCGGCACAATCTGTCAACCAGGTCCCTAATGTGAATGCTGCATCGGAGTTCGTGATGCGGGGGATCTGCGAATCAGTGCACAGTATCATGACCTTCGCCTGCCCTGCGTCCGACGTATTTGCGGGTTGATTGCGCAGATGGTATGATGTCAGTCACCTGCGATCAGGCAGAACCACGCAGCAAAGGGAGTGCAACAGGTGTCACAAGCTTGCGACGTCCAACGCAATGGCGATCCATTCGGCCGCAGCGTGCTCTTTGAGACCTTCCCAACCGATCCAGTCATCTTCTTGCCCGATGTCCGCCCCTTGGTTGAGGACATCATCGCCAGGCACGGACTGGAGGAATGGAAGATCTGCGTAATGACCAACGAGACCCACCACCATCTGGGAATCTATGCCCTGATCGGTGCCAAGATGAGGCTGAAGGCGAGAGAGGAGTTGAGTGCCGGCTTTGGCATGCTGCAAGTGATCTCGTTTGCTGGGAGTCGGCCGCCCATCAGTTGTTTCAACGACGGCCTGCAGCTGAGCACCGGTTCTACCTTGGGCCACGGCAACATCACCGTAACCGATGAGGCCCCGGCCCGCGTTGAAGCACAGTTCTTGACGGACAAGCGTCGCTTGAGCATGCGTCTCAAAGGCGAGTACCGGCAGAGGATTGCCAACGACATCGCCCACGGCGTTCAGCAACATGGCAACCTCACGCCGTCCTACTTTGACCATGTGCGCGGCCTTGCGCTGCGCTACTGGCTGGAGTTCAGCCGCCACGATCTGTTTGATCTGCACACCGCCGAGTAGAGTTGGCCTCAGCGCACTGCGCGAGGGTGGTAATGGCTCTGGCCATTCCTCCACACGAACCTGCAAACGGGGATAGTGGTGACTTCAGCCATTCCCTCGCTTCTCAACCACCGGCGGCATCGGCTCTTCATTCACCACCAGCCGCAACACGTCCGGACGCGCATAGTGTCCGCACACGTCCAGATCATAGCGGGCGCGCGGAATCTCATCCAGATCCAGCTCTGCGCACAGAATGCCCTCTTGATCCCACAGCGGGCCCGCCAGCACCTCTCCCAGGGGCGAGACAATGGCGCTGCCACCGCGGCACATCACCTCAGGCTGGCTCGCCAGTTCCTCGCGCCCCGGCAACTCCGCCGGGTACATGCTGCGTGTGACGAACTGGTTGCAGCCCAGCACAAAGCAACGCCCTTCGCAGGCAATGTGCCTGAGCGTGGCCTGCCAGGCGTCGCGCGCGTCCGCAGTGGGCGCCAGGTAGATGTGCACGCCCTTGGCGTACATGGCTGTGCGCGCCAGCGGCATATAGTTCTCCCAGCAGATCAAGCCTCCCAACCTGCCGAACTCGGTGTCGATGGCGGTCAGCGTGCTGCCATCGCCCTCGCCCCAAATCAGGCGCTCTGAGGCGGTGGGCTTCAGCTTGCGGTGCTTGCCAAGCAGGCGCCCGTCAGGGCCAAAGTACAGCAGCGTGCAGTACAGCGTGCCACGGCTGAACTGCGCGTCACGCTCGGTGACGCCGATGGCCAAATAGGCCTGCGCATCCGCAGCTGCCGCGCCCAGCGCCTCCGTGGAAGGGCTGGGCACGTCCACAGCATTGTCCCAGTAGAGCTGGAACAACCGCCGGCCCTCCAGCGTGCGGCTGCCCACCACCGCCCCGAAGGACAACCCGCGCGGATAGGCAGGCACGAAGGATTCCGGCAGCAGAATGACGCGCGCACCCTGGGCGGCAGCCTCGCCCGTCAGTTGGCACGCCTTCGCGACAGTGGCCTCGCGATCGAACAGCTCTGGGGCTGCCTGCACGACGGCAGCCTTGACTCGGGCGCGTTCAAACACAGATTCCTCCTTCAAACTCCACGCGGCTCGCTGTTCTCCGTAGCTGTGAGTGCGTTGATTTCATCACCCAATGCCAGGATCTCCTCATTCTTGGGAATGTCACTCATACTGTGCCCATAATGCACAAAACGGGCAACCCCTGCCTTGTCGATCAGCACCTGGGCAGGCATCCGTCCCAGCTTGAAGAGGTTGACCTCCTGTCCGTAGAGCTTCAGTATGCTGTGAGTGGGGTCTGGCAGGCCGATGAAGGGCAGGGAATGCTGCTGCCAGTAATCGGCGAATGCCCGGGCGTTTTCGGGGCCGACGACAACGATCTGGATGTCGCGGGCTTCGAACTGGGGATAGTCCTGGCGCAACTGCGCCATGTGCGCGCGGCAGAACGGTCAGGCAAACGTGCGGTTGAAGACCAACAACACGTTCTTTCTACCGCGGAAATCCGACAGACTGACCATCTTGCCAGAAAAGTCGGGCAGGCCGAAATCGGGGGCAAGTTGATTGAGAAATACACGTGTCATGCTATCCTCCCCAGTCGTGTGTGGACCGTCGGCGCGCTGCAGAGCAGCTGATGGTCGCCAATACAGTGATTCCAGTACACAGGAGTTGCTCGGCTGCACACATCACCAGGCTCCCCGTCCAAGCACCTGGCTTTCATCTAGCTTTTGCTCACCGTCCTCGGAGACCTTCCGGGTTGCCCTCGGCAAAGCACAGCGTGCTGCCTGCCAAGCGAAACCCGCCAGGTGGGCAGAGCGCCACAACAAAAGCAGCGGCCAGATGCGCAATGGCGCTTCCCACAGCATGGCCGCCTGCGCTACGCTAGTAACACTCCCGTCGAATAGTGTGACCCACCCGCGCTTTCGATGATAGTGGAACGCCGCCCTCCCGCGCGTGAAATGCTGTCGCCAGTACCCACCGAGCTGTGACCCATTCGCATGGTAGACGACGGCTTCCGGGGCATACACCATGCCGAAACCGCCCGCAATCCAGCGATAGCAAAAGTCGCGATCTTCCCCGGCGGCATGCGGAAAGGTGCGGGCATCAAATCCTCCCAGCGCGCGAAAACGCTCCGCCGGCACGGTCAGGTTGCAGGTGGGCAGAAAGTTCGCCCGTTGAGCCTGGGGGTTGCACGCTACCAGCATCGAGTCCGCAATCCAGGCGCTGGCCACAGCGCAGGGGTTATCCACCAGGGAGTTGACAGTAGCCCCTCCAATCGCGTCGCCTGGTCTCTCCCTCACAACTGCCGCTATGCACTTGAGCCAATCCCTGCTGGGCAGGCAATCGTCATCGGTGAAGGCTAGATAGTTGAAGCGAGCTACAGCAGCAGCCGCGTTGCGTGCAGCCGCAGCGCCTACGTGCGGCAGAGCTAGCAGACCGACGTCCAAGCGTCGGCGGAAGCCCTCCAGTAGCGCCCTGGGCCGGCGCCAGCTGCCATCATCGGCCACAATCACCTCAAAATTAGCACGCGGGTAGTCGAATTCCGCCAGAGCCTGTAGACAGTTGGCCAGGGCGCGCTCGCGCTCATAGGTGGGCACAATCACAGAGAACTCGGTCTGCCCCATCACACTCTCCCCAGAGGCCACCCGGCCTGTGTCGCATCCGGCATAGTGATAGCGGGGAGGTCATATGCCGTTCCAGTCACGCGTGTGCTCTCCATATCTCACGCCGCCACTCAAACAACTGTTCGCACAGGCCGAGGAAGTAGACTGGCATGAGCAAAGAGAAGAGCAGCATGTGCATGCCCAGCTCCGCCCGCGAGATGCCAGCCGCAGCCCGTGCACGGCACATGCTCACTAGACCCTGCAACCAACGTTTCGCCGTGAACGCAAACGCGGCCGCGGGGCCCAGTCGAAGCAGCCCAGCGCCAGGCGCGGCGTGGTCGGCCAGCTTCATGGCGATGGAATTCGCCGCCATCTCTCCGAACCACATGTGCATCATGCCCGTCAGGGAGTGCGTGGAGTGATGGACTCGGATCGCCGGCCGGTAGGCAATCGGCACGCCCAACTTGCACAGTTCCCGCGAAAGCAGAACGGCTCCTGCACCATCAGACAGTACAGCATCTGTGGCTGGCAAAGCCTTGCGCAGCAGGTCGCGCCGGATGGCCAGGTTGTCGTCCCACACCATCTTCACCTCGCCCGCAACCTGACCCAGATAGTCGCCATGCACACTGAGCGCCTGGAAGCGCTGCAGGAAGCCCCGGTCTCCATGCTGTCCACTCCCCACCATGATTCTGTGACCCTGCGCTGCTTCTTGTTCGATGCAGGCCAGCCAATCGGATTCGGCCCGGCAGTGCGCGCCCAGCAACGCCACCCACTCTCCGCGCACGTGTGGCACATGCCTGCGCAACGCGCACACCCAACCGATGCGCCGTTGCTCGCTCACCAACCGGAATTGCGGGAATCCCTTGGCCACCACAGAGGCAGTCTCATCTACCGAGCCGTCGTCCAGCACCAGCACTTCGAAGCCGCCAGGAGATCGCTGGCCTAACAGGGATTCCAGGCAAGCGGCAATGTGGGCCTGGTCATTGTGGCAATACACTACGATCGAGATCACCTAACCTCCAGAGGCGACCCATCACTGGTTGTTATTTAGCATGCGACACAGTCGATCGCACTTGCGGCTGGATGTGCGGATCTGCCGGGCCGCAGTCCCCTTCCATAGGCGCCGCGGGTCATCATGTAATACATTGCCAATGGCCGGAAAGCCATAGCACAACCGCGCGTCACCAAAAGGATCCACATACAGGCGACTGAGAGTTCCCAGGCAAGGCAACTTGACAATGTCCTCGGGCCGCCCATAGTAGGCGGGGAAGTTGCGCAGCTGTGAAGGTGCGTTATGGATGTGACAGCCCTGCCCCTGCATCTGCAGCAGGTCGTGCACCTGCACTCTTAGCTCGGACAGGTCCGTCACCCAGAGTGGGTTCCGTGCGATCCAAGCGCGCTGGGTCTGTGGCATGCGATCGTGGACAGCGAACGCATAGTGCGCTTCTGGAGGGGCAAGCACCTGAAAGATAATGCCGGTCAGGCCCTGTTCCCGCGCGAAGCGCGCCAGGGACGTCAGCTCGCCGCAATTGCTCTGCATGACCAGCGTTGCGAGGCAAAGCTCCATTACTCGGGGCACGGCCTGCCATGCGGAGATGCACTGCAGGATACGCGCGTGGCTGCCAGGCTTGCCGCGCGTTTGGTCGTGCAGCTGTGGTTGTAGACTGTTTAGCGAGACCGTCACCCGATCGACGCCAGCAGCCTCCAGAGCATCCAGCTTGACACGGTCCAGGAACCATCCATTGCTGATCAACACGACGCGCAGCCCATGCCGCTTGGCTTGTGCGACAAAAGGCAATAGATCCGCTCGCATGAGTGGCTCACCACCGGTAACGGCAATCTCGCCTAAAAGTGGCAGGGCTGCAATCCGCTCCAGGATGGTGGTCCACTCCGTCAAGCACAGTTCGCGAGGCGAAGCGGGTGTGTGCCATTTGGAGCACGTGGGGCAACAGAAATTGCAGCCGTCAGTAATGTCGATTTGTACCCGCAGGGGAGGAGGTACCACGCCCCAGCCCAGTATGGTACGCTTGGCAGCCTGGAGCGAATCCCTTCTCAGTGACTTGGCGATCTCTTTGGAGCGATAGAGCAGCTCACTTGTGCGCACCGACATGCCTTCCATGCCAGAGTGACCTGGCCCATCACGTCCGGCGCCAAGCCGACCGGATTGTATCATGAGCATGTGGGTAGGACAAATCCAGTCTGGCAGATCCCTGCACGCTTGCATTTCGGGTAGTCGTCAGCTAGACTAGGTTCTCGTGTCTGATAAGGGGGATGAATGGCCAACAATGCTTTGGGTCCGCGCGTGCATGCGCGGCCCTTTCGCGACGACGCCGATTTCTGGCGTGTGCGCGAGCTGCTGATCGCGACCTATCCCATCACGCCAACCCAATGGAACTGGGACATCCGCCACTGGGATGGCCAGCGTTCCTACGGTAGGGACCCGGCCCTCGACCCGCGCTGGGCTGAGCGTATCCACCTGTGGGAGACGGAGGAGGGCCAGCTCGTTGGCGCCGTGCACCCCGAGGACGGCGGTGACGCCATCCTGCAGGTCCATCCTGACTACCGGCACATCGAAGACGAAATGCTCACCTGGGCCGAGGCGCATTTGGCCCTGCCAACTGCGGACGGAAAGAAGCGCCAGCTCCTGGTGCAGGTCTTCGACTATGATACACAGCGCCGGTGCCTGCTCGCGCGCCGCGGCTACGAGCCCACCTCCCAGGGAGCAATCTCGCGCCGCATGCGCTTTGGCAAGCGCATCCCTCCGCAGCCCGAACTGGCCACGGGCTACGCCCTGCGCACCACGCGCCCCGATGATCAAGGGCACGCGCAGCGCGTGTCTGATCTGCTCAACGCAGCATTCGGCCGCACCTGCCACACAGGACAAGAGTACCTCTCGTTCACCGCGCACTCGCCGTCATTTCGAAGCGACCTGGACCTGGTGGCGGAAGCGCCAGATGGTTCGTTCGCCGCCTACGTCGGAGTGACCTACGATCCGGCCAACCGGCGCGGCATTTTCGAACCAGTCTGCACGCATCCGCAGCACCGCCGGCGTGGCTTGGCCATGGCCCTGATGCTCGAAGGCGTGCACCGCCTCATGGCATTGGGCGCCACCGATGCGTACGTGGACACCGGAGACGCCGCGGCGGCCAATGCGCTGTATGACGCCGTGGGCTTCGGCGAGGCCTATCGCGGCCTCATTTGGCGCAAGGTACTCTAGTCGCAAGAAACCGGGTTTCTGATCTCCTGCACACAAGCATGCGCCAAGCAGCAGAGGATTCCCAACCAAACGAGAAACCCGGTTTCTGCCATGCTGCTACCGGATGCACGTGGGCCGGAAACTGCCGATGTCGAACTTGGCATACACGATCTCCCGCGCACTCCCGGCCTTGGCGACCAGGCGGATGTGCAGGACGCAGCGTGTGTCCGACGTGACCGGCCAGGTGGCAAGCACCGATTGGGCATCCTGGGTACGGAACTCCCCCGTAACCGGATACCACGCAATGCGCTCATCGGTCGCCTCTAGGCCGTACTTGCCCACCACGTCGTCGCTCACCCAAGAGACCTGCCACCACTGGTCAGCGTACCTGTCCTTGGGCATCTGGACCGTTCCGAGCAGGCTCAGCTTGCCATCGGCATAGGACAGGCCGCGAATGGTCACTTGCCGGTAGTGAGCCACACCGGCGTCCACTCTGTCGATCGCAAGCGGCTTGAGCCCGCTTGCCTGAGCGCTCGCCTGCGACGCGGTCGAGCCCGCGGGACCCCGGGAGAAAGACCGCGCCAGAAGTACCAACAGCACCAGGACCACTACCAGGCCTAGCGCCAGCGCCCATGTCGGGAGTCCCTCGAACCGGCGCCGTGCTTTCTCCAAGGCTGGCCTGGCCCGCCCCCTGATTTCTTCGTACCTTAGCTTGATATTGGTCCATGCCGAGGCTTGGCTCGCAGATTTGGCGGCAGGCTTTCGCGCTGGCTGCGACGCTGGACTCGATGCCCGCTTTCGCGTGCGTGGCTGCGCAGGCTTGGTCACTGGGGGCCTGGGCTTGTCAGTGGCAAAGCCCGTGGTCGGCTCACTCGAGGCCTGCTGCACAGGCCACACGACAGGCTCCCTCGACACCCGAAGCGCCGGCTCGGCCTGGGCTGAATCCCATGCTTGTTCCGTGGACCCGGTTGCTTGCGACTGCAGTCGACCGTTGCGAACACCCATCTTCTGCACCTCCTTGGGTACTTCAGACTGCTTCTCGCACGTACGTGCGAACGAGTGCTGTCCCGCTATTCCAACCATAAGACGCTGCAGGCACGAGGCTGTGTATGGCTTTGTGGCCATATTATATACTCAAAATTCACAATTGTGCAACTTTTCAGATACGCTCTATGCGCATGCCGCAGGGCAGAGTTGCTGCCCTTGGGTGGTGCGCACCGCAGGTGCACCAGGCGGCTGGGGCAGAAGCTGCCAGAGCAGCCGGCAATGGAGGGCAGATCACTTGAGGGGGATAGCAGCTTCGGGCAGAACCTAGATCCAAAGGCCAGGAGCCACGGCTCAGGACGCCGGGCTCCCGAGCCTGCAAGCGGTGCGCTAGAAGGTGGGCTGCGCCTCTGCGCCTTGCGCCAGCCAGGACTTGAGTGGCTCGTGCACGATCAGGCCGTTCAGCGTTTCGGGATAGCGCAATGTTTCCTCGTACACCGCACATACGAGTGCGTTGAGCGAGTCCGGACGCCGTTCCGCTGGCACGCGCGAGTGCAGATGCAGAGGGTAGCTGTAGTGCACAGGTAACAGTCGCAGGCGCTCACGCGGCACGCGTCGCGCCAGCAGGGCACTCAGCACAGCCTGGTGCAGAAAGATGCGATGTAACTCATCCGCGCAGTAGCGCGTCTGAAAGTCTCGATCCTTGACCAAGACCCGGAAGAGCTCTCGCCACTCCTGCAGCAGCCGCCTGGACGGATCGATCGAGAAGACGTGCGTGTTAAAGTAGGGACGCAATCTTTGGGCATCCACAAAGGACTCCAGCGTGAACGCCGCCTCCTCCAGGCCGGCCGCCGCGTAGACCCCTCGCCAGT
>Ga0116202_10001933_pt1 | contig 12253 bp, 10 predicted proteins | sample LakKivw325mmetaG_FD_94479 | JGI IMG/M metagenome (GOLD analysis project Ga0116202, IMG submission 94479) | Anoxic lake water microbial communities from Lake Kivu, Rwanda to study Microbial Dark Matter (Phase II) - Lake Kivu water 325m metaG | ecosystem: Environmental > Aquatic > Freshwater >... | reverse complement strand
TCGGTTTTACCGTTGACATAAACAAAATAGCCGATGTCAGAAACCTTAAAGCCCTTTTGCCGTAAGAGCCATTGATAAACTTCAATTTGCCGCTTATAACTAATTTGCCAATCCGCATCTAAATTTACTTCGGAGTTTTTACTAGTGGCTTTATAATCCACCACCATTAACTCGCCTTTCGGGCTACACCAAATATCATCAATCGCGCCGGTAATAATCAAATTCGTTTTGGCGTGCAAAACCTGGATGCCCTTAAAATTTTCCCGCCATTCTTTTAAATCTTTATGTTGAAAGGGTGTAGCCTCAATGCCATAGGCCTTCATTAAAGGATGGGTGGTTTGTTTGGCGCGATGAATGTCAAATTCTTTTTTCAAAAGCGCGTCCACGGCCGCATTTAAACTAAAAGGAAAACCGGGCGGTCGACTGATGCCGAGCCGCCGATCTAAATAAAAACAGCGCGGGCATTCTAAAAATAAATCAATCTTAGACCGACTGATTTTAAATGTCTCACGACTAGCCGGATCAAAAATATTTTTGATCCGTTTGGAATTATAATATTGCGACATAAACGAAATTAAAAATAACTTATTCTGCTGTTTTACCAACAATTTTAATAACTTTGGGAAAAATTATTCTCGCGATAGCATCAATCTTGGCTTCATTAATAGAATAAAATTTGATGTCTCGTGGGGTAAAAATGCCCTTAATACAACGGCAAACATCTTCAAGGGAAATATTCTGTCGACTTAATTTTAGTTTTTTTAATTCTGCCAGGGTCTGCTTAGCCTGCAATAAATATTCATCTGACCTATGGCTGAAAGATTCGCTATACGAACCCATCGGATCGATTTCTTGAAAGGCCCCAAGAATCAGCTTGCCAACTAGACCTTCTTGGGCAAGAAAAGATTCGACCTCTTTTTCGGCCTCACCGGCGAATCGATCGCCTTCGATATTTTTTGGATTAAGCCAGCCCATTTTAATAATATAATTTATGATTGCCTTTTAATTTTAGCCCCGAGTTTAGCCAAGCGCTCTTCAATTTTTTCATAACCCCGATCAATAATCTCTGCCTGATTAATCGTTGTCTGGCCAGTAGCAATTAAGCCAGCAATAATCAAAGTTACTCCAGCCCGCAAGTCTAAACTTTTAATATCCTGACCATAGAGCGGTGTCGGACCAGTGATAATTACCCGGTGCGGATCAGCAATAATCGCATTAGCTCCCATTTTAGCCAATTCATTCACATAACCCATCCGTCCCTCAAAAAGCGGATCTTGAATTAAACTCGTGCCTTGACATTGAGTGGCTAAAACACCAAAAGGTGATTGCAGGTCAGTGGGAAATCCTGGATAAGGCATAGTTTGCAACTTGAAAGCCTTAAGATCTGGCGAAGAAAAAATCTCTAAGTAATTATCCCCTACTTCCATCTTCACGCCGATCTGTTTTAATTTTAATAAAATTATTTCTAAGTGTTCGGGAATAATATTTTTAATTTTAATTTCTCCGCGGGTAGCCGCGGCCAAAACGGCAAAAGTGCCGGCCTCAATTTGATCAGGGATAATTGTGTGCTCGGCGCCGTGCAATTTTTTGACCCCATCAATGATTAAAACGTGCGTCCCAATGCCGCTGATTTTAGCGCCTATTTTATTAAGAAAATTGCATAAATCTTGAACATGGGGTTCAGCTGCCGCCAATTTAATTATTGTCCGCCCTTCGGCGAGCGAAGCGGCCATCAGCGCATTCTCTGTTGCCGTAACTGAAAATTCTGGTAGAATAATAACCGTACCTCTTAGTTCTTTGGCGCGCATTCCGTAAAAGCGATCTTTACGCTCAATCTGGGCCCCCAATTTTTCCAAAGCATAAATATGCGTATCAAGCGGCCGATTACCGATGATGCAGCCGCCTGGCTCGGGTAAATCAATTTGACCAAAACGCGCCAGAAGCGGTCCCATAAATAAAACCGAAGACCTGATGCGCCGCACTGACTTTTCTTCCAAATGCTCTGGATTGATATTTTTATTAGAAATTTTTAAAGTGTGTTCGTCCAAATATTCAATCTCACTGCCTAAACTTTTCATAATTTCAAGTACGGCCCGGACATCAGAAATATTGGGCACATTTTTTAACAGACAAGGCTGTTTGGTTAAAAGCGTGGCCGCTAAAATTGGTGTGGCAGCATTTTTCATACCCATCACCTCAATCTCCCCTTTTAAATGCTCGCCACCTTCAATAATAAATTTAGCCATATGAAATTTCGTTATAGATTATTAATTATTATACCACTATCTATTATTTTTGTCATCATGGCCCCTGGATTAATTTTATATGGTCAAGGTTATCGTTATGACTGGCAAAATAAGCGCCTTTCTAAAACCGGGAGTTTTTTCGTTGATTCGGTGCCGCGCGATGCCCAAGTATTAATAAACGGTCAAATCCCATCTGCTCCCTGGTACCAACAATTATTTGTTTACAAAAAATTTTTGGGATTAACCAAAATTAACAGCAACACCCCTACGGTTGTTTCTAATCTTTTACCCAACAAATACCAACTAATCATTACCAAAGATGGCTACCAACCTTGGCAGAAAGAACTGGAAATTCAGGCAGAGAAAACTACTAACACCGGAAAAATATATTTATTTTTAGAAAAAATTGAACCCGAGTTACTGTTGATTGAAAAAATCTCTAAACTGCTGTCGATTGATAACGGTAAACAAATTATTTATTCTGTTTATAATTCAGGCGACCAAACCTCACAAATAAAATCAATTAAGCCCGATCAAAATCCCGTCAGCCCCGAATTAATTACGAAAATTAAAGGAGCTGTTTTGTCTTTAGAGATAGCCGATCGCTATTTGGTGGCCAAAACCGCTACCAATTTTTATTTAATCAATTTAACCAATCATCAAGAAATAATTTCCCTAAATAGTTTGATTCAATCGCCGCAAAAAATAATGCTGCTCAACAATTCATTTTATGTCCAATCTGGTTATAAAATTTATCAGCTTGATCCCGTAACTAAAAAAAATGACTTGTTTTTTGATTTGACCAAAATATCGCCAATCGGCTCCTTGCTAAAAGACTGGACCATTCATCAAGATTATTTGCTAGTGATTAAACAAGTGGCTAATAACGTCTATCTTGATAAAATAAAAATTGGGTCAACTATTGAAAAATATAATCAACAATCAATAATTTTTAGTTTACTGCTGCCTAATTATAAATTTAAAATTAATCCCCAACAAATTAATGAGGAAATTATTATTTTAACTACCGAGCAAGACTTTTGGGTTATCGATCCCGGCCAAAAAACTAATTATATTATTGCTAGAAATTCGGCTAAACAAATTATTATTCAATCAGAGCTGAATCAGATTATCTCTTACAATGATTTTGAAATTTCGCTCTCCAGTGCCAGTAAAGAATTTGAATTGTGGAAAATAAAAAATGTCCTGATTAATCGCCGTGGCAACCAAATTAATCAAGTTATCTGTCAAGCCGGTAATAATTATTTAATCATTGTCAATAAAAACAATACTATCTCGGCTATTGAATTAGACGGTCGCAATGTTCGCAATTATTATCAGTTGACGCAATTTAATTTTATTAACAACGTTTGGACCAATTCCAACCCCGGCTATCTTTATGTTTGGGGAAAAATAAAAAACCAAGAAGGTGTTTGGCGCCTCAAGGTTCAATGATATGCAAAAGATGGGATACAATAGAGCTAAATTGTATGGACTAAAACTATTCCACCATTCGAGCGAATTAGACCATAGGTAACACCACACTAGTTACACGAACCTGCCTCGCCTTGCGAGTCAAGGCAGGTAATCACTAATTAAGGCGGCTTGGGCGTTTATTTTAAGACTGAATCTTTCTAACCGCCTCACTAATCAACACGAATATTTTTCTGGGCTAAAAAATTGGCGGTCCGCAGCATTGAGTCAAACGTCCCAGCATCAGACCAAAAACCTTTGATTATCTCATAAGTCAGAATATTTTTTTCAAGATAAAAATTATTAACATCAGTAATTTCTAATTCTCCACGAGCGGAGGGTTTTAATTTCTTAATCAATTCCCAGACCTGCTCATCATACATATACAAACCAGTCACCGCATAATTTGACTTAGGATTTTTGGGTTTTTCTTCAATGCTGATAATTTTTTCTGCCCTTACTTCAGCCACGCCGAATCTCTGTGGATCAACCACTTCTTTTAAAAATATTTTTGCTCCCGATGGTTGTTGTTCAAATCTTTTTACGTAAGAACTTATGTCATCTTTAAAAATATTGTCACCTAAAATCACCGCTATTTTATCGCGACCAGCAAATTCTTCGGCTAAACCTAAGGCCTCGGCAATGCCGCCTGCTCCGGACTGATAAGTATAATGAATTTCTTTTAAACCAAATTCCCGCCCATTCTCCAGTAGTTTTAAAAAATCGCCTGGGCTATTTCCGCCGGTCACAATCATAATATCTTTAATCCCGGCTTGGGTTAAAGTTTTTAAGGGACAGTAAATCATCGGTTGATTATAAACCGGCAAACAGTGCTTATTGGTCACTTTAGTGCAGGGCAGCAACCTGGTACCGTTGCCACCAGCTAAAATAATGCCCTTCATGGGTTTGAATTTTGAATTATGAATCATGAATCATGAATTATGAATTGTGGACAAATCTTGAAAAATTTAATCTCTGCCCTTAATTCTTAATTCATACTTCTTAATTCTTATTTAAGATAATCTCTTAAAGCCTTTTTCCAGTTTCTTATCTTGGAAAATTTGTGGTTAATTAAAATTGAATATTTTGGTCTTTTGGCCGGCAACGGATAATCTTTGGTTGAACAAGCCTTAATTTTTAATTTAGCGCCTGATAATTTAACAATCATTCTAGCAAATTTATACCAAGTCGTAACGCCTGAATTAGTAAGATGATAGATTCCATAAGGCGCTTTATTGATTAATAAATTTTTAACGGCCAGCGCTAGGTCGTAGGTATAGGTGGGAGAGCCAAATTGATCGTTAACTACTTTAATCATCTTGCGATTTTTGGCTAGCTTTAAAATAGTATCAACAAAATTTTTATGGTGGTGTCGATGACTGGCTGGCCCGAAAAGCCAAGAGGTTCTAATTAGATAATATTTTAATCCTTGGGAGGCTAATTTGTTAATTTGTCTTTCGCCTATTAACTTGGATCGGCCATAATTATTTAAAGGTGTTTCTGGTAAATCAGATTCTTGATAGCCTTGTTTTTTTCGTCCGCTAAAAACATAATCAGTGCTAAAATGTATCAAAATAGCCCCCAATCTTAAGGACAAACGGGCCAGATTAGCTACAGCCTGACCATTTATTTTTTGAGCCAATTTCTTATTCTTTTCCGCAGCATCAACATCAGTATAAGCAGCCGCATTAATTATCACATCTGGTTTAAGTTTCTTTAATTTACGCGTCAATTTTTTGACATCAGTAATATCAAGATCATTAATGCCCAAACCAAGGGGCCAAAAAGCTCCAAAAACTTTCATCAAATCATGGCCCAGCATTCCCTTGGCGCCCAAAATTAATATTTTCATAACAATTTATCTATTTTTGGTAGTCCAGTCAAAACCAATTTTTGGATCATTAAAGGGAATTCTTTCCTCGTCAGGATGATTAGCATCATAAGCTTGTGTCGTATGATAAAAAAGACCAACCGGCTCATCGTTCAAGACACGATAACCGTGGGCCACGCCCGGCGGAATGGCCAAAAGCGCCAAATTTTTATCTCCCAAATAAAAAACATTTGTTTCGCCCCGGCTAAGTGATTTTTGACGTAAATCATAAAGAACCACCTGGGCCATCCCTTTAACCACAAACCAAAAATCCCATTGTTTTTTGTGCCAATGAAAGGCCTTAATAACGCCAGGATAAGTTTCACTATAACTGGTTTGTTTAATGGTCTGGAAAAGGGAATCAGTCTCTTTTAAAACTTCCGCTAAAAAACCGCGGTCATCTAAATTTAAATTAATCTTTTTTAATTGAACATCTTGAATCATAAAAAATTATTTGAAGCTCCAAAATTTATTGAAAATAAATCGCAAAATCCACACCAAGGCCGCGGCTACTGCCTTACTAATCAAATCAAAAAGGTGGATTTGATTTAGCAAAAAGACAAAAACCAATTGATAAACCACAATTCCTCCAACAACCACTATCCAAAATTTTACATATTGAACCAATAGATTTTTTTGATAACTCCTAAATGTCCAATTCCTGTTCCAAACAAAATTTAAGCTGGCCGATAAACAAATTGACAAAAAATTAGCCCAAGCCGGACCAAGAAAAAACAGACGAGTCAAAACAATATAAGACAAAAAGTCAACAATAAAACAAAGACCACCGACAATGGAAAACTTAATAAATTGTTTCAACCAAGGATGTTTTTGAATTAAATAATTTTGGTTGGCTTGACGACTGGCAAAAGAACAAAAATTTTTAAACATCTTGAGTTTCATTAATTAACCGGTTAATCGCCATTAATGGTGGCCACGCTAACCCCTCCCAAAAAACGTCGATCATAGGCAAAAAATCCGCCCTGGCTAACGCCCAAATAATCAAAAATTCTAACATGAGGAGGCGAACCTCGACCAGTCCCGGTTATAATCTCCGCCTGAGAATCTCCGTTTAAATCATTAACGGCCAAATTAACGCCATTAAAATAATTTCTATCGTAGGCTAAAAATTGAGTTTGTAAAAAGCCGAAGTAATCAAAAACTCTCACATAAGGACTAGCTCCACCGGCAATACTAGCAATAATTTCTGCCCGACCATCATTGTTAACATCACCCACGGCTATATTAATCCCGCCTTTAAACTTTTCTAAAAAAGCATACCATTGCAGCTCCAGATCGCCGTTGGGGCTAAAAATTCTTACTAAAGGACTACCGCCACTACCTAAGCTGGTAATAATTTCATTATCACCATCACCATCAATGTCGCCGCAGACCACCTTAACTTCTTGACGAACCGATTTGTTATAGGCTAAAAATTTGTGTTTTAATTGTCCCAAATTGTCATAAACATAAACCACAGGATCAGTGCCGCCATTAGGAGTAACAATAATATCCGAAACTCTATCGCCATCTAAATCGCAAGTCGTGACATTTAGTCCTCGATAATAATTTTTGAGAGTGAAAAATTGACTTTTTACAGCACCGGTGATATCAAAAATTCTCACATGCGATCCGCCATTGCTGGCCGGAACAGTAACAATTTCTTCTTGGCCATCACCGTCAATGTCACCAGTGGCCACCCGTACCCCACCGCTAAACTTAGTATCATAAGCCATAAAACCAGAGATGGGTAAACCATTGGATTTCATTACTCTAATGTGGGGTCCGCCGCCTCGTCCAGCCGCGGTTACAATATACCTAGTTTGCGTGGCTTGCATTAATTGAGAATAAACATAACTCACGGCCCGATAAACATTTAACCGGCCTCGACCCAATTTACCAACATAGTCCGGGTTGGCAGAGTCAATATTGTCGGCCTGATCTAAAAGAATATCTCGCACCTGCTGATTGGTTAATAAGGGGTTTAAACTTTTAAGCAAAGCCGCAGCTCCAGAAACCAAAGGCACGGCTACTGATGTTCCTGACCAATAACCTCCATAGCGATTCTGATAATCAGCCAAAGAAGGATTAACAACCAATAAACCATAAATACGACTCCCGGGCGCGGTAATGTCAACACAGCTGGACCCAAAGTTAGAGAAGGAGGCTTTGCGATCTGATTGATCAGTCGCCGCCACGCCGATAATATAATTATCAGTATCATTGAGGTCCAAACAAATAGGGTAAGACGGCGCAACATCCAAATTCTCAATTTGTCCGGTGGCTTCATTGCCGGCCGCGGCTACAATAATCAAACCATTCTTCCAGGCTTCTTTAATAGCTTGAGCTAAAAATTCACTCCGACCAGTGCCGACAAAACTTAAATTAATAATTTTTGCTCCGTTGTTCTTAGCATAATTAATAGCGGCAATAACCGAGTCAACCGAACCAACCCCTTGACTATCTAAAACCCTTAAAGCCATAATTTTGCTTTTCCAGGCTAAACCAACTACGCCTTCGTGATTATCTCCTACCGCGGCAGCGATGCCAGCCACAAGAGTACCATGATTAATGGCGCCGATATTATAATTACCTTCAAATTTAGGTTTGGGGTCAGGAACGTTTTTTACAAAATCCCAACCAGCATAATCATCAATATAGCCGTTTTTATCATCGTCAACACCATTACCAGCAATCTCTTGTTTGTTAATCCATATATTGTTTTTTAAATCAGGGTGGTCAATGTCTACACCAGTATCTAAAACAGCAATCACCATATCCTCTGACCCACCTGGTACCATATCCCAAGATTGAGGAGCCTGAATTTGACTAAAATTCCATTGTTCGTTATATAAAGGATCGTTAGGGGTATAAGCGGCTTTAATCATATAATTAGGTTCTGCTACCTCAACTTCCGGACGCTGGGATATTGTTTTAGCCACAGATAAAACATCAATTGGCTGAGGATAGTCAATTTTATAAATTTTATCTTGGCTCTTTAGTTTAACCAACAATTGATTAGGCAAATAATCCTGTGTTGCCGCTGGTACAGTTGTCTGGGCTTTTAAATTAAAATTGCCAACATTAAAACACATCAGCAGCAAACTGAAAGCCAGAATAATGAATTTTGTTTTAGATAGTCGTTGTTTCATTATTTTAAATAAATTTGTTTATTCTTGTCGTGCTCTTCTTTGGTTTTGCTAAAAATTGTTTTTCCGCTGTCCGTAGCCAAGAAAAACCAATAATCGTTAGCTAAGGGATAAATGGCTGCTTTAATTGATAATAGGCTCGGATTGTCAATCGGTCCAGGCGGCAAACCGCGATGCAAATAAGTATTATAGGGAGAAGGGGTGCGCGTATCGTCAAGAGATAATTGTTTTCTGGCGATTCCTAAAACATAGTTGACGCTGGCACAGGATTGTAGGGCAATATTATTATCTAATCTTCGCCAAAAAATATCAGCAATCAATCGACGGTCAGCATCAAGGGCCGCCTCTTTTTCGATCAAACTGGCCATAGTGACTACTTGAAACAAAGTCCGCTGATCTTTTTTAATGTCCACTAACATATCAGGAGTAATTTTTTGATCAAAATTTTCTAACATCTTTTCAATAATGTCATTGCTGGTGGTTTTTTTAAAAAAAGAATAGGTGTCGGGGAATAAAAATCCTTCTAAATTAATTGACTCTGGCACATCTTTCAACCAGTCATATTTATTTCTAAATTTATCTTGATTATTTTTTAGAACTGCCAGAAAATCATCGTGTTTAACCAATCCTAATTTCTCTAAATAAGCGGCAATTTCTTGATTGCTCCAACCTTCTATAATGGTGGCGCTTACCTCTTCTGGTTTTGGCCGACTGATTAAAACTTTAATTACTTCTATTAAATCCATATCAGGACTCAAATAATACTGCCCAGGCCAAAATTTATTCTTGACGTTAATCAAAAAAACAACTCCTTCAAATAATTTATCGTTCTTAATTAATCCCGCCTCTTTTAACCTAACGGCAATGTCTTTCACGCCCTCGCCTTTATTTAAAACAAAAACTTGCGGATTAAATTTTTTGGCTTGCGGGGCCATAGCCTGCCAGTTAAAATACAACAAAACGGCCAATAAGATAAAAATGATATAACCAATAATAATGGCCTTCATCGGCATAGAAAATTAAGCCACCTTAAAAACATGCCTTTGCCTAAACTCTTCTCGCTTGCCTTTGTTCCATTGCTGTACTGGTCTTAAATAACCGACAATGCGGGAATAAACCTCAGTCGGCTTATTGCAATCAGGGCAGTTAAACTGTTCGCCCTTTAAATAACCATGGTCAGAACAAATGCTAAAGGTGGGGGTGAAAGTAAGATAAGGTAATTTGAAATTATCAAAAATACGTTTCACCAATCTCTTACAAACATTACCGTCAGTCAATCTTTCGCCCAACCAAACATGAAAAACCGTGCCGCCGGTGTATTTGGTCTGCAGTTCGTCTTGTAATTTTAAAGCCTCAAATAAATCGCCCTTAAAATCAACCGGCAGTTGAGTGGAGTTAGTATAGTAAGGAACCTTCTCGCCAGCCGTAATAATGTCTGGATACATTGCTTTGTCTTTTTCAGCCAAACGATAAGAGGTGCCTTCAGCCGGCGTGCTTTCTAAATTATAAATATTATTGGTTTCGGCCTGATAGCCAAGCAAGCGCTCGCGCATAAAATCCAAAACCTTCAGAGTAAAATTTCTCCCTTCTTTAGAAGCAATATCCTTGTTCATAAAATTTAATAAGGCTTCGTTCATACCAATTAAACCAATCGTAGCAAAATGGTTGGCCCAATAACTGCCTCTAGTTTTTTTAATCCCACCTAAATAATTACGCGAATATGGATAAAGCCCCTTTTCCACAAAATCTTCCAAAACCTTTCTTTTAATTTCCAGACTCTCTTTGGCCAAATCCATTAAGTGACCCAATCGAGCCAAAAATTCATTCTCGCTTTTGGAAAGATAGCCTACGCGCGGCACATTAATGGTGACCACGCCCATGCTGCCGGTTAAAGGATTGGCGCCAAATAAACCGCCGCCTCTTTTGTATAATTCTCTTTTATCTAAACGCAAACGACAACACATACTGCGAACATCATCAGGCTTCATATCAGACTGGATAAAATTACTAAAATAATTTATACCGTATTTAGCCGTAGCCTCCCACATCGGCTCAAGAGATGGATTGTTCCAATCAAAATCATGGGTAATATTAATGGTCGGAATAGGAAAAGTAAAAACTCTTTTTTTATAATCACCTTCGGACATGCATTCAAAAAGGGCACGGTTTAGAACATTCATTTCTTCCTGAAATTCTCCGTAAGTTTCTGTCTGGGGCTGACCGCCAATAATCACCGGCGTCTCGGCTAATGAAGAGGGCGGATTAATGTCTAAGGTAATGTTGGTAAAAGGGGTTTGAAAACCAACCCTAGTCGGCACAGCGCAATTAAATAAAAATTCCTGAACTGCTTGTTTAACCTGTGGATAATCCAAATGATCATAACGAATAAAAGGAGCGAGCAAGGTATCAAAAGATGAAATAGCCTGGGCTCCGGCTGATTCACCTTGAAGAGTATAGAAAAAATTAACCAATTGGCCCAAGGCAGTGCGCAGATGTCTGGCTGGTCTTGACTCAACCTTACCAGTCACGCCGCCAAATCCTCTGACTAATAAATCATATAAATCCCAACCCATACAATAAGCGCCCAAACAATCTAAATTGTGCAAATGAAAATCTCCGCTTTTACTCGCTTCGCGAATTTCTCTGGGATAAATTTTGTTTAACCAATATTGTTTGATGACACCGGAAGTGACATAGTGATTTAAACCCTGAAGCGAATAAGCCATATTGGCATTTTCGTGCACCTCCCAATCAAGTTCGTCTAAATATTGATCCACGGCTGAAACTGTTTCTTGGGTGGCAATAGTTGTCTCGCGAATTTTTCTTCGTTGTTCTCGATAAAGAATATAAGCTCGAGCAATCTCTACCAAATCAGATAAAATTAATACCTCCTCAATGATGTCTTGAATGTCTTCAACTCCCGGGATTCTTTTTTTAAAACGCCTCTCTAAAATCTCCACAACCCGATTGGAAAGTTTTTTAGACAATTTGCCGTCTTCACCTTCAACTGAAGTGATGGCGCGATAAATGGCATTAGTAATACGATTCTGGTCAAAAGGCACAATCCGGCCGTCTCTTTTTTTAATTTGGGTTATTTTGATTTTTTTGGTTTTAGGCATAAAAAGAATCTCTTTGAGCCCCACCTCTTCGACTAAAAGCCTTAAGAAGCGGAACCAGATTATTATATTAAAAGGATTTTAATTTTAAAACTATTTCCCCGAATTGGCAAGTCCTAAATATATAACAGCAGGCGCACTAGGGTCAACCAATAGAACCACCGGCATTTTTTTACTAGGCAGAGGTTTAGTTTGCCACCGATTGCCGCCGTCAAAAGAGCGGTAAAGGGCTGATTCGCTGGTATAATAAATTTCGTTGGGGTTTTGAGGATTAAAACCAAAAGCAGTAATTTTAACCCGGCCGGCCGGAGATAATAATTTATAAGCACTCCAGTCCTGGCCAGCGTCATCAGACCTTAATAAACCATAATTAGTGGCCATAATCAAGCTGTCGTTTTT
>Ga0116202_10001929_pt1 | contig 12260 bp, 12 predicted proteins | sample LakKivw325mmetaG_FD_94479 | JGI IMG/M metagenome (GOLD analysis project Ga0116202, IMG submission 94479) | Anoxic lake water microbial communities from Lake Kivu, Rwanda to study Microbial Dark Matter (Phase II) - Lake Kivu water 325m metaG | ecosystem: Environmental > Aquatic > Freshwater >... | reverse complement strand
TACAGCACCTTTTCGGTCGCGGTGGAGGACATCGAGGAAATTATCTACGAGAAACCGCCCTCAGAACCCGAGCGGAAAGAGCAAGAGCGGGAACAGGACGAGGAACGGGAACGCCGCCGAGCAACTTACAGGCGCAGATCAGACTGGTATGTGCCATTCTCGTACTCGAATACGGGATTTTGGTCGATAGGTTTGGGCCATCGGGGAGGAATCGCCACGGACGCCTATCGTGAGATCGAGCTCGACTACGGTCGCTGGGAGACTACTGGGTGGACCTACGAGTACGTCCTCCTTCCAGTCTCGGCCGTCTACGGCAAGAACATAGGCCTTGCTGCACCTTGGTGGAAGGTCTTGGCCGGACTCGGTGGTCGAATTGCTGTCGGGCTCCAGGCGTGGTCTGACGATAGGCAGACCTACTCCCAGTTCGTAGTCATTCCTTCTGCACTGGCCGTTGTGAAACTCCCTCTGCTCTGGGTCGAGGGCAGCGTCAGCTACACCGGTGGTCAGGCTCAGTACGGTGTGCGGCTTCAGGCGAGCTTCGGCGAGCTCTTCAGCGCGCTGAGTGGGAGTCCAGAGTGAGTCTGCACGATACGCACAGACACCCAGGAAGCCGGAGGAACGGCATCGTGATGTGGCTTGTCTGTCTCGTTGTGCTGGCGAGCTCGGCGGTAGGAGACCCGCGGCTGAGCGATTCGCTGAACTGCCGGTTAGTCGGGAGCTGCTACACCCCGGGTTTGCCGTTGGGCGTGGACGTACGCGGGAGCTACGCATACGTCGCTGATGCCGGTTGCGGTCTGCGCATCATTGATGTGTCCGATCCACGAAACCCCACTACAGCCGGCTACTACAACATCCCTGATGTTAGTCACGCCGTAGCAGTCGGCATGAACTACGCCTACGTGGCAGCTGGCAGTGCTGGGCTGCATATCGTCGATGTCACTGATCCGCGAAACCCTATTCATGTCGGCTATTACGATACACCAGGCGAGGCCAAAGGCGTATGCTTGGCTGGGAACTACCATGCCTGCGTGGCGGACGGTAATGCAGGTCTGCGTATCATCGATATCTCCGACAAGCAGCACCCCGTTGAGGTCGGTCACTGTAGTATACCTGGCGGGGCTGAGGGTGTATATGTGGCAGGCTATGCCTACGTGGCTGGCCACTGGTCCGGGCTGCGCTTGGTAGACATCAGCAATCGCCGGAGTCCGATCGAGGTGGGTCATACTGACACGCATCGAGCCTTGGACGTGTTCGTGAACTGGGAGACTGCCTACGTGGCAGACGACCTGAACGGCCTACGGATCATAGACGCCTCCGATCCACGGAATCCCGTCGAAGTCGGGCACTGCGCTACGCCGGACGCAGCATCGGGTGTGATGCTCAATGTGGCTGGCAGCCTTGCATATGTGGCGGCAGGCGGAGCTGGTCTGCGTGTGGTCGACGTGACGGATCCGGCCAGGTCTCACGAAGTCGGACACTACCGATGGGCAGGCTATGCCACCGACGTCGATGTGGTTTGGGACTACGCCTACGTCGCTGACAGGGACTACGGCCTGCAGATCATAGAGTTCGTGGGTGGCGGGGTGGGAGAGGCCCGCATGCCGCAAGACCTTTGGGGTGGTCCGTCAAGAGCGACCGTCGTCCGCGACGCCCTGTTTCTGCTGGCGTCAGGCGCGGAGCGCGAGACGCCAGCCGCACTACACGACATCACTGGCCGCAGACTGCTCTGTCTCAAACGCGGCTCGAACGACGTCAGCCAACTCAAACCGGGCGTCTACTTCATTGCAGAACGGCCGGTCGGCGGCAATCAGCAGCCGGCACCTTCCGCATCGTACTGCCGGAAGGTTATTCTGGTCAGGTGACCGGCAGCGGGGATTTCGGGGGATTTTGGTGACTGTAACCGAATAGCGCGGTTGGGCGGGAGTTGTCGGGCTGTGCTGGCGGTCAGGCCGGATACGGAAACCAACGCCGAGTCTTGAGGCATATCCTCACCAGCATCAGCATCACCGGCACCTCGATGAGCACGCCGACGACCGTGGCGAGCGCCGCGCCGGAGGAGAGGCCGAAGAGCATCGTCGCGGTGGCGATGGCGACTTCGAAGTGGTTTGACGCGCCAATCATCGCCGACGGCGCGGCGTCTTCGTACCTGAACCTGAGCAGCCGGCTCAAGCCGTAGCCGAGCCAGAAGATGAGGTTGGTCTGAATGAAGAGCGGGACGGCAATCCAGAGAATCGTCAGCGGGTTCCGGACGATGACCTCGCCCTTGAAGGAGAAGAGCAGGACGAGGGTGACGAGAAGCGCGATGATGGTGATGGGCGTGAGCACTGGCAGGAACTTGTCCTGGAACCAGCATTCGCCTTTGGCCCGGATGATGAGCTTGCGACTGGCGTAGCCGGCGACGAGCGGCAGGGCGACGTAGATGGCGATTGAGAGCACCAGCGCCTGCCACGGCACCGGCAGCCGGCCGACGCCGAGCAGAAAGCCGCCGAGCACTCCGTAGAGCAGGAGCATGGTGAGCGAGTTGATGGCGACCATCACCAGCGTGTGGCCGTCGTTGCCCCTGGCCAGGTAGCCCCAGACGAGAACCATCGCGGTGCAGGGCGCGATACCGAGCAGGATGCAACCGGCGAGATAGGAGCGCCAAAGCGGGACCTCAAGCAGCTTCGCGCCGTTCACCATCACTACCTTGCCGACGCCGTAGACAGCGCCCGGTTCGAGGTTGACTCCGAGCGGCAGTTTGACGAGGTCGGTTGCGTCCGGGCCGATGAGGCCGCGGAAGAGCACGCCGAGAAAGAGGATGGCGATGGCGTACATCGTGAACGGCTTGACTGCCCAGTTCACGAAGAGCGTGAGGCCGACCGGCCTGGCGCTTCTGCCGGCCTTGAGCACCTCGGCGAAGTCAATCTTCACCATGATGGGGTACATCATGAAGAAGAGGCAAACCGCAATCGGAATGGACACGACCGGCGCGCCGTTGGTGTAGATGGCTATGCCGTCCAGCGTCTTTGCGAAGCCGGGCGCAAGCCGGCCCAGCACGATGCCCGCGCCGATGCAGGCGAGAACCCAAAACGTCAGGTACTTCTCAAAGACGTTCAGGCCTTTGGGCTGCTTTGTTATGCAGGCTTCACCTATCATGGAATTACGCGTGCGCTAACCGCTGACTGTGAACAGCTTCTTCAGTTCGTCCTTGGAGGGGACTTTGCCCTGCATGACGACCTTGCCGTCGATGACCAGGCCGGGCGTCATGAAGACGCCCATTGACGCGAATAGCTTCAGGTCCTTGACGTGTTCGACGTCCGCGGCGATGTTCATCTCTGCAAGCGCATCGCGGACGCGTTTCTCGAGTTCCTGACACCGGGCACAGCCGATACCCAGCACTTGGACTTTCATCGTGTTACTCCTTTGCGCTAGAAAAGACCATAGAGCAACCCGGCAAGGGTTGAGAGGATAACTACCAGCAGGATGTAGGTGATTGCCCGCTTGAAGCCGATGGTGCGGGTGATGACAATCATCGAAGGAAGGGACAGAGCCGGGCCGGAGAGGAGCAGCGCAAGCGCCGGCCCTTTGGCCATTCCCGAGCCGACGAGTCCCTGCAGAATCGGGATTTCGGTCAAGGTGGCAAAGTACATCAAGGCTCCGGAGACCGAGGCAAACAGGTTGGCCCAGAGTGAGTTGCCGCCGAGCAGACCGGCGATGATGTGATTCGGGATGATGCCGGCGTCGAGGCCCGGCCTTCCGAGCAGGAAACCGGCCACGAACACACCGCCGAAGAGCAGGGGCATTATCTGCTTGGTGAAGGTCCAGGTTGACGCGACCCAGGCCCGGCGCTCTTCTCCGTCGAACCAGCGCCAGACGATGAGCCCAATCCCAAGCAAGGAAGCACCAGCCAGATACCACTTGATTGAGAAGACGGCGTTGTAGAAGCCGATTGGCTCCTTCGGTTTCGCCCAGGTCATGAAGATGAGCGCGAGGAGCATCGAGGCGAAGTAGAGGATATTCTGCCAGAGCCGGCGGCGAGCGGGCGCGGCCTGGAGGGCAAAGCCCGCGCTTTCGGCTCGCTGCCGCTCGGAACGCCGGAAGATGGCGGCCATCAGGAGTCCGATTGCGACCGAGAAGACGATTGCGCCCACGGCGCGCGCGAGCCCAAGCTCAAGCCCAAGCACTCTGCCGGTCATCAGTATTGCCAGGACGTTGATGGCCGGGCCGGAGTAAAGAAACGTCGAAGCCACGCCCAGGCCCGCGCCCGCGGAGTAGATACCTAAGAACATCGGCAGCACGGTGCAGGAGCAGACCGCGAGAATCGCGCCTGAAACCGAAGCGATGGTATAGGCGAGCGGCTTAGAGGACTTCGGGCCGAAGTATCGGAGGACGGCTTCTTTGGAGATGAAGTTCTGGATTGCACCGGCAATGAAGAAGGCGGGCACAAGGCAGAAGAGCACGTGGAGCCGCGCGTAGTCCTGAAGCATCAGGAACCCTTCGTTCAGCGCGGTCCGGACACGGGCGTGCGAGAATGGCAGGAAGTAGACGAGGACGAAAACCGCCAGGATGAGCAGGAGCTTGTATCGTTCCTTCACGCTGCTACCAGCCGAACTCCTTGAACTTCGCCATGATGGAATCGCGCGGGAACACGCCGACGTGGCGGAACAGCTCCTTGCCCTGAATGTCGATGAAGACCTGCGTTGGAATCATCTGGATGCGGAACTGTTTCGTCAGTGTCGGCTCATCGTCAATGTTCAGCATCCTGATTTCGACCTTGCCGGCGAATTCGGGAATCATCGGGTCGAGGATGCCTTTCATGGTCTTACAGGGTATGCAGGTGCCGCGGCCGAACTCCCACAGCCTGGGTTGTTTGTCGGTTTTCTTGGCAACCGCAGTCGGCTCAGGTTCAGGCTTGGACCGGGTCGGCTCGACCTTCTTCGGCGGCGCGGCGCCGGTGTCTGCGGGCACAATGTCCTCGCAGACCGCGCCGGTTGAGTCCGAGCCGGTGCAGACCGCGCAAGGGTCTGCGGAAGCCGCGGCGGGCGCCGCCGGCTTTGCGCCGCAGCCGGCGAGAGCAATGACGATGAACAGGGCCAGGGCAGTTCGCATGAAGTTGCCTCCGTTAGCGTTTGAGCAGGTCATACAGGAACCATGCGCCGACGGCGAGTATCAGCACGCCGGACGCCTTCTTCAGAATCAGCGACGCGCGTTGCAGGCCGCGCGAGCTGACCATGGCCTGGGCCAGGCCGATGGACGAACCTGCGGCCAGGACCAGCACCGAATGGCCGAGGGCATAGACGAAGAGCAGCACCCCGCCGTAGAGCACGCTGCCCTTCGACGCGATGTAGGACAGAAGGACAACCAGCATCGGCATGGCGCAGGGCGTGGCGATGACGCCGGTGAGCGCGCCGAGCAGGAGCGCGCCAATGATGCCGCCGGCCTTCGGTGCTAGGCCGCGCGGGAGCGAGAGGCCGATGTTGGGGAAGAAAAGAATCTGCGCGCCCATCGCCAGGCAGACCACGATGATGAGCACCGGCCAGAACCTCGAGGTCGTGCCGAAGAGAGTGCCGGCCAGGCCGGCGATGAGCCCGAGCGCGGTGAACGCGGCGGCCAGTCCGAGGAACAGGAACAGCGCGAGGAGCAGGACGTAACCCTTGCGCCTGCCCGGCGCGTAGCCGCCGACAAAGCCGATGGCCAGCGGGACTGAAGCGAGCACGCACGGGTTGGCCGCGGTCACGAGACCGCCGAGGAATACCACCGGGACCGCAAGCAGGGGCTGGGTCGCAATGAGCCTTTCGGCGCTGGCGAGGAGCGAGTTCACGGCCGGCGAGCCGCGACCTTTATGCTTCGGACTCCTCGCGCGAGCCGGGCGAGTTCCTCGACCGCCAGGCCGGATTCGCGAACCAGGGCCACAAGCGTTGGGTCGCTCGCCGTCGCCTCGACCGGGAACCGGTCCTCAGCAACTACCGAGACGTCGGCAAACCCGGCCGCGGAAATCATCCTGAGGTAATCAGCTTTGAGGCTCGCGCCCGAAACACAGCCCACATAGGCCGATACCGAACCGAGCAGCGCCTGCGGCAGCGGCGCATCGAGCACGATGTCCGACACCATCAGCCGGCCGCCGGGCCTCAGGACCCGGAACGCTTCGCGGAACACCTGCGGTTTGTCAGAGGAGAGGTTGATGACGCAGTTGGAAATGATGGCGTCAACGGATGAGTCCGCGACCGGTAGATGCTCGATTTCGCCGAGCCGGAACTCGACGTTTGTGACGCCGGACTTTCGGGCATTGGCGCGCGCCCTCTCGACCATCTCAGGCGTCATGTCAACGCCGATGACCTGTCCGGTCGGGCCGACCTTCTTGGCGGCCAAGAAGCAGTCGATGCCCGCGCCCGACCCGAGGTCGAGCACCGTCTCGCCCAACTTGAGCGTCGCGAGCGCGACCGGGTTACCGCAGCCCAGGCCGAGGTTCGCGCCATCGGGGACTGCGGCGAGTTCTTCCTCGGAGTAGCCGACGGCGCGGCTCGTGGCTTGCGGCGCGGTCGTCCCGCAGCAGCCCTTGGTCGGGCCGCAGCAGGAGCCGCTTTGCTTCGCGACCTTCGCGTAACCTTCGCGGACAGCCTTGCGGACTTCAGTTGGGTCTTGGTTCATGGTCGACTCCTTATCAATCCGGAATCCTGCTTCATCACTCCATCACTCCATCACTTCATCACTCTTCAGTCCTGCTGGAGCCTTTCGGCCTGCGGGCGGTGCGGCGGCCGGGTTTGGCCCGGCGCGCCAGCAGCCGGGCATCCTGGACCAGCTTGAGCACCGTGGGCGACGTCACCTGGTAGCGCATCCAGCGGCCGTCGCGGCGCGACTCGATGAGCCCGGCTTGTTCCAGCACCGAGAGGTGATGGGACACCACCGAGAATGAGGTCGGCAGCAGCGGGGCAATCTCACAGACGCAGCGTTCCTGGTTCCCCAGAAACTCGATGATGCGCAGCCGGTACTCGCTGCCCAGCGCGGCGAACAGGGCCGAAGTCAGCTCGCAGGAGGATATTTCCATATTTCTAAAAATATAGAAATAATGGCCGGTGTCAAGCGGGTACGACGCACCGGCAAGAGGCAAGCGGGATAGGCGCGTCTCGTGGGCGTCCGGCAAGTTGACTGGCGGGCGGGGCGTGGTAACATGAGCAATCCGAGGAGCGGCGCAAGGCGGTTTCGTGGGAGAGCGTTCGATAACCATCATGGAGGTGGCGGTGACGAAAGTGAATGTGTTTGTGCTGCTGGGCCTCTTGGCCGCGGCGGCAGGAGCGAATCTCCTGACCAACGGAGATTTCTCGAGCTGGTCCGGCCCGACCCAACCTGATAACTGGCGGGTGGAGGACTCGACCTTGGCAAAGGTCGAGCAGAGTTCGGACCCGGTGCGCTCACCGATGTACGCTGCGAAGTTCACCCGGCTGGTTTCGGGCACCGGCAACAACAAGGGCGTGCTCCAGCAAGTGCCGATAACTGCCAGCACCGAGTACACGCTAAGCGCCTGGTTCTTTGACAACGACGTCAACGCCGGCTGCGGGCTCAGCATCACCTGGCGGACCGCGCAGGACAGCTTCATCGCCAACAGCGGAACGGTGTATGGCGATTCATCCATCCACACCTGGCAGAAGGTGTCGAAGACCGGCACCGCTCCGGCCAACGCGGCCAAGGCCGACATCCTGCTGCGTTGCTATGGCTTCACCGGCTCGCCGCCCGGCGGCATCGTATACGTTGACGACGCCGAATTCGATGTCGGCGCGGGCGGGGTCAAGGACCGGCCGCTGCGGCCGGCGACGTTCGGGTTGTCGGTGAATCCGAATCCGGTCGTGGGTTCAGCGCGGGTATCGTTTGCCCTGCCCAGGGCGGGTGACGTTTCGCTCGAGGTCTATGACGTAGCCGGGAGCCTCTGCGCCGCGCCGTTCTCGGGCCCGCTGGCGGCCGGCCGGCACGACCTGGCATGGAGCGACGTCCGGCTTGCCGAGGGGCTGTATTTCCTGAGCCTTTCGACCGACTGCGGCGCCTCGGTGCAGAAGCTCGTCGTTGGACGTTAGGCCGACTGGCTTGGCGGGCCGCGGGCATTGCCGTGCCGGCGGCCCGCAGTTGTTACCGACTGGAGGTGCGATGCTGCGGTTTTCAATCTGCCTGCTGGCGGCGGCGGCGCTCGTCGGGTGCAACTCAAACCGGCCGCCGACTACGCCCGAGCTTTCCGGGCCGACGAGCGCCCGGCCGCTCGATACGCTGACCTTTACCGTGACAAGCGCGGACCCGGACGGTGACGAGGTGGCGTACAAGTTCATCTGGGGCGACACCAGCAGCGTGGCATGGTCCGCCGAGTATCTGAGCGGCCAGGCCGTGACCAGGCAGCACTGGTATGCTGACACCGGCGACTACGTCATCAGAGTGCGCGCACGAGACGCGCACGGGCTTGAGGCCGGGGACTACGACTCGCTGGTGGTCCAGGTGCGGCTTGCGCCGCCCGGTACGCCGGGCCGGCCCGAGGGACCGGCGTATTGCACGACCGGCGTGCGCTACACATTCAAGGCGACGGGAAGTCATCCTCAGGCCGAGAGCCTCTGGTTCCAGTTCGACTGGAATGGCGAGGTCGGCAACTGGCTGGGCCCGGTCGCGCCGGAATCAAGCCTGTTCGAGGAACACGTGTTCGACACCGCGGGAACGTACAGCCTGAAGGTCCGGGCCAAGGACGACCTGGAGTTGATGTCCGACTGGTCCGAGGCACTGGTGGTAACGGTCGTTGCGATACCGGGCGGGCCGCCGCAGAACCTCGCGATTGAGGCGGCGAGCGACACGACGGTCAGGCTTTCGTGGCAGGAGCCGGTTGAGGGCCCGCCTAACGCCTACCAGGTGCTGTTCAAGCCGAGCGGCGGCGGCGGGTATGCGCTGGTCACGGAGACTGAGCCAACGGTCCTTACCTATGAGCACAACCCGTCGGGCGGCACCGGCTGGTATGAACTCGCGGCCCGGTACGGCGCGACAGTGTACGAGGACACGTTGCCCGTGACCACGGCTCCGGTCCACACCGGCACGATAACCATTGGCGAGGTAAACGGGCCGGACAATCCGGGCGGGGGATGGGACCGCTTCACGGGGCTGTGCCGGTCATCGCCGATGAATGATTCGTTGTATGCCGATTCGGTAGACCTCTATGTTACTGACTTTGCCCAGGGCTCTGCCGGCCCGGTCTACTACCTCGCAAGCCCGGACACGGCGGTGCTCGATTCGAGCGCGCGGGTCCCGGCCGGCCGCTGGCGACGCACGAAGTTGACCCAGCCCCTGGCTGATGAACAACTACCGCTGCCCGCGGCCGGCGATACCGGCTGGGTCCAGCCGGTCGGAGTGACACCGGTGCCCGCGACCATCGGCTGCCTGACTCAGGACGGCTACTTCGCGCTCATCAAGGTCACCCAGGTCAGGATTGCCAACGAGGACCTGCGGGCTCAGGCGTGGTTTCAGCTTGTCCGCGGGCTCAGGCTGATTCAGCACTAGCCGGAGCATAACAGCAAGCGGCGGCGCTCAGCGCCGCCGCTTGAGTCTTACTCCCGCTACTGGATGAAGCCGTGGGCCCTGAATCTCGCCACGATCGAGTCTTTGGGGAACAGGCCGACGTGCTGGGACAGGGTGTTGCCGTCTTTGTCCATGAACACCTGGGTCGGGATGGCCTTGACCTTGAACTTCTCGGACAGGTCCTTGTTCTCGTCAACGTCAATGATGCGAATCTCGACCTTGCCCGCGTACTCCGACTGAAGCGCGATGACGATGGGCTTCTGGTCCCGGCAGGGCGGACACCACTCAGCCCCGAAGTCCCAGAGCTTCGGCAGTCCGGCGGCCTGGGCCGGGGGCGCGGACAGCTCGGTTCCGGGTTTCCTCTCCAGGTTCGCGGGTTCGGCTGAAGCGGCCGGCTTGGGCTGTACTGCGGCCGCCGATTCCGAGACCGGGGCAGCGGCGAGTGTTTCCGCGGGCAGGGTTCCGGTCCGGGCGGTGTCCCTGGGTTTGGACGGACAACCGGCCGAGAATACGACCAGCATTACGATGGCTATGGCAAACAAGGTGCGCACAGTAGTCTCCTTTTCTTGAAGCGAACTACTCTTAGACGGCCTGCCGACGGGCCGGGGTTCTCGCAGCGGTTGACAGCCGCTGACCGGGGAATATGCTGGCTGTGATTTGCAGAGGAGGTAGCCATGTCGAAGACGGTCTTCGTCCTTATTGCCCTCGTTGCCGCAAGCTCGGCGCGCGTCATCGTCGTGCCCGATTCCGCGGCCACCATCCAATCCGGGCTCGGGCTTGCCGGGTCCGGCGACACCGTGCTGGTCAAGCCGGGAACGTACCCGGAGCTTCTGACCTGGCCCGGAACCGACGGCATTACACTCGCGTCCGCCGCCGGGCCGGAATCAACGTTCGTTGACGGCCAGAGTGCGGGCACGTGCCTTCAGATGAATTCAGGCAGCCTGACCCGCGCGACGTTCGTTACCGGGTTCACCTTCATGAACGGCTATCACGCGTCGGGCGGCGCGGCGGGGATTTCCTGCTCGGGCAGCGCCTCAATCATCGGCAACCGTGTGACGCGCTGCCGGGGCGTGGGCATCTACCTTTCCAGCTACTCGTCCGGGTTCAACCCGCTGGTGATGAGCAATGAGGTGGACGGTTGCGTCAAGGAGGTCGAAGGCTGGAACTACGGCGCCGGGCTGTACGTGAGCGCCGAAGCCGGCTCTTACCCGGAGATCTGCCACAACTATGTCCATCACGATACGCTCAGGAACAGCGCCCGGAACTACGGCGGCGGTATCTACTGCGACGCCAACGCGCTCATCTACCAGAACCGCATCGAGGCGAACGTCCTGTACTCGGACACCGGCAGCGCGTGCCGGGCGTACGGCGCCGGCATCTTCGTGGACATGAGCCAGCAGCCGGTCATCTTCTCGAACCTCATCATCGGCAACCGGTGCGCGACCGACGCCTGGAAGTACGGGGCGGGCATCAGGTCGTACCTGTACGCCCGGCCGGTCATCATCAACAACACCATCGCGGACAATGTCTGCGAGGGGCCGCACATGTGGTCGAACGGCGGCGGCCTGTACTTCGACATCAGTTGCACGAGCTACGTCAAGCACAACATCGTCGCGAACAACCAGGCCACCTCGGGCTCGGGCGTGTACAACTACGACAACGCCCAGATGACATCGCGCTACAACGATTACTACAACAACACGCTGGTCGGCTGCTCGCCGGGACAGGGCGACATCTCAGGCGACCCGCTGTTCGTTGCCGGCCGGCACGGCGACTACTACCTGAGCCACACCGCATCCGGTCAGCCCGCGACCAGTCCGTGCGTGGATGCGGGCGAGACGCTCGACATGAAGACGCCTCTGAACCTCGACTCGCTCCTGCGGCTCTGGACAACGAGGACCGATTCGGTTGCCGACGCCGGCGCCCTGGACATGGGGTACCACTACCCGAGGCTGTACTTCATCAGCATTGAGGAGCCGCTGTCAGGTCCGGGGAAGCCGGCGGCGAGGTTCGCGACCATCTTCCGCGACAGGGCCGAGCTCGCGACTGCGCTCACCGGGCCAGCGGAGCTTCTAGTGTTTGATGTCAACGGCCGGGTGGTGCATCGAGCAAGAGGTGCCGGCAGGTTCGACTGGTGCGCGGAGGAGATGCCGTCCGGCGTCTATACCTGGCGCGTGACAGGCAGAAGCGGAACGGACACCGGCAGGCTGGTCAAACTGGACTAGCGGGAGTCACCGGAGGACTGATGCGGACCATTTCGACTCTCTGCGTCGTGCTGCTGGCCGTGGGGGCCTGTGACCGTGGAATGTCCGACCTGCCGGACAAGGGCGTGGCAGTTGCCGACTCGCTCTACGGCTCGGATGTGGTGCGGATTACCGACAAGGAGATTGACGGCTACTCGGGCAACGGCATTGAGAACGAGTACGCCCGGGCCGACGCATGGAACGCGGACGGCTCGTACCTAGTCCTGCGCGGCAACGATGGCGTGCCGTACCTGTATCGAGGCACGGACTACCAGTTGGTGCAAGACCTGTCGTGGCTGGTTGGCGGGCAGGAGCTCGAGCCGCGCTGGGACGCCACCGACCCGTCAAGGTTCTTCTGGTTTAGCGGGACCGCGCTCGTCTGCTTCTCGGTAAGCGCCGATACCGGCTTGGTCGTGCACGACTTCCTCCTTGACTTCCCGGGGATGAGCTTCGTTACGACCGCGGTTGAAGGCGACGCGTCGCTCGACCGGAGATACTGGT
>Ga0116202_10001928_pt1 | contig 12262 bp, 16 predicted proteins | sample LakKivw325mmetaG_FD_94479 | JGI IMG/M metagenome (GOLD analysis project Ga0116202, IMG submission 94479) | Anoxic lake water microbial communities from Lake Kivu, Rwanda to study Microbial Dark Matter (Phase II) - Lake Kivu water 325m metaG | ecosystem: Environmental > Aquatic > Freshwater >... | reverse complement strand
TTTCTGGGCAACTGATATGAGGTGATATATGGGAGAAAAACCAAAACATCTTAAATTCAAGTATGTGTATCCTGAGGATCTGCGTGATCTTTATGTCAATGGACTTTATGGCGGTGTCACTCCAAGAAATGAATTATACGCTCATTTCTATTCTGAACGACATCCTATACCAAAATCTGTTATACATGAAATCACACCAGGTGAAAAACTTGGACCAGAAGTTTCAATAGAAAAAGGCGGTGATGTTGTTCGGTTCGTTCAGGCATCGATTGCAATGAATTTAGATACGGCTATTGCTTTTAGAGATTGGTTGACCAACAACATTAAATTTATGACCTCTAATATAGAAAAGGGGAAAGTGCATGGCTCAAAAAAATAATACTTGGGAGGGATGGGGAATATCTTCTGCAGCAGATCCAACATTTCCTTGGTGGAAAGGGCCATCACCATCTATAATACCCTATGAGCCAATATCTGCAAAAGTTGCTATGACTCCAGGATCATCGGCAGCTCTTTCTACTTATCCCCAGCAAATCGCCAAACTTCAAGAGGAGATAACTGAATTAAGGGAAAAACTTACCCAGATAGAGAAATATATTCATCCTGATGAACAACCAATCATCCAGTTACGCGATATTTCACATGCTCGGGCAAAAAAAGAAATTGTGAATTACTTCAAGGCACATCATGGAGAAAACCTTGACCAATACGATATTTCATGTGCACTAAATATAGATATGGAAACGGTATTTGATGTTTTTGAGGAATTGACCAAGGAAGGACAGATTAGGGAGGTATAATCTGTGTCAAAAAAGGTGTTTCGCGATGTAGGAAATACAATTGTAGGCGATTCTATTTATGTAGAATGCCGGAAATATACTAAATGGCAAATTTTTCAGATGTCTGGTCAACACAAAGGTAGCTGCTGCCGAATTGAAAAAAATGCGAAAGCAAAAATTCTCAAAGCTCACACCAACGTAAAGAAATGAATCTCTAAAACCCACATTAAATTAACAAACTCATGTTTAGCTATCTCTTAAAGTTTTTAACGAAATCATGATCAAACGGATCCAGGCGCTCTATCCCCAGGGAAAGCTGGCGATCATCAGCGACAACAAAAACTACGAACGCCTCGAGATGGATGCCGGCCAGGTCCACATCAACGGCAAAGTCATGTGGTTCTGCCGGGAGATTGAAAGGCAATAGAGTTATTATGAAAAGGAGTAATGCATGGTTTTTGTGTTGGATTGTTCTCTTTTTCATCTCCGGCTGCACCACCCTCGGCACTGTTGGCAATATTAACTTTCTAAAGTCAGATCCTCCATTCAAAACGTTACGGATAAAAGATAATTTGACCGTCAAACACAATTTGGGTTCCTATACTTTCCCTTCGGGATTCTACAAGGCTCTTTACGAAGACGAACATGGCTATTATTATCCATCTCCTTATAAAATTTGTGCACGAGCCGCATCTGGATCTGCATTGGTTGACGGCGGGTTGTATATTAAGCGAGGTGCTGCCTCCATCACTTCATTTTATACAAGCCCAGGCGGAGACCTTTATATATTCGATGCTGAAATCGATCAAAATCTAATTCAGAAAGGAAACTGATACACCAAGGCTTCTGATTCGAGAAATTTCCATCTCATCCTTCATAAAAAAGGCGCCAATTGTCAATATGAAGCCGACCCAGGGTTTTGATTTTTAGTTTAAAGGGATGGTCATATGAGTTATTTTGTAGTTTGCACTTTTGATTTGAAGAAGGCCAGTTACGATGATTATCAAAACGCATACGCAGACCTCGCCAAATTGGGGCTTTTTAGGGAGATAACATCCGGTAAAAAGGGGGATAAAGTAATGCTCCCAACCACAACGACAGCCGGTGAGTTTAACGGCACGAGCGCTGCATCAGTGCGAGACGATTTGCTGGAAAGAGTTAAGAGAGCTTTCAAGGCGCGAGGGTTCAAGTTCGAAATATTTATATCAGTTGGTGGAGATTGGGCATGGGGTCATACCGCGACATGATTTTCAGTCTTGTTTGAAAGCAACCATTTGATATATAAACCAACTAAATTAAAACAGGGGGGAAGATAATGCAAAATTTATCAGGTTATTGGGTCGGAGAACTTGAAGGTACGAATCAAGGGGGGTTTGCAATAACAATCGAACAAAATGGTGACAAAATTTCCGGCTCAGGACGTTTTTCGGAACGAGGCTTGGGCACCTATGAATATAGCCTTACAGGAACGGTTAATTATCCGGATGTGTCAATATCGCTTACACCAAAGCCGGGTCACAATCCCCTTCTGATTCTTGGACCGGTTAAGGTTAATGGTCAGATTAATGATGAAGGTAAAATCACAGGTAGATGGCGCTCATCAATTGGAACAGAAGGCATTTTCACTGCTCACAGATAATTGAAGCCCGCCAATGTTTGAAATATATTGCCATTATTTGCATTGAGAAGTTCCGTAAAAAGGAAAAATTATGAGTGATTTGTTTGCAGAGATACGCTACCAAAAGAACTTCCTTCGAGAAGTAATCGCGAGGATTGATTTTTTGAACCCTTTACCAGGTATGGACCTTGCGTTGCCAGCACCTCTTACTGAAGAAGCAATCCGCGCATTCCCGATACCAGAGCCGCATGATGTTCTAAGTCATGAAGTACAATTCGGACCAGAAGGTGTCACCAAAGCAAGCGAAGAGAGAATAAAGGAATGGCATTTCCACGGAAAAGAGCGGACAAAAACTCTTACAATCGGACGTCAGGTTGTGTTGGTTAGACATAAAATGTATCAGACTTACGATCCAATCAAAGCAGAGTTTGTCAGGATTCTCGAACAGATTGACAATCTCTTTCCAAATATCCAAGCAGCACGCATAGGGCTTCGCTACATTAACCAAATAGAGCTTACAGAGGGGAACCCAACTGACTGGTCTGCTTATATTGCTCCAGAACTTTTGTCGCTCTTCAGGTTTCCCTCGGATGTAGATCAAGCAGCTCTATCACGTATATTACATAACCTTGAACTGTCGTATGACACATTCAATCTTCGATGTCGCTTTGGAATGCACAATCCCGACTATCCTGCTCGCATTAAACGGAAGATTTTCATCCTCGATCTTGATTCATACGTACAATCAGTTGTTGAAGTGAAAGAGATTTCCCGTCTTCTTGACGAATTTCATTCTACAATTCAGCGGTACTTTGAACAGAGCATCACGGACAATCTTCGGAGAATCATGAATGCCGACTGAAGAGCAAGATCCCTTTGGCGAGTATGCTCCCGCGTCCCAAACAGATGCTGCGTCACCTGTCAGTCAAAAACCTTCGCCTGTTGAGGTCGAGAGCGAAAAGTACGGCATTGGAAAACCTCACCGCATCATCGTAAGAGGTAACGTTGCAGCAGACTCAGGTACTAAAGACAAACGGAAGTAGGCTCTGCCAGGGAGATATCCTTAAAGACGTCCATTGGGTGGAATATGTGGCTGAGCGCTCAGGTGTGATTGAAGTCGCGCGAGTGGTATTTCCGCTCGCTATTGTGCTCACACAGGATTGTGATCTCGAACAAGATCACCTTTTTCGGATTGAATCCCGCGCGACGCAAGACAAGTGGCTTATATCAATACTCATGGCCCCTCTTTATAATGTGGAGCATGTATATCAAGGAGAGCACCTTAGCGAATTGGATATCCAAATGGAAAAAATACCAAAATCTAAGAGTATGGGCAACTTCCTTAGAAACAATGAACGTCCACGGTATCACTATATGGAGTTCGATGAAAGTGTTCCCATCGTGCCTTCAGTAATTGACTTCAAGCACTATTTCTCAGTTACTGTGAATTACCTTATGGAGATCAAGCCAATGGCGTATGTATGTTCTGTGGCTCCACTATTTCGGGAGGACATCGCACAGCGCTTTGCATCTTATTTGGCCCGAGTTGGTCTTCCAGTGCCTGATAGTACTTGCTTTTAAGGAGGTATGAATTAAAACGAATTTTGTGACTGTCGAAAGAATTTCAATTTGTCGCAGAATTGAATTTATTCAACGAGGGATATCTTTAAAATGACCACTGCGGGTGAGATAATTCATAGGGCACAAATCTATGGGGCATTTTTTGGCTTTAATAGTGACGCTTTATTTAAGCTTACCAACGGAACATATTGGCTACAGGCCGAGTATAAGTATTGGTATCATTACGCCTATATGCCGCAAGTGGAAATCGTCCATGAGTGTGGTCGATATCTTATTCGACTGTCTGGCTCCGATCAAGTAGTGTCAGTGCGACAAATTTTTGGAGTGATTGAGTCTCAGATATCTGATGTATTTAATGGATGGCAAGGCGACTCAGCGTACGAGTTGACCAATGGCCAAGCTTGGAAACAAGTTCGGTACAAATATGAGTATAAATACTTGTACCGTCCTCATGTATTGATTTATGATACCTCCTCTGGGAAAATTATGGATGTAAATGGATCCCGTGCTATCGTTGAAAGGATACGATGATATATTGTACTTGACAATGATGGTATAATTGCATGGACCATTGTGATTTGTTAGAGGGAAGGCGAGAGATGAAATGGAAAATATAAGTTTTAAACAGATCGGGAGGGGGGTGTATACCTTTGCTGAAGCGGAACGCCTGACGAAAGTTCCACGTCAACGGATCCGCCGTTGGACAAGGGGATATAGGTATGAATATAAAGGTGAAATACGACATACGCCGCCCGTGATTGCAGCAGAGTACATATATAATGATGAAACACCTGTACTCAATTTCGCAGATCTTATTGAAATTATGTTTTTAAATGCTTTCAGAAATTATGGTGTGGGGTGGAAAACGATCCATATCGCATCGCAAAAAGCAAGGGAAATGCTTAATAGAAAACGACCATTTTCGACCAGACTTTTTAAAACAGATGGTCGAACCATTCTTGGAGAAATCGTGGAAGAGGCCGGTGATAAGGTATTGATAGATTTGATAAAAGATCAATATGTGTTTGAAAAGGTTATATCTTCTCATCTTCACGGTCTTGAATTTAATGAGTTTGATGAACCGGAGCGCTGGTGGCCCCTGGGAACCAACCGCTCTGTCATTATTGATCCTCATCGATCTTTCGGCGCACCGATTGTTTTTGAAGGAGGGATTCCGACCTTAATTCTTTATAAAGCTGTAAAAGCAGATCAGAGTGTTAATTTTGTCGCTAATTGGTATGATATTCAACTACAGGAAGTTATTGACGCATTTGAATTTGAGCAAAAACTTGCAGCATGAAATTCTTTATAGATGCTTCCATATCTTCAAATCTCATTAAGGCTTTAAAGATTATCGCATTGTCTCATGGCGATTACGAAATTAAACATCTTACTGATAGATTTGAGAAAAATATAAAAGATGAAGAATGGATACAGGAATTATCAACAGATGGTGATTGGATTATTATTTCAGCTGATCCCAGAATAACTAAGGGGAAAGCCGAAAAAAGGGCGTGGCAGGAATCCGGCCTATCCGCTTTCTTTTTTAGCGGTGGCTGGGCAAGTAATAATGTATGGAAGCAGGCTGAAGACCTTTTTCGTTGGTGGCCAAAGATCGTTCAGAAAGCCAGGGAATGTGAAAATGGCACCGGGTATTGTATGCCTCCAAACGCCAGAGATTTCAAACCAATATATACCCCAGAAATAGATTAATAAATGCCCTCCTAATAAGATTATTTTTGTCACCGATTTCATTTATCTATTTACACCTATTTCAAAAAACATATTTGGTGACACCATCCCGCCATATCCCACATAATCCCTTATTATCCCGCACTTTTCTTCTCATTTTCACTTTAATCTACTTGTCACCGTTTATATTAATCCCTTCAATTAATATCTTCCTCGAGTCTTTGATTGACGGATTTTAATAAATGTGTAAAATAACAAGCCAATAATCGTCATATTGTTCTCAATCACTTCATAGGTGACCTTATGACCCGCAAATTGAAGACCTCAGAAGAAGATCCCAAAATCGCCTTTATCGAACCGCCGGAAGCGGGTGAGGGCGGTATCCCCGAACAGAAAGAGCATTTTCAACTGCCGACACGTTTCGGTGCCGTGCCGGTCGATGAGGCGCCCCTCGGTTGGGCAGTGGAGACGCGGCGGCGCGAAGTCAAGGTCACGAAGTTTCAGCACGCCTATCCTACCATCCGCCTGCCATTTCAGGAAGTCCAGCGCGTTGAATTCGGGCATAACGACGATTTTCTGGCTGAAAACGAGAAAAGCCGCAAGCTGAAAGAACTTTTTCCCACGGGCGCTAACCGCCTGTTCTTCGGCGACAACCTGCACATCATGCGGCAGTTGCCGAGCGAGAGCATCGATCTGATTTACATTGACCCGCCCTTCTTCTCCGGCCGCAACTACAACGTCATCTTTGGCGATAAGAACGAGGTGCGCTCCTTCTCCGACATCTGGGAGGGCGGCATGCCCGGCTACCTGGTATGGCTCAACGCGCGGCTCTGGGAGATGAAACGCCTGCTGAAACCTACCGGCTCGATTTATGTGCATCTGGATTGGCATGCAAGTCATTACGTCAAGGTAGAGATGGACAAGATTTTTGGAGCCGATAACTTCCGAAATGAAGTGATCTGGCATTATTCAGGATGGAATAAGCAACTTGATAATCACTTAGAACGGAGGCACGATTCCATTCTTTTCTATGCAAAACAAGAAAAGAACTTCTTTAACTACCCCAAACGTCCTTGGGAAAATAAGGACGAGTACGTTAAGAAACGGAAGCAGAAGGTACATGTAGACGAACAGGGACGAGAGTATGTGCTTTCTGATGCCGGAGGTGGTCAAAGGGTAAGAAGATACCTTGAAGAAGCAATGGCCTACGGAAGTCCTCTGGATGATGTGTGGGATATAGATAAGATTAACAATTCCGATCGCCTTGAGCGTATCGGCTATCCTACCCAAAAGCCAGAGCCTTTACTTGAGCGGATTATCCAAGCATCCTCCAACGACGGAGATGTCGTCGCCGACTTCTTCTGCGGCGGAGGTACGACGCCCGCCGTAGCCCAGCGCCTCAAACGCCGCTGGATTGCCTCTGACCAGTCTCGGATTGCCGTTGCCATTACCGCCGACCGTATCGCCAAGGTGGTGGAAGAAAAGATAGGCATGCTGTTTCCCGTCCCCGATTTTACGGTTGAGCATTGGGGCATCTATGAAGCGCCAAGGCTGGAGCAATACAGCGCGGAGCAGTTCCGCGAGTTTGTCGTCAAGGCCTTTGGCGGCCGGCCGGAGAGCGTTTCCACGGCTATTCACGGCATGCGCTACGGCGTGCCGCTCTACGTGGGCGAGCCGTCGCGGAAATCGCGCCTCGGCCGGGACGACGTCGCCCGATTTGCCAGGGCCGTCTATGAAGAACGCCGGGCCAATCACGGCGTTATGCTGGGCTGGAACTTCGGTCCTGACGCGCGGAAGGCCGCGGAAATTCTGGCCGCCCGGGAAAACAAACGCATCGACTTTGTGCGGCTGAACCTGATCCGCCTTGAGGACGACGCCTTCTGCGAACATGTGGTCATCAAAAGCCGCGACTACGCCCCCCTCCTCAGCTTTATCCAGCCGCCGGAGGTGCGCATTGCCCTGTGCCGCATTGCATCCCTGACTTACGAGTTCGACGTTTCGGAGTCCGTCAGCCTGAACAAGGACGGCATGATCGCCAATGTACAGTGGGATTTCAGCCACAAACCGGGCCGTTTCACTTCAACACAGGGTTATACATTCCTGCGGGATAAAAAGTCGGGGCGACCGCTGCTTACCGCTCTATATACTTTTCCAAAGGCCGGTGCATATACGATTGCCTGTTCGGTGCAGGACGACCAAGGCGGGGAGCGCACTGTCGTACAAACCATCGAGGTTACGTGATGTATTACTCCTTTGCGCCATACGAGCAGGACTTTCGCGCCTGGTGGGCATCCAGGGCGTTTCCCGACGTGAACCCCCTCACCCGGGACTTCCTGACGCACCTTACCCGCACGGATGCACAGCGCCGCCTATGGAGGCACCAGGAAGAAGCCTTCATGCGCACGGTCTATGCCTATGAACTGCTCCAGTGGAAAGACCTACTGCTTAATATTGTCACGGGAGGCGGCAAGACGGCTATTATCGGCACCGTGGTAGCGTGGCTGAAAGTCTGTCACGATATTCACAAATTCCTCCTTCTCTGCCCCAATACCATTGTGCGTGACCGCCTGGAAGACGATTTCAGAGACGCCAAAGTGTTTCGAGAATTCAGCTTCTTCCCACCCGGCACGGAGCATTACACCAACGCGCTCGGCTTGCACGTCATGCAGCCCGGCGAAGGTCCACAGGGCATTCGCGAACACGGCGTCATTCTCGGCAACATCCATCAGTTGTACCAATCCAACATCAGCGGTAAGAGGAATCTTGCCGTCCTGATGAACGCAGATGAAAAAATCGCCGTATTTAATGATGAAGCCCACAACACCCCCGCGGCGGAATATGACAGTACCCTGTTTACCCTTAAGCAGATTTCAAAATTCCGGCTGGACACCACTGCCACCCCCGATCGTGCTGACGGACAAGTGCCGGATACGAAGATGATTTTTGATTACAGTATTACCGATGCGCAGGCGGAAGTGCCGCCGATCATCAAGAATATCGTTGTTTATCAGCCCCAGCTTGCCTCCGTCGAGCTTACCTATACGAATTCTGAAACAGGCGAAAAGCGAACCGTGGACGAGATGGATGAGGAATTTGAACGCATCGAAAAGGGATTGTCGTCAACCCAGTGGGTCACTGATCCCGACCCCATGCATAAGCAGATGCGCATCGCTTTGGATCGTCTGGCCGAACAGAAACGTCGCGCCGATGCATTGGCAAAAGGGGCCTATAAGCCTATTCTCTTTGTCGTCGCCATTACCATCAAAGACGCAGAACAGGCCCGGGACATGCTGGAACAGCAGTTTAAGCTCAGCACGCTTCTGATCACCGAACAATCGGACGAGAAGGACCGGGAGGCCGCCCGCAGGTTGGGAAAGCCAGGCAGTCCTTATGAAGCCGTGGTCAGCGTTCTCATGCTCCGTGAAGGATGGGACGTGCCGGCTGTTTCAGTCATTCTGCTACTCCGTAAATTTTCCAGCCGGGTCTATGGCCAGCAGGTGGTGGGTCGCGGTCTCCGGTTGAACGTGCGTGAGGTGGATATTCAGGAAATCTGCGCCATTGTGGATCATGAAAAGTTGAAGCATGACTGGCTGTGGGATATCGTAGGCGCTAAGGTACGCAAAGACGTGGAACAGGCGACCCTGTTCGGGGACGAAGACCTGCCGCCCAAACGCAAACCGCAATTCGTCGTCAATTCCGATCTGCTCATCAGTATTCCCGAACCGATGGAAGAAGAAAAGGCCGATTTCGATGATGATTTAGCCAATATTACCATCGAAACCAGTGATTATCCAAGGTGGCAAAAAATATTGGATGAGTTTGATTATGGTGTGGAAACTGAAATATCGAAGGTTGAGATTAGCGGTGTTGTGGGGCAAACATTGAATGGATCGGGTTTTCGGGAGATTCGCGAAGCACCGGCACTCTATGGCGGACGAAAGGCGCTAAGTGAAATTGACAACCCCATCCAGCTTACCGACCTTTTAAAGACCAGCGTCAGAGATATCGCTGCCAACCTCCTGGCAGAGGAAGGCATTGGCTCTCATGAGCTCGGCTATTTTTACGGTGTGCTTATGGACCATGTCCGCAAGAAAATGTTAAGTGGAAAAACCGTCGGCGCCGCGGGGATTGAGGAATTGAGGCATGCGCTCAACTGTCGTCACCAGTTATCCGCCAACTTCAAAAATCGTCCCGGACTGGTTGCCAGCATTGTGAACTATAAACAGGAGGCAAGGCATGCCGACCAGTGAACGTGGTGACTTTGAAAACCCCAAAAAAAGCGCATATTCGGTTGAGCGGTACGACTCATCATGGGAATTGCAATACATGAAGCGCTTGGAAAAGGACAAAACGGTCACGAAATGGACAAAGACTCACGGTATAACTATTCAATACGTAACAGAGGCCGGAAATGTACGAGGCTATCGTCCAGACTTTCTTATTGAAAGAGTGGACGGCGTCGTTGAGTTACACGAAGTCAAAGGAGGACAGTTCCTCAGCAACCCCGATACGCTGCGAAAGCACGAAGCCGCTCGCAACTGGTGCCGGAAACGAGGGATGACCTTCCTGGTTATTACAAAATAATGCTCTTTGAGGATGCTCAGAATTAGAACATACAGACGTCCCACGGCTGATTCGTGGCAATTGATTATCTGGCAATGGGTCAGTTTAAATTTAATGTTTTTTCTTGAAGTATTAGCTACCTATTCAATGTGGGAGTATTTAACAAGGATAGGTGAAAAAAGGTAATTGGATTGAAGCGATTGAAAAATTGAAAGGTAAGTAGCCTGACATTCCATCCATCTCATCCCTCATAAAAAAAGCGCCGGCGTTAAATATGATGCCGGCGCAGGGCTTTGATTTTTAATTCATAATTAAAGGAATCGTCATCAAACTATTATTGGTCAAAGTATGTATTAAATAAATTATTAAAAAAGACAATGGTAGATAAACAAAAGCTGAGAAAACCAATAAAATTCTGCACTACGTTTGCCATCTATACGGCAACTCATATCATCGGTGAGGGGGGGGCTGGCCGTATATACGAAGCAATTGATGACGTTGAATCAGTATGGGCTATTAAATTACTGCATCCGACAAATGTCACCAGACAAAAGGTGAAACGATTCAAAAACGAACTTCAATTCTGCAATAAAAACAAACACCCCCATATCGTCACTATCCATGACCACGGTATCTTCCCAAAAGATAAAGATATGTTGCCGTTCTATGTTATGCCTCTTTACGCAGGTTCTCTCAGGGGGCTACTGAAATCCGTTATTCCAACAGACAAAGCCCTACCTTACTTTTCGCAGATATTAGATGGTGTTGAAGCAGCACATATACAAGGAATCATACATCGAGATCTAAAACCTGAGAATATTTTACACGATACCCAAGGCGATCGTCTTATTATAGCTGATTTCGGCATTGCGCGTTTTGAAGAAGATGAATTGTATACAGCCGTCGAGACCAAGGATTCTGAAAAGCTTGCCAATTTTCAATACGCCGCGCCCGAGCAGCGAACACGCGGATCTGAAAGCGATCATCGTGCAGATGTGTATGCACTTGGGCTAATCCTCAATGAAATGTTCACGGGTTATGTCCCCTACGGCACAGGTTATAAAACCATAGCTAAAGTAGCCCCACAATATGAGTATTTGGATGAGATTGTTGAAAAGATGATACGGCAATCACCACAAGATAGAATTGCGTCAGTAGAAGCTATCAAAGATCAGTTGATCGGTCGAAAGAATGAATATGTCACGCGTCAAAAAATTAGCAGTCTTAAAAATACTGTTATTCCTGTAACCGAACTTGATGACCCTCTCGTAATCGACCCTATCCGCTTAGTTAACATCGACTGGGAAAGCAATAGGTTGACACTTTTCTTTCAACAGCCAGTCAATAATACGTGGGTATGGGCTCTTCATAACATGGGCAGTCACACTTCACTCTGGGACAAGGGGCCTGCTGCCTTTTCTGTATCTGGAAATAAAGCGGTAATTACTGCTCGAGAAAATGAAGTAGAAGATATTATCAACTACTTTCAAGGGTGGCTACCAGCGGTAAACCGTGTATATAAAGAACGCGTACAAAGGGAGAAGGACGAAGAAGAGGAAAGGCGGCGTATGGACTTACAACAGCAAATTTCGGCGCAAGAAGCCAGACAGCGAGTGCTGAATAAAATTAAAATATAGAGTTCATCTCTTGCTATAAAAATGAGTGAGATTGAATTGTATCTTCCTGGAGAAAAAACCAATCTATATCCGATTACAAGGAAGTTCATAGAAGACGAGTGGGTCAAGCTTAAACAAAAACAAATCACCCCCTGGTCTTTTTTAACATCTGGAAAAATATTCTCTTGTAAATATTTTAATGGAAAGGAAATTACTTATCAAGGAGGTACCTTTGAAGGATCTCCCCGATACGTTTTCTGGGAACGCTATATAGAACCCTTTTTAGAGGACATTTCAGTTCGGGTCATAAACGAAACGGTAAAACTATGTCACGACAAAGATCAAGAACTGGAACCGGCACTACGTGAGACGGCTGCTTTATTGAATCTATTGATTAAAAACACATATAATTC
>Ga0116202_10001925_pt1 | contig 12271 bp, 10 predicted proteins | sample LakKivw325mmetaG_FD_94479 | JGI IMG/M metagenome (GOLD analysis project Ga0116202, IMG submission 94479) | Anoxic lake water microbial communities from Lake Kivu, Rwanda to study Microbial Dark Matter (Phase II) - Lake Kivu water 325m metaG | ecosystem: Environmental > Aquatic > Freshwater >... | reverse complement strand
TTGAAGCTAATGGATTACAGGTGAGAAGATGAAGGCTGATTTGATCATAACAGACTGCAGGCAGATTGTGAGCCTGAACGGCGGTGCTGCACCCCGCACCGGTGCCGCCATGAATGAACTGGGCATCATAGAAAATGGGGCTCTGGTCGTTCGGGATGGCCTCATTCTGGCTGTGGGGCAACAAGCGGAGCTTCTATCCCAATATCAGGCTGATGAGATCATCTCCGCACAAGGCTGCATCATGTTGCCGGGCTTCGTGGATAGCCACACCCATCCGGTGTTTGTGCACACCCGCGAGGATGAGTTTGCCCTGCGCCTGGCAGGAAAAAGCTATGTGGAGATCTCGCGCTCGGGTGGTGGGATCCGCGGCACCATCCGCAGCACCCGTGACGCCGATGAGGATTTGCTCTATGCATTGGCTGTGAAACGCATCCGGAAAATGATCGCCCTCGGCACCACCACCCTGGAAGCGAAAAGCGGCTATGGATTGGATACCGCCAGCGAATTGAAACAATTGCGGGTGATCGACCGTTTGGCGCAAACCCTGCCCATCAGCGTTGTTCCTACATTCATGGGCGCCCACGAATATCCGGATGAGTACCAGGACGATCATGAAGGCTATCTGCAGATTCTCTGCTCAGAGATGATCCCGGCGGTGGCGGAGCAGGGCATAGCCCGCTTTTGCGATATCTTCACCGAAGCGCATGTCTATAACCTTAAGGAATCCCGCAGGGTTCTCACCTGCGCCAGGCAGCACGGTTTGCTGCTGAAAATTCATGCCGACGAGATCGAGGCGATGGGTGGGGCTGAACTGGCATCCGAGCTCGGTTGCATCTCCGCCGATCATCTGGGCGCCACTTCCGATGCCGGGATCGAAGCCTTGCAACAGGCGGGCGTGATCCCGGTTCTGCTGCCGGCAACCCTGTTTTCCCTGCGCAGCAGAAGCTATGCCAGGGGCAGAGAGATGATCGACCGGGGCTTGCCGGTCGCCATCGCCACCGATTACAATCCGGGCAGCTGCAACTGTGATTCGCTGCCTTTCACCATTTCCCTGGCCTGTCTGCAAATGGGGCTCACACCCGCTGAAGCCATCGTGGCTGCCACCATCAATGCCGCCCACGCCCTGGGGCTGGGAGACCGGGTGGGTTCCCTGGAAGTGGGGAAGCAGGCGGATTTTGTGCTGTGGGATATCCCTTCGGTCAATTTCATTCCCTATCATCTGGGCAGTTCTCATATCCACAGTGTCTATGCCAGGGGGAGCTGCCTCTATCGGGCCGACAGATGAACACCAATCAGGGCGAGAACGCCTATACCATCCTCGAAACTCTTTATCGCACACGCCTGCATAGCGTTTACAAGGCGAAAAACTACTTCAGCGGTGCCCTTGTAACCATCAAGACCAACGAGCAGCGCTACATCAGCGATGCTGAACTCTCCCGCCAGCTCAGGCTGGAGGCCGAAACCGGCTTGCGCCTGGAACATCCCAATATCCGCAAGACCCTGGGTTTGTTTGAGGATGAGGGCAGGATCTATGTGGTGAGCGAATTCGTGGAAGGCGAGAGTCTTAGCCAGATCCTGGGTCAATTCAGGCGGGATCAGGATCAAAACCAAATCCAGAGCTGGATCAGGTCCGTGCTTGCCGCCTTGCAGCATGCTCATGGTGAGGGGATCCTGCACCTTAATCTCAATCCCTCGAACATCCTGATCAGCTTTACTGGAGAACTCAAGATCCACGGATTTGGCAAAGATCCCCGGCTCTGGCAGACTGCTGAACCAGGCAGGAATGAACTGCATCCGGTGCTGTTTGTCGCCCCTGAACAATTCCATGGAGCCGGCTCAAGTGAAGCCAGCGATCTCTACAGCCTTGGGGTGATCGCCTATCTGCTCTGCTGCCAAACCCTTCCCTGGTCCGTGGATCAAAAGTTGGAACCAAGCTCACAAAAACAGCAGAGCCTGCAACGCCCGGTGATCAATCCCGACCTGCTGGGTTGCTCGATGCCCCACTGGCTCTTCACCATCATCAACAAGAGCCTGATGCTGGATCCTGCCAAACGCTTCACTTCGGCTGCTGCAATGCTTGCTGCCATCGACCGGCAGGAAACCATTCCCTTCGAATCCTGCCTCAGCCTGTCCTCAGCTCAGCCGCTTACGGAGCAGAAGCCAGAACCACCTGGCGAAGCAGAGCCAGAACCGGAACCAGAGCGAGAGCCTGAACCAGAGCCGGAGCCTGAGCCAGAGCCGAAGCCAGAACCGGAACCAGAGCAAGAGCCGAAGCCAGAACCGGAACCAGAGCGAGAGCCTGAACCAGAGCCGGAGCCTGAGCCAGAGCCAGAACCGGAGCCTGAACCTGAACCGGAGCCAGAACCAGAACCAGAGGCATCCCAAAACTACGAACCGGAACCGCCACCTCAACCAAAATCCAAGGCCGAGACAGTGGTTCGGATTCCGGAATCCGCGCCAGAAACGGAGAATCTGAATGGTATGAAACGAACCTTCCTGATCCTGAGCGTGATCGCTTTGGCGATTGTGGTCTTCATAGCCCTCAAGTATTGGCTGCTCAAAGAGGAACCCCAATTCTCGGAAATGGTGAAAGCGCCGGAGGATGAAACCCTGGCTGCCAGCCTGCAAGCCCCCAACCGGGCACTGGCCATGGTCTTTGTGCAAGGCGATTCCACCATAATCGGCCATCTGGGCTATGAGGCCGATGACGATGAATTTCCGCCCCGCGATGTCTATGTCCCTTCCTTCTACATCACTCCGCACGAGATCACCCGGGAGCAGTGGAGCATGGCAAATGCGGATTACAAATACGATCCGGAGGAAAAGGACCTGCCGATCGTGCGGGTTTCCTTCTTTGATGTGCTGGAATACTGCAACCAGAAGAGCATCCTGGATGGCTACAAACCCTGTTATGATTTCATGCTCAACGGCGTTACCTGCGATTTCAATGCTACAGGCTATCGCCTGCCCACGGAGGCGGAATGGGAATTTGCCGCCAAAGGCAGAAAAAGGGACAACTTCACCCGCTACAGCGGATCGAACAGCGCCGATAATGCCGGCTGGCACAAAGGCAATAGCGAGGGAAGCCTTCATCCGGTGGGGCAAAAACAGAAAAACGACCTGGGCCTCTATGATATGAGTGGAAATGCCTTCGAATGGGTGTGGAACTGGTATTCCCGCTACCACTATTCCCAACAGGCCCTGTTCGAAGGCCCCTCCGATGGCACGGACAAGGTGATCCGTGGTGGTTCCTGGTTCCACGATGCCTCGGAAATGCGGGTTACCAACCGTAACTATGCCAAACCCCACACTCAGTCGAACTATATCGGCTTCCGCCTGGTGCGCAGACGCTGAGGAGGATCCGATCCCTTTTCAAATCCCCAACAGGTGTCGTTTAGGTGTCCCCACCAGCCTGGTCGGAATAGCTTTCGTGTAACATGCTTGCCTCCAGTTGGATCGAACTCGATCACTCCGCCTTAACCAAGAACATCAGATATCTGTCCCGGCGGATCGGCACCGGCACAGTGTTCGTATCTGTCATCAAAGGTAATGCTTATGGTCATGGGATCGAGCAATTCCTGCCTTTGGCTGAGTCTGCCGGTGTAAAGTACTTTGCCGTATACGACGCCTTTGAGGCATTCCAGGCGCTGCAAGTGAAAGCAACACAATCGCAATTGATCATCATGGGGATGTTGGATCAGGATCAATTGGAATGGGTGATCGCCAACGACATCGCTTTCTATGTCTTTGAACCGGAGCGTCTGTCCGCTGCCATCGCTGAAGCCAGGAAACAAAAGAGAAAAGCCCTGATCCATCTGGAGCTGGAGACGGGCATGCACCGAACCGGACTGGAGGAGGATGAGCTGCCCGGGATCATTCAATCGCTTAAAAAAAACAGCCGTTATCTGAAGATTGAAGGGATCTGCACCCACTATGCCGGGGCGGAGAGTATCGCCAATTATCATCGTATCCAGCAACAATATCAGCAATTTACCAAGCTGGGTAAGCTGCTCAAACGAAACGGCATCATCCCGCGTTTTTACCACAGTGCCTGTTCAGCCGCCGCGCTGATCTACCCCCACACGATAATGAACCTGGTGCGGTTTGGTATAGCTCAATATGGCTTCTGGCCCAGCATGGAAACCAAGATGAACAACCTCCTCTCCGATGCCTCGAAGTTCACCAGAGATCCTTTGAAAGCGATCCTCAGCTGGAAAAGCCGGATCATGAGTTTGAAATCCGTGGAAAAGGGAAAGTTTGTCAACTATGGCAATGCCTTTCTCAGCACCAAACCAATGAAATTGGCGACTGTTCCCATCGGTTATCATCATGGCTACAGCAGGAGCCTGGGAAATTCAGGCCAGGTGCTGGTCAGGGGCAGGCGTGCCGACGTGGTGGGAATAGTCAATATGAATATGTTGATGGTGGATGTCAGCCAGATACCGGGTGTGAAACCCGGCGATGAGGTGGTTCTGATTGGAAAACAGGGAGATCTGCTGATCTCGGTGGCTTCCTTTGCCGAATTGACCAAGATGGTGAATTACGAGTTGCTTTCCCGGCTGCCCTATCAGATACCCCGGATTGTGGTGTAGCGATCCTTTGCCGCAGGCCTGGTCAGACAATGCTAACTATAATAACTTCAAATAGATACGATAAATTCACAAGGGAGTTATCATGAACCTCAGATCGTTCTGCCTGTTACTGCTCATATCACTCAGCCTGGCTTTTGGCTGTTCCTGCAACCGCGCCAAACAGGAAAACCCAGTGGACACCACCGGCCTGCTGCCCGTTCTGGCGCAGCAAAACAACGATTTTGCCTTCCAGCTGTTCGCCCGGGTGGATGAGCCGGGAGAAAACCTGTTCTTTTCTCCTTACAGCATTTCTTCAGCGCTGTCCATGGTCTATGGCGGGGCGAAAGGCAACACCGCCTCCGAAATCGCCTCCGCCCTCTCCTTCAGTTTGCCGGTTCCAGAGCAACATGCCGCTTTCCAAGCTCTGCAGCAGGAGCTGAATGCCGTAAAGAAACGCAAGAAAGCGGAGCTGAACGTCGCCAACGCCCTGTTTGGCGCCAAACGCAACCAGGCCCGGCTCCACAAGGACTATCTGGAGCTGCTCAGGGATTCCTATGCCAGCGAACTCTATTCCCTCGATTTCTCCGATGCCAAAGCCGCAGCAGGATTCATCAACCGCTGGGTGGAGGACAAAACCAACGACCGGATCAAAGACCTGGTCAGCGAAAACCACATCCGCCGCAGCAACGACGGTCTGGTGCTGGTCAACGCCATCTTTTTCAAGGGCAATTGGCTGAACAAATTCGATCCTGCCTACACCGCTCCGGATGATTTCTTCACTTCCAGCGAGCGGTCTCCCGAAACCGCCAAACCGGTGCAGATGATGACCATCCAGGATGATTTCCGCTATGCCCGGCTTCCCGGCTGCCAACTCCTGGAGCTTCCCTATGCAGAGGAGAATCTGGCGATGCTCTTCATCCTGCCTGACGATCTGGATGCTTTCACCACCCAATTGAATACTGACAGCTATGCCCAATGGCTGGCGGCGCTCAACACCCAGGAAGTGGAAGTCTATATTCCCAAATTCACCTTCGATCACACCTTGCAGGAATTGGTGGAAAAATTCAAGGCTTTGGGGATGAAGGATGCCTTTGATCCGGGCCGGGCGGATTTCTCCGGCATCATGCCTATCAGCCCTTCCGAGCGCCTCTTCATCTCGGACATCCTGCACAAAGCCTTTGTGGAAGTGAACGAAACCGGCACGGAAGCGGCGGCCGCCACGGCTGTGGTGATGGAGATCACCTCTGCCGCTCCTTTCGAAGAACCACCCCTTCCTGTCTTCCGGGCTGACCATCCCTTCCTCTACCTGATCATCCACAAACCCTCCACCACCATCCTCTTCCTGGGCAAATTTGCCGATCCGCCGATGCTTGATCTGTAGCTGTAAGGATTGAGGAATACTGCGATAGGAATCCTGCCAGAGGAATTCCTGCGTCCCCGCAGGAAAGGTGTGCCGGCGTCCCCGCCGGCAGTGGTGGCACCAGCCTTCGCCTGAGGTTGCGCACCAATCCGGGCGGGAGCCCGGATAACCCTTCCGGTGAGGACACCGGAATTCCTGCGACCCCGCAGGAAAGTCGTGCCGGCGTCCCCGCCGGCAGAGTGCCCCAGCCCCACTCCATCATTCTCTGCCGAACCAGCCGGGACAGGCGAAAGCTGTTCCCGCTACAAACCCTCACCGAAAACTTCAAATCCAATCACCAAAACTTCAAATCGGGAAAATCGGTTCATAAAAGGAGTTTTCGGGGCTGGTAGTTCTTATCACCATTTCTTCAAATACCATCACCGTTTCTTCAGATTTGTTTAATGAAAAGGCAGTCTTTTTCACGCTACCACATACTGACGTGTGCTCCCGGTTAGCTATAACCTGAGCAAATACGTTCCTTGCTGCGATGCCTTCCCGTTTGATCTTGGCTTGGATCATGTGAGCGATCTGATCCACAGTGAGCAGCTTACCACTCTTCTTGTCAGTCCAGGAGAGCCCTTTGCGCTCTACCCATGACTTGAGAGGTGCTATGGGAGTCCAGGAAGGCACTTTACCTCCCAAGACAAAAGGCTCGTGGCGTTCGTTGGAGCCCACTCGAAGTGTCATACCGGAGTCGTCGGTTTCCACTACGTAGCCTGTGTTTCCGTAGAAATCGCCTTTATCGTAAATCTGCTGTGCCAGAATCTCCTTACGGGACTCGGCATCGATCACAGAACCGATCATGTGTAAACGGCTCTCCAGGGCGGTATAGATAGCCCGGTAGATCTCTACCATGACCTCATCAAGGGTATTGGATTTCTGCTCAGGCACTTGCACTCCAGCAGTTAATCACAATAACAAGAAAATATGCGTTAATCAGCTCGATCTGCGTCATCTGCGTTCTATTCATTTCAGATAACTCCCACCCGGATAGGTCGAGGTTGTCTGGGCTTGAGCTCGTTCAAGCGATCCAGACCGGCAGGATTGAGATAGGCTTGCAGGATAGTGAGTGCTCTCAGTTCAAGATTGGCTTTGAAGGCGTCTATTTCGCTCCCTGTGAGCAGTTCGGTAGCCGACTGGTCTAAGCCTACGGTCTTGACGATTCCCTCGCCCAGTGTCTTCAAATTGAGAAACTCGGCAGTTGAATGCAGCATCAGGAAACAGAACCCAAAACGAAAAGAAACCAAAAAAGGCTCCTCTTCCGGCAGGTCATCGTGAGTCGCCCGATCATAGTGCTCCTGCAGAACCAGTGAATGGATCGTCTCCAGAACCAGCCCCTGATGCTCCTTGAAGATGCCATTGTTGGACATCTCCTTGGGTAGATTGAGGATGGCGAGCATGGCATCCGTCTCAACCGGATTGGGTATCACTGACCCTTCCTCATCATCTCGGAAAGCTCAATTGCTCTCATGCCCACTTGCTTCGCCCACTTGGAAGCAAGCATGTTATTGGCAGCCCGTTCCCAGTCTCCGGCTTTGATAAAAGCCAAAGTGTTGTTAAAGCCCAGGAGTCCCTTGATACCCAAGTAGCAGGGTTCCCGCAAAGAAGCGCATGGACGAAGTCCGTTACTATTATATGCGGCTTTGTGGGATGCTTATGCACATATTCAGCAGCACCGACTGGCGAACCTCATCGAGATTATTGTAAACCTCGGGTATCTCATCAATCAGCCACTGCTCGCAGTCCTTGATATCCCTCTCTAACATGGTATAGGCTTCTTTCTGGGAGATGCCCCGGTCACTGAGATTACGGCCGACGCCGATGGTTAGTTTGCCCGCAGTACATCGGTATGGCTTCAGTCTCAGACCTTCATGTCTGACTAACTGAGCTTTGATTCGATTCATCAACGCTTCGGTAATGCTATCTCCTTGTTCCAGATGTGATCATTGATCCAGAGCCAGGAAAGCACTACACTGTATGCTGACAAATCAAGATGAGCATGGATGAGACAGAAAATAGATATTGACAAAAAAACTACAAATGACATTGTGTGCTTCGTGGGACAGGAGCTGAAAATAACAGAGCTAGAGCTGATAGTTTTTTTGGTAGAGAATTCACAACCATGAAGATGGGGGATTATATGACCAAGATTATTACAATGTTGACTCTAATAGTAATTCTATTGATGCTAGTCATAGAAATGAATGCTCAAAACAGCATGCCTTTGATGCAGAGCTTTCAGGGAGAATGGGCGGAATCCTGGTATGGCGTTAGCCTGGATGCCATAGATTTCAATGCCGATGGATACGATGATTTGGTGATATACTCACATAGTGGAGCAGATCCGAATCAATGGGGTTTTGTTAAGCTGTTTTTTGGTGGCATTGCGATGGACTCCGAGGCAGATCTTTTTAGAGCTGGAGATTTTTGGGGACAGGTGATCAATAAGGTAATGATGAATACCGGAGACATCAACGGAGACGGCTACGATGATCTGATGATATCGGAACGGTACGCGTATATGCTTACCGATTCCTTGGCATTACGGATTTTTCACGGAGGGCCAGACGCTGACCTGGTTCCCGATGATTCGATAAACACAGCCGTTATTAATTCTCACCCAGCTATTGAGCCTATATGGAGGTTGGGAGACGTCAACGGCGATGGTTATGATGATCTGGGGTTAAGACACTGGTTCAACACTAGTACACCTGATTTAGCAATTCTATTGGGTGGTAGTTTTGAGATGATAACGGTTCAACCCTCTGTAACAACGAATAGGGGACAACAGATCAATGGAGTCGGCGACGTCAACAATGATGGATACGATGATTTTGTGGTGGCCTATGCGATTCGGATTCAAAATGTTCTCACCACATTTAGATACTTGTATTACGGGGGTAACCCAATTAACCTGGATAACCGCGTATTGCTTCGTAGTCTTGCCGATGATGGAGAGTGGTGGTTTCCTGGTGCGTACAACGCCGGAGATTTCAATGGGGACGGATATGACGATTTTATCTATTGCAACGGCAATTCGTGGAGAGAGTATAACAAACTTCGATTGGGTGCTTTAGACATTATGTCATCAGACGAGTTCGCTCTTACAGTTTCAACCTATCAACCCAACTTGATGTATATTGAGACCAAAGGTACTGCCCATGGCGATTTCAACGGAGATGGCTACAGCGATATCGCTGGTTCAGACTACCGTTCACAACTTTGGAGCGGAAACGCCGGGATCTGGCTGGGCAAGCCTAATCCCAACGGGCTATATGATCTGAGGCTCACTCATCCGGACACATCGCCATATCATCAGTTTGGCTGGAGCATGGCTGCCGGCGATTTTAACGGGGACGGATTTTGTGATCTGGCTTTGTCGGCACCACATTCTCAGGATTCACCAGATCCCATCTATGTGGGTTATGTGTATATCTTTGCGGGAAATCCGCAGTTAACCGATACCACAGTGGCAAATGACGATGAGTGTCTGCCCTCAGCCTCGGACAGCATCAGGATCCGATGCTATCCCAATCCGCTTGACTCAGCTTCCGGCGCGATTAGATATGAGATTGAAGGGGATCTGCCTGCTCATATTGAATCTGCGATATGGACGATACACAACATTAAAGGGCAAGCCGTCCACAGACAGCTACCAGAGCGGTTGGATGCACGGAACAAAACAGGAAGCCTTGAGCCCCAAAGGCTGGCCCCGGGAGTGTATGTGATCTCTTTAAGCGTAAACGGGAAGAGGGTCTCTTCCGGAAAGATAACTATCAGATAAAGGAAAAATAAATGAAAAGCATAATTGTGGCAATCTTTCTATTGGTATTTGCAATATCCGGATATGCTATTGGATCAGATGATTTTACCATAGGATGTTATACCTACATGAAGGCGAGGAATCCCAATGAGGTGGCCAATAATGAGCTGCGATCCTGGATGCAAGATGCAGGTTTCAACCTGGCAATGTGGGAAGCAACCGAATCCGAAACAAGCTTCGGTTCCACCTTGATAAACGAGCTTCATGCCAGTGGGATTGATTCGTATTTGTGTGATTACTATTGGAGTTATAATTCGAGTACAGGTAGTACATCGGGATCCGGCTCTCACGCGGTCTCAACCGGAAACTTCTTGAAATTTGAAGCAGAGTATGATAGCTCCGGAGGTATTAACAATACTGCATATAAGTATTTTTATAAATTCTCGGCTCCGAATCGTGTTGGTGATGTATCATTCGATACAGGTAGATATACATGGAAATGTAATTACGATCCAAGCATAACCCCTCCCCGTAGCGGTGTTGCACTGCATGGCTTAAAAACAAGATGGAAGGAGTATGGACCTGGCTTGACCAATTCTGTATCCACCTTAGATGAACGAGTGATTGGCCCTGATTTCCGTTTCGCTGCCTGGGGTGAAGGTGGACAAACGGAGCAGTATCTATCGACCAATAAGCTGTATCTACGATACTGCTATCAGGTTGATTCTGCTTATTCTGGGCCTGATCCTGCCTTCACATTTAAATGTGCTTTTCAAAGGAGTAGTGGCTGGTCTTTTGTGCCGATCAAGAATGTCATGTCCACCTCTCCCGCCTCTGAATCTATCACTTATACCTATTCCGACATGCATTCGGATTTACTCACAACCCTGGAGCTTCCAGGCATTCCAGATGGTTTCCGATTGATAACTTTCGAGATAGATATGACCTCAAATCAGTGGAAACCGCCAGACAGCTGGCATATTCTCTCTGGTTCAAGGTTCTGCTCGAAAAAGGACAGTTCATTCTTGATCAAGAATCACTGATCGCCAATCTAAATATCTCCCGGATTTGTCAAGAAAATGTCGACAGGCCTGGTTTGGAGCACAAATTCTCCAAGTATAGAAAGGAAGCAGCGTAGAATGGTCTGCTTTTTTGGACAGTCTCCAGGATGGGCAAGGATGAGACAGAAAAATAGATCTTGACAAGAATAATGCAAGAGTTAAACTGGGTTTGTAGGTCTTGGAATGAATTGAGAATAGTATTGAGCTGGGCTTGCATCCTACAAAGATTGTACTTGAAGATAAATTGTTATCAGATGAAAACAACTTTATTTGGAGAATAAATGTTAGAGAGAAAGTTTGTATTCCGCACATTCGTTGTTCAGGAACAATAGCGGGGATGTATGTCCGTACATTGTTCTTATCTAACCAAGTGGTACGAAGCCTTTCCTATTTACCTTTACAATAATCGTTGGAGGAACTATGAGTAAGCTACGATGTGCAACTCTTTTAATCCTATTGCTTGTATTTCTAAACGTCTCGTACGCAATAAACGATATGCCCATCATCGCTGCTTTTCAGGGAGAGCACCATAATTCAAAGTATGGTTATTCAATGGTTTCTCTGGATTTCAATCATGACGGGTTTGATGATTTGGCAGTCTGCTCTTTTGCTTACGGATACAACTACGGTATAACCCCAGCAAGAGGTAAAGTATATATTTATTATGGCGGAGTAGGTTTCAACTCCGCAACGCCTGCCAGTGTTACGATAGAAGGCACTTATGCCAATAGCGCGGGTAGAAGGATTTGGGAGATTTACAGAGTTGGTGATATCAGTGGAGATGGCTTTGATGATCTCTGTATGTACGTAGAAGACCACATATCCTGGAACGAAAGTTATGAGAAACTGCTTTTTTTCTATGGCGGTACCCCCAATCTGGATAATCCTGATTATGTGATCAGTTTGTATGGAAGTGTATACACTTTTTTTAGGATATTACCCCTAGGTGATGTAAATCGAGACGGCTTCGGTGATATGGGGTTCTATTACCTGCATTCTCCTTCTTACCTGAATAGACTATCAATCATCTGGGGAGGATCATTTCAAGAACAAGTTGTTTCTAATGGAGAAGCAAGTTATTCTTACTCATGTTCAATCCATGGTATCGGTGACATCAACAATGATAGCTACGATGATTTTACAACAGGCTTTGCCACCCCGTCCACTGATCCCACCCACAATCTGATCCGGCTCTACTATGGCAATGCCGCTGGAAATACCGACAATCCGATAACGCTTATTTATTGCCAGTATGGAGTATCGAGAGGCAGCAAACCGCTGGGAGATATGAATGCCGATGGTTATGACGACTTCATGGGCTACATTACGGATGAGGGGATGCATGCCTGGCTGGGTGGAACTAACATCAACTACGCTGTACCTGATTTTGATATGGACCCACCCTGGTATGGCGGAGAGTTTCAACGCTCGCTGGAGCATGGCGATTTCAATAACGACGGCTATGAAGACGCAG
>Ga0116202_10001923_pt1 | contig 12279 bp, 7 predicted proteins | sample LakKivw325mmetaG_FD_94479 | JGI IMG/M metagenome (GOLD analysis project Ga0116202, IMG submission 94479) | Anoxic lake water microbial communities from Lake Kivu, Rwanda to study Microbial Dark Matter (Phase II) - Lake Kivu water 325m metaG | ecosystem: Environmental > Aquatic > Freshwater >... | reverse complement strand
GTTCTGGAAGACCATGGCGATGTCCCGGTCCTTGGGCGGAACGTCGTTGACCAGAACCCCGTCGATATAGATCTCGCCCCTCGAGACCTGCTCCAGACCGGCGATCATGCGCAGCGTCGTCGACTTGCCGCAGCCGGAGGGCCCCACCAGGACGACGAATTCCCTGTCCCTGATCTCGATGTTGGCGTCCGCAACGGCCAGCACGTCCCCATCGAAGATCTTGTACACGTGGCGCAGCACGACCTCGCCCATCGGCTTCCAGCTCCTCACGCGATGCAGGGCAGCGACCAGACCAACCTCGCGGCGACGCCCGCCGCCGGCGCCACTGCCCCCGCATTCGCCCACGCGTCGCGCATGCAGGCGCACCGCCAACGTCGACGGCCCGCCTCGCGCGCGGCCAGCGGCAAGGCGGGGCGCTGCAGCGAGCCAGGCGCGTCTCCCGTGGCCTGCCGACGGCAGGCCTGCTCTACCGGCCGCGCCACGGCTGTCCTGGGCCCGTATCCGCGCCGCGGAGATACACTGGCTCGAGCGTCTCCATGGCGGCTCCGGTCAGCGCCGGCAAAGCCCCGGTCCGCACCGCCTCGAGCGCCACGGCGCCCACAGCGGCGGCATCCGCTCGACGACACTCGGCCGGCGCCACGGCAGACACCTCCCTCGGGGCGCCCTCCAGGGCGCTGCAAGCGTCGACGCCCGGTCCCGTGAACACCGTGGGCTGGCCCACCCGCCGGGCGAGAAGCTCGCCAGCGGGCACCACCCTGGGCGCCTCCAGCAGCCGCGGCCAGCCGTCACTGGTGTCGTAGACACCTGCGTAGACCTCGCCTCGGCGCGCGTCCACGCTCGCACACACGGGCCAGCGCGCCAGCGGCACGCGAAAAGCCAGAGCAGCCAGCGTGGGCACCGGCACCAACGGAATCCCGGCCGGCAGGCACAGCCCCTTGGCCGCGCTCAGGCCGATGCGCAGACCCGTGAACGACCCGGGACCGATGGACACCGCCACGTGGGTGATCCCCTCCATCCCGAGGCGGCTGGCTTCCAGCAGTCGCCGGACCTCGACGAACAGCAGCCCCGCGTGCCGCATGCCCACGTCGAGGGCGCTGGCCGCCAGCGCGCCTTTCGGGGTCACGAGCGCCACGCTGCACACCGGTGTAGCGGTCTCCAGCGCCAGCACGATCGGCTCTGCGGCCATCGGCGGCGGCACTACAACAATTCGAGCTGCCGCAACCCGGGCGGACACGGACGCCCGAGATGCTCATAGGCGCGCCGCATGGCCTGGCGGCCCCGCGGCGTCCTCTTGATGAAGGCCTCCTTGATCAGGTACGGCTCGTACACCTCCTCCAGGGTCTCGGCCTCTTCGCCGATGACAGCGGCCAGGTTGCTCAGGCCCACAGGGCCCCCGCCGAACTTGTCGATGATCGCCGCCAGCACCTGCAGGTCCACCTCGTCCAGGCCCAGCTCGTCCACATGGAGTATCGCAAGCGCCCGGCGCACGGTCTCGCCGTCGACGACACCCCTCCCCTCCACCTGAGCGTAGTCGCGGGCGCGCCGCAGCCAGCGCTTGGCGATGCGAGCCGTCCCGCGCGAGCGCCGCGCGATCTCCATCGCCCCACCGTCTTCCAGCGCGAACCCCAGCAGCCGCGCGTCGCGCTGCACGATCTCCACCAGCTCCTCGGCGCTGTAGTAGTCCAGGTGCGCCGTGATCCCGAACCGCGCGCGCATGGGAGAGGTCAGCAGCCCCTGCCGCGTCGTGGCGCCGATCAGCGTGAAGGGCTCCAGAGGCAGCTTGACCGAGCGCGCGGCAGGGCCCTGGTCGATCATGATGTCGATCCGGAAATCCTCCATGGCCGCGTACAGGTACTCCTCCACGACCCGGTTGACCCGATGGATCTCGTCGATGAAGAGCACATCGCGGCGGGCGAGGCTGGTCAGCGTCCCCGCCAGATCGCTGGGGCGCTCGAGCAGCGGTCCAGCGGTGGTGTGGATCGACACGCCCAACTCGCTGGCGATCACGTACGAAAGCGTCGTCTTGCCCAGCCCAGGAGGGCCGTACAGCAGCACGTGATCCATCGCCTCATCGCGTTGCCGCGCCGCTTCGATCGCGATGCTCAACTGCTGTTTGACCTTCTCCTGGCCAGCCATCTCGGCCAGGCACGTCGGCCGCAGAGCGTAGTCGTACGCCCGCTCCTCGCCATCCGACTCGGGTGTCACCACACGTCTGGCCATGGATACTGCCCAAGTGGCTCGCTCGCCTGACATGGCGGCGCGGTGCCTCGGCCACGCGCTGTCGAAGCCAGAGACCGCCGCCAGCGGCGGGCTGGCATCGGCAACCTGCCAGGATCTGCAGAGCGCACGGCTGATTCGTTCACCGGGGCTCACAGCCGCTAGCGGCCAGTGAGGGTCGTCTCGCCCCGGCTGCGGGCGGCCTGCAGGCTGGCGCGCGCGCCGCTCCTCGAGTCAGGCTCTCCCGGCCCCGGGGCGCGCCCCGCGCCTCGACCGAGGCTACCGTTCGCGCAGCGCCTGCTTGATCATCTCCTCGACGCTCATGCCGGCCCCGCAGCTCGCCTTCACCTTCTCGACAGCCTTGCGCGCCGCTGCCGGGCTGACCCCCAGCGCCACCAACGCCATCTCCGCGTCCGCTTCGGGGCCGGACGACGCAGTCGCGCCTCCCGGTTTCTTCACAGCAGCACCACCCGCCGGCAGGACTCTGTCGCGCAGATCGAGCACGATCCGTTCTGCCGTCTTGCGGCCGATGCCCCTGACGGAGGTCAACTCCGAGGCTCGGCCGTGGTAGATCGCTTCCTCCAGTTCGGGCAGGGCCATCCCCGAGAGAACGGCCTGCGCCAGGTGAGGCCCGATGCCCGGCACTCCGATCAGCAGCCTGAACATGGACCGCTCGCGCTCGTCCGCGAAGCCGAACAGGGCCAGCCGGTCCTCGCGCACGTAGAGGTGCGTCAACACACGCACGCCGGCGCCGATCCCGGGCAGTCGCTCGGATGTCGCAACCGAGATCGACAGACCGAAGCCGACCCCATTCACATCGACGACCGCGTACGTCGGCGTCTTGAGCACCAGAGACCCGCACAGGCACTCGATCACCTGACCATCCCCGTGGTGGCCGGTGCGTTCAGCGGCGTATCATGCGCCGCAGTAGCGCGTCGACTGCGGGCTTTCGCCCACTGCTCGCCGCTGCCAGCAGCGCCCCCGGCCGGAAGGCATGGCAGAGTGCGACGGCCAGCGCGTCCGACGCATCCAGCGGCTTCGGCATGCTCCTGATGCCCAGCAGCCGCGCAGTGACCGACTGCACCTGTTCTTTCGCTGCCCGGCCATTGCCGGTCACCGCGCGCTTCACCTCCGCGGGGGAGTACTGGGCGATGGGTACCCCAGCGAGCCGCAGAGCGAGCAGCAGGACCCCGCGCGCGTGTCCAAGCTTCGCGGCGGCGTCCGGGTCCTTGCCGCAGAAGGTTCGCTCGACCGCGGCCTCGGCCGGCCGGCACTGCTCGACAACCTCTTGTAGCCCGGTGAACATCACCACCAGACGATCCTCGAGAGCCAGCTGGCGAGGCGCACGGATGCACCCGCAGTCCAGGTAGGTACAGGCCTGACGGCTGTATTCCAGCACCCCGTACCCCGTGCAGGCGCTGCCCGGATCCACCCCGAGGATGATCACGCCGAGCTCACCCCGTACGGCGGTCACGGCAGTCCGATGCCGCAGCCATCAGGAGCCGCCGAGCAGGCGCTCGAGCTGTTCCTGGTCCACGTCGAAGTTCGAGTAGACCTTCTGCACATCGTCGAGGTCCTCCAGAGCTTCGAGCAGACGGACGATCTGCTCGGCCTGGGCCCCGTCAACTGCCAGCGTGGTCCTGGGGATCCAGGCGAGATGACCCTCGGAGTACTTGAGGTGCGCAGCCTCGAGGGCCCGCTTCACGTTCTCGAAGTCGGCCACTGGCGTGATGACCTCGTGGACGTCAGTGCCGTCCTGGATGTCCTCAGCCCCGGCGTCCATGACAGCCAGCATCAGGTCCTCCTCGCCTGCCTCTTTCTTGTCGATCTCCAGCAGGCCCTTCTGCTCGAACATCCACGCCACCGCCCCCTTCTCCGCCAGGTTGCCGTTATGCTTGGTGAAGGCATGGCGCAGCTCCGACACGGTGCGGTTCCGATTGTCCGTCAGCGTCTCGACGATCACGGCGACGCCGCCCGGCCCATAGCCCTCGAATAGCCCGGGTTCGTACACCGCTCCAGGCTCTTCGCCTGTCCCGCGGCGAATGGCCCGGTCGATGGTGGCCTGGGGCATGTTGGCCGTCCGCGCGGCCTGCACCGCGGTGCGCAGGCGAGGATTGTTCTCCTCATCGCCACCGCCCTCGCGAGCCGCAACAGTCAGCTCGCGGATGAGCTTGGTGAACAGCTTGCCGCGCTTGGCGTCGTTGGCCCCCTTCTTGCGCTTGATCGTGCTCCACTTGGAATGCCCAGACATGGACTCGGTCTCCTTTCGCCGCTACGCAGACGAACGCCGCGAATCTAAGGCGCGGCTCCGAGCGGAGCAACCGCGATGTCCACTAACTCCATACCGCAGAATGCCTAATGAGAAGAGCGGCCAACCTGCTCAAGGCGGCCGCTCCCTCCCCTGCCACAACCCGGCACGCCGTCAGCTTTGCTGCGCAGCGCGTCTGGCCTCCTCGATGATCCTGGCCTGAATCTCTCCGGGGACCTCGTCGTAGCGCAGGAACTCCTGGGTGTGCATGCCCTTGCCCTGCGTCATCGAGCGCAGGGTCGTCGAGTAGCGGTCCAGTTCGGCCAGCGGCACCTCGGCGCGGATCACCTGATGGTGCCCGGCGGTATCCATCCCGCTGATCCGGCCCCGCCGCGCGGAAAGGTCACCCATCACGTCGCCCATGTAGTGCTCAGGCACCGTCACCGTGACGCCATAGATCGGCTCCAGCAGTATCGGTCTGGCCTTCAGGAACGCATCGCGGAAGGCCTGCGAGCCGGCCAGCTTGAACGACACCTCGTCGGAGTCCACCGGGTGGTGCTTGCCATCCGTGACGATGACGGCCACATCGACGACGCGGTAGCCCGCCAGGGGGCCCACGTCCAGCGACTCGACCACTCCCTTCTCGACCGCCGGGATGAAGTTGCTCGGGATATTCCCGCCGACGACCTCGTTGCCGAACTCGAATCCCTCGCCCCTGGGTCGCGGCTCCACCCGGAGAAACACCTCCCCGAACTGGCCCCGCCCACCGGTCTGCTTCTTGTGGCGATGGTGACCCTCCGCCTTGCTCCGAATCGTCTCGCGATAGGGGATGCGCGGCTGCGAGACGGTCACTTCCGAACCGTAGCGCGACTTGAGTCGCTCGACGATCGTGTTCAGGTGAAGCTCCCCCTGCGCGATCAGCAGGGACTGGCGTATCTCCGGGTCATAGCGAAAAACGAAACCAGGATCCTCTTCGCGCAGCTGCGCCAGACCGGTAGCCATGCGCTCCTCGCCTCCCTTCTCCGTGGGAGCGATCGCCACGGCGATGAGCGGCACCGGGAAGTCGACTGCCGGCAACTGAATGTGCGAGTTCCGCACGGTGAGCGTGTCGTTCGTGTGGGTGTTGCGCAGCTTCACCAGGGCCACGATGTCACCGGCCTCCGCGCTGTCGATCTCCTCCCGCTGGTGGCCCTTCAGACGGAAGAACTGGCCGATTCGCTCGTTGGTACCGCGACTCGAATTGAGCACCTCCATGCCCGGTGTCAGTCTGCCCGAGTACAGACGCAGAAGTGTGAGATCGCCCACGTGCTGCTCGGATATCGTCTTGAAGACGAAGGCAGCCAGCGGAGCCTCAGCGCTCGCTTCGAGGACGACTTCCTCCCCTTGGGCGGCGGTGTAGCGCAGGCCTGCCGACTCACCCGGGGTCGGCCCGAACTTGGCGATTGCAGCCAAGAGCTCCGGGACGCCGACGTTGTTCAGGGCGTCGCCACAGAGAACCGGCACCACCTGCTGCCTGGCCACCGCCTGCCGCAGTCCCGAGGTCAGATCCTCTGCGCTGAGGTCGCCTTCAGAGAAATAGCGCTCCATGAGCGCCTCGTCGGTCTCCGCGACAGCTTCGATCAGCTCGTTGCGCCCGGCCACAGCAGCGTCCAAGTGCTCAGGCGGGATCTCGCTCGGGTTCGCTTTGCACGCCGAGTAGGTGATCATCTGCATCGTCAGCAGATCGATGAACTGGCTGAACCCGTTCCCTACGTTCAGCGGCAACTGCAGCGGCACGGCTCCACGGCCCAGACGCTCGCGCACCAGTTGGAGAACATGGCCCGGGTCGGCCTCGGTGCGGTCCACCTTGTTGACGAAGACCATCCGCGGCACGCCCAACTCCCTGGCGAACCCCCAGACGCGCTCGGTCCCAATCTCCACGCCCGCCACCGAGTCGACCACCACCACGGCGGTATCACACACGCGCAGAGCGGCTTTCGACTCCCCGATGAAATCGGCATATCCTGGGGTATCGACGATGTTGAAGTGGAAGGGCCCCCAGTCGCCATTCAGCAACGACAGCCGAAGAGACATCTTCCTCTCGATCTCGCCGCTGTCGTAGTCGGACACCGTGCTCCCATCCTGGATCCGTCCCATGCGGCTAACGGCTCCCATGCTGAACAGCATGGCCTCAGAGAGCGACGTCTTACCGACGCCGCTGTGGCCACACAGAGCGACATTCCGAATCTCTGCTGTTCCGTAAGCCAAAGAAGCCCCCTTCGCTGAACTGTGCGTATAACTGCCGCTTCAACCACGGGAGACGCGCTCGGGACACCGGCCCTCGCGGCGTGCCCGACGGGCAGATTGACAGGCGCATGCCAACGTATTGCACCTATCTCGTCGCGTCAACAGCCCGCGGCCACACGGTGACTCCGTTGCGCCAGCCAGGCGCCCACAAACCAGCCAGGCCCCACAAAAAAGAGGGAGCCCACAGTCTCAAGTGGGCTCCCCCGTAGGTATCCGGCGGCGACCTACTCTCCCACCGAGTCCCCTCGGCAGTACCATCGGCGCAGGAGGGCTTAACGGCTCTGTTCGGAATGGGAAGAGGTGTTTCCCCTCCGCTATGGCCACCGGAAAACAATCGTTTCTGCGACAATTGAATATGGGTCCATTCCAACTGCCCGAGTACACACGTCGGCCTAAGACATGTTGGCGACTGTGGTCAAACCTCACGGCCAATTAGTATTGCTCGGCTTCACGCATCGCTGCGCTTCCACCTGCAACCTATCAACCTCGTAGTCTACGAGCGGCCTTCAGGTGGGTTGCCCCACGGGATATCGAGTCTTGGAGTGGGCTTGACGCTTAGATGCCTTCAGCGTTTATCCCTTCCGGACGTAGCTACCCAGCGGTGCTCCTGGCGGAACAACTGGTGGACCAGAGGTCCGTCCAACCCGGTCCTCTCGTACTGGGGTCAGATCTCCTCAAATATCCTACGCCCACGGCGGATAGGGACCGAACTGTCTCACGACGTTCTGAACCCAGCTCACGTAGCGCTTTAATTGGCGAACAGCCAAACCCTTGGGACCTCCTCCAGCCCCAGGATGCGCTGAGCCGACATCGAGGTGCCAAACCGCGCCGTCGCTATGGGCGCTCGGGCGCGATAAGCCTGTTATCCCCGGAGTACCTTTTATCCGTTGAGCTTCGGCGCTTCCACACGCCACCGTCGGATCACTAAGCCCTGCTTTCGCACCTGCTCGACTTGTGGGTCTCGCAGTCAAGCTCCCTGTATGCCTTTACGCTCCACACGCGATTACCGACCGCGCTGAGGGAACCATTGGGCGCCTCCGTTACCGTTTGGGAGGCAACCGCCCCAGTTAAACTACCCACCTGGCACTGTCCCCAATCCCGCTAAGGGACCAAGGTTAGAACCTTAACAAAGCAAGGGTGGTATTTCAACGTCGGCTCCACGGAGACTGGCGTCCCCGCTTCAAAGCCTCCCACCTATCCTACACATGCAGTGCCAAAGTCCAATACCAAGCTATAGTAAAGGTTCACGGGGTCTTTCTGTCCTGCCGCGGGTATCCGGCATCATCACCGGAACTACAATTTCACCGAGCCCCTCGTTGAGACAGCGGCCAAGTCGTTACACGATTCGTGCAGGTCGGTTTTTGGCCGACGAGGAATTTCGCTACCTTAGGACCCTTATAGTTAAGGCCGCCGTTTACGGGTGCTTCGATTCAGAGCTTCGCCCGAAGGCTAACCCCTCCTCTTAACATACCCGCACCGGGCACGTGTCAGTCCCTATACGTCGCCTTGCGGCTTGGCAGAGACCTGTGTTTTTGGTAAACAGTCGCCCAGCCCGTTTCTCTGCGGCCCCTTTGGGCTCCATCTGCGTGAGACTTCACCTACTCGGGGCATCCCATCTTCCGAAGTTACGGGATCATTTTGCCGAATTCCTTAACGAGGGTTCACTCGCGCACCTTTGGATACTCTCCTCATCTACCTGTGTCGGATTGCGGTACGGGCACCCCCAGAGCTCGCATAGAGGTTTTTCTTGGCAGCATGCTTAGGGTCAGTTTATGCCGCTTGGCGGCTCCCCATCACCTCTCGGGTCTCGATCGCCCGGATTTCGCCTGAGCGATCACCCTACCGGTTTAGACCAGCATTTCCACTCGCTGGCTGACCTTTCACTTCTGCGTCACCCCATAGCTCAGACGCTCTGCAGGTGGTACAGGAATATTGAGCCTGTTTTCCATCGCCTACGCCTGTCGGCCTCGGCTTAGGTCCCGACTAACCCCAGGAGGACGAGCCTAGCCCAGGAAACCTTAGATTTTCGGTGAGCGGGATTCTCACCCGCTTTCTCGCTACTCATGCCGACATAATCACTTCCACTTCGTCCAGCGAACCTTACGGCTCGCCTTCGACCTAACGTGGAACGCTCCCCTACCAGATCCGGCGCCCAGGGGGCGTCGGAAATCCGCAGCTTCGGTGATGAGCTTAGCCCCGGTACATTTTCGGCGCGAGACCACTTGACTAGTGAGCAATTACGCACTCTTTAAATGATGGCTGCTTCTAAGCCAACATCCTAGCTGTCTGAGCAGTCTCACATCCTTTCAATCACTTAGCTCACACTGAGGGACCTTAGCTGGCGGTCTGGGTTGTTCCCCTCTCGGCTACGAAGGTTATCCCCCACAGCCTGACTCCTCTGCAACGAGTCCATGGCATTCGGAGTTTGGTTCGGTTTGGTAAGCGGGTAAGCCCCCTAGCCGATCCAGTGCTCTACCTCCACGACTCTCTTACAGAAGGCTAGCCCTAAAGCTATTTCGGGGAGAACCAGCTATCTCCAGGTTTGATTGGCCTTTCACTCCTACCCACAGCTCATCCGAGAACTTTTCAACGTTCACCGGTTCGGACCTCCACGTGACTTTGCTCACGCTTCATCCTGGCCATGGGTAGATCACCTGGCTTCGGGTCTACTGCGTGCAACTGAAGCGCCCTATTCAGACTCGCTTTCGCTACGGCTGCCTTACTGAGTAAGTTAGCCTCGCTGCACACAAGTAACTCGCCGGCTCATTATGCAAAAGGCACGCCGTCAGGGCCGAAGCCCCTTCGACTGCTTGTAGGCATACGGTTTCAGGAACTATTTCACTCTCCTTCGTGGAGTGCTTTTCACCTTTCCCTCACCGGTACTAGTGCGCTATCGGTCACAAGGGAGTATTTAGCCTTAGAGGGTGGTCCCCCTGGATTCCCACAGGGTTTCACGTGTCCCGTGGTACTTGGGAACTACGGAAAGAGCCGACGACCATTTCGCCTACAGGGCTATCACCTTCTGCGGCTGTACTTTCCAGAACGCTTCGGCTATGGTGTCGGTTTTTCACTCTTCGGCGCCGCTGCATCGGCGCCACCCGTAGCCCCTCAACACCGCCTGTACAATGCATGCAGGCTTGTGCATACAGGCGGTTTGGGCTGTTCCCCTTTCGCTCGCCACTACTCGGGGAATCGCGGTTGCTTTCTTTTCCTGGGGCTACTGAGATGGTTCAGTTCGCCCCGTTGTCTCCATCCAAGCTATGTGTTCACCTGGCGGCGATGCAGCATTGCCCGCATCAGGTTGCCCCATTCGGAGATCCCCGGATCAAAGGTTGCTTGCACCTCCCCGAGGCTTATCGCAGCTTACCACGTCCTTCATCGTCTCCTTGTGCCAAGGCATCCACCGTACGCCCTTTGTAGCTTGACCGACAATCACCACCAACCTGAGGCACAGCACCAACGCGCAAGTGCACTCGGAAACAGCTTAAGAATGAACCCATATTCAATTGTCAAAGATCGGCGCTAGACACAACTGGTGGGGCTAGGTGGAATCGAACCACCGACCTCACGCTTATCAGGCGTGCGCTCTAACCGTCTGAGCTATAGCCCCCTTGTCAGGTCGCTCAGACTGCCTGGAAACCAAATAGCGTACACAGGGTATGGCTCCCCAGAGATTGACCTAGGAACGGGGTGTTAGCCCCGACTCCTTAGAAAGGAGGTGATCCAGCCGCACCTTCCGGTACGGCTACCTTGTTACGACTTAGCTCGAATCGCCAGCCCTGCCCTAGGCGCCTCCCTCCCTTGCGGGTTAGGACAACGACTTCAGGCATATCCAGCTTTCCTAGCTTGACGGGCGGTGTGTACAAGACCCGGGAACGTATTCACCGCGGCGTGCTGATCCGCGATTACTAGCAATTCCGGCTTCATGAAGTCGAGTTGCAGACTTCAATCCGAACTGAGACCGGTTTTCTGGGATTGGCTCCACCTCGCGGTATCGCGACCCATTGTGCCGGCCATTGTAGCACGTGTGCAGCCCTGGGCGTAAGAGCCATGATGACTTGACGTCATCCCCACCTTCCTCCTGCTTATGACAGGCAGTCTCCTTAGAGTTCCCGGCTTTACCCGCTGGCAACTAAGGACAAGGGTTGCGCTCGTTGCGGGACTTAACCCAACATCTCACGACACGAGCTGACGACAGCCATGCAGCACCTGTCTTGGGGCTCCCGAAGGCACTTCCCTGTTTCCAGGGAATTCCCCAGATGTCAAGCCCAGGTAAGGTTCTTCGCGTTGCATCGAATTGAGCCACATGCTCCACTGCTTGTGCGGGTCCCCGTCAATTCCTTTGAGTTTCAGCCTTGCGGCCGTACTCCCCAGGCGGGGTACTTAGTGCGTTAGCTACGGCACTGAAGGGGTCAATGTCCTCCAACACCTAGTACCCATCGTTTACGGCGTGGACTACCAGGGTATCTAATCCTGTTCGCTCCCCACGCTTTCGCAGCTCAGCGTCAGTGTCAGCCCAGGAATCCGCCTTCGCCACTGGTGTTCTCCTAGATATCTACGCATTTCACCGCTACACCTAGGATTCCGATTCCCTCTGCTGAACTCAAGGTACGTAGTTTCGGCTGCCATTCTCTGGTTGAGCCAGAGGATTTCACAACCGACTTACGTACCCGCCTACCTGCCCTTTACGCCCAGTGAATCCGAACAACGCTTGCTCCCTACGTATTACCGCGGCTGCTGGCACGTAGTTAGCCGGAGCTTCCTCCGAAGGTACCGTCAAGCAGCAAGTGGTATTAGCACTCGCGCCTTCTTCCCTTCCGACAGGAGTTTACACCCCGAGGGGCTTCATCCTCCACGTGGCGTCGCTGCATCCGACTTTCGTCGATTGTGCAAGTTTCTAGACTGCTGGCCCCCGTAGGGGACTGGACCTTGTCTCAGTTCCAGTGTGGCCGTTCACCCTCTCAGGCCGGCTACGCATCGTCGCCTTGGTAGGCCATTACCCCACCAACTAGCTAATACGACGCGGGCCCATCTTCGAGCGGCAGCCTGCATTTAAAGGCCACCTTTGGAGACGACGACCTGCGCCGCGTCTCATCATTCGGTATTAGCACCCCGTTGGGGATGTTATTCCCAACTCGAAGGCAGGTTACCCACGCGTTACTCACCCGTCCGCCACTCTACTCGCCCTCCGAAGAGGACTTTCCCGTTCGACTTGCATGACTAAGACACGCCACGAGCGTTAGTTCTGAGCCAGGATCAAACTCTCCGTGGAAAGTCTTGACTCTGACAGTGCTCCGGGCTCTGTTGAGCAGGGACCCTGTGTACGCTATTTGATTTCCAAAGACCGGACGCCCAGACGGATAGTCACTGCCGAGCGCAGGGTGTAAGTATAGGGGGCGGGGCCCCGGCTGTCAAGTCAGCGGACGTTGGGGCACCAATCCTGCCCGCAACGAGCGTGCTTCCTGGGCCATGGTCCACTCAGGAAGCCAGGCTTCCATCCGAGCTGGACCCCGGGCCCTGCCCTGCGC
>Ga0116202_10001922_pt1 | contig 12284 bp, 15 predicted proteins | sample LakKivw325mmetaG_FD_94479 | JGI IMG/M metagenome (GOLD analysis project Ga0116202, IMG submission 94479) | Anoxic lake water microbial communities from Lake Kivu, Rwanda to study Microbial Dark Matter (Phase II) - Lake Kivu water 325m metaG | ecosystem: Environmental > Aquatic > Freshwater >... | reverse complement strand
CGTGCTTGACCAATCTGTTGACCTCGTGGCGGGAGGCCCGCGGAGGCCTCCCGCCAGCGGGCACCGGGAGGAGAAAGCCCTCTTCCCACTGGAGATGGTGTTACACGGCAACAACAGGCGCCAATGAGTGAGCCTGACACCGGCAATCGCAAACTAACGACTCTCCTGCGCGAAATGGGCAGCGCTGCTCGCGAGGTTCTGTACGGCATGACCACGTATGAGTGGAAGCGTGGTCTGGACCGTCAGCGTGCCGAGGTCGAGCGTTTGTTCATGCTGGTTACGTTTGGTGAGTTGATCGGCCTGCCCATTCTGCCGCCGTACTACACGCTGCGGCTGCTGCCGTACGCTTTGCCCCTGCTGCACGGCTGGAAGAGGGCGCTGGCCTGCGAGCGTGACTGGACCAGCCTTGCGGAGCTCATTGAAGGACTCGACTAAGGAGGTAGAAGACTGACATGCCAGAGGATGAGAAACGAGAAAGCCTGCTGAAGCGTTTTGGGAAATCCTCGAAGGAACTGCTGTACGGCATGGCGGGCCACGACATGACCCGTTTTGCCCTCAAGACGCGCGGCAGTATGGAGCACCTCTTCATTCTGATCACGATGGGAGACCTGTTAGGTATCCCCATTCTGCCACCGTACTACTCGCTGCGACTGCTGCCCTACGTGGTGCCGCAGATCAGCACCTGGAAGCGGCGCATGCTGCGCGAGCGCGACTTGACTGACGCTCTGGCCTAGGACTCACCACGGAGACCACTGGAGACCCCTGGCAGCAGAGTCTCATCCTTTCAGTGTCCTCTGTGTACTCTGGTAAGACATGGAGGTAACTCGTTGTCCACAACGCTTTGCGGTACTTCATCGCTCGCTGAGACGTTCCGTGCTCACCCCAATCGCCGCTACATCGAGTTTGGCGGCAAGGGCGGACTGGGCAAGACGACCTTCTCCGCCGCCACCGCCTACTGGCTGGCGCAGCAAGGACAGAAAGTGCTGGTATTCTCCGTGGATCCCCAGGCCTCCTTGTCGGATATCTTCGAGCGCGACATCTTTGGCAAGGGGCCGGTAGAAATCACGCACAACCTCTTTGCTCAGGAGATTGACGCGGATCGGCACATCAAGGACTACCAGGAGGAGATTCGCAAGAAGATCCTGGACATGTATGGTCTCGAAAAGGTGCCGGACGAGATCGAGGACTATATCCAGGCCGCAGCGGCCGAGCCGGCCATGGAGGAGAGCGCGATCTTTGACGCAGTCGTCGATATCGTGGTTGGGCGGGACTATGATTACTACATCTATGACTTGGTGCCACTCGGCCATGCGCTCTACTACCTGAGCATGGCCAGCATCTACGATGAGTGGATTGAGAAGATCACCAAGCTGCGAGAGGAGATGCAAGAGTATTCTCAGGTGGCGGCCATTATGGAGCGCAAGAAGGAGAGCGAAGAGGATCAGATCCTGGCCGAGTTGCAGGACATCCGCCAGCGCATCAATGTCTCTTCGGGCATCCTGACCGACCGCGAGAAGACGGCCTTTTTCTTCGTCGTGACGCCTGAGGAGATGATCATCCTGGACACGCAAAAAGCCGCTGGCCTGTTTGCCAAGTACCAGGTGCCTATCTGTGGCTACATCGTCAATCGCGTGGTGCCGCCGCAATTGGCGCAACAGAACATCCCCGAGTACCTACGAAACCGCATCGCCATGCAGGAGCGCTACCTGAAGAAGATTGACGAGACCTTTGGCGCAGGTGTGCTGGCCCGCGTTCCCGAGTTCGAGCGCGACATCACTGGCATGGAAATGATCGCCAAGGTGGCGGATTCGCTCTTCGGAGGTGGCGCATGATCACGACCAACACCTGCCAGTTCCTGGAATTGCACCCACAGATGAAGTATCTTTTCTTCGGAGGCAAAGGCGGCGTTGGCAAGACGGTCATGGCCGGCGCCGCGGCCCTGTGGATGGCGCGCCAGGGCAAGAAGACCCTGCTGGCCTCGACCAACCCGGTGCACTCGCTGAGCAGCCTCCTGGACCAGGACGTGTTCGGCAAGCCCACGCCGGTCAACGGCGTGCCCAATCTCCTGGCCTACGAGATTGACACCAAGGACACCATTGCCAAGTCCAAGGTGGAGCTAACGGAGAAGATCGAGTGGTTCCTGAAGTACGCGGACATCAAGACTCGCGCCGACGAGTTCATTGAGTCTGCCACCATGAATCCGGCCTTTGAAGAGTCGGCCATGTTTGAGAACATGATCGACCTCATGTTCGAAGATCAGTACGAGTCCTACGTCTTTGACACCGCTCCGACCGCCAACGCACGACGTTTGCTGGGCATGTCCAGCGTCTACGGCATGTGGGTCAACAAGATGGTGCAGAGCCGGGAGGAGGCCAAGTCGCTGAAGGAGCTGCTGTCCTACTCCAAGAAGAAGGAGGAGAAGGACCCTCTCATGGAGTACCTGCTCAGGCTGCGCATACGCATGGAGCGCGCCAAAGGGCTGCTCACTGATGAGCAGAAGACTGCCTTCTTCTTCGTCACTCTGCCGGAAGCGCTGCCTATCGCGGTGATCAAGCGCTTCATCCACTGGTTCGAGGAGTTTGGCATTCCTGTGGGCGGAGTGATCGTCAACATGCTGATTGACAAGGAATCCGTTGGCCCGGAATCGCCCGAGTTCGTCCGCAACCGGGTGGCCATGCAGGATCGTCACATGGAAGACATCTGGCGCAGCTTCCCTGACGTCTGTGCGTTGGTGCCGCTGTTTGAGACCGAAGTGCGTGGCGTTGAGATGCTGGAGCGCACGGCCGCGCGGGTCTTTGCGCCCTGATTGGCGGCATAGAAACCCGTCTTCTCCAAGAAGACGGGTTTCTGAGTTATTCCAGGTGGAGATGCGCGTGCGATGTCGATAAACCCATACATGGTGCTGGCTCTCGAGGCCTTGCTGTTTGCCCTGCTGTTTGGCCTCCTGTCCTGGCTGCGAGGCGAGGGCTTGCCGATACGCTTTGCCTGGGAAGTGGTCGCGCTCACCGCAATCAGCTTGGGTCTATCCTGGGCGGTGCGCATCTCAATTCATCCGGTGCTGTTTCTACTGTTCATCTACATTGTGACCATGCGTGCGCGGCTGCTGGTGGACCTGGCGAATTCCCTCTCTGCGCGCCGACGTTACTCTCCAGCCTTGGCGCTACTCGGCCTGGCTGAGCGCTTGGCAACCGACCCAGTCACCCGAACGATGGTGCGTATCAACACTGCGGTTGTGTGGATACGCCAGAAACGCTTGGATGAGGCAGTTGCCCTCCTCAACGCTGCCTTGGCGGACCTGCCGATAGGACGCGGAAGTCCCAAGTACGAAGCGGCCTGCCGCTACGACCTTGGATTGGCCTACTTGCGCCTCCGGCAGGATGGCAGCGCCGTCCAACAGTTCAATCAGGTGATCGAGCTACTGCCGAATTCACTTTACGCGCGGGGAGCTGAGGCCGCCCTCCGAGAGCGGCGCCGCACCGACAAGCAGGAAGAGCAACCCTCCGCAGAGTCCGGTTGAGTCGTCATTTCCCCTGATTGCACCGGCTGTGATAGCGTGTTTGAGCCGGTCTCGCATGCGGGCACCAGCTGCAGTCTCAATCTGCAGCGCTCCGCTGACAGCCTATCTTTCGCATTTCACGAATCTGGAGACTTCGCATGCCCAAAGAACGTGTCGGCTTCATCGGCCTTGGCATCATGGGCGCACCTATGGCTGCGCACATTCTGCGAGGTGGCTATCCGCTGCTAGTCTACAATCGCACCCGCCCGAAAATGGAATCGTTACTGGCGCAGGGAGCTCAGGCGGGCGCATCATGCCGTGAGCTGGGCAAAGGCTGTGACGTAGTCATCTCGATAGTTTCGGACTCGCCGGATGTGGAGCGAGTCTATCTGGGCGAGGAAGGCGTGTTGGCAGGTGCGAAACCCGGCACTCTGCTGATCGACATGTCCACGATTGCGCCGGCGACAGCAGTGCGCGTAGCTCAATCTGCGAGGGAGAAGGGCTGCCCCATGCTGGACGCTCCGGTGTCGGGTGGAGACGTTGGTGCGCGTGAGGCTACGTTGTCCATCATGGTGGGCGGCGATGTGGAAGCCTTTGAGCGCGCCAGGCCGATTCTGGAGCTGATGGGCAAGCCGCTGCTGTGCGGGCCATCCGGCGCTGGCCAGACTGTAAAGGCCTGCAACCAGACCGTGACGGCCTTGCACATTCTGGCAATGTCGGAAGCACTAACCTTGGCCTGCAAGTCGGGCGTTGACCCTGCTTTGGTGCTAGGGGTGCTGGGCGGCGGATATGCGCAATCGCGTATTCTGGATCTGCGCGGCCTGCGCGTGGTCGAGCAGGATTTTGTGCCCGGGTTCAAAGCCAAGCTCCATTACAAGGACCTGGGCATCGTGCAGGAGACGGCTCAGGCCGCGGGTTGCCGCCTCCCGGGCGTCTCTCTGGCCCGCGAACTCTTTGCGAACATGCTGGCGCGAGGCTGGGGCGAGCTGGATCATTCGGCGCTGATTAGGGTGATTGATGAACTGGGCGGTGCAGTGCAGTAGTGGCCCTTGCTTCAATGGACGCCGTGCTCTGCCTGGTGTTCCTCAAGAGATGCACAACACGAAACAGCCAGGCGTACAGCTTTCCTGTACGCCTGGTGAGTGAACAGTTGATGGGTAACTACACAGCCTACCCTAGCTTTACTTCTTTGGAGCTCTCCCAGAGGCCGTGAATGTTGCACAACGAAACTGCAATCAGGGTACCAGGCGCGTTGACCTTCATTGCGAACTGGACGTCAGGGCCGGCATAGACGGGACCCTGGTTAGCGCCTTTGACCGCCTCACCGTGGGCGGTGAATTCAAAATGCCCCACCTGGTAGAGGAACTTGTCTCCCTCGGGTTGAAAGTACACGTCGATCCAGCGGATGTGGTGTTCCGTGGTGTTGGGGTGGGGGATCTCCTTACCTATGCTTGCACTGACCATGAACATCTTGTCGGCAGCTACGCTGTCCGGGCTTTCGATCACCGGGACATGCTTCTCCGCTTTCCAATCCCCTGTCTGAATGCGCTCACCGAGTCTCATGTTGTCTCCTTCCCAGTCTTATTACTTCACGGGCTCGAACATGTCTTTGGCAGCCCCACATTCAGGGCAAACCCAGTCATCCGGTAGATCCTCAAAGGCTGTTCCTGACTTGATGCCTCCGTCAGGATCGCCCTTCTCGGGATCGTAGATGTAGCCACAAACCTGACACTCCCACTTTTCCATTTGGGCCTCCTTTCAAGATTGTGTCACTCCTGTATATTGTACTGCAGAGCGGCAGCGCCTGTCAAAGCGTGTCGGCACAGCGTTGCTGCGCAGTCTGCCTCAACCCAGCCTGGACACCGAGGTAGGCCCTTGGGTACTCGGCTGCATTGCGCATGCGCACAGCGCACAGCTGCGCTCAGCCAAGAACTCAAGAATGTTTTGCTTTTGGCTGCACGCCGAAGTACAATCCCCACGGTTGCCAGGTGACTGTGTGGAAAGCGTGCAAGCATATGCCAAGCAAGATCGTATTGAACGCGGACTGGTGCAAGGGTTGCCACATCTGTGTGGCGGTGTGCCCGCGCCAGGTGCTCGAAGTGGACGAAGGCAGCTACCTGCGCGGATTCCACCCCGTGACCGTCGCCAGGCCTGAGGATTGTACGGCTTGCCAACAATGCGAGTTCTTGTGTCCTGATCTGGCTATCGCGCTGGTCGAAGAGGATGCATGATGGCCTCCGCAGTGCCCAGCAAGCGGCCGGGAGTCTGTTCAAAGTAGAGGGCGCGGGGAGCGGCATGCGAGACGAACAGGATCTTTCAAGGGATAGCGCATGGACGACGGCGCCCAGCGTGCTCAAGCCGGGGCGCTACTTCATGCAGGGCGATGAGGCTTGCGCCGAGGGAGCGATTGCGGCGGGCTGCAGCTACTACGCGGGCTACCCTATCACTCCCGCGAGCGAGATCATGGAACGCGTCTGTCAGCGCTTTGCCCAACTACCCAGCCGCGTCTTCATGCAGATGGAAGACGAGATTGCCTCGATTGGCTCCGTCATCGGGGCGTCCTGGGCTGGCGCGCGCGCCATGACTGCTACGTCAGGCCCTGGCGTCAGCCTCATGTTGGAGAACATTGGCTACGCCATCATCACAGAGACGCCCTGCGTGGTCGTGGACGTGCAGCGGGCGGGGCCGGGAACGGGGCAGGCCACTCGCCCGGCACAGGGTGATGTGATGCAGGCGCGTTGGGGAGCGCACGGGGACTATGAGATCATCGCTATCTCCCCATGGTCCGTGCAGGAGGCCTACGAGGAGACCATTCGCGCGTTCAACCTGGCGGATCGCTTCCGCGTGCCAGTGATGCTGCTGACTGAGGAGGGCGTAGGCCACTTGCGCGAGAGCCTGGTGGTCCCTGATACCACGCCCATCTACCGGCGTATCAAGGACCAGGGGCGCCCGCCGTTTGGAGACGCGGATGTGCCGCCCATGCCCGCCTTTGGGGAGGGCGCACGCTTGCTGGTTACTGGCTCGACACATGACGCCTGGGGCTATCGCAAGACCGTCAGCCCTCAAGCGCAATCCAGGCTCGTAGAGCGTTTGGCCAGCAAGATCCTGAACCACCGCGCCGAGATTGAGCGCACGCATGCCCACTACTGTGACGACGAGCGCTTGGATGTGCTGGTGGTCTCCTACGGTTTCAGTGCGCGCAGCGCGTTGCGTGCGGTGAAGATGGCACGAGGGTCGGGCATCAAGGCTGGGCTGCTATGCTTGACAACCCTGTGGCCCTTCCCCGAACAAACCGTGCTTCGTCTGACCTCAAAGGCCAGCCACATTGTTGTGGCCGAGATGAATCGCGGCCAGATGCTGCGCGAAGTGCAGCGCCTTGCCCCACACGCGGTAGGGTGCAACCGCACGGACGGAGAGGTCCTCTCCGCCACGGATGTCTGGCGGTCCGTGCAGAAGGAGGCACCTGCGTGAAGCCAGGTAGCACCGAATCGATCCGCAGATACGTGCGCGCCAAGTCGTTCCCCACCCCATTTTGCCCTGGCTGCGGCCATGGCATTCTGCTGGGCGCCATCCTGCGCGCCGTGGACCAGCTGGGACTGGACTTCTCCCAGATGCTGTTCGTCTCGGGCATTGGCTGCGCCGGCTGGATACCCAGTCCTCACTTTGACACTGACACCTTGCACGTGACACACGGTCGTCCCGTCGCGTATGCTACGGGCGTCAAGCTGGCCAACCCCAGGCTGCATGTGGTGGTGGTCGGCGGCGACGGTGATATCGCCTCGATCGGTGGCAATCACCTCATCCATGCTGCGCGGCGCAATATCAATCTGGCGGTGATCTGCGCCAACAACCAGATCTATGGCATGACGGGTGGGCAGGTGACTCCCACCACTCCGTTTGGTGCCCATACCGCCACCACCCCTGCCGGCAACCCGGAGCCAAGCTTCGACCTCGCTCGTCTAGTGGCCGCTGCGGGCGCAACTTACGTGGCGCGTTACTCCGTATGGCATGTACGTCCGCTCATCGCGGCTATCCAGCGTGCGCTGCAGCATACTGGCTTCTCGTTCATCGAGGCGCTGAGTTCTTGCCCGACCCAGTACGGCCGGCGCAATGCGCAGCCTTCGCCCATCGAGATGCTGCGCTGGTTCAAACAGAGCTGCGTGACGCTGGAGCGCGCGCAGAGCATGACTGCAGAGGACTTGGCCGGCAAGACGCTGATCGGAGAGTTTGTGAAGCCCGGCTAGGCGAACCGCCCAATCCCCCTCGTTACACGCAACCACAGCGCCCCGGCCAACAATGCCAAGCACAGTGCAATTATGACATAATCTGACACGCGTAATCTGCTCTGGTGCAGATACGTGCGCTCTGGGCTGCCGGAGAAGGCCTTGGCTGCCAGGGCGACCTCGATCTGTTGGGACCGCACCATGGCTCCCAAGATGAGGGGCACGGCCAGGCGGGAATAGACCACCAAGCGCTGCCACAGCCCCATCCTCTCCAGGGCCAGGCCCCGCAGTCGCTGCGCCTGTGTGATGGATTGTATCTCCTCGAATAGCAGAGGTACGAAGCGCAGGGTGGCGGAGAATGTGAACGCGATCTGGTAAGGCAGGCGCAGCTGCACCAGACCGATCGTGAGGGCGTTCAGATCTGTGGTGAAGATAGTCAGCGGAGTCACCCAGATCAGCGTGAGGGTGCGGAAAATGACCATGACGCCGTATGCCAGGCCTTCGCGCGTGAGCCTGAGCGAGCCGCCAACCAGCGGCCACTCCCTCGGCGCAGTCCAGATGGCCGTGTGACCGACCGAGGTGTTCCAGAAGCCATGCGTGATCAGCAGGAGCGCAAAGAAGGGCAGCAAGAAGAGCAGCCCGCGACTGAGGTATGAGGCGCGCACGTGCGCCAACAGGTTAAGTATCAGAATCAGCAAAGCCAGGCACCCTGTGAGGAGCGGGCTTTCCCACAAGAAGGCCAGGCTCGTAGCCACGAACAGCAGCGTCAGCTTGGCACGGAAGTCCAGACGCGCCAGAGGCGAATCGGTCACGGAACCAATCCTACGCCATGTCATGGCCGTCCTCCAGTCGCTACTGGCGGGGCGGCTGCTCCTGGTGGCGGATGTCTGGGACTCTGCGGCCTGGGGCGTATGCAGGCGGCGAGCTCTTCAGGTGTCATGATTGGCAATTGCATTTGCTCGATGGCCTGCATATGCTGAGCTAGCCGGATGATCTGTGGCGCCAGCAGGTGTGTGCTACGCAGTACTTCGTCGGCGTGATAGGCCACGCGCAGGGGGGCGTCCAGCAGAATCAGCCCTTTGCCCATGATCACGGCGCGTTCAGCGTAGCCCGGCATCAGGTGGAGATGGTGAGTGACTACTAGCACAGTCTTGCCACTGCGATGCAGCGCTTGGCTTACTCCGAGGATGCGGCGTGCGCCTGCATAGTCCTGGCCCGTGGTAGGCTCATCGAAGATCAGGATGTCAGGTCGCATTGCCAGCACTGCCGCTGTCACGACGCGCGCTCGGTCCCCTTTGGACAGCGACAAAGGATGGCTCTTGCGCCACAGCGTCAGGCCCATCAGTAACAGACTCTCCTCCACCCGCGCCTGCGACTCGCCCTTGGGAATGCCCAGGTGGCGCAAGGCGAATGCCACCTCAGCTTCGACGCTGGAGGTGAAGATCTGGTTATCCGGGTTCTGTGAGACAAAGCCGACACGTTGTGCGATCTCGCTGACCTGCAGGCGGCAAACGTCCTGCCCGTTGAGCATCACGGTTCCTGCCGCTGGCTCCAGCAGGTGCAGGCACTGCTTGACTAGCGTGGTCTTGCCTGCGCCGTTCTGCCCGATGATGATCGCGTACTCGCCACGCTGCACACTCAGCGACACCCCCTGCAGCGCCCGCGTGCCGTCAGGGTATGCGTATGCCACATCCTGCAGGGATAGAGCGACGGGTCTTTCGCGCGAACTGACTCCACCTTCAAACGATCCCACGCCGTCGGGCAGAGTCTTCTCAGACCCGGGAGGGCTAAGCGGGGGTCTTACCTCGATGGCCGGCCGTAGCGCAGCGTACGTGTGGATGGCCTCGGCCAGCGTGACCGGCACGGTTGGCACCCGGACACCTCGCTTGCCCAGCACCTGGAAGAAGGTGACGACCTGGGGCGGACGCAGTGCGTTCTGTTCCATCCATTGAGCCTGAGAGAACAAGCGTGCCGGAGTATCGGTTGCGACCAATTCGCCCCGGGCCAGCAGGACCAGCCGGTCTGCATGCTCCGCCAGTTCCTCGCTGGCGTGGCTGGCCAAAACCACGGTGATACCCAGGCGAGAGTTGAGCTCGTGCACGGTCGCGAACACTTCATGGCTTCCCTGAGGATCGAGCTGGGAGGTGGGCTCGTCAAGCACTAACACTTCTGGTTGCACGGCGAGGGCCGCGGCAATGGCCAGACGCTGCTTCTCCCCACCCGAAAGCTCGCTTGGGTGCTTGGCCTGCTTGCCGTCCAGCCGCACGGCGCGCAGCGCCCACGGGATGCGACGCATGATTTCCTCGCGTGGTATGCTGAGGTTTTCCAGGGGAAAGGCAACTTCATCTTCCACCGAATTGGTGACGAGCTGCGTTTCTGGATCTTGGAAGACCATTGCCACGTGTTGAGCCAGTCGGTGAATGGGGGTTTCGACGGTGTCCAGGCCCGCCAAAGTCACCCGGCCGAAGAACCGTCCGCCGTGGATCTGGGGCACGATGCCGTTGAGGGCCAGGCAGAGAGTGGTCTTGCCTGCGCCCGTCGGCCCAACGATGCCTAGAAACTCGCCCTTGCGTATGTGCAGGTTGATGTCACGCAGCACGGGGCTGGCAGAACGGGGGTACTGGTAGGACAAGTCCTCTACGCGGACGATGAACTCTGGCCCGATCATGCTTGTGCCTTCTATCGCCATGTGGCGGGGGAGCTATGGCTCGACGCCGGGCGCGATTGTGTCTGGTGACAGCACGGCGCCTGAGCTAGTACCCCGCCTTGGCCGGCTTGACCAGACCGATTGCGCGCAGACCAAGGATGACGCCCAAGCCGACGACCGTGCCCACGACTGCGCGGAACACATGCTCCACTGGCGACACGCCGATCAGCGCTTTCCACTGGATGGCAGGCCACTGGGAAAGCAGGTTGTAGAACATGGCGTTGGCTACCAGGAAACTACCGGTGTTCACGATCCAGCTTCCCAGGGCCAGGCCAATGGCGAGTCTAGCCGGGCTCTGATCCGCTATCCAGCCTCTGACCAGGGCGCGGAGGGGGGACAGCCACAGCAGAATCGACAACCAGTTCACGAGCGTGCTTGCGAGGGCCAGGCCCAGGCTAACGTCTACAGTCAGTCCGCGCCCCACGTAGGCCACAAAGGCCAGCGCCCACACGACGGGCGGCCACACCCACAGGCTGCCTTTCTTCTGTACCAGGACACCGCCGGCCCAAGCTGTCACGATGGCTACGACAGTAGATAGCAGTCCAGTGCTGGCGGTGTGAGGGGCTACAAGTATGCCGATGACGCGTCCAATGCCTGCGGCGAGCGCCCCCGCCCACGGACCGAGGATGAACCCCACCAAGGGGTAGACCGCCTGGCTGAGCGGGAAAGTGCCGCCAAATCCCAGGACCGCCGAAATGGGTATCGGCACGAAAGAGAGCGCTGCGACCACAGCGGCCAGCACGATCACGTAGGCGATGGGTGCGCCATCCACCGTGGCAGCAGCTGATGGCTGGACCCTGCGTTCCTCTCCGTGGGGAGCTGCGTTGGATGTCATGTTCATTCTCCTTTCGAAAACGCCTGGAAGAGGCTGTCGTGCAACTCCGCAGCCCAGGCCCTTATCTCGTCCCAGTTGCGTCCATCGCCTTCGTCGACCCTGGCCCATTGCAGGATCTTGCGTTGAATCGCTCCGATGCGCTGGTAGTCCACCGCACCGGCAAAGAGCCCCGTGGCAATGGGGCGGATCTTTGGATACCTGTGTGTGATTCGCTCCACGTATCCCTGTGCAGTCTGGCGGTGCCTGAGCATGCCTCCGCGCAAGGTGGCACAGGTTACAAAGTAAGCTACGGGCTTGCTAGACAAGGGCTTGACGTTGCGGGAGATGAATCGGAGGGCCTCGCCATACCAGGAACCGGCATGGATGCCGCTTCCCACAACGACGGCATCGTAGCTATCTACCTCACGGACCTGGTTGGCTGGTAGCACATCTACACTGCAGCCTTGGGCGTCCAGCTCCCTGCCGATGGCCTCGGCGACGCCACGCGTGCAACCCGCGGCGCTGGCGTAGGCAACCAGAATCTTGGTCATTCCGCTCCCTGCGAGTCTCAGACAAAGCGCTCCAGCTTGCAGGAGCGCCGATAGGGCCTGGCGGAGAGGGTGGGATTTGAACCCACGGGGCATGTCTGCCCACGCGATTTCGAGTCGCGCGCACTAGACCGAACTATGCGACCTCTCCATTCTGGGATGTTGAATGCGGGCGCTATTATAGCACAAGGGGACGAATCCGCCAAAGGCCCGTAAAGTCACTGAAATGTCAAGAAACCACACCAGCAAGGCGATATACTGGAACAGCACTTGACAAGGAGGAGCCCTCATGCGCACACGTTTCAAGAACATCGCCATTGCATCACTTACAGTGTTGGTGCTACTCGTCCTTACAGTGGCGGCGGCAGGCGCCGGACTGCCGCTGAATAGCACCAAACGTGCAGCGTCAGTGGAGGAGGTGATCCTGCAGCACGGAATGAACGACTATTACGGCGGTACGGACACAGGCATCGAATACTACCGGCCAGATGTCAAT
>Ga0116202_10001921_pt1 | contig 12285 bp, 9 predicted proteins | sample LakKivw325mmetaG_FD_94479 | JGI IMG/M metagenome (GOLD analysis project Ga0116202, IMG submission 94479) | Anoxic lake water microbial communities from Lake Kivu, Rwanda to study Microbial Dark Matter (Phase II) - Lake Kivu water 325m metaG | ecosystem: Environmental > Aquatic > Freshwater >... | reverse complement strand
TCGCTGCACGGAGCGGGCAGGGTTTTCGCTCCGGTTCTGGGCGCGGATGGCACAGTCTATTGCTCGTCAGACTCGGACCGGTTGTTCGCTCTGGAGCCGGCCGACGGATCGGTGAAATGGAGCGCGATGCTCGGTGGTGTCTGCTATCATCCGGTAGTCGGCCCGGATGGCATATACGCGGGCGCCGTAGCTGGCATGTTCCACAAGCTCGACCTGAACAGCGGGGCGAGTGTCTGGGTGAGGAGAGTCGGCAACCACCGGCTCGCCGCTGCGCCTGTAGTGACGGTAGACGGCTACGTATACGTACAGTCTGACGGCGACGGCAGGCTCTACTGCGTGCGCCAGTCCAGCGGCGACTCTGTCTGGGTGTGCAACACGGCTAAGTACAACCCCCAGCCGCGTGGCCGGGCAGCGTCCCTGACCGACGGCACATCCTGTCCCACTGTTGATTCGCTTGGCAGGGTCTATGTGGTCGGCAACGGGATGCTCTCCAAACTCAACACCTGGACGCCGCTTGATGCCTCGTCACCCTGGCCCAAATGGCAGCATGACCTGTACAACTCTGGCTACGCCGGCGGAGGAAGGTAGCCGGTAGCCGGCCGTTGGTGAGTGGTTGAAAGCCGCCGCGAGGCGGCTATTCTCTTGGCGTGACTGACAAGCCCAAGACAATCGCCGTCGCCCTGCTATCCGGCGGCCTTGACTCGACGCTCGCGGCCAAGGTTGTCCTGGAGCAAGGCATCGAGGTCATCGGAGTCAACTTTGCGGGCGCATACTGCCCGCGACCGAGAGCAGGCAGGAGCAGTGCCGAGAAGGCGGCCGGGCAACTGGGCATCGAGCTTGTCACTCTGCCGATTGACGCGGACTTCATCGAGATGGTGAAGCGCCCAAAGCACGGTCGCGGCAAGAACATGAACCCGTGCATTGACTGTCACACGCTCATGATTAGGAAGGCCTGGGCGTTCGGCCAGTCGCGCGGCGCGAGCTTCGTCGTCACCGGCGAGGTCTTGGGCCAGCGGCCGATGTCGCAGAACCGGCAGGCGCTGGGCGTCGTGGCGCGGGAGTCCGGCGTGGGCGCGAGGCTGCTGCGTCCCATGTCGGCGAAGCTGCTCGAAGCGACCGCGCCGGAGCGCGAGGGCTTGGTCGACCGAGAGCGGCTGCCCGACATCGAAGGCCGGAGCCGGAAGCGGCAGATGGAACTGGCGGCGCGATTTGGCACCAAGGAGTACCCCAGCCCTGCCGGCGGGTGTCTGCTGACCGAGAAGGTGTTTTCGAAGCGGCTGGCTGAGGCGTTTGACCACGGCGAGGATTCGCTTGAGGTCGTTGAGCTGCTCTCTCTGGGCAGGCACTTCCGGTTGCCGTCAGGGGCGCGGTTGGTCGTTGGTAGAGACGAGGCGGAGAATGGCGAGTTGCTTCGACGCAAGCCGGCAGGTGCGGTCGCGATCGACGCGTCTGACCTCCCGGGCCCTGTCGGTCTGGCCCTTCCGTCTTCGTGTCCTGATGCTCTGGTCGCTGACTCTGACTTGGTTCTCGCCGTCAGGATCTGCGCAAGGTACAGCGACAAACGGAGAGAGAAGGCCACCCGAGTCGTGGTCGCGGGCGAGGGAGTTGACGTCGAGCCCGCGAGTGAAGAGGAGTCGGCCCGGCTGCTGATCGGGTGAAACAGCTGGCCGAAGGAACCACGACGCGGAGGACGACGCGGCACTCGGGTACTGCGGCACGCGGTGTGTGAAGTAATTCGCCTGCCGGAAGAACGTCTCTGAAGCGGCCAAGGCGCTGCCGCGCGAGTTGCGCGCGCGGTGAAGCCGAAGGACCCGTGGAAGGAGCCACGGTTCTCTGCCGACTACGTCTCCTTCCTGCAGTCGTTGGGCCGCCTGGCGATGCTGCGCTGCACCAAGATGTGTCGGGGCGGTGGAGGGAACCCTTGGTGCAAGATACGGCGCTGCGCCGAGCGTCGGGAGTTCGCCGGCTGCTGGGAGTGCGGCGAGGTAGACGCGTGCAGGAAGTTGCCCCCGTCCTATCGGATCAACCTCGACCGAATTCGGCGCCGGGGGCTCGCGGAGCTACTGGCCGCGGCCTAGTCGCGCCCGTGCGGCCCCGTCCGGCCCGGTGTCAATACTTGACTTGCCCTTGCCGTTGCCTATATTCCTTGCCAAAGACAGGCAGAAATGGTGCAGGCGTTCGGCGCGAACCCGATCTCTGCCGGTTCGCGTCTTGACCAGCTTGTCGCGGCGACGCCGTCGTCGCGCGACCGGTACGTAGACTTTCTGCGGGCGCTCTCCATCGGCGTCGTGGTACTGGGCCACTGGCTGAGCGCGCTGGTGGGGTGGAAGGATGGGGCGCTTTCCGTGCGGAATGCGGTCGGGTTGGTGCCTGGCCTGTGGTGTACGACTTGGCTTCTTCAAGTCATGCCGCTCTTCTTCTTCATCGGCGGATTCTCGAACTACACATCCATGGAAAGCACTTTGCGGCGCGGCGATACAGGCGTCTCGTTCCTGCGTTCGCGACTTATCCGTCTGCTCAAGCCAACCGCGGTATTCCTCGTCGCCTGGCTCGTGGTGCTAGTCGCCTTGCAGGTCGCCGGTGTGCTGAAGCCCGTGCACCTGAAGTCCACGGTCCTGCTCTTCGGGCCGCTCTGGTTCTTGGTGGTCTATCTGGCCATCACGGCCCTGACTCCGTTGATGCGGATTCTACACCTGCGATTCGGAATTGCCGCGGTCGCCGTCATGGCGGCGTTCGCGGTCGGGATGGACGTGCTACGATTCTCCTTGAAAGTCCCAGCCGTCGGGTGGGCCAACTTCGCTTTCGTATGGCTGTTGGCGCACCAGCTCGGGTTCTTCTATGCCGACGGCACGCTCGCGCGCGCCCGGCGCCGCGTCCACATGGCAATCGCCTTGGGAGGCCTAGCCGGGCTGCTGCTGCTGACTCACAACGGGGTGTATCCCAGGAGTATGGTGGGTACGGGCTTTGAGCGAGTCTCGAATATGACGCCGCCCACTGTCTGCATACTGCTACTGACCTTCTGGTTGGTAGGCGCAGCGATGTACCTCCGTGGTTGGGCGAACCGCTGGCTCGCGCGCCCCGGGCCGTGGAAGATGGTCATCGCCGCCAACAGCGTAATAATGACTGTGTACCTCTGGCACATAACCGCGTACGCCGTCACGTTCGGTTTGCTGGCGGCCATTGGGTATGCCGGTTCTGCGCCGGGCTCGGTCCGCTGGTGGCTTGAGCGGTCCATCTGGCTTGTTGGTCCTGGCCTGGTCCTCAGCCTGCTCGTGATGATGTTCAGCCGCTTCGAACGTCCCACGTTAAATAGGGACGCTACCCGTTTTTGTTGACACCGGTGCTGTCACCGGTATCCTGGGCCGTGCCACGCATGCCACGGGTCGTTGTCCCGGGCGTCCCACATCACATTACGCAGCGTGGTAATCGTCGCGAGAACATCTTCTTCGTCAGGTCCGACTATCGCAGGTACTTGCGCCTACTTGGGGAGTACGCCACCAGGCACGGGCTCGACATTCTTGCTTACTGCCTGATGCCCAATCACGTCCACTTGGTTGCCGTGCCGGCCGAGGTCGGGTCGCTTGCCGCAGTGCTCAAGCCGGTACACCTTCGCTATGCTCAGCACGTCAATCGCTCGCAGGACTGGAGCGGCCGAGTCTGGCAGGGCCGGTTCTATTCATGTCCGCTGGATGCCGGGCACACGGCGGCCGCCATCCGCTACGTCGAATGCAATCCCGTGCGTGCCGGTCTGGAACCACGCGCTGCAAGTTATGAGTGGAGCAGCGCAGCCGCCCACCAAGGGTTGCGGCGTGACCGGCTGCTGGCGACCCACATCGACAGGTGGGTCTCGGTTGGTGACTGGTCGGATTGGCTGGCAGAGGCAGAGCCGGAACGTCTCGTTGCGCGGCTCCGCCTCCACACCCGCACCGGGCGACCCCTGGGTGTTGATGCGTTCGTCCGAGACCTCGAAACACAAAGCGGCCGGCGGTTACACGCGCTTCCGCGCGGCCGGCCCGGGCACAGCCAGGAAAATGGGTAGCGTCCCCATTTACGGTGCTTGACTTGAATGCGGGCGCTCATATAGTTTAGCCCGACGTGCGAATCAAAGAGCTTCAGCTCACGGGGTTCAAGTCTTTCCAGGACAAAGTGACACTCCGATTCTCCCCGGGCCTCAACGCGGTCATCGGGCCGAACGGCTGCGGCAAGACCAACGTGCTCGATGCGCTGCGCTGGGTGCTGGGCGAGCAGTCATTCACACTTCTGCGCTGTGCGAAGAACGAGGACCTGATATTCGGCGGCACGGCCACGATGGCGCCTTTGAACTTCGCCGAGGTAAAGCTCGTGCTGGATGACGTGGCTCAGGGTGAAGGTCAGCCGTCGTCTGAAGTCGAGATTAGGCGCCGCTACTTCCGGTCGGGCGAGAGCGAGTACTACCTGAACAAGCAGCCTTGCCGGTTGCGCGACATCCAGGAGGTCTTCTTTTCTTCCGGAGCAGGCACCAAGGCATATTCGCTATTCGACCTGCGCCAGATGCGCGAGATCATCTCGGGGAATATCCGAAGGATGTTCGAGGAGGCGGCGTCGCTCGCCAAGTACCAGGACGCCAAGGCAGACTGCCTGCGCAAGCTCGACCTTACGAGCAGCGACCTGCTGCGTCTCGACGACATCGTAGCGGAGCGCGAACGTTACGTCCGCAGCCTGCAGCGGCAGGCGGGCAGGCTCCGGGCATTCAACAAGCTCAAGGCAGAGGAGAAGGGGCTGAGGCTCATCGAGCTCAAAGCCAACTACGAGGCGCTGCGGCGCGACCTGGCGCGGGCCCAGACTGATACTGAAGCAATGGAGCAGGCGGAGGCGACGCGAGTTGCTGACATCCGGCGACTTGAGGAAGAGTTAAGGACGCAACGTGGCCGGGTGCGGGACCTTCAGGTTCTGAAGGACGAACTAGGCGCAAAGGTGCAGGCAAAGCGGCAGGCGGTTTCCGACCTCGAAGGCCGGAACCTGCTTGCGCGTCAGCGGATTGAGATGCTGGCCGGTTCGACAGCGCAGGGCGAAGTGGAGCGCGCCGCACTCGAGGAGAACGTCCGCCAGATGGAGCAGACTTTCGAGCAGACTCTGGGTAAGCTGGCCGCGGCAAACGAACAGCAGGCGCGAGCGCAGGACAAGCTCGAACGCCAGCGCGCCGCAGTCCGGACGATAGAGGAGCAGTTGTACGGACTCCGCAGCCACGAGGCCGAACTCCGGCGCCAGGTGCAGGAGCGGCTCGAACAGGCGCAGAACAGCCGGCAGGAGTTGGCAAGGCTGGACGCCGCGGTTGACAATCAGCGTGAGACGAACGAGCGACTGGCGGCTGAGGCCGAGGCGGTGAAGGCGCGCCTCGCCCGGAACCAGGAAGTGGTTATGGCCACTCGGCAGAAGATCTCCGAGGCCGCAACGGTCATCGAGACGGGCCGACAGCGACTCGGTGTCTTGCGCGCCGAACTTGTCAACATCCGCGGTGGAAGGAACCGGCTCCGCGGCGAAGAGGAGAAGCTGCGCCAGGAGAAAGTGGAGCTTGAGACGAATCTCGCTCTTCTGCGCGCAGCGCTCGCCAGCGAGCAGGCTGAGACCAGCCGTGCTACCCTGGCCGAGGGCCTTGTCGGCGAAGCGAGCGCCTTCCTCGAAATCGCGCCAGGATGGGAGCGGGCTTGTGAGGCAGCGCTCTATTCCGTGGTCGATTTCCTGGTCGCGGATGCAGGCCCGGAGCGGTTTGCCGACGTGGCCGCGACTCGTCCCGACCTGCGCTTCGGCTTCCTTACTTCCGCCGACGGTCGGCAACCCGCGCCGACGGTCGCGCCGGAGGGCAGCGGTATCGCCGGGCCGCTGTCCGGGTTCGTTAAGGTCAAGCCTGAGGCGCCGCCCGGGCTGCACAAGCTGGTAAACACCTGTCTAGTTGCCGGAAACGTGGGAGACCTGAACCGGCTGTCGATGCAGTTCCCTGAATGGTCCTTCGTTACTCAGGACGGAGTGTGCCGATTCGCCGACGGCAGAGTAGTCGTTGAGGGCCGGGAGAGCGGGCGGCTGAGCGCGGGCCGTGCGCTGCGCGACAAGGGCGCGCGACTGACTGCCGTCGATGCGGAGCTGGAGCGAGCCGTCACAGGCCAGGCCGCGTTCGGCCGGCGCCGAGAGGAACTGGAAAAGGAGATTGAGCGGGTCGAGTTCGAGATCGGCGAGAGCGGCCGCAAGAAGGCCTCGCTTGACGCAGCTCTGGAACTGATGGCTGCCACCGGTGAGGAGTTGGGGCGCGACATGGAGCGCGTGCGGGCCGCCCACCACGCCGCTGCCGCCCGGGTGCGTTCGCTTGAGGAGCGCAGAACTGCACAAGAGACCGCTTCCGGTGAACTCGATGCCCAGACCCAATCCGGCACTAATGCGCTCCGACGGACTGAACTGGAGGTCCGCGAGCTCGAGCAGCAGGTCAAGGCCGGGTTGGAGTTGTCTTCCCGGGCTTTGGCCGAGCTCTCCGAGGCGCGGCAGGTTGGGTCGCGGCTCGAGGCGGAGAACGCCTTCGCCAAGCGCCAGATCGACGACGGCCGGCATCGCCTGCAGGAGTTTTCGGCTGCGGCGGAGCACAATCGCGAAGAGAGCCGGGTACTGGAGAAGGAGATCGCCGAGCGCGGCGCCGAGATCGAGCAGACGCGGTCTTTGTTGTCCGAACTCGAGGACGGATTTGGCAAGCTGCAGGTCGCCGAGCTCGCCCGGGCCGAGGAGGTGCTCGAGGCCAATCTGACCGAGCTGCGCCAGGCGCAGGAACGGAATCAGAATGTCCTGATGGAGCAGCGGATGAAGCTGTACGAACTGAACCAACGATTCGCCGCAATCGCCGAGGAAGCGAGAGCGAGCTACGGGACCGATGTCGCCACATTCCAGCCCGAGGCGGCCGAGGGCGCCGAGGAACGGCTGGCCCAGGTGCGGCAACGGCTCGAAGCGCTGGGGCAGGTGAATCCGCTCGCGGCTCAGGAGTACACGCAGGAGAAGTCCGACCTCGCGAAGCTCGCTACCCAGCGCGAGGACGTGGCTGCTGCTAAGGTGAACCTTGAGAGCGCTCTGACCGAGATTGACCGGCACGCGCGGGAGCAGTTCGCAGCGACCTACGGCGAGGTGCGCAGCCACTTCCGTGAGATTTTCCAAACCCTGTTCCTCGAAGGCGAAGCGGACCTCGTCATGACGAACGACTCGAATCCGCTCGAGTCCGAGATAGGCATCGTCGCGAAACCGCGGGGGAAGAATCCGAAGCGGATCGAGCAGCTCTCCGATGGCGAGAAAGCGCTGCTCGCGGTGTCGCTTCTGTTCGCGTTCTACCGCGTGAAGCCGGCACCGTTCTGCTTTCTGGACGAAGTGGACGCGCCGCTCGACGACGCCAATGTCGGCCGCTTTGCCGACTATCTTAGAGGCACATCCGAAAAAACGCAGGTGGTTATTATCACCCACAACCGGCTGACAGTGGAACGCGCCGACGTCGTGTTCGGCGTGACCGCTGAACAACCGGGCGTCTCCAAGCTCGTATCGGTCAGCCTGGCTGACTACCGCCGGCAGGCGCAGCCGGTCGCCGCGAGCTAGACCGTGAACCCGTTCGCCGGAATCGGCGCCAGTTTCACAAAGCTGGCCAGCGGTTTGGCCAAGACCCGCCACGTGTTCCAGCGGATCTTGGTGGCGGCCAACACCGAGGAGCTGGAGGAAGCGCTGCTCGCCGCTGACGTCGGGGTCAAGACCACCGACATCCTGGTGGAGAAGGTGAAACACGCGACCGGTGACCGGCGCGAGGTCCTCGAGACCGAGATTGCCAACCTTTTGAATTCAGAGTCCAGAGTCCTGAGTCCTGAGTCCGGAGTCCGAAATGCGCCGCTCGTCGTCATGATTGTGGGTGTGAACGGGTCGGGCAAGACCACGACCATCGGCAAGCTCTGCCGTCTCTTCGCCGACCAGGGGCAGCGCGTCGTGGTGGCCGCGGCCGATACTTACCGCGACGCCGCAGCCGAACAGCTCGGGATCTGGGCGAAGCGAGCCGGGGTCGAGATAGTGTCGTCGGCGCAGGGGCAGGACGCGGCCGCGGTCGCGTTCGACACCATCCAGAAGGCGGTACAGAAGAAGATCGACGTGGTGCTCGTCGACACAGCGGGCCGGCTGCACACCCGCAAGGACCTGATGGACGAAGCGGTGAAGATCAAGCGGGTCTGCGCGAAGGTGAAGCCCGGGGCCCCGGATGAGGTCTGGCTCGTCCTGGACGCAACCATCGGACAGAACGGCCTGCGTCAGGCCGCCACGTTCAACGAGCAGTTGGGATTGACGGGCCTTATCGTCACCAAGCTCGACGGCACGGCCAAAGGCGGCGTGTTGATTCCGATTGTCATGGAGCTGGGCGTACCGGTGCGATTCACCGGCACCGGCGAGGGGCTGGACGATATCGAGCCGTTCGACCCCCACGCCTACTCAAGGGCGCTGTTCGAGGGCTGAACACAACTGGACGCCGGCAGGTGGCGACCGGCAGACCCGGGACAGTCACCGCCGGTTAGCTGCTGTCGTCCTGCGGTCCGCTCGCGCCGGATTCCTCGGGCCGCATCTCCAGAGAGTTCTGTGCCAGCGCCGCTTCAAGCACCGCGATTGCCTGTTGTGCTGCCTCCCTCACTTCCTTCGGTTCTCTTCCCATCGGCCAGGGTCGCGACATGCGGCGCAGCCTCGGCAACACGCTGGTCACGCGCATCGCAGCCAGCCCGGCGATGGCGGCGCAGCGCGTACCGGGTTCCGGCGCCTCCAGCGCCGGCTCAAGGAACGGGATCGCCGCCGGGTTGCCGATTCGTCCGAGGGCACGCAGGGCGTTGACACGGACGAGGTCGCTCTCATCGTTAAGCAGGTTCAGGAGCGGCATCGTGGCCGCGAAGTCGCGCAGCTTGCCCAGGGCCTCGGCGGCCATGGCGCGGACCACCTGGTCGCGGTCTCTGAGCGCGTCAATCAGGGCTGGCGCTGCTCGGCTATCCCCGATCTCGCCGAGGGCTTGGGCCGATACGATTCTCACCCAGATGACTTTGTCGGTCAGGCCGCGAATCAGGCGTTCGCAGGCGCCGCGGTGTCGGAGCCGGCCCAGGACACCGGTCGCCCGCACCCGGACGTCAGCCGACTCATGGTTCAGCAGTCCAAACACAGGGTCTACGGCCAGCTCGCTAAGATTCTCGAGTCCGCCGGCCGCAGCGGCCACGATTTTGCTGTCTTCGTCTTCAAGCAACCCGGCCAAGACCTGGGCTGAACGGGCGTGTTTGACGCGGCCCAGCGCGGTGGTTGCGGACAGCCGGACCCGGTCATCGGTGTCGGCGATCGCGCTCATGATGAGCGCATTGAGCGCGGACGAGTCACCGAGCGCGCCCAGTACCTCGGCTGCCGACGCGCGCACTGTCGGTTCTTCATTTGAGAGCAACTCGGCCAGCGGCAGCACCGAGGCCTTGCCCTGCTCGAGCAACTGGCTGACCGCGCGGATGCGTTCGCTCAGGTCGTTGCCCGCCAGCGCCTGTATCAGGGGTGTGACCGCGCCGGTGCTCACGCGGCGGAGCGCAGCCAGAGCCACTTCGCGCACATTCCGGTCCGGGTCTTCGGTGCTGGCGCGCGACAGGATGTCAACCGACTTCGGGCTCCTGATACGGCCGAGCGCTTCGACCGCGGCAGCCCGCACCAGCGGGTTCTCGTCGGCCATTTCGTCGAGCAGGGCGTCCACGGCTGACTCGTTCTGGACGTCGCCGATCGCCCGGGCAGCCGCGATCCGGACTTCATCGACCATGTCCCGCAGGAGCTCCAGCAGCGGCGGCAGCGCGCGGTCGCTGTCGATGCGGCCGAGCGCGGAGGCGATGGCGGCGCGAGCGGCCGGTTCGGGGTCAGCGAGATGCGCGGTCAGGAAGTCGAGTCCGCGCTCGGAGCGCAACTCTCCGAGCAGCGCCGGCACGACGGTACCGGCCGGACCCTGCCAGGTCGCGAGATACCGGATCAGGGGTTCGACCGCGTCCGCGCCGATGGCGGCCAGGGCGTTGCCGGCCGCCGTCCGGGCATTATCGTCCGGGTCTTGGAGCATCAGCACCAGGGCGCCGGCGGCTTCATCGCCGCCCAATTGAGCCAGTGCTTCCACCGCCCGACGCCGCGCCGTCGGGTCCGGGTCCTGCAGAACGGGAATGATCCCTTTCAGCGACAACCGGGACTCCGTGTAGATTCGGGCTTTGCGGGAGAGGTGCGTACCGCTGCCGCGAGCCAATTGAGGTAGCGCTGGCTGCCGGCGGCAATCGGCACGGCGATGATTTCTGGGGTGTCGTAAGGATGAAGTGCTTCGATAGCGCCGACAACTTGGCGGAATCGGGCTTGAGTTGTCTTGATGAGACAGAGCCATTCACGGGCCGTATCGATCCTGCCCTGCCAACGGTAGGTGCTTTCGATCGGGCCGACGATCTGGACGCAGGCGGCCAGCCGGCTGTCAACGAGCGCGTGCGCGATGCGGCGGGCCAGGGCCCGGCCTGGGGCCGAGACCATCGTTTGGACATATTTCTCCACTTTGTAAGTGTCCGCGCAGACCGGCGGCAGTCAAGCAGAACTGCATCCTCGCCTCGGCGGCAGGAATATCCGGCGTCAGAACGTGTGAATACCATCAGAGATGGTCTGATTTGACAGCATCAGCACGTGTTCTTAAGATTACCGTCATGGTTCGCATACCGCTGCAGTTCCAACCCGCTCGGACCGCCGCCGGCTTTGCGGCGCTGGCGGTTATGGTGGTACTGGCGGCCGGTTGCTCGGATGCGCCGCTGACTACCCGTCAAGCGAACCGGTTGGTGTTGAGCGAGCTTTTTTCGACCACGGAGTGAGAATACTGCGAGGCCGCGGAGCGGTCTCTTGAGAGTCTTGGAACCATCTATCCCGATTCGTTGGTGCACTTTGTCTGGTATCAGTCGCCGGACCATCCAGAGCTCTCGACCCCGGCTGGCGACGAGCGGAGCAAGGCGGAGAAGTACGATGTCGGCGGCTTCTGGCCGACCGCCTTCTTCGATGGCTTCTATCGGGCGCCTCAGGTATCCGACTCGTTTTACGAGATCTATGACAACATGGTTGGCCAGGCTCGCGCGCTGACCACGGTTCTGGAGATGTCGCTCGACTCCGCCACGACCCGTCTGGACTCGACGGAGTTGAGTATCGGCGTTCACGTGACGCCGACCGACTCGGTCGTCGACAGGATGAACGGCCTGATGCTCGTCGCGGTCGTCTACGAGGACAGCGCGCCTTACTACTCTATGCTCCGCCAGGACACCGCCTATGCCCGTTACTGCGCCCGTCGCGTCATCGGCGACACATGGGGCATTCCGCTGGCACTTCGTTTCGGCGTGAACTATGACACGGTGCTTACGACGCCGCTGGGTGCCTGGAACCGCCCGCACCTCGGGGTCGCGGTCTTCGTGCAGGATACGGGCAGCCTGCGCGTGCTGCAGTCGGTGGGAAAGACACGACTCGGCAACTAGAGAATCGCTCAAGGAGATAATGATGAGAATCGCACGGCTTTCACTGGTCCTTTTCTTCGCGGCCGGGCTTGCCCTTGCCGCAGAGGAGACTGAGTACGAACAGGCGACCGACTTCACGCTGCCGGACGTCAACGGTGCTTCGATTACGCTCGATAGCTTGCTCCAGGTAGGGCCCGTCTACATGGAGTGCTGGGATCTCCCCTGCGTCAACTGCATCGCTGAGCTCGACGCGCTGACGCCGGTCTCTGATTCGCTCAAGGAGCGCGGGCTTCAGATCATCGCACTCTCGGTGGACAAACCGGCCGATGGAGCCCGGGTCAAGGCGTTCGTGAAGAGCAAGAAATGGCCCTACATCTGCCTGCTCGACGCTCAGAACGAGGTTAAGAAGGCCTACGGAATAATCATCAAACCGACCGCCTACCTCATCAACATGAAGGGCGAAATAGTCTACACCCACATTGGATACAAGAAGGGCGACGAGAGGAAGATCGCCGAGGAGTTCGGGAAGTGGCTCCCGGAGATACCCGCCGAGGAGACCCCGGCCGAGGAGACTCCGGCCGGAGAAGGCAAGTAGCGGACGGTGACCGCGAACGCCACCGGCTTCGCCTGCCTGCTGGCATTTGCCGGCTCGCTCGCATACGGGGCTAGCCTCACGATTCAGGGCGTCAACCGGGCCGAGTTCTGGGCATATAATGACAACTGGGCGACGCATACCGAGGACAAGCTGGACCTGAACCTGAAGTACGGGGACCTGAACGGCGGGCTGGGG
>Ga0116202_10001920_pt1 | contig 12288 bp, 9 predicted proteins | sample LakKivw325mmetaG_FD_94479 | JGI IMG/M metagenome (GOLD analysis project Ga0116202, IMG submission 94479) | Anoxic lake water microbial communities from Lake Kivu, Rwanda to study Microbial Dark Matter (Phase II) - Lake Kivu water 325m metaG | ecosystem: Environmental > Aquatic > Freshwater >... | reverse complement strand
CATATGGTGAGCTGTTGGGCACACCCCACATATCATGGTGGTTATTCGGGGCATCTCCTCGGCGGGTCTCCCTTCGGAGAATTTCTCAAAGCCTCTAAGCTCAGGGACCAGAAGGTAAGCCCGGTCGCAGTTCCCCTCATCATTGAGGAATATCTCTATCCTTCCATGTCCTTCAAGCCTGGTTATCGGGTCTATAGTTATCTTTTTCACTGTGTCCTCCTATTTTATTCTCTTCCTTCTAAGCAGAGAAGCCGGCAGGCTAAATCTGTAAAATGTGCCTGCCGGGTCTACAATCCCGTTAATTAATTCTTCAACCTCCTTGTCGGTCATCTTCTCTTCGCCCTCAAGCCCTAGTATAGAAGCAATCATTGACAGGGCTTTTGCCCCTTGGTCAACGACCCCTTCTATCGGGCCAAAGCAACCCCGACATGGCTGATTCGCCCTGATACATGTTTCCCCGCACCCTGAACGGGTAGCCGGACCGATACAAATTAATCCCTGCTCAAGAAAGCATTTCTTAGGGTCAATCTTGATTTCCCACGGTCTTTTTATCTCTTTCATGGATAACTTCTCCGGCTTTGTCTCTTGCCTCGGGCAGGTATCACACAGGGCTTTAGCGGGAGCAAGCACTGCTCCCTTCTCTGGCAACTCCCCCCGGAGAATGGCATTTACTGCATTCAGTATCAAGTCTGGCGGTGGTGGACAACCAGGAAGGTAGTAATCTACCGGAATAACCTGATTTAAAGTCATTACCGTATCATAAAATTCCGGCAGGGTAAGTTTATCGCCATTAGCGATTGTCTTTTCCTGTGGAGTAATCCCCTGTGGATTTTCAACGCTTGGGGTTTCCTTATACGCTCTATGGAAAATGGCTTCCCTCGTCCAGAAGTTTGCCAGTCCAGGTATTCCACCCAAATAAGCACAGGCGCCGAAAGCAACTACAAGACCGGATTTTCGCCGCACGAGCTTTACCATCTCCTCCTGCTCCTCTAGCCTTACTGCCCCATTTATAAAGCTCACCGCTATCTCACCATCGCTCAGGGCTTCAATATCCTTTTTCTTAAAGTCCAGGGCTACAGGCCACAGGACAATATCCACAGCCTCAGCTACTTTCAATAAATCTTCATTAAGGTCAACGACTGCCTCCTCACACCCACCGCACGAAGCACACCAATAAAAAGCGACCTTAGGCTTAGCCATCTTTACCCCCCTTTCTTAGACGGTTATATAACCATATAACATTAGCATAATCATAGAAAACGAGCAACTCTTTATTTTATGTTAATATTAAGCTTGTGATTCGTATATGCTATCCCAGTGACATCCAGAGGATATATTTTATCATTAATGAGGCAGCCAAAGCCTATGAAGGTATTATACCGGCTGACTGCTATCACCAACCCTATATGACTACGAAAGAGCTTCAGCAGGAAATGAAGCGGATGACATTCTTTGGCTGGGAGATAAACCAAGAACTGGTCGGAGTGATGGGTTTTGAGCCGATTAAAGACGTTACCCTCATCCGCCATGCCTACGTCTTGCCCTTGTGGCAGAGACAGGGGATAGCCAGCAAACTCCTGGCACATCTCAAGGGGCTGGTTACCACCCCCCGCCTGCTGGTCGGCACCTGGGCTGATGCCTACTGGGCAATAGAATTTTATGTCAAGCACGGCTTTACCCTGCTACCCAATAAGAATGAGCTACTGAAGACCTACTGGGACATCCCCCACCACCAGATTGAGACCTCAGTTGTTTTGGGGATGGAGATGCATTTTCACTGAGCAACTCGTAGTGGTAGAATAGAGTAAACAAGCACGAATTAGTAGAGAGGGAATTCAGACAAAAAGGAGAGTCTCATGGAGAAAATTAGCTCAAGAACTTATAGTATTAACGATTTTAGGGAATGGGATGACGCTGCCTTATTGATACTAGTACCTAAATTTCAAAGGAGGGCAGTTTGGTCAGACAAGGCACGCTCCTATTTTATCGACACTATACTACGCGATTTACCTATCCCAAAGATTTTTATGAGACAGACAATAGACGACATAGGGCAAACCATTAGAGAAATAGTAGACGGACAACAGAGAATTCGAACTATCTTATCATATCTGCGGAATGGTTTCTATGTTATGCGTACCCATGGAGGGGATGAATATGGTGGCAAATACTTTGACGACTTGACACCAGAGGCTCAGCGAAGTTTCTTGAATTATGACATCTCAGTAGACCTATTGCTCGGAGCTAGTGATATAGAAGTATTAGATATCTTTGCCAGGTTAAACACCTACGGGGTACGACTGAATAAGCAAGAGCTAATCAATGCAAAATATTTTGGAGATTTCAAAGGGACGGTTTACTATCTGGGATACGAATTCTATCAATTTTGGGTCAAGAACGAAATATTATCAGAAAAAGATATCACACGGATGCTAGAGGCTGAATTAACGAGCGAATTAATCATAGCTATGCTCTCGGGTATACAGTCAAGGAAAGTTATAGAAAGGTATTACAAATTGTATGATGACGAATTCGCTCAGAAGCCAATGGTGGTTGAAAGGTTTAAACAATGTATGGACATAATCGGAGAAATTATGGAGGATAGACTACCAACTTCAAATTTCAGTAGCAAGCATCTGTTCTACTCACTTTATTGCGCAACTTATGACCTATTATATGGGTTTCCAAAATCTTCAATAGAGCGGATAGAATTCAACACGAAGACTATTCCAAAGATAAAGAATACGCTGCTAAATATCGATGCCTTATTCGAATTGGATGTAGACGAGGTACTAGGCACCGATAGAGAATTTATGGACGCGGCTACTAAACATACAACCGATTTGTCAGCTAGGCAAATTAGACATCAGTATATAGTGAACCAAATTAAAAGGGAACTACAACCAAAAAGTATTTAAAGTGTGATGAGCATGGAAACTCTTGAAACCTTTCGAGATGAGCTGTGCCGAAACATAGATGAGAGCCTAAACTTAATACAAACCGTAAATTCTATAATTTCTCAGCCAAGCCTGCCTGTAAATCTAAGTATAGAGCAGAGAGATTTCATTTTTGAATGGGCATTTGTTAAAGTACATGCGGCATGGGAGACCTTCCTAGAAAATTGCTTTCTAACTTATATGTTAGGAGGACACACTGCATCAGGCTTTGCACCGGTAAGATATGTTTTCCCGAATAATGAGCAGCATGCATTGGATATTATATTAGCAGGCAGAGACTACTTTCGGTGGACAGACCCTAGCATTGTGAAAAAGCAATCAAACCTTTGCTTTCAGAACGGTGAGCCATTTGGAGAGGGACTAGATTTAGCAATGGAAGACTTACAGGAAATGAATACGGTGAGAAATGCTGTCGTACACAGGTCTCGCGCAGCATTAGAAAGATTCAAGTCATTAGTTAGGGGTAAACTACTAACCGCTCCTTTAGATATCACACCGGGGAAATTTCTCATTACAACCAAGCCAGGAACCGTAAGAAGGACTTATTTTGGGCACTACTGTAACAAATTGAAAGTTATTGCCAACAAGATTGTACCTTCTTGAACTTTTCTATAAGGATTTTCGCCTTTTCGCAGGTTCTTCAGCTATTCATACGTTACCCCACATTACCCTGCTACTTAATCTCATTTTATCATCTCTCCCCACACCCCATCTCCCTTAATCTCCCCTAGCTTTAGTGGCAGGAGTTTGTTGGTTAAGTCAGCGGTGGTTTTGGTGTATACCTTGATATAGTTATCGGTGTGGCCTGACCAGACGCCATTAGACTGCTGCTCAAATAATACTGCCATCGTCCTGCCCAAAAACCGCTGGCTGAAGTTCTGGGCGCTTTCTCTGGCTAAAGCCAGCATTTTCTGGCTCCGCTCTTTTTTGACTCTCTCGCTGACCTGATGTGGCATCTGGGCGGCTTGAGTCCCCTGGCGTGGTGAGTAAGAGAAGACATGGATTCGGGCAAATTCCACCCGTCGACAAAAATTATAGCTCTCTTCAAACTCCTCATCAGTCTCACCGGGGAATCCAACCATAATGTCGGTGGTGATAGCTGCTTCAGGCAATAGCGAACGGATTAAAGATACCGACTGCTCATAATCACTAGTGGAGTAGCCCCGCTTCATCCGGCTAAGCACCCCATTGCTGCCGCTCTGAAGTGATAGATGAAAGTGAGGGCATAGCCTTTGGTTGCGCCATAGGCTGATAAGCTCGGGGGAGATTTCCCAGGGCTGTAGGGAGGACAGCCTTAACCTCTCCACACCGGTCTCATTTAAGATATGCTCCAGCAAGCCTCCTAGATTAACCCCGTCATAATCATAGGAGCCAATCTTGACCCCGGTTAATACTACCTCTTTATATCCCTCAGCCACCCGATGTCTGACCTCATCAACAACCTGCTCAACCGGCAGGCTCTTCTCCCCGCCCCTGACCAGGGGGACGATACAATAGGAGCAAAGGCTATTACAACCATCCTGGATCTTGACCAAGGCACGAGTCCTGAACCCAGCATAATGACTGATAATTGAACCCTTTTGAGCAAAGGCTAGGCTACCCATACAGCCAGCCTCCTTCAGTAGCAGGGGCAGAGACGCCTTCTCATTATTGCCCAGGACAAGGCTAACCCCTTCAATCTGGGCTAGCTCCTTGGGGGCTCGCTGGGCATAGCAACCAGTAACTACTATCAAGGCATCAGGGTTTCGACGGTGAGCCAATCTAAGCCGATGTCGCGATTTGCTGTCGGCAATATGAGTGACGGTGCAGGTATTCAGGATATAGATATCAGCATCATCAGCCGGAGGTACCAGTTGATACCCTGCCTCAGCCAATTGCCGGGCCAAGAGCTCCGTCTCAGCCTGATTGAGCTTACAGCCAATGGTATCTAAAGCCACCTTTATTTCTTTAGGCTTTCTGCTTCGATTGATAAACTCCATTATGAGGTTACTTACCATATACCAACATTGTACTTTCAACTTATTGGTCGGTCAAATTGAAGAGATGAGGGGAATACAGTATAATGTATGGCATAAAAACAATGGAAGCTTAGCCTAGCTATGGCTGAAGAGAAGCTAACACTAATGGAATTGGCGATGGATGCCAACAATAAATAACAGGGTTGCGGTTACCGGCATAGGTATTTTATGCCCACTAGGTCGGGATGTCTCCTCTACCTGGGAAGCCCTCATCGCTGGCAAGTCTGGCATTGACTATATCACCCTATTTGACCATCAGCCGCTGGCCACCAAGTTTGCCGGCGAGGTGAAAAGATTTGAACCTACCGACTATGTCAGCCGCAAGACAGCCCGCCACATGGACCGCTTTGTTCAACTGGCGGTGGCTGCCAGCTTACAAGCGGTAAAGCACGCCAACATACAAATAAATTCCAGTAATCAGGATAATATCGGCGTCATAATCGGTAGTGGGTTTGGGGGGTTGCTTACCTTATCTGAACAAGTAAGAACACTGCTGGAGAGGGGGCCGAATAGAGTAAGCCCCTTCTTAATACCAATGATGGCTGCTGATATGGCTTCAGCCCAGGTATCAATCCTTCTCGGAGCTAAAGGACCAAACTTTTCAACCACCTCAGCCTGCTCCAGTGGCTCGGATGCCATAGGCACTGCTTATGAAATTATCAGGCGCGGCGACGCCCAAGCTATGCTGGCTGGTGGCAGCGAGGCGGCAGTAACTCCAATAGGGATTACTGCCTTCAACGCCCTCGGGGCTCTCTCCACCCGAAATAGCCAGCCCCAGTTAGCCTCGCGACCCTTTGACGCTGAGCGCGATGGCTTTGTCCTCGCTGAGGGAGCGGCTGTCCTTATGCTAGAAGACCTCGCTTTCGCCCAATCACGAGGGGCTAACATCCTGGCTGAAATTACTGGCTACGGGGTCAGCAGCGATGCTTATCATGTCACCCAACCGACTGAAGGTGGGGAAGGAGCAGTAAGGGCAATGCAGATGGCACTTAAAAAAGCCAGACTGGCGACTACCGAGATTGATTATATTAATGCTCACGGCTCATCTACCCCACTAAACGACAAAATGGAAACCAAAGCGATAAAGGCGGTATTTGGTGAGACTGCCTATCACATTCCAATAAGCTCAACCAAGTCAATGATGGGGCATCTGCTGGGAGCCGCTGGTGCTGTTGAGGCAGCAATATGCATTATGGCTATCCAGCAAGGTATAATGCCCCCAACGATAAACCTTACCCACCCCGACCCTGAATGCGATTTAGATTATGTGCCTAATATAGCCCGCCAGGCTAAGGTTACCACCGCCCTGTCTAATTCTTTTGGCTTCGGCGGTCATAATTCGGTTCTGGTCTTTCAACAATACAGTGAGGTATAGACTTGAATCATAGTCGTTGGAATATTCTGCCGTCAGCTCCAGCCGAATATCTGGCTAAAACCTCAAGATTCTCAACACTGACAGCCCAGCTCTTGTATAATCGTGGTCTCATTGAACCATCCCAGTTAGAACCATTTATCACCGCTGATGAATGCCTGTTGGGTAACCCGCTCCTGCTTCCTGATATGCACCGGGCGGTAGCTAGAATCTACCAGGCTTTGCTATCCGGAGAAAACATTGCTATCTATGGCGACTTTGATGCTGATGGCATCACCGGGACTACCCTGCTAGTGCAGGCTCTGTCAAGCCTTGGCAGCCGGGTCACCCCTTATATACCCCATCGCTTGACCGAAGGTTACGGACTTAAAACAGCCACCTTGGACAACCTCTACCGGCAGGGTGTTAGTTTAGTTATTACCGTTGATTGTGGAATTACCGCCTTTACCCAGGTAAAGAAGGCACAAAGGCTAGGGCTTGATATAATCATTACCGACCACCACACCCCACCCGCCGAAGTCCCGCCAGCTATTGCCGTGGTTAACCCTAAATTGCCCAACTCAAGCTACCCCTTTTCAGAATTGGCTGGCGTTGGGGTAGCCTTTAAACTTCTTCAGGCTCTATTCCAAGGCATTGGTAAAGAAAAGCAACTGGATGGACTAATAGACCTAGTCGCCATGGGGACAGTGGCTGATATGATGCCTCTACTGGGGGAAAACCGATATCTGGTTAAGCAAGGACTGAAGCTGATTAATACCACCCCTCGTCTTGGGGTGAGAGAAATGTTAACCCAGGCTGGGTTAAATATTGGCAGCCTGGATGCCGAAGCTATCTCCTGGGTTCTGACCCCGCGTTTAAACGCCGCTGGCAGAATGGCACACGCCATGATGAGCTATAAATTGCTGACAACAGCCTCACCTCAAGAGGCGCATGAGTTAACTATGTGGCTGGAAGAGAAAAATGCTGAGCGGCAGAAATTAACCAGCAATACCTTAGCTAAAGCCAGAGAGCAGGTATTGGCTCAAGGCGCCCTGCCCCTTCTAATAGCCAGCGATGAGGACTACCCTGGTGGAATCATCGGGCTGGTAGCCGGCAGGCTTTCAGACGAGTTCTGCCGCCCGGTAGTGGTGATTAGAACCGGCACGGATATGAGTAGGGGTAGTTGCCGAAGCATCCCTGAATTTAATATTATCCATGCTCTAAATCAGTGCAGTGGTTTATTATTTCAGTTTGGCGGGCATCCCCAGGCAGCCGGTTTTACCCTACCGACTAAGAACCTGGCCCATTTTAAGCAAACGCTCTTACAGCTAGCATCTACCGAGCTGGCTGGGGTCGACCTTCGCCCCTGCCTGGATATTGATGCCGAGATTAAATTGCCCGACCTCGCCGGAGATACCTACCAGTCAATACAAAAACTAGCTCCCTTCGGGCAAGGTAATCCAGTGCCTACCTTCCTCAGCCAGAGGGTAGAGGTCATTGATTGCCAGACAATGGGCACTAATGGAGAACACCTGAGGTTGAAATTAAAGCAGGGCGGCACTGTTTGGGACGGGGTGGCTTTTGGGCTTGGTAACTTTCTGGCAGAGGTCTCCCCACCCATTGACATTGTCTATAACCTGAAAGTAGACCAATGGGGTGGAGGGGAGAGGCTCAGGCTTAATATCCTTGACTTTAGTCCATCTAAAACAGCGCCCTAAATAACTCAAGGGGGCGCTGTTTAGCAACATAGTTTTGTAACCTTCTACTATCAGGTACCAACAAAACTATATGGTGGCCAGGGTCCAGTAAAGCGAACTGAGAACCCATCAATGGCATTAATCCTCCCCAGTTCTTCCCCCAGTTCAGCAGCCTTATCTTTGGGGAGTAAGCAGGAGAGATTCATTATCATCTGAGCATCCTGAACACTTAGCTTCGTTTTTTCAACAACGATATTGTCAACGTGTCTCCGAACACACTCATAGAAATCCCTAAAGCACTGGTCGGCTTTGGATTCTAGTTCCTTCTTTAACGCACCCTCTAACTTTTGCTTATTGAGGTAGGCAATGCCCCCTGGCTGGGATTTCATTGCCTCCTCAAGCTGCCTGATTTCAGGGCTTGTCTTGGTTAGATTCTGGGCAATAACCTGGGGTGACCAAAAGATTTGCACATCATACTCCGCCTTGCCCCTCAGCTTCTCTATTTTGTCCTTGAGGTTATCGTAATCCTTTTGAAGCCAGTTTCTGACATTATCTTCTGCCCCAACCCCGTCTTTGTCCATGACTATGGTATCAAATCCCACAGGCAGCACTGTGCCCCACCTTTGCCAGGCTTCGTCCACTACCTTCTGGTGTGCCAGGAGCCAACAGTTTACCACCTCTCTATCAGTTGACTGATACAGCTCAGCGGGACACTCATGGACTACGGCACATATATCCCGGTAGGGAATGGTATAGACATTATGACCATCAATCCCAATAGCTCCCAGGCTTACCCTCTCACCACTACCAGCGATACAGTAAAGATACCTCCCCCGCCCCTCTCTCTGGGCTTCAGTCTTGTCACCTTGCTGCACAGCTAGATTCCTCCTTTGACTCGGCTGCCTGCCGCCACCTCTCAGGATTGAAGTAAAGGACTATAGGAGGCACCAGTTTCTTTCCTTGCCCAGTAACAAAGAGCCTTCAATCGAGAGTCTAAAGATTCTTCAGCGGCAAAACCGCACTGATCCTTTCAAAACATCGGATCCCTTTAATCTCCCTCGATAAGTTCTAAGTTACTGGCAGGTAAAGCTGCTTACTGGTTACCTCCTATAGCCTCACCAAATTAGTATACCCTTCTTCTACCTCGTAGGAAAACAGTTATCCCAACTGCAATCGCCACCCCTATTACCCCCCACAAAACCGGCCAATTGATGGCTGTCTTAGCTGGCAATGCTGCCTCCTCGCCAGGAGCAACAGCCACAGAAGATGGGCTGGCTACTGTCGGTGTGGTGACTGCTACCGGTGGGGTGGTAACTTCAACAGCGGCTACTACCATTACCGAATCAGCTACCCATGTCGCCGGTATCTTCTCAGCCAAGATATTGGACAGCATGCCTTTAGATAAGCTTATAGCGCTACTGCCAGTGCCAACGACATGGAAGTGTAATACCGCCAGATACCCAGAGCCACTTACTCCAGCTAAGCCAGGGACATTCTGAACCACCCGGTATGTCCCAGGGCTAATCTCGTTATAAATATCAACCGGGATTGTTGCTGAACTGATGACGCCCGCGGTCACACCATCTAGACGTAACACCGAGGCATCAAACGAGACATCATAGTTACAGGCGTCAAAGCCCACCACCTCGTTGATATTGACGTTAGCCGTAAAATCACTACCTAGAGCTACCTCATCCGAGGCATCAAGGCTAACTATAACCTCTGGTGCCGCTGCCACTGGTACTGCTCCACCACCCAAAAGCAACACCATAATGGTTATTAGAGCTAGAATTTCAAAAATTCTTCTCATATTACATCCTCCCTACCTAGCCCTCTGGATAGGGCAAGGTTTTAGCTAACGTCGATTAAACTAGCCCGGCGATTATTAGTTCTATCTTGGTAATATCCAGGGCGTTGATATTTCCATCTTGATTGGCATCAGCCCCAGTTGTCTGGGCATCTAGCCCAGCTACAATCCTTTCTACTTTAGTAATATCACGGGCATTGATGCTACCGTCACCGTTGGCATCTCCCGGAAGCACCGAAGTAATATTTACCGAATCACCAACCCACGTCGCTTCTATCTCCTCAGCCAAGTTATTGGCAAGCGTACCATTGGATAGACCTATAGCACTGCTGGTGCCCCCTGAGCCAATAACATGGAAGTGCAAAACTGCTAGATAGCCAGAGCCACTTACCCCGGCTAAGCCAGGGATATTCTGAACCACCCGGTATGTCCCAGGACGAATCTGGTTATAAACCTCAACCGATATCGTTGTTGTCCCTATCAACCCCGAGGTTACATCGTCCAGCCGTAGCACCGAGGCATCAAACGAGACATCATAGTTACAAGCATCAAAATTTGTCACCGCACTAATGTTGACATTAGCCGTAAAGTCGCTGTCAGGGGCTGCCTGAGCTGGGGCATCAATGCTGACGATAACCCCAGCCTCAGTAGTAAAGCCCCACGAATAGGCTGAGGCTAGTGGATTACCAGCAACGTCGGTAATGGCTGTGCTCAGGGTAGCAGTATAGGTAGTACCGTTGCTCAGGTTAGCACTGGGGGTGAAGGTAGCAGTATAAGTGCCACTGTCATAAGAAACACTACCCGATACCCCACCCAGGGTGAAGCTACTGGTGGTTATGGTTGATGCATTCATAGCCTCGCTGAAGGTAACACTGACGGTAGTATTAACAGCGACACCGGTAGCATCAGCCGCAGGTGAGGTGCTGGTTACTGCAGGTGGAGTGGTATCAGGCACAACCCCAAAGAGTATCGCATCAAGAAACTCGTCCCACTTGTTATCGGTGGTGAACAAGAGACTGGTCTCGTAGTCAGAGAAGTACCCACTCACGGTTTCAGGGTAATAGATGGACAACCCATGGGAATTGGCTAACGATGAGGTATGCCCCTCGGCAATAACCGCACTATTTACCGCCGTCATAACCGAACTGGCAGCATTTCTGACCGCCTGACTGATGCTTGCGTTTTGATTTACCAGTTGGGCAAAGTGGTAGAGGTCAATATAGTAGCTGTAGTAGTATTCCTGGGCTAGACCTCTAGCTGTCTTAATCGCATTCCAATCACCGGTGGCACTGGTCATGGCTTGAGCAAAGCTACTAATGGCGGTTGCCAGTTCATTAACAAGACCCAGATTTGCCGCCGACTGGGTTATACTCAGGCTTGGAGAATAAGAGTTTATGTAGTCATTGACTATTTGGGTAGCCAGTTGCGAGGCGGTCATTGTTGGGTTGGCGGTTAGGGCAGTCAGGGTAGCAGCATAATCCCAGCCGTCACCGGGTTCGGTTTCCTCCGAGCCTACGACTATATCAACCAGAGGTCGGCTAGCACTCCCCATAACTTGGTAGGCTACCTCCACCATCTGCATTAGACAGGCATCAAAGCCAACGATATCCAGCGCTTCCCCGGTGGTGGCATTAGCCGCATCCAGTGCGCTTCTCAGCTCAGTCATGGTTAACTCATCGCTGGCTTGGTCATCAACGCAGACGGATTTTATAGCCGGAGAGTTTACCTCCCGCCAACCGCTGCCATGGTCCCACAGCACCAGGGCATAATGCTGGGCTGGGTAGTTGGCGATAGCCCACTCAATAAAGCCCTGTAGTGTCGCCGGGGCACCCATATTTACCTCCCCCAGGTCAGTAATTACCGGGGAGTTAATAATCGCTGTGTTAGTATCCTGAGTTACATAGAACCTCTTGGCACCAGTCCAGTTTCCGTTGCTGGTGTCGTAGCCCACAGCGCGGTCCATCTGGACTACAATTTTGACATCACTGGTAGAGCCAGCAACCTCCATCTCGTTCAAGTCGTCAATGCCGGCGCTTTCCAGGTTATTATCGGCATCAAGGTAGACCATAAATAGCCAATCTGCCCCCAAGGCAGAGGGATCGGCTGCCAGGGCAGCCTGGATATTTAATAGACCGTAGCCATCTATATTATTGTTGGCATCAACGGAAGTAGCCGTTGACTGGAGCAGGTTCCTGACTGTTGCTGGATGTCCCTTTAGCTCAGGCTTAGCCTCAAGTAATAAGGCAGTTGCCCCAGCGGCAACAGGGGAAGCCATACTCGTCCCCCGCATTACAAAATAATCGGCTGGACCCGCACCATTTAGGTTTAGACCATCGTTATCAATAATAAAATAATCATATGCCGAGACTAATGGATAGATATCCTGGTCACGGACGGAGATGATGGCACTGCCCGGGGCAACGATGTTTGGCTTCTGTGGCGCCCCACTATCTACCCT
>Ga0116202_10001918_pt1 | contig 12295 bp, 11 predicted proteins | sample LakKivw325mmetaG_FD_94479 | JGI IMG/M metagenome (GOLD analysis project Ga0116202, IMG submission 94479) | Anoxic lake water microbial communities from Lake Kivu, Rwanda to study Microbial Dark Matter (Phase II) - Lake Kivu water 325m metaG | ecosystem: Environmental > Aquatic > Freshwater >... | reverse complement strand
TAATTAATCTTACTATTTAAAAATTTTTAAAAGGAGAAAAGATGATTTTAGGAAGGAAAAAAAGTGTTGTTGGTCTGGATATCGGCTCAAGTTCAATTAAACTGGTCGAATTGTCCGAGGGGAAGACTGGGTATAAATTGCAGGGCCTAGGAATTTCTCCCTTACCTCCGGAGGCCATTGTGGATGGTGCACTGATGGATTCTGTGACCATAATCGATACCATTAGAGAATTAATTAATAGCACAAAAACCAAGACAAAGGATGTGGTCATCTCTGTTTCCGGGCACCCTGTAATCGTGAAAAAAATTACACTTCCCTTTATGTCCGAGGGAGAATTAGAAGAGTCGATCAAATGGGAAGCTGAACGGTACATTCCTTTTGATATCAATGATGTAAATATCGATTTTCAAATTTTAGGGTCCGTGGCGGAGAACCCGGAAGTGATGGATGTGATCTTGGTGGCAGTTAAAAAGGATATTATCAATGACTATGTTTCTGTCATTATCGAAGCTGGATTAAATCCGGTCATTATTGATGTCGATTCTTTTGCCTTGGAAAATATGCTTGCCATTAATTATGAGATTGAGAAAGAGGAGGTTGTAGTCATAGCCAATGTGGGTGCGAGTATCACCAATATCGATATTTTGAAAAATAATGTCTCCGCCTTTACAAGGGATATCTTTAAGGGAGGGAATCAAATCACCGAGGAGATTCAGAGACAGCTTCATATCGATTATGAAGAAGCAGAAAAGATAAAAGTTGGAAGCAAGATCGATAGTTCCTCCCAACCGGTTATCCAGGATGTCTTAAAGTCGGCCTCTGAATCCCTTGCAGTGGAAGTTACCAATTCTTTAGATTTCTTCCAGTCCACCACCACCTATGAGAAGATCAGTAAGCTCTATTTAAGCGGAGGAGGGTCCAAGATAAAGGACTTTGATACCATTCTACAGCAACAGATTGGCATACCGGTTGAAATCGCCAATCCTTTTAAGAAAATCGAATATAATGAAAAGAATTTTGACATTGAATATTTAAGGGAAATTGGTCCGATCATGGCTGTGGGAGTGGGTCTCGCCACAAGAAAGGTAGGAGATAAATGATCAAGATCAACCTTCTCCCGGGGAAAGAAAAGAAGAAGGCCGGGGTGAGGAAAGAGATAGTCACCCTCATCCTTTCCATGATTCTCTTACTGATTCTATTAATTGGTATACAGTGGAAGATCACCAATGAAAAAGAAGAAATGGTCTCAAAGATTTCCAACACCAAAAAGGAGATTGCATATTACAAATCCCTGACTGTAGAAGTGACCAAGGCCAAAGAGGCGCAAAAAGTCTTACAGGATAAGTTGAATGTCATTGAAAAACTTAGAAGGGAAAAGGCCAGTCCAATTAAAGTCCTGGATGAGTTAAGCATAAGTAAACCCGAGAAGATTCACCTCGAATCCCTGAAGAAAGAGGGATCGAAACTAGGCCTTGAAGGGATTGCCTTGGATGACGAGACCATTGCCAACTTTATGACCAATTTGAGGAAATCGAAGGTATTTAAAAATGTGGACCTCATCGTCAGCGAACAGACAGAGCAAAGCAAAATCAAGCTGAAAAAGTTCACTCTATCTTGCGAGATCATTTCCATGTGATTCAAAGGGGGAAAGAATGGCACTCACCGTCGATTCTATTTTAAAACTTCCAACCTCTAAAAAGGCCATGATTTTAGCGGGAATCCTTTGCGTCATCACCGGAATCTATGTCTACGTTTTTTTCATTCCTGTCCAGAATGAAAAGGAAGTGTTAAAAACTGAACTGAATAAATTGATGAAAGAATTGAACGAAGGAAAGATGATCACTCGAGACCTGGAGAAATTCAAAGGGCAGGTAGAGAAATTAAATATCGAATTGGCTAATGCGCTGACCCAACTTCCCAACGAAAAAGAGATCCCCGAAATATTGAAGAACATCTCCCGTCTGGGAAAAGAGTCGAATCTGGAGTTTACCCTTTTTAGGCCTAAGACAGAGCAACCTCAACAATTTTATGCTAATGTCCCCATTGATCTGGTTATCATCGGCAGTTATCACAATATAGGGACCTTTTTTGATAAAATCAGTAAATTGCCAAGGATTATCAATGTTGTTGATTTCGGGATGGTTAGGGCCAAGGAGGTTAAGGGGAGAGAGACGGATATCTTAATCAGGACGACCTGTCTGGTCAACACCTATCGATTTCTTGAAACCAAAAGAGAGGATAAGAAAGGTGAAACCAAACCAAAGAAATAATGGACTATCCACCATTTTGATTCTTCTTTTTATCTTTTTCCTGGTTACAAGTTGTGGAGGGGGGACCGCTCCTTCGCCTCCTCTTAAAAGGGCAGGGGTTCCTTCCGTTCCAGCCAAAAAAGTGGAGCCTCCTAAAGCAGTTGAAAAGAAAGAACCTGAGAAGAGGGAGGAAGTGGAGTATTCCTATAATCCAGCAGGAAAAGCCGATCCCTTTAAACCCTTTATCCAACTAACCCCGATAAGAGAGGCTTCCCGAACAATTCCTTTAACTCCCCTCCAGAAGTATGATATCAGCCAATTAAAATTGGTTGCGATCATCTCCATACCCGAAGGAAACATCGCACTCGTTGAAGATGTCACAGGAAAGGGATATTTCATAAAGAAGGGAACGGTGATTGGCAAAAATGAAGGCAAGGTGACAAAGATTCTGAAAGACAAAGTAATCGTTGAGGAAGCTTACATGGATGTTTTCGGACAGGTCAAGACCAGTGAGATAACATTATTGCTTCATAAAGTAGAGGAGGGAGGAGAATCATGAGATCTTCTCGTCATTTCAAAATGATGTTCTGGAGCATCTTTCTCTTGTTTTCAATAGGTTGTGCCACCACTCCGAGCGTTGTGGAAAATCCGGTTTCAGAGCAACAGGCCCCGGTGGTCCAGGTCTCTTCGATTCAAAATATTTCATTCAAAGAAGAGGAGAATTTTACAAGAATCCATATCGTAGGCTCCGAGACTATTGCCCCGCCTCTCTACAAACTATCACAGGACCCTTTGAGGATTGTGATAGACATTCCCAATATCGATCTGAGGCAGATTAAAGGAGGGCTCAAAATTGAGAATGGCACAATCTCAGAGGTTTTAGCCACCCAGTACGATGACAAGGGAAGAGTGGAAATCGGCCTTCTTCAGATGGCCCATTATAATATTTCAAGAGAGGACAAGAATCTTTTCATCGATGTGGAAAAAATAAAAAAGGCAGAGGAAGCGAAAGAGGTGTCCAGGGAGGAGTCATCCGTCAAAGAGACAACCCTTTCCATCCAGGAACCTAAAAAGGAGGAACCTCCCTCGGTACCTCCCCCTGCAAACCCTCCTTCTTCAGTAGAGGTGAAGAATAAGGCAAAAGAGGTTATCGATTTCACAATTGAAGAGAAGAAAGATTTTATGGCCATCAACATCATTGCCGACGGTCGGCTGGAAAACTATAATTCCTTTAAGCTGGATTCCCCCGCACGATTGGTCTTGGATCTATGGGGAGTAAGCACAACCTACCCGAAGAAGTCCATTCATGTGACCAATCCTTATATTAAGAAGGTGCGAATTGGTCCGTATCCAGATAAACTCAGGCTGGTTTTTGATTCCACCCGTCCACAACTTCCCGCCTATCAGATCAACCGGATGGATGACAGATTGATTGTATCGATCGGCAATGTTCCTCAGCCCTCTGAACCTCAGATCCTTTTACCCGGGAAGGGGAAGGTGGTTCCTGCCTCGCTGACCTCCCCTCCTGTAAAAGGGAAGGCTCCTGCCTCTGAGATGACGGCTAAGGTTCCCCAAAAAAATAGTTTAACCGAGATTGATTTTAAACAGATTGATAATAAATCAAGGATTGTCATCGGCCTCACCGGGGAACCTCAATTTGAGACCAATAAGATATCGAAGAATACGATCGCCATAGACATCAAAAATGCTTCTGCGCCAAAACATCTTCGGAGGGCATTGGATACGAGAGAGTTTGAGAGCGCAGTCAATTATATTGATATCCAAAACATAAGGACAGGGAAGACTGTTGACCTCAGGATATTGATCAAACTGAAGGAAGAGATGCCCTTTGAAACCACCCTGGAAGGGAAAACCCTTTTTGTTGATATCGAGAAGCCCAAGAAGGTCGAGGTGAAAGCGGAGACCGTGATACCTCCTAAAAAGGAAGAAATCAAGGAAGAGGTGAGGAAAGAGGAGGTAAAAAAAGAAGAAGTCGTAAAAGAAGAAGCAAAGAAGGAAGAACCTAAACCTCTGATAGAGGCGAAAGAGGAAAAGGCAATTCTTCCGGCAACCGTTCCCAAAAAACCGGAAGAGGTTTTAACCACTGCGAAGGTCTACACCGGCAGAAAGGTCTCGCTTGATTTTAAGGATGCGGATATCAAAAATATTCTTCGGTTGATTGCAGAGGTGAGCAACTTCAACATCATCACAGCCGATGATGTCTCAGGCAAAATTACGATGAGATTGGTCGATGTACCATGGGATCAGGCGCTGGAAGTCATTCTTCAGTCTCGCTCTCTCGGCATGGTCCAGGTGGGCAATGTCATCCGGATCGCACCTCAGGATACGTTGAATCGTGAGAGTCAAGCCAGGCTGGAAGCCAAAAGGGCAAGAGAGCGGTTGGAGGATCTTGTGACAGAGTTGATTCCTGTGAACTATGCCACAGCCAAAGATATTATCCCTCAGATTAAAGGGATATTGAGTGATCGGGGAGATGTGAAAGTCGATGAAAGGACGAATATCTTAATTATAAAGGATATTCCGAGGAACATTCCTCCTATTAAGGACTTAGTGAAGGCACTGGATACGAAAACCCCTCAGATCCTGATCGAAGCCAGGATCATTGAGGCCACCGTGGGATTTCAGAAGGAGTTGGGTGTCTCCTGGGGATTTGAAGCCATGCAGGAGGCCAATACAAGGGGAACGGGTGCTGTTCGCCAGCAAACCATCGTAGGAGGGGGGTTATCCACTCCCAGTACATCCCCGGGTGCAACGACCGGTACAACTTTGGGATCAGCCACCAGTAAGATCGTTGACCTCCCGGCCATTGCTCAAGGGGGTGTGAGTGGAACCACCGGGACCGCAGGAGTGATCGAGTTTCTGATGACCTCCATCTACGGATTAAAGCAGCTGGATGTTTCCATCTCGGCCCATGAAAATAAGGGAAATGTGAAGATTGTTTCGAGTCCAAAAATTGCCACCCTTGATAATAAGGAGGCATCAATCGAACAGGGATTAAGAATCCCCTATCGTAAACTGACTACGGAAGGGACCATCTCCACCGATTTTATCGATGCCAATTTGAAATTAACCGTCACCCCCCATGTCACCAACGACGGAAATATCAAAATGATCATCAAGGCTAAGAAGGATGCTCCCGATTCAAGCATTACGGTGGACGGAGTGCCAAGCATTGATAAAAAAGAGGCCATTACCGAAGTGCTGGTTAAGGATAATGGCGTGGTGGTCATTGCGGGCGTCTATTCTATCCAGAAAACCGAAGGGGCCGAAGGGATTCCTCTCTTCAGCAAGATTCCTTTGCTGGGCTGGTTATTCAAGCGGGAGGCGAAGGAGGATCGGAGAAGAGATCTTCTGATCTTCATTTCTCCCAAGATCATTAAAGATCAGGTTTGATCAGGCCTTCAGTTTAAGAAGACCGATACATTTCTGAATAGAGGTCATTCGATTTTGAAGAAGATATCGTCTTATCCCATCGATGACCTCTATGGCTGTTTTTGGATTTACCAGGTTGGCTGTTCCGATCTGGATGGCCGAGGCACCCGCAAGAAAATATTCAATAGCGTCTTCAGCCCTTGTAATTCCTCCCATTCCGATCACAGGAATATTGACCGCTTTACAGACTTCCCATACCATGCGCAGGGCAATGGGTTTGATCGCAGGGCCTGAAAGCCCTCCGGTCACATTTCCAATCTCGGGTTTCCTGGTATGGATATTGATGGCCATGGCTTTAAAGGTATTTACGAGGGAGACCGCATCGGCACCAGCGTCGGCCGAACTTTTTGCGATCAGGGCGATATCCGTGACATTCGGTGAGAGCTTGACCATCAGGTTGAGATGGGTTGACCTTCTTACCCGCTGAACCAGCCGAAAGGTCATTTTAGGATCAGTTCCAAAGACCATTCCACCCTTTTTGACATTGGGGCATGAGATATTCATTTCAAAGCCTGATACGCCGGGCAGACCGTCCAGCTTTTTGGCCAGTTCCACATATTCACTCTCCGTATTTCCAAAGAAGTTGACGATGAGATGTGTTTGAATTATCTTAAAATAGGGGAGCTTATTTTTTATAAAATCATTGAGTCCTGGATTCTGAAGACCGATCGAATTGATCATCCCTCCCTCCGTTTCAAAAAGCCTTGGAGGTCGATTTCCCACCATCGGTTTCAGAGAGATTCCTTTTGGTATAATGGCTCCCAGTTCATTCAGGTCTAAAAAGTCTTCATACTCCTGACCAAACCCAAATGTCCCCGAGGCTACAATTACAGGATTTTTTAATCTGATCTTTCCGATCGAGGTTGAAAGATCAGGATTTGGAGTGGAGCTCATGGTTATTCCCAATCAATTTCTTTGAGATTAAAAACAGGGCCCTCCTTGCAAACTCTCTGGTAAGGTCTTTGAGGATCCCTGGTTTTAATAACACATCCCCAGCAGGCACCGATTCCGCATCCCATCCTGCTTTCAAGTGAGGCCTGAACAGACCACTCCTTTGATCGCAACTTTTTGGACAGGGCCTTCAGCATTCCGTCAGGACCACAAGAATAGATATATAATGTATTATTTTGATGAAACTGCTCCATCTTGGATAAGAAAAGACTGATGACCGTTCCTTTCCGGCCATTGCTTCCATCCTCCGTGGCAATAAAGACTTTCGACCTGCCTCCCTGTCCGAATTCTTTTTCGCACAGCACATCATCCTTAGTCCTTCCCCCTATGAAAATAAATAATTTCTGATCCCTCAAGGTTTCTGCGAGGGGAAGGAGGGAGGCAATCCCTACGCCCCCTCCGATTAAAATGACCCCAGAAGGAGAGGGTAGGGGAGGCAGAGTATAGCCATTTCCTAAGGGCCCGATAAGGTTAACCTTCTGTCCTTTTTGAAAGGCGGTCATTATTTCTGTCCCGAGACCAACCTTTTTATATAAAATAAAAAGATGTCCTCTTTTAGATTTCCTTGGGTGTGTTGCTGGATATGATCGATAAATACTGAAGGGCCGTCTCAGGAGGGGATAATTAAGCCCTGAGATTTGGAGCATAACAAATTGACCGGGTTTCGCCTGGCTGGAAATAACAGGGCAGTCCAACTCTAAGAGGTAATAAGAGGATTTGATTTTATGATTCTTTAGAACGACTCCATCAATTTGAATAGCCATCATTTCTTCAGGTTGATCGCCTCATGAGCAACGCATCAACCCTTCCCTCATAAAATTTCTTTCTACTTCCGATGATTTGATAATGAAAAGATTGATAGAGACGAATGGCCGGCAGGTTAGAGACGCTGACTTCAAGATAGAAATATTTTATACCCTCCTGTTTACAGAAATCAATATAGAAGTTCATCAAATCTCTTCCAATGCCTTTTAACCGATAGTGAGGGTGGACTCCAAGGTTAAGGAGGTCGGATTCCTCTCCGATATGGTTAAAACAGATAAAACCTATCAGACGCGGACTGTCCTTTACTTCCTTCCGCTTCATTACATAGCAGTGGGAAAGAGGGCTTCGGCATTCCTCAATCCACATCTTTTTAGACCAGGGTTGAAGAAAAGAAGAATCAATGGCCTGAACCTCTTCTACATCTTCAATTACCATTTTTTTAATTACATTCCTTCCCATTTCCTTCGGGCCAGGGGGAGCTGCCATAACATTAACGCGAGTCCATCAGGTTGAGAAGTTCTGCTGCCGCCTTTTTTAGCTCTTCATCTTTGGTTTGATGAAGAACGGTTGTATAAAAATTTTTTGCCTCTTCGAACCTTCCCCATCTTTTTTGGAGATTGCCCATTTCCAGACAGGTTAAAAAGAACCAGGGGGAGCTCTCCTTCAGATATCGAACCGCTATTTCGAAACTTCCAAGGGCCTTTTCATATTTCCCTTCCTGGTAGAAAATTTCTCCTAAGAGAAAGTGAGTTTCCCCCCATAATTGGAGTTTTTTCCCTTTGAGAATTTGAGAATAATAATGGAGCGCTTCTACAATATCATTTCTTCTAAAAAAAAGATTCCCTAATTTAAATAAAGCATAGTAGGAGAGGGGATGATCAGGAAAATCCTGGAGGATCCTCTTAAATGACTTTTCAGCCTTAGAATTTTCTTTGGTAAAGGTATAAAGGTTTCCCATCTGGGTTAAAGCAAAAACCTGCCAGCAGTTTTTTTGATCTCTCCGGAGAATCTGCTCATAGGACTCCAGGGCTCGATCCAGACTCCCCATTCGTAGAAGGCTCTCTCCTTTTAGAAAGAGGCCTTCTTCAGAGTATTTCGAATTGGGATATTCGAGAAAGAGGATGTCGAAATTGGTAATGGCTTCCCTATCCTTATTTTCTAAAAAATAACCTTTTCCAATTTGAAAAAGGGCTTTTTCCCGAAACCGGGTATTGAGAACATTAAAGTAATAGGGCAAAGCATCAGATATCCTGCCTCCAGCAAAAGTCATCTCTGCATTGAGCCACTGAAGAAACATCTTCTCATCTTCAAAATGGTTCATTTTTTGTAGCCGTTGGGAAACCTTGCTTGCCCCTTCCGCATCTCCTTGATAGGTATAATTCCAGAAGGAAGAGAGCAAGGAGATTCCCCATAAAGAATTCTCCGGGGACTTGGTGAAAAGGAGGTTCAACTCTTTGAGGGAAGAGGAATAATCCCCGAGGCTAAGAAACATCTTTCCCAATAAAAATTGGGTATAAGGGATAAAGGGGGAGCCTTTGAATTGAATTTTAAAAGATTGAAAAAGGTCGATCGCATCTTTCCTCCCTCCAAGGCGATAATGGCAGAAACCTATTTTCCAAAGAGCTTCTCCAGCCAGACTATCATTTTTATAATGTTCATAAAATGCCTGATATGTTTTTTTTGCCTCCTCCAATCTACCTGATTTTAACTGTGTTTCACCCAACCAGAAAAGGGTATATTTAAGATAGAGGGGGTGAACCGCTCCAGTGCTTTCTGATAGCTTTTTAAAATAATCTAAAGCTCCTTCAAATCGGCCCTGGCGAAAGGATAAAACCCCCAGCCAGAAGAAGGAAGGTTGAAGGACCTCATTATTCTTGGATAAATGAGAGACTTTTTGAAAATAGGATTCTGCAGGGCTAAGGTGTCCCGATTCAAACTCAATCAGCCCTAACAGATAATAAACGGAATCTAACCATTCAAATTTCGGAAAACGATTGAGGATGGAGAGAAGGAACCTTCTGGCCCCTTCGGGATTGCCCAATTTTAACTCGATCTCTGCCAGCCAGAAAAGTGTATGATCCATCTCTTCGAAGTTCTTTTTCTCATTCGCGATCTTCATAAATGAGGCCTTTGCCTCTTTCAATTTTTTTTTGAAAAGAAATGTTTTTCCGAGCAGGTAATAAACATCGTAAAGATTGGCATGGGAAGGGAAATCTCTGGTCAATTGAGTAAGTTCTTTCTCGGCAATATCATAGAAGCCATCCTTAAACGCACCAGTTCCTACAAGAATCAAATTTTCTTCTTCCCCGTAATTTTTAGCATACCCTATTCTTAAGGGAATAAAGTGAAGAAGAGTGAAGATGAGAAAAAAAGAAATGAAAAATCTTTTGTTCATATCAAAGGTTTTTTCTGACCAGATTTAATTCTTCAGGGGTATTGATATTTAGAAATGAAATTCTTTTTGGATCTAAAAAAATAAATTCATCCTCTTCAATGATCTTAACTTTTACAAAAGGATAAAAATCGAGGATTCTAAATCTACCTGATTCAATGATTCTCTTGATTGGGTCTAAACACCTTTTTGAATAAATGGCATGCAATGGCTGGAGTCCATCATTTGTTTTAGGAACGATCACATCTTGGTCTTTGATCTTTTTAATGAGTAATTTTATCACAGATTCATTGATAAAAGGCATATCGCAGGCAACACAGAAGGAATATTCAAAGCTGGAGTAAAAAAGTCCTGTATATAGCCCTTCAAGAACGCCCCGGTTGGGAATAAAATCCCTATAAATCTTTGCCTTTTTAAAATTAATAAAACCTTCTTTTTCGTTTGTTACAATAATGTTTTCATTGAATATTTTTTCAAATAGACTAAGGATATGCTGAATCATGGGAATGCCCTCAATTTCAATAAAGGCCTTATTCATGCCCATACGAAGGCTTTTACCGCCAGATAGAATAATACCGGTTAAATTTTCCAAAATAAGCCTAAATATAATGTCTGATAAGATATATTATGTTAACTTTAGTTTTCTAATTTTAAAAATCTTCTCCATCCTGATGTTGTGTCGTTTTGATCTCCCATTCCCTTTTTCTTCCCTATCTCCTCAAATTCCATGAGAATTTCTTCCTGGCGCTTATTCAAATTCTTTGGGGTTCTAACCAGTATTTGGATAACCAGGTCCCCGCGCCCGGATCCTCTTAACCTTGGAAAACCTTCTCCTCTAATTTTTAATAACTCTCCGCTTTCAACCCCTTTAGGGACAGATAAATCTCTTTTTCCATTCAAAGTAGGTACTTCAATTTCTGCGCCTAATGCGGCCTGAGGAAAGCTAATCGGGACCTGACAGACAATATCATCCCCATCTCTGGAGAAAAATTCATGAGGTTCCAAAAAGATAAATACATATAAATCTCCGGGTGGTCCTCCTCTTTCACCTTCTTCGCCCTCTCCCCGTATCCTTAATTTTGAGCCTGAATCGACACCCGGTGGTATTTTGATTTGAATCTTTTTCTTTTTCTTAACTCTTCCCAGTCCTCTGCATTCCTTACAGGGATGAGGAATAAATTTCCCTTCGCCATGGCATTGGCCACAGGTTGTCGTTATTGTAAAAAAACCCTGTGAACGGGTAACTTGACCGGCACCTTTACAACTGGGACAGAGTGTGGGATGGGTTCCTGGTTTTACCCCTGACCCATTACAGATCTCACAGGCTACATTCTTGGGAATTTCGATCTCCGTCTCTTTACCGAATGCGGCATCATAGAAGGAAATCTTGAGATCATACCTTAAATCAGGCCCCTGTCTTGGCCTTGCCCGACGTCTCGAAGAGGTTCCGAATCCGAAAAAGTCCTCAAAAATATCACCGAAGGTTGAAAAGATGTCTTCAAAACCTCTGAAGCCCGTAAAGCCGGTCCCTTTTAATCCTTCAATCCCGTAATGATCATAGATTTCTCTTTTTTGAGGGTCCCTCAGAACCTCATAGGCTTCTGAAGCAACCTTAAATTTTTCCTCTGAATCCTTATCACCCGGATTTCTATCCGGATGGTATTGCATTGCCACCTTTCGATAGGCTTTTTTTATCTCCTCCTCAGTGGCATTACGGGATACTCCCAATATTTTATAGTAATCTCTATCTTCCATAATTTTTTTAAAAAATAAGGGTTTTGTTATACGGTCAGGGTAACGATGCCCGTATCGTTAGTAGAAGGTTACGTCTGTCGTTTTTAATTCTTTTAAACGTAACCCCCTAGTGTAGTGAATCTAACACTTCTTTACATACCCCGTTCACCCTGAGCCTGCCGAAGGGTGAAACAAATCAGAGGGTTCTGTTCATGGTTCGAAAATCCTGTCCTGAGCGAGCCGTTCATCCTTCGAAAGCCTCAGGACGAACGGTTTTTTCCTGAATGTCCTGAGCGAAGTCGAAGGAAGGGCTCACCACGAACGGATTGTAAAGGGATTTATGATTCACTACACTAGCGAATGGCGAAACGGACTTCATAACCGTAGCCTTTACCGATTGACCTTAATCCATACGGGCGTCGTAACCTTAACCCTTCCCTCTATCTATTTTTTGTAGTCCTCTAAAATCTTTCCTGTTCTTCCTCTTTCGACAATCTCATCCATTTTGGGCCCTAAGTCAACCCCCATCTCTTTCATCCGTTTCTTAGCCCAGAGTCCAATGTTTCTCGAATCCTTATAAAAATTGTCCCCTTTTGGTTTGGAAGTATCAAAGTTGGCCAGGCGCGATGCTTCATTTTGATGAACGGAGAAAGAAGAAAGTAATCTTTTGATATCACTACTCTTGCAAAACTTGCATTTGACCTCCCTGACTTTCTTCCAGCTCAGGAATAGCTGACTGAATTCTCTATTG
>Ga0116202_10001917_pt1 | contig 12314 bp, 12 predicted proteins | sample LakKivw325mmetaG_FD_94479 | JGI IMG/M metagenome (GOLD analysis project Ga0116202, IMG submission 94479) | Anoxic lake water microbial communities from Lake Kivu, Rwanda to study Microbial Dark Matter (Phase II) - Lake Kivu water 325m metaG | ecosystem: Environmental > Aquatic > Freshwater >... | reverse complement strand
GGTAAAGACAAAAATAATCCGGAGTCCCATCAGCGCCGCCAGGCGGATGGGAGGACGCATATAATCGGAAAAAGTTAAAAACGTTGCCGTATAGGGGATAAAACCCCCGTGAAGGGCCATGCCCACTGCAATGGCGCCCATGGCATGTTCACGCACACCGAAATGAATGTTGCGGCCTCCGTAACCCCATTCACCACCGACTTTACCCTGGACGTTCTCAGAAGAGACATCAGGACGTTGAAAATCACCGAGACCCTTGAGCCAGGTAAAGGTCGAGGGATTAAGATCCGCGGAACCGCCCATGAGTTCCGGAAGGCGGGGCGCCAATATCTGCATGACCGCCTCGGAAACCTTACGTGTCGCCACATCCTTGGACCCGTCCGGATAGACGGGGAGGTCCCCGTCCCAGGTATCGGGGAGTTCTCCCTTCATCATCCGTTCGAATTCACCCGCTATATCCGGAAGTTCTTTTCGATACAAACTGTAAGCATGGTCCCAGCTTGATTCAACTTCTTCACCCTTCGCGATAGACTGGCGAAAGAAGGCAAGCGCATCATCCGGGATGAAAAACGGCTGATCGTCCGGCCAGCCAAGACAATTCTTTGCCGACTTCAATTCCTCCATTCCGAGAGGAGAACCATGGGCCTCGCTTGTTCCCCCCTTGGCGGGGGCGCCGTAACCGATCGTTGTCCGGATAAAAACGATCGAAGGTCGTCCTGTTTCCGCTTTCGCGTCTTTGAGAGCATGATCGATGAGGGCAACGTCATTGCCGTCGTTGACGTGTATTACCTGCCATCCGTAGGCCTGAAACCGCCGGCCTGCATCTTCGGTAAACGTTAGCGCTGTGGATCCGGCGAGGCAAATCCGGTTGTCGTCATAAAGGACAATCAGCTTTCCCAGGCCAAGGTGCCCCGCCAGTGAACATGCCTCGGCGGCGACGCCTTCCATCAGGTCTCCATCGCTGGCAAACACATACGTAAAATGATCAACTATCTCGTGACCCGGACGGTTATATTTTGCCGCGAGGTGCACCTCCGCAATGGCCATACCCACGGCATTGCTCAGTCCCTGGCCTAGAGGGCCTGTCGTCACTTCAACTCCGGGCGTGCATTGAAATTCCGGATGTCCGGGGGTCTTGCTCTCCCATTGGCGGAAAGACTCCAGATCGGAAAGCGACAATTCATAACCGGTCAGATGAAGAAGGGCGTACAGAAGCATGGAGGCATGCCCCGCCGAAAGCACAAAGCGATCGCGATCCACCCAACGGGGATTCACAGGATTATGTTTCAGGTGCTTCGTCCATAGGGTATAGGCCATGGCTGCTGCTCCCATGGGCATGCCCGGATGACCCGATTTGGCCTTTTCCACAGCATCTACAGCCAGAAAGCGGATTGTATTGATGCATCTTTCTTCAAAACTCTTCTGATCGGTCATGTCACATCTCCCCCGGTGATGAAGTGTATGGCCGTTTATATACCAAGAAAAACAGTTAGACAAGAAGGATTAAACCAAATTCGCCATGAAATGCATGACCGAATAGAAATATATTAAATTTCAAACATTTTGATGATAAAGATTGAAAATATTTCTTGGCAAATGACTTTCAATTGTTTAATGATTACGAAAATAAAATCTTTATTCCGTGATTGATGCAGAATTCCGCCGGAGCCTGCCCATAAACACCTTTGTTGGGGACAGGAATGGCAGGGGTGGACAATACTTGAGGAGGGACTATGTCAAAACACAAAAAAATAGAACGGAAAAGAGAACTTGATCGCAAGAGGCGCAGACGGAAGAAAAATCTGAAGTTGAGGGCAAAAGCCCTCCAACAGGCGAACAAGCCTTCGATAAAAAAGGCAAAATAGGGGAAATACTTTAGAAGCCATGAACTGGTGGAGAAAACGTATTGGACTTGCTCTTGGTGGGGGAGGGGCACGGGGACTCACCCACATCGGCGTGCTGAAGGTATTTGAACAGGAGGGAATCCCCATTCATGTCATTGCGGGAACCAGCATCGGTTCTCTGGTTGGGGGAGCTTATGCCGGCGGCATGTCGCCTGAGGAAATACAGAAAAAGTTCCAGGCATATATTGGAAGCTCCGAATTTCAATCTTCCGCCATTCACGCCATCTCATCATCATACGGCAGGGAGGGAGGGCGCCTGACACAAAAGATTCAGAGCTTTCTAAAAAACCAGTTCTATCTGATACAAATGTTGCTAAAGCCTGGAATCCTGTCGGCAACTGATTTCCGGTCCATGATCGAATTCTTCATACCTGACATAAAAATTGAAGATACACATGTACGCTTCCGGGCCGTAGCCACAGACCTTATCAGCGGCGAAAAGATTGTCTTTTCCAAGGGGTCCTTGAGGCAGGCGATTATGGCGAGTTGCGCGGTACCCGGAGCTATAGAACCTTTGAAAGAAAAAGAGCAGCTCCTTGCCGATGGCGGAGTCATCAGCCTGATTCCTGTGAATGTCGCAAAAGAAGCCGGCGCCAATATTGTGATTGCCGTTTCTGTAGATCGTGATTTGCGTTTGGACGAGGAATTGAAAACGGCGAAGGACGTCTACATCAGGGCTACCGAAATCATGGCAGATAAACTCGAAAAGTATGAGTTGATGGAAGCGGACGTAATCATACGCCCCGATGTAAAAAATCTGCACTGGTCCAGTTTTTCTCAGGCCATAGACTTAATCGAGGAAGGAGAAAAAGCTACGAGAGAAAACCTGGCTGAAATCCGCAGCGCCATGTCTCTTTATAAAAGACTTCTAAAAAAGAAGCGCTATCTCTGATCCGTTTATACTTTTTCATTCAGAGACAGGCAATCCTCCCGCCAGAGACAGGCCAGTTCCTGACAATATTCCACTCTGTGTGTTCCGTAACACTCGATATTATTTTCCGCCCTCTGGATGGCAAGGATCATGTCCGTTTTTTTCATTTTAAATGTGTTGACACCCATCCCCTTGGCCATTTTTTGAATTTCATTGAACTTCATGAACACTCACCTCCTGCGATCAAATTCCTTCCGAATATGAAACAATGCACTTAGGGACCCGCAACCACTATCATATGAAAAACAGAGGGCCAGGTCAAAGGTTTATAAATGGTGTCGCCACCCAACCGAACAGCCATTTGCTGCGCTTCATTCTTATACTCCGGGGCAAAATAAACTGTATTCACATCGAAATTTGTACGGGAAGCCATCCCGATATTTTCAACCCGGTAGCCGAGCTTTGTCAGTTTTCCCGACAGCGCCTTCGCGGAAGATATTTTACCGTTACCGCTCAAGACCTTTATCTTGAGCATTTTCGGCCCGATTCCTTTTGCGACCGGCGTTGTTTGAACGACGTCCTTTTTTTCAACATCGGCTTTTTGCTCCTGTTTGATACCCTCCTTTTCCGGGATGGAGATTTCTCCTTTCTTTTCTTCGACACCGATCGTTTGTTCCTTCAGGGTGCTTGTCTGATCTTTCAGAAGGCCCTCTTCCTTACCGGCTTTTCCAATGTTTTTTTGTTTTCCCTCTCCGGCCTGCTGACGTTCTTTTTTCAGATCATCCAACTCTGATCTCAGATCCCCCACCTCATCCTTCAGATTCGTCATCCCTATATTCATTTCATCAATGGCTGCCTGCTTTTCGCCAACAATACGCTTGCAGGATTCATTGTCTTTCCTAAGCCGCTCAACGTCACTTTGCAGTTCATTATTTAAACCGCCGGTGGAATGGGCAGGTCCCGCACATCCTGCATTCATGAAACAGAAAACAAGGATAACGACACTACACAATAACCTCATAAACATCGGTCACCTCCTCTTTGCAGTCATTATCTCTTTGATATATATTTTGCAGCATAACACGCAACACCAAAAAGGGCAACCTTTGGATACAGGATCACATAAACAGGCATTTGAGAAACGAGGCCGGTCATTCGACCTTTTTTCCGGAACGATGCCACAAACCGCCCATCTTCCAGAAATGGCAGGATTCGACGTGACATGCCCCCGGCAATATACACGCCGTTGGTGGCAAGGATCTTGAGAGCCATGTTCCCCGCTTCCGCCCCTAGAACGGACACGAACACATGTAAAGATTCAATGCAAAGTTTACAGGGATTTCCGGAATCGACGGCAGCTTTCACAATCGTCGGTATGGGATCTTCTTCCCGCGCCAGTTCCTCGGACAGCCACGAGGGTTCTTCGGCGGGGCGCCTGTCCCGAAGAAACCGATAAATATTGAATATACCCTGACCCGAACAAACCATTTCATAACTGACATGATCATGGCTCTTTCGCAGATAACGCAACAACTCGTCTTCCAGAAAGCTGTTCGGCGCAAAGTCTGCGTGCCCGCCCTCCGAAGCGTGTTCCAGATAGTCCGATCCGTCCCAGACCAGAAACGCTTCACCAAGACCTGTGCCTGGAGCAATGATGGCGACATTGCCTTCGGACCTTGCTTCGCCCTTATTTAAAACACACAGATCTGAAGGACCGAGAAAGGGCACGGCACACGCAATGGCCTCAAGATCGTTGATCAAGAGAATTGATGAGACATTCAGTTCCTCGCCCAGTTTTTTCTCGTCCATCACCCACGGCAGATTCGTGATCTTTGCCCGGCCATCCACCACCGGCCCGGCAACGCCAAAGACAGCCATACGAACAGGCTGATGGACTTGACGAAGAAATTCCCTTACGATGGATTCAAAATTCGGATATCGTGCACTGGCAAATTCGGCTTCGACAAGAGGGCTCCTGAATCCCTGTTCATGCGAAAAGACACCCAGATGGGTCTTTGTTCCGCCTATGTCACCTGCAAGAAACATGGTCAGCCTTCATTGTCAGATCAATGCACTGTCCAGCCATTCCCGATAGTCCCTGTTTATTTTGAGCAGCGGCACAGCGATGATCTCGGGAACCTCGTAGGGATGAACGGATTTAATGGTCTTTTCAATATCTCCATACAGATCATGTCTGCTTTTAATGATGCATTGCCATTCTTCCGCCGTTTCAACCCGCCCCTTCCATCGGTAGACACTTGTCATGGGCCCGACTATCTGGACACATCCTGCCAGTTTCCCATCAACCAGGATCCCGGCAATTTTTTCAGCATCCTGCCTTTTTTCCGTTGTCGTGATGACCTGAATATACGATTCCATTCCTTCCACCCCTATCTCCTAATCCCTGTTCCCCGCCCCCTGTTTCGCGCATTCATACATCATGATTGCCGCTGCCTGCGGCAGGCTCAGGGAATCCGCACCTTCCGCGCCGGGAATATGCCATATTTCGTCCGTTATCCGAAGCAGGACATCGGACAATCCGTGGCTCTCACTTCCCAGTAATAGCGCTGCTCTTTTCATGCACGCATGTGGAATTACACCTTTCCTGTCGTCACTTCCCACCAGGAAATAACGTTTCTTGATTTCAGGCAAGGTTTCCGCAAAATCAACATCCGGTATGATGGTCATGTGAAAGAGACTTCCCATAGCAGAACGCACCACTTTGGAATTCGTAAAATCCGCCGAACCGATACTGAGCAAAATCTTCCTGATTCCAAACCAGTGAGCCGTTCTGATGACAGCGCCGAGATTATTGGGGTTGTTGATCCGGTACAGCAGTAAAAGATGTCCCGGGTCATTCAGGGCAAGCAGTGCAGCAACATTGCCACTCCGGGGAATGACAACAAGCGCCATGATCCCTTCCGGCGCCTTGTCCTGACTCAGTTTTGCCCATTCTTTTTCCGTTAATTCATAGACATCGATTCCTGCGGGAACGGCACATAAAAAATCATCCCAGTATGCCGCTTTTTTGCCCACCATCAGAATGGCCCTGGTTTCCCAGTTACTTTTCAGCAACTCCCGGACAACCTTGAACCCCTCGGCCAGGAAAAGTCCTTCCTGATGGCGATACTTCACCTGGCCGAGTTTTTCCCACAACTTCAGCTGTGATTTCAGCGGTCTCAGTAATGTGACTTTACGTACCATCTTCCGTCGAACACTATGGGAGCCAAGCCCTTGAAAACAATTTTTATCATGACCCTAAATTTTTCTAAGTAACTCCTGCGCGGCAATGTGAATGGGGTCCCACGCCGGACTGAAAGGAGGTGAATAGGCAAAGTCCAGATACGCAATTTCATCAAGCCGCACGCCGGCCCAGAGGGCGCAGGAAAGCGTGTTGATCCTTTCCACAGCACCTATTGCGCCGACGGCCTGAGCGCCCAGGAGCATTCCCGTCGCCCGGTCAGCGACCAGTTTGATGCCCAGCCTTTTCTCTCCGGGCATGGATCGGGCGATTGCGTTCCCCCAGATGATCGTGCTCACAGGATGATATCCGCTGTTTTTGGCCTCGGTTTCATCAATGCCGGCTGCAGCCGCCCCAAGGCTGAAGATTTTAAAGGACTGAGCGCCCACGACTCCGGGAAATATCATGGAACCACCCCCGATATTCAGGCCCGCCACGCGCCCCTGTTTGTTGGCAATGTCTCCGAGAGGAATGTGGACCCACTTCCTGCTGACGCGATGGTACACTTCACAGCAATCCCCCACCGCATAAATTTCTTCTCCCGACGTGCGTTGAGAGAAATCAACCTGAATCGTTCCTGCTTTGCCGATCTGCAGACCGGCATCGACAGCCAGTTTTACATTCGGTCTGACCCCGATGGAAATGAGGATCATGTCGGCTTCCATGTCACCGTTGCTCGTTTTCAGGCGGAGGCGGTAATCTTTCCCCTCCTCAATGGACGTCATTCCCGTATTTGGGACAAAAGACACCTTCTGACGGGTCATCTCCTCCAGAATCATATTTGACAACTCGGGATCCCATCTCATGGCCGGACGGGCAACCAGGTCTATGACCTGCGTATCAATCCCAAGATTTCTTAACGCCTCGCACATCTCCATTCCGATGAAGCCGGCACCCACGATGATGGCTTTCCGGCACTGTTCCTCTCTGAGATAGGTCTTTATCCGGATCGCATCGGGAAGGGTTTTAAGAACAAAAACACCCTCAAGTTCCACACCCGTCACCTTCGGTACAAAGGCGCTCGTGCCAGTTCCCAGTACGAGAATGTCATACGGCACGGCGGTTCCATCGGACAATCGCACCGTCTTTTTATCCCTGCCGATTTCCTCCACACGAACTTCCAATCGAACATCAACACCCGTCTCCCTGAATTTTTCCGGCGTTCTTGCAACCAGGCGCTTCTCATCCTTGATTACATCACCGATGTAATAAGGCATGGGTCAGGCGGCAGTAGAAACATATTTCCCCTGCTCTATCATGATGACAGACAGTGACGGATCACGCCTTCTTGCTTCAGCGGCCACGGAAGCGCCCCCGGTGCCACCCCCGATAATGACAAGATTCTTGCTCATGATAACCTCCTCATTAAAGATTTTATAGCTATTGAATATAATTCTTCAGTTTCTAAGCCCCATCATATCATCTGCGGATATTTTTGTTTTTCACAGGATACCGGACAGAAGTCGCTGATCGTCGGTATGCAAAAATACCCATCCCGGCGCCCATCATCAACAGGCAGAGCAACTGCCCCATGCTCAGCGATGCCCAGATAAAACCGAGATGCGTATCCGGCTCCCGCAGAAACTCGATGAAAAAGCGAACCAGCCCGTAACCGATAAGATATAGAGAAAAGAAAAATCCATCAAAGTTCTTCTTCTTTCTTAGACTCCAGAGGATGATGAAAAGAACGATCCCCTCGAAAAACGCTTCATACAACTGAGACGGATGTCGGAGCTCGTGAGTCGGATCAAGAGGGAAATACATGCCCCATGCCGCATCGGTAACCCTGCCATAGAGTTCACCGTTGATGAAATTACCGATTCTGCCGAAGGTGTATCCTAAAGGAATGGCGGGACAGAAAAGATCGGCAAGATTCCAAAAATTGATTGCATGCTTCCGGCAAAAAGCGACGGCTGCCACAAGTACCCCGACGGCCCCCCCGTGATAAGACATGCCGCTGATTCCAACAAACCTGAATCCCTGATTAAAATCGAAGGGCAGTAATATTTCCAGTGGATGCCTCATGTAATAGTCAAAATGGTAGAACAGGACATATCCAAACCTTGCACCCAAAATGAGACCCACAACGGCCCAGATGAAAAAATCCTGAATGGTTTCCTGTGAATAATTGTAACCTTCATTCTTTATCCTGTAAGAAACCAGCGCATAGGTCACAAAGAAGGCAACAAGGTACATGAGGCTGTAATAGCGAATTTGAAAAGCGCCGATCTCAAAGAGATTAGGGCTCATGTGCGCGGGTATATGCTGCCAGATATCGATCCAGTTCCCCATATCGTAAAAGCTAATAAGCTTCTCCCTTCAGGTCCTCAACATAGAGTTGGGCGGAGAATGCAGCCGTTGCGCCATCGCCGCACGCGGTGACAATCTGGCGAAGCCGTTTGCCAATACAGTCCCCGCAGGCAAACACTCCCTTCGCCGATGTCTGCATATTCCGGTCGACAATCACATAGCCGCCTTTATCAAGGTCGATGATGCCGCGAAACACGTCCGTCTGGGGCGTTAAACCGATAAAGACAAATATCCCGTCTGCAGCGATTTCTTTCGTCGTGCCGGACGACCCGACATCTCTTATCTTTACCTTTTCCACCGCGGCGCCTCCCGAAATCTCTTCAACAACGGCGTTCCATATAAATTCTATCTTGTGATTTGCCAGCGCCCTCTTCTGCAGGATCTTTGTCGCCCTGAGACGGTCACGCCGGTGAACGATACTCACCTTTCTTGCAAAATTGGTCAGGAAAATGGCTTCCTGAACGGCAGTGTCTCCGCCTCCAACCACCACCACGTCCTTGTTTCTATAAAAAGGACCGTCACACGTCGCACAGTACGATACGCCCTTACCGGCGAAAGTGTCTTCTCCCGGAAGACCCAGTTTTCGCCAGTATGCGCCCGTGGCAACAATGACGGCGAGGGATTCAAAAGAACGCTCCCCTGCAGAAATCTCCCATCCCAGGACATCGCCCCACTGTTTGTTTGCGATTGCAGAAACATCTGCAGACGTCATTTCCAGCCCGAATTGACCTGCCTGCTTTTTAAACCTCTCAATCAGGTCAAAACCGTTGATGCCTTCAGGGATGCCGGGATAATTTTCTATCATGTCAGTTACGGTAATTTGACTTACCGTCGAGGCGCCTTCGAAAAGCAATGTCCGGAACCCCGCCCTCGAGGCATAGAGACCGGCCGTCAGACCTGCAGGCCCACCACCGATGATAACGACGTCATACACGTGATCGGGAACATGTATTGCGACCATTTATATTCGCTCCTTTCCTTGTAGAGATGAGCCCCGCATATCTCTCCGATGGAAGCCACCGGATCGTCTGCCGACACATGTAATGTAATAGAGACGATCCATTTTTGTAAAGGCAAATTCTATAAAAGTCAGATGCCCTATGTTTTTTTGTTGGTAACAATATAGTCTGAGCGCGCGCTGAAAAACAAGCGCTGCAAGAAAGGCGCATTCTGCATGATCCTCCGGCATTCCTCCCAGGTACGCAATAATGGATCTCCGGTTTATCTTGAGACAGTCCTGAATCGTTTTTCCCTTTGCCATTTCCGTTGCGGCATTACAGGCGGCAACAGTAAATATACATCCGCTGGCGACGAATCTCGATTCTTCGATCTTTCCCCCTTTCACACGAAGGAACATTTTGATGTTTCCACCACATTCATTCTTTTCTTCGGCATAGCCATCGGAGTCCTCTATAATGCCCCTGTTCCCCGGATTCGTTCCGTAGTCTACAATTCTATCTGAATAACATTGTCTCGCCTTTTCACGGATGATGGCGATCATCTTTTCCCTGATTTCGTTTTCATCCTCCATGTTCTTAATCAATCCTTTCCGGTCTTCTTTCAAAATCTTACACATCATCATGCGAAGCCGCCGCCGTGCGGGATGCCGCATTTCGGTAAGGAAAGCGATACCATTATGAAGTACCTTTTCTTCCCGGCCGCGATGGGGGATATGCGGGACGCACCTCCGGTCATTCAACATAACGTGAGTTATTTAATTTGTTTTGTGTTATATTACAACCACGAAATTAGAATCCCGGACGTAGCAAGCGAACACTGACTGACAACCCATTCGGAACCGTTGGCTGCAAAATACACCGACGCTCATTACCTCACGAGATGCTTGCGGATAACGGTCTGCCACAATATTGCCGGCAGATAAAAGAAATGAAAGAAAGTGGAGAAAATGGTTGACATCGTCCTTTCTAAATGGTAAAAGTTGCGCAATATAAGTATGTATATCCACAATTATTGACAATACCATTGCCAATATCTCTTGGGCATAACCTGATCAGGTTTCAAGTTTTCTCAATTGCTTATGATAAAACTTCAGAAGCTAGCTAAAAAGACAAAAATAAGAAATAGTTCTATATTCGTTACTTTGTCCCGGAGGCAGAAGAAATGTTGGGTCCAGTAAGTTCAAAAATCAAGTCCATTTCCAAAGTGAAATACGACGACAAGCCTTTTGAACATTGGGGTCTGACCTCCAGCGAAATAAGAAAGATTACGGAAAAGAAAAATCACGGCCTCTATGACAAGAGAATGACTTTAAAAGAAGCTGTAGCCAAATTTGTCAAAGACGGCATAAACCTCGGAGTCGGCGGTTTTGTGAATACGAGAGTGCCTGCCGCAATCATTCATGAGATCATCAGAAAAGGCGTTAAGAACCTCACCCTTTCTTTCCAGTCCAACTCTATCTGTCTGGAATGGCTTGCCGGCGCCATGATCTGCTATCCGGAAAAGGTATCCATCAAACGCGTAGAGTTAGCCTGGTGGGGTTACGAACTCATTGGAATCGCGCCCCTCTGGAGATACCTGGTACAGAACAAAATTGTTGAAACCGACGATTATACCAATTATGGTATGTCCGTACGGTTTAAAGCCGGGGCTATGGGCATCCCCTTCATTCCCGTGAGAGATCACGGTGGATCGGATATGGAACTGGTCAACAGGGGAAAGATGATCGAATGTCCCTTCACGGGTCAAAATACTTATCTCCTCCCGGCCTGTAACCCCGACGTCGGCATCGTGCATACGACTGCCGCTGATATGTACGGGAATGCGAGAATCTTTGGCGCTCTCTGTACATGCCCGGAAATTTCCATGGCATCGGCGTACACCATTATGACAACCGACAAAGTCATTCCCACCGATACAATCAGAAAATATCCGAATATGACGGAAATCCCCTATGTGGCGGTGGATGCGGTTGTCGAACAGCCCTTCGGATGCTATCCCGGCGCATGCTATGGCTACTACTGGTTCGATATGGATCACCTCAGAATGTACAGGGGAATTTGTGATGACTTCAGGAAAACCGGAAACAAAGACAATCTGAAGAAATATTTCAATGACTATATCTTCAGCTGTGAAACATTTGACGATTTTCTTGAGAAAACAGCTGGTTACAAGAAGCTTCGGCAGTTGAGGGAACTGGACGGCGGTCAGCCTATCTATACACTGTAATGAGACTGCGAGATATTAACAGGGGGTAAATAATGCCGGAATACAGTGCATTTGAAATGATCGCTTTTACAGGATCAAGACAATTGGAAGATAGCAAGATCGTCTTCGTGGGGACGGGTCTCCCCATCATCGCAGCCATGCATGCCCAGCTTACCCATGCCCCCAATCTCTATATGATTTATGAAGCGGGATCGCTCGCGCCCATTCTTGAGATCGGAATGCCCCTGTCCGTGGGAGACACCCGTGCGGGCCGCAAGGCATGCTATCTGAAAGGACTCTGCGCCGTTTTTGAATTGACCCAGAGAGGATTCGCGGACTATGCCTTCATCGGCGGCGCTCAGATTGATATGTACGGCAATATCAGTTCCACGATCGAAGGAGATTACTACAACAAGCCCGATATCCGGTTCCCCGGGAGCGGTGGCGCCGGAGCGATGGCGGCCAACTGCGGAAAGATCATCGCGATTATGGCCCTGGAGAAAAGAAGATTCTGTAAACATGTGGACTTCATTACCAGCATCGGCTACGGAGACGGTTCCCCTGATTACAGAGAAAAGGCGGGAGTCATGGGTTCCGGTCCCTACAGGGTTATCACTCAGCAGGCCCTGTTCGGATTTGACGAAACAACGAGGAGAATGAAACTTCTGGAAGTCAAACCGGGGTTCACGCCGCAGCAGATCCAGGACATGATTGAATTTGAATTGATTATCCCTCCCGACGTGAAGGAAATGGCAGAACCGACAGATGAAGACTTGCATTTGTTGAGAGATGTGATAGACTCAGAGGGCTACTTCCTGAGGAG
>Ga0116202_10001916_pt1 | contig 12317 bp, 10 predicted proteins | sample LakKivw325mmetaG_FD_94479 | JGI IMG/M metagenome (GOLD analysis project Ga0116202, IMG submission 94479) | Anoxic lake water microbial communities from Lake Kivu, Rwanda to study Microbial Dark Matter (Phase II) - Lake Kivu water 325m metaG | ecosystem: Environmental > Aquatic > Freshwater >... | reverse complement strand
TTAAAATTCTAAATTCTAATTCCTAAACTCTTTTTTACTTCCGCCACCACTTCGCTGGGAGTATAATGGGCTTTAATCAAGTATTTTGCCGCCCCTAAAGCAAAAGCTTTGTCAATTTCCGATTTCTGACCGAGATTTGAAAGAACCACCACTGGGACATCCTTGAGCTTTTCATCAACCTTAATCTGTCTTAAAATTTCCCAACCATCAACTCTGGGCAAGACAATGTCTAATAAAAGCAGATCGGGTTTCTTTTCTGACAAAACCCTGATTGCTTGATTGCCGTCTGAAGCCGCTTCTATAGAAAAACCGTTTTCTTTAAATTTAGTCGTGTAAATGTCAATTAAGAAAGGGTCGTCTTCTACGAGGAGAATTTGTTTCATAAATGTTTAAATTAATTATTGATTTTCTTCGGTTGCCCTTAAAACCTCCTCTAAAGTGGTGATTCCTTCGATAGCTTTTAAGATCCCGTCTTGCCTCATTGTCACCATTCCCTGTTTTAAAGCTTGTTGGGCGATTTGCGCTTCCGAAGGCTGGCCCAAAATCACATCAGCTAAAGAGCTAGTCATTTCTAAAACCTCATATATGCCTGTCCGGCCGGCAAAACCGGTAGAATCGCATTTTTTGCATCCCTGGGCTTCATAAATCTCTGGTTCGCGAATTTGGTCTTTCTGATCGTCTGGCAAAGAACTCAACTCTTTCAAGATAATATCTTTCGCCTCTTTCGAAGGTTTAATTTTTTTCCGGCATTCAAGGCAAAGCTTTCTGACCAACCTTTGGGCGAGCGCTAATTTCAAAGTTGGGGGAATTAAAAATGGCTTGACTCCCATATCAATTAATCTTGGGACTACTCCCAAAGCGTTATTGGTATGAAGAGTGGAAAAAACCAAATGTCCGGTTAAAGCGGCGTGGATAGTCAAACTGGCGGTTTCCTCATCCCTGATTTCTCCCACCATAATCACGTCGGGCACCTGACGCAGAATATGGCGTAAACCATTGGCAAAATCATAGCCGATTTCAGACTTAATCTGGGATTGGTTAACCCCGTCAATAAAATACTCAACCGGGTCTTCCAAGGTGACAATGTTTTTGCCTTCGTTATTCAAAAGCCTTAAAAGAGTGTAAAGAGTGGTGGTTTTGCCCGATCCGGTTGGCCCAGTAGATAAAATCAAGCCGTAAGGTTTCAGCAAGTTTTCTTGAATCAGACGCAGATTCCGTCCCCTTAAGCCAAGATCGGCCAAACCCCGCAAGCCCTGGCCAGGATCAAGGATTCTGATAGCAACCTTTTCTCCAAGAGAAGTCGGAAAAGTCGCCACCCGGAAATCAACGTTTCTCCCGTCAAATTTGGCGGAAAATCGACCGTCTTGGGGCACTCTGGTCTCGTCAATCTTGAGATTGGAAAGAATTTTTATCCTGGAGACAACTACCGGCAACAATCTCAAAGGAAGAAAAATGGAAGAATGCAAAACTCCGTCCAAACGATACCTGACTCTTAAGTTCTCTTGGGTCGGCTCAATATGGATATCTGAAGCCCGGCCGTCAACGCCGTAGCCCAAAATCACGGCCACGACTTTGGTAATGGGCGCTTCCTCGGCTAATCTTTTAAATTCAGCCGCGGTCGGGATTTCTTTTGATTTAACTTTTTCTTCCCGAATATTCTGCTCCAACTCGTCCAAAGCTTTTTCCACTTCTTGCCTTAAGGTCCGGTATTGCCTTAAAAGCTTGTTAAAGGTTGTCAAAGTAATTAAGAAGACTTGACTTTTCCATCCTCCTTGACGGGAAAGAAATTTCAAAGCTTCCTGATTGGCAATTTCCTCGGGGTAAACCATGCCAATGTCCAAAATGTCCCCTTTTTTCACCAAAGGAATCATTTTGTAATACTTGGCAGACTCTTCGGGAATTAATTCCAGGGTTTTCAAAGGCACGTCTTCAGACAAAACCTGTTTGAGGGGGATTTTCAGTTCCTCGCTCTTAATATCGAAAAGAGTCTTTTCGTCAATAACGCCGCTTTCAAGAATAACTTCCTCGTCTTTCTCGTCTTTTTCTTTTGCTTCCTGCTCAAAACGGCTGGCTCTTTCCCGATCAATTACTCCTCTTTTCAATAATGCTTGAGTTAAAAAAGGCATTTTTGTTTATGGCGATGAGGGCAAAGGAGAAGGGGAAACCAAAGGTTTGGGCAGAAACGGATTTTCCCTGCCGATTTCTCCTTCGGGAAAAGAAATCTCGGTGTAAGACTCCATTCTCGAAACAACCGAGGATTCTAAAACCTTAAGATCGATGCTTATGTTTTTTATCATTGAAGAACGCCACTCTGGCCCGGGCTTAACCTTCCTAAAAAATCCCACCCAAAAAACGATTCCCGTCAATAAAATAACGATGAAAAATATCAAAATCAGATATCTTTGTTTTTTTTGCAGCTCGAAGAAAACAATCGCCATAGTTTTTCTTTAAAATAATTACTCTGAAAACGCAGGGGAATTAAACAAAGCGTGAACGGAAACGTCAAGATCAAAAACAAAGGGTTGCTCCTTTGTCGGGAAAGAAAAGGACAGACTTTCGGCTTCAATCAATCTGGCGTTTTTTTCCACAAGGGAAACAAAATTCTTGAAAGACGGGTAACTGCCGCTGACAGTCAGATTAATTGTCTTTTTTTTGACTTGAGGCGACTCAAGCACTAGCTGACTTTGCCCTGGTTCTATTTTCTGAATCACCACCTGGCTCTGGGAAGCCGCCTTTTGCAAAAAGTCCATAACTGAAGGTAAGGAATAATCATCTAAAGGCAGGCTAGAATTGATTTTTTCCATCGCCCCCGAACGTTTATCTAACTCCTGGCTAAGAGACTTTATCTTTTCGAAATAGTCCTTGCGGTCTTGCAAATCAGCTTGTTTCTGAACCAGGTCCTGCTTTGAAGCTTTCAGGGTTTGCGCCTGGGGAACGACAAAACCAATGGCAATGATCAAACAAAGAAAAAGATTAATGCCCGCCACTAAATATCTTTTAATCTCATTCATATTATCTTATTTATTCAAAAAAATCTCTGGGTTAAGAACAATTTCAAAGGCAAAACTGATGCCGCCTTCTTTCCTTATCCCGACTTGAGTCAAATCGCTTTTCAGAATCATGGAATCTTTGCGGAAAATCAAAGATTGCTGCCCTAAGGCCTGAAAGTTATCGGCTATTCCTGTTAACCAAAGTTTTTGGTCCTTGCGGGTGAAAGAAAGCCTATCAAAGAAAACCTGGGGATGAACGTCTCTTTCGCACAGAGCGAGAATTTCCGAAATCTTGCTTTGTTCTTTAGATAAAATATCAAAAACGTAAATCCTTTTCTGGGCTAGTAAAACCTCTTTCTCTAGTTTTCCTTGCTCTGCGGTTTTTGGCGTAACTAATTGCTGTTCTGCTTCGTCAAGAGCTATTTGAGTTTTTTTGGCAAGCTGGAAAACAACAACCAAGCTTACAATCACGGTCAAAACAAGCCAAAAAGAAACGTACAAAAGAACCTGCTGCCAAAAAGACTTTCCGCTTTGTTTTTTAGGTATTAAACCGACATCCATTTATTGATTTTCTTTATATTTATATTTATTCCAGCCCTCTCATCGCTGATCCCACCGCAATCGCGTAACAAGGGGAAAGCTGCTTAAGGGTTTTTTCGAGCAAGGGCGGATAAAAAACCTTGCTAAAAGAATTAATAATCTCAACTTGTTTTTTAAGTTTTTCGGCAAAATAGTCTTTTAGGCCGGGGATCAAAGCCACTCCTCCCCCCAAAATAACTAATTCCAAGGCCTCGCCATCGTCAGCGGCAAATCCTTGAAAGGTTTTTTCCACTTCCATTAACATGGAATCGACAATCGTCCTGATAACTTCGGCAACACTCTGTTTTCCCGGCTCTTGAGTCGGCAAAAGCCCGTATTTTTCCTTGATTATTTTTGCCTCTTTCAAGTCAATTTGCAAAGCTTTGCTCAAAACTTCGGTTATTTCGTTACCGGCCGGCTCAAAGCTCCGGCTGAATTTCAAAACTCCTTTGTTCACCAAACTGCAAGTCGTGCTTTGATCGCCAATATCAATAATAGCCATGGTTTTGACTTTATCGGTGTAAGCCACTCGCAAAAATCCGAAAACTTCTGCCTCTAAAGCCAAAAGGTCTAATTTGGCGATTCTGGCGATTTCCTGGTATTGATGGATAACCTCGTTGGGAACGGCCACTAACAAGATTTTAAGCCCTGAACCGCGGAAATCGCCTGCTTGCCCTTTAATCACCGACCAGTCAAGACTGACTTCGTTTAAGGGAACAGGAATTTGCTGTCTGGCTTGAAAACGGACCGCTTGGGGCAGCTCCTGGAAAGACATTGGCGGCAAGTCAAAAACAGTGTAAAAAGTGGAAAAATCAGGGATAGAGAAAATCGCTTTCCTAGAAACCATTTTTGCCTCGTTGACTATCCCGGCCACTGCCCGAGCCACATCCATTGTTTGAAACTGAATCGTATTTCTCTCTAAAGTCCTAAAAGGCTTGTTGTAAATCATTTCCGCTTTTATCTCGCCGTAGGCTTCCAACTTGATTCTCTCGCCAATGCGCGAAAGCTCAACGATCTTGATTGTTGACGACCCAATGTCTATCCCTAAACAAGATCTCTTAACAATATTAAAAGGAGTCAAAGCCATATTTTTGTTATCTACCATTATACCATTTGCCGAATATTTTGACAGTCAAAGAACTAAAAATTCCGCTTTTTTCATTATAGCCCATTTATTTCCAGTAAAGAAGCGACCGCCACGTTTAAATTTTGCCGAAGCAAAATTTATTACGTGGCGGAGGAGGTGGGAGTCGAACCCACTAGACCCCTTTCGGAGTCAAAGTTTAGCAAACTTTTGCACGAGCCGTTATGCGTCTCCTCCTCGACTGTTATCTCTGATTTTAGACTAACGTCATCTTAACCCCCACGACCCCCCAAAGTCAATTTCCCATACTTTTCACACGGCCATTGAATTTATATGTTAGACGATCACCGCTTAAACCGTAAATAAGAAGTGTAAATTTTAAACGCTTCCTCTGCCAGCCAGTTGTCTGGTAAAAACTCTCTCGGCAGTTGCGGATCTTGCTTTGAAATCCGGAGATAATCGTTAATCACTTCGAACAACGGAAACTTGTGTTGTTTACCGGCATATTTTTCAACAAACACCTTGTATTCTTCCTGATTCTTCTTTATATCCCAAATTCTTCCAGCTAATTTTTTCGCCTCTAGCGGCCCGACCTTAGGAGCGACCGAGAAAATCACATATGGTTCTAACTCGTATTCCTGGATAATTTTTTCAACATTGCCCAAAAAATTATACGGAGAAATCCAAACGCTATTCTGTAACCTAGCAAATCCCAATCTTTTTAAATTTTCTCTAAGAATGTCTCTTTTCCGGGTGAATTTCTCGGGGATATCAAAATTCACCAAATACCATTTACCGTCCCAGGAAGAATAATGCGGGAAAAGCGGAAAAACGCCTTTCATCCTTTGCTTACCTGCTTCGCTAACTCTTAATTTTTCATCAACCCAACCTTTTTCTTTAATATAATCCAATGCTCTTTTCATTTTTAAAGCGTCGATCGTATCTTGAATTTTCTGCGCCTTGTTCAAAGTATAGGGAAGAGATCTTAAAAACCTTGGATCAGTTATTGACTCGTAACCAGAAATCAGAAAAAATAACGCCAAATCAGTAAGCGAGCCGAGAACGCCGTATGTGAGTTCAACAACTTTTTCTCTTAATTTTTTTATCCTCCCCATATTATAACAACGACCGTTTGTAAAGTATGTTATTTGATTATACGCAAATTTAGTTGTAAAGTAAACAAAAGCCCCCATAGTTCAATGGATAGAATATCTGGTTGCGGACCAGAAGATTGCAGGTTCGACTCCTGCTGGGGGCACAACGTACAAAACGTAAATTTCTAGAGAAATTGTACGTTTTTACGTTGTTGGAACGTTTCCGCCAGAGGCGGATTACGTTCCACCTCGTAATTTTATGGACTTAGCTACCCCTATTTCCCAAGTTCCCCGTGTCGGTCCGGTTCTGGAAAAACGCCTGAAGGGCTTAGGAATTTTCAATTTAGGAGATTTGCTTGGTTATTACCCTCAAAAATACGAGGATTTTTCCCGTTTTGAAAAAATCATTAATCTCAAACCACGTCAAAACGCCGCTATTAGAGGAAAGGTTCTTGAAATCAAAAACTCTCTGGCTTGGAAAAAAAGAATGACTTTAACCCAAGCAATCGTCAGCGACGATTCAGGAGCAATTAAAATCGTCTGGTTTGGCAAGCCCTATATCACTGATACTCTTTTTAAAAACGACCAGGTAGTAATGGCCGGCCAGACAAGTTTAGGCAAAAACGGCCTTTATTTCAATAACCCCTCTTACGAAAAGATTACGGAGAACAGTTCTCCGTATCGCTCGAGAATAGCGGGTTTGATGCCCATATACCAAGAAACCAAGGGCCTGCCTTCAAAGTGGTTAAGAAACTTAATCAGGCCTTTATTGGCAGTTTACAAAAAAGAGGTTAGAGATTTTTTGCCCGCAGAGACCATCAGGCAGTTTAAGTTGATGTCAAAATCGCAAGCTGTTTGGCAAATCCATTTCCCTGATTCCTTGGATCTTGCCCAAAAAGCCAAAAACAGGCTTTCTTTTGAAGAACTTTTTTTGATTGAGCTTTTTGTTTTAAAGCAAAGAATAAAAATCTTGCAAACCAAAGCCAATTCTGTTTCCATTAACCTCGCTTTAATCAAAAAATTCGTCAAATCCCTGCCATTTAAGCTGACTGACGCCCAAAGAAAATCTGCCTGGCAAATCTTGAAAGATATGGAAAAAAACCATCCAATGAACAGACTCCTTGAAGGAGAGGTTGGTTCGGGTAAAACCGTAGTGGCAACTATCGCCGCCTTAAACACCGCTAAAGCCGGGTTCCAAACAGCGATTATGGCGCCAACAGAAATTTTGGCCAAACAGCATTTCAAAGAAATTTCAAAAATGCTTTTTGATTTTAAGCTGACGATCGCCTTATTAACAGGCAAAGAAGACAAAATCATGGCAAAAAAACTCAAAGGAGAGATTTTGGAGGCTTCCCGCCAAAAAATCCTGCAAAAATGCTTAAGTAACGAGATCGATATTTTAATCGGCACTCACTCTTTGATTCAAAAAAGCGTCAGGTTCGGAAATCTGGCTCTAGTTGTCATCGACGAACAGCACCGCTTCGGCATAGAGCAACGAGCAAAGCTCATTGCTCGCGGAAATAAAGCTGGACAAAAACGCGGAATAAACGCTGAAACGAAAGTGCCGCACCTGCTGACAATGACGGCCACCCCTATCCCGAGAAGTTTAGCTCTGACTATTTACGGAGATTTGGATCTATCAGTGATCGATCAGTTGCCCAAAGGCCGGAAAAAAATCATTACCAAAGTGGCAACACCTGAACAAAAGAATAATATTTATGAGTTCATACGAAGGCAAATTGAATCTGGCAGGCAGGCTTTTGTCATTTGCCCGAGAATCGAGAACGTAAAACATAGAACATATAACATGAAACACAGGAACACGGCTTGGAACGATGTTAAAGCGGTTAAAGAAGAAAAACAAAGACTAGAAACAGATGTTTTCCCCAATCTGAAAGTGGAAATCTTGCACGGCAGAATGACGCCAAAGGAAAAAGAGGGAGTGATGAAAAGCTTCAAAAACAACAAAATTAACATTCTTGTTTCCACTTCAGTCGTTGAAGTTGGCATTGATATTCCCAACGCCTCGGTTATGGTTATTGAAGGGGCAGACAGGTTTGGCTTGGCCCAACTTCATCAATTAAGAGGCAGAGTCGGCAGAAGTTTTCACCAATCTTATTGTTTCTTGGTAACAGAATCTTCTAATAGAAAGACAAAAGCTCGTTTGGAAGCAATGGTTAAATCTCAAGACGGATTTGAGTTATCGCAAATGGACCTGGAAATAAGAGGGCCAGGCCAGATATCGGGCAGAAAACAATGGGGCTTGCCTGATTTAGCGATGGCTTCTCTGAAAAACCTGGAAATGGTCCAAGCGACAAAAGAATCAGCCAAACAAATTCTGGAAAAAGACATTAACCTTAAAAACTACCCCCCGCTCAAGGAAAGACTGGCAGAGTTTGAAAAGAAAGTCCACCTAGAATAAAAATCTCAAAAACCATCAAAGCCCCAATTTCCAATGTCCAATCTCAATCTCCAAACATCAAATCTGGGATTTGAACATTGGCAGTGCTGATAATTGGAATTGGTCGTTGGCAATTGTTGGATTTTGTTCATTGAATCTTTCTAACTTTCTCCGTCACCCAAAATCCCATATATTTGCCGAACATCAATCTTGTTTGAGCGTCTAAAGCCGGCAAGGCGCCAAAAACAATCATAATTGAAGGGGCCGCCAGCCACTCTAAAACGAAAAATAAATAACTGAATTTACCTTTGGTTTTAGGCCTGGGGGGCAAAAACACGAAAGTGACGTAGATGGAAACGAAAAGCCCAATCATCGCCAAAGTCAAAATTCGGGAAGTCAGTTGAGGAAGATTGTGTAAAATCAAAGATTCTGGAAACCGGGATCTGCCGAAACTAACTGGCAACCAACCAGCAACTAAGATCAAAATCGCATTAGTCGCCCAAGACCAGTGAGATTCAAAAAGAAACAGACCTTGGTTAATTTTCTTTTTTAAGGAGATTTTTTTGTTCTTTAAAAAATTAAAAAAGACGTAAGGGATTTCGCAAGCGCCGTAAGCCCAGCGTCTCTGTTGTTTGTAAACATTAACCATTGTCTGCCAAAAACCTTGAGCAGCAGTTGCGTCCATGCCAACCGGATAAAAAAGCGGCTGAACCCAATAATTGCCGTCGTAATTCAGAAAACACTGCCAGAAAATTCTGGAGTCGTCAGAAACGACATTTGCCTGCTTGAAACCAACATCAACTAAAGCCTTAAAACTCATTGAGTGCGAAGAAAAAGTAATCAATCTTTCTGGCCTTTCCTGGTTAATGACGTGCCAGAAACTATTAGACATGGAAAAATTCCGAGAAAACATCGGCGCTTGCCAGATATTGTTGATGAAAAGAGGGGCGGGCTGAAAACTGGTTCGGGTAGGATCTTGGCAAGTCAAATAACTATAAGTTAAGCAAGAAAAATACTTAGGCAAAACGCAAGTATCAACGTCAAGAAAAGTAGCAATCAGTTTTTCATAAGGGATTTTTAGGACGTCGATAACCTCGTTTTTGACCGCTAGTCCCGCCCAATGGTCGTTAGAGCCCTTGCCAGGAATCTCCCCGGGAAGATTATCAGGATGCCAAGTGGTTAAAAACTTAAAAAACCTGGAAGCAAATTCCCCGTTTATCTTGGCCACCGTGTCTTCTGTTTTTTGGCGATATCTTTGCTCGGCTGAAAGAACAACGATAATTTTGTCTTTCGGGTAATCTATATTAGACAAAGCCAGAAAACTGTCTCTGACAACTTCGTGAGATTCGTTGCAAAGGGAGAAAAAACAAACATGGTAAATCTCATCCCAGCCGAGAATCTGCTTTGTCTTTCCCAACCAGTCAGTGTTTTTTGCCTGTTCAAGCCTTTTTGAACTCGATCTTAAATGAAAAGCAAAATAAACAGACCGGAAAAACCAGTAAAGGTCGAAAGAGATGATGAAACAAGCCACCAGCAATGGTTGAAACCACGACAAAAACACTACTAGTCCCAAAGTTAGCCAAGACGTAAACCCCGGCAGAATCTCTAGGAATCGAAAAAGCCGCCGGTCAGCCGGATTCTCCAAATCTTTAGCGGTCGCGATGTCAGAATCCATAAAATGTCTGCGATTTCCGTTTATTTAGTTAACAATTGTTAATCAAGAAGTCAACCCTTAACAACGAGGTCCGTCCTCGTTGTATGAGGTTTATCATTATTTACGCAACTCTGTTTTGCGGGTGGTCCTCGGCCATCGTGACAATGTTGTCAGTTAAAATCTGAAAAAGATTTGCTAAAGCTTCTTTGGTATAATAAATCACTTTCTTTTTTCTTTCGGGTTAAGTTTGGCCAATTCTGACGCCAGTAACTTTTTACGTAGAGTTTTTCCGTCCTCTATATCTTGTTTCGCCACTGTTACAATTCCGCTTTTTTTATCAAAACTCTCCACCGTCCAATCAGATTCAATCTGGCCGCTGCTCCGCCTGACCGTAACCGGATTTCCTTCATGCCATTGTTCAAGTGAAACGGGGATTCCGACTACGATCGCACTCATATCATCGGGTTTCGCCCTTGGATGATCTTCTTTGCTTCTTTCGCACGCCCTTCTTATAAGTTCCTCGGCAACAGACTGACTGCCATTGGAGGCTCTCGCAATTTCAGCGATTTCTTTATCGGTCAGATTGTCGTGAATACCGTCTGAGGTGATAATAATCTTTCCGCCTTCAGCAACATAAGCACTATGTATTCTGGGCACAACATTTCCTTTCCCCAAAGCCTGGCTTATTAAATGTCTTTGAGCGAAACAAACCCTTTCCAAATCTGAAGAAAGCTCTTCTTCACTGACAACATTGTTCAATTTATCCTGCATTAATCTCGCTTTTTGTTCATTGGGTATTCCCTTCCTAATCATACCATCGTCAAGAGTGACTAACTCCAACCACCCGTTATTATGGAGAATGTAAGCACGGCTATCGCCAACATTGGCGACAATTGCCTTTTTCTCGCCTTTTGATCCTTCCCAGATTTTCACCGCACAAGCAGTCGTCATCATTCCCTTGTTTTCTCCAACCGCCAATGAAGACACTCTCTTATCTGCCTCGCTGAATATCTGGCTGAGTTTCGCTTTTGTTTCTTCAAAAGAAAGTCCTTCAACCAACTTATCTCTTGCTTTTTTTGCGATACAGTCCATTGCCGCTCTTGAAGCTTTTTCCCCGGCCGCAAGCCCGCCTGCGCCGTCAAACACTCCAAAAAACCCCATATCACTATTCACGAATATGACATCCTCGTTTGGCTCGTAATAGCCCTCAGTTTGAAATCCAATATCAAACTCCTCAGGAATTTTTTCCTGCGGCGGCGTTATATTTTCTTTCGGTTTTTCGGGATTGAAACCGCTCACATTTTGTAAACGGCCCTAACCGGATTCGAACCGGTGTTGTCGGGATGAAAACCCGGTGTCCTAGACCAGGCTAGACGATAGGGCCCCGATAGCAGAGCAAAGCTCGCTACGGGGCAAGCCCGCATTGAACCACGCTCTCACGAAATACTAATTATTCTCAATTTTAAGACGAAAATTGAAAAAAAGCAACCAGTCATAAAACATATAACTTGAAACTCATAACATTTTAAGATAAAATTAACTCATATGGAATTGTCCAAAGCTTACGAACCGCAGAAAATCGAAGCCAAGATCTCGCGCCTCTGGGAAAAAGGCGGTTTTTTCAAAGGGAAAATAGTTAAAGGCAAAAAACCTTTTGTTATTACCTTGCCTCCGCCCAACGTCACCGGCAACCTGCATGCGGGCCACGCAATGTATGTTGTTGAAGACATTATGATCAGGCAAAAAAGAATGCAAGGCCTGCCGACTTTATGGCTGCCCGGATTTGACCATGCTTCAATCGCCGTTGAATACCTCGTTTCCAAACAATTGAAAAAAGAGGGGACAACCAAAAATTACATCGGTAAAAAAGAGTTTTTGAAAAGAGCGAAAAAATTCGCCGTTGCCTCCCGCAAAGGAATCAAAAACCAGTTAAAAAAGCTTGGGTTTTCTTTAGACTGGTCAAGGGAAGCTTATACTATGGATAAAATCCGCACTAAAGCTGTTAAAAAAGCTTTTAAAACCCTGTATAATCAAGGCTTAATTTACCAAGGAGAATATATTGTGAATTGGTGTCCGGGATGCCAAACCGCTATTTCCGACCTGGAAAACGAACATCGGGAAGAATCAGGTAAGCTATATTATGTTAAATACGGCCCTATTACCATTGCCACGACCCGGCCGGAAACAATGTTTGCCGATGTGGCAATAGCGATTAACCCGCAAAACCAAAAATACAAGCACTTAGTCGGTCAATCCGTGCCCTTGCCCTTAACTGACCGCAAAATACCGGTAATCGAAGACAGGGGCGTTGATTTGAATTTCGGCACAGGGGCTTTAAAAATAACCCCTGGCCATGACCAGCTTGATTTTGAAATCGGACAACGCCACCATTTGGGAAAGCTTCAAGCAGTCGGCTTTGACGGGAAACTGACCGGAATTTGCGGCCCAGAATACCAGGGATTATCTGTCGTAGAAGGCCGCCATAAAACCATTGCTAAGCTTCAAGAGCTTGGCC
>Ga0116202_10001915_pt1 | contig 12317 bp, 11 predicted proteins | sample LakKivw325mmetaG_FD_94479 | JGI IMG/M metagenome (GOLD analysis project Ga0116202, IMG submission 94479) | Anoxic lake water microbial communities from Lake Kivu, Rwanda to study Microbial Dark Matter (Phase II) - Lake Kivu water 325m metaG | ecosystem: Environmental > Aquatic > Freshwater >... | reverse complement strand
GTGTAGCACTGATGTCCCACATCCCAGATGATCTTATCCCGGGGGGCGTCAAAAACATAATGCAGTGCAAGAGTTAATTCAACGACACCCAGGTTTGAGGAAAGATGCCCGCCGGTTTTGGAGACAACATCAATGATTAATTCCCTCACCTCTTTGGCCAGCCTGTTGAGATTCCTTTTTGAAAGTTTTTTTAAATCGCGAGGGCTTTCAATCGAATCCAGAATCTTACCCATTCTCGTTCCTCTTTTTGAGTTCTAAAAGCTTTGAAGTTAGGTAGCGAAGCTCCTCTGAATCCAAAGGGGCTGCGTCCAATGCCTGTTTTGCCTTGTCGACAAATTCTTTCAGTCTCCTCTTTGAGTCTTCAAGGCCAAAGAGCAAGACAGAGTTGGGGCGGAAGGGGCGGTCTTTGCTCTCTTTCTTGGACGAGTCAAGAATGTCATCCCTGATCTGAAAGGCGAGTCCTATATTCCTTCCGTAGTTGACCATTGCCTCGAGCTGCGAAGCCGAAGCATCACCAAGGATTGCCCCTATCTTTACCGAAGCGATGATCAAGGCGCCTGTCTTTCTAAGGGCAAGCTCATAAAAAGTCTTTTCTGACGTTTCCAGAGGAGTGAGGGTTATATCCATCAGCTGTCCTCCAATCATTCCCTCAACTCCGGCCAGGCGGCTGACCTCGATCATAATCTGGTCTTTTTTCGGTTTAAGCCTCTCTTCCAGCTCAGCCTTGGCCAAGACCTCAAATGCTAAGGTCAGCAGGCCATCCCCGGCCAGAAGAGCGATATCCTCCCCGAAGGCTTTATGACAGGAGGGCTTGCCGCGGCGAAAATCGTCGTTATCCATTGCCGGCAGGTCGTCATGAATAAGGGAATAGTTGTGGATTAACTCCAGGGCACAGGCAAAAGGGAGCAGCGCTTTCTGCGAAACGCCAAAGCATTCTCCTGAGCTCAGAAGCAATAAAGGCCTGAACCTCTTGCCTCCGGAGAAAACGGCGTGCCTCATGGCCTGTAAAAGGCGATCTTCTTCCCGGGATAGAATACGATGGAGTTCTTCCTCCACAGCTTTTTTCTTCTGAAAGAGTCTTTCTTCGACTTTCATCAATATTTAAAATGGGATGTCCTCATCATCCTTCTGATCAGGTTTCTCCTCTGAAGGCTCGGCTTCCTTATCAAGCTTAAAGGGTTCTTCTTTGAGCTCTCCCTTCTCATCCTTGAGCAGAATCTCGACTTTCTTCTCGGCTTTGCCCAGCTCTTCCCTCAGGAACTTTGCCAGCTTGACTCCTTTCTCGAATAGAGCCAGAGATTCACTTAAAGAAAGCCCTCCTTTCTCCAGCTTCTCCACGATCTTTTCCAGCTCTTCCAATGCCTTTTCAAAGCTTAGGCTCGTCATCCTTGCTCCTTTTAATGAAAACATCCACAAATCCATGATATAAGCAGAGGATCAGGCTGGGTGTTGAGAAAACCGTTTGAAGGCTGAGCGGGCATGGCTCCTTGACCGAAGGGAGAGGAGAGCGAAGCCTGAAACCGAGCCGCTTTTGCTGATTTGTGGCTTGCCACAAATCAGTTGGGGGAGCCGAGGGGGTGTGTCCCCTCGGTCGCAGGGCGTAAGCCCGAGAAGGGGAGGCAGGGAGCCTCGATGGAATCGAGGCGACCGTCGGAAGGGGGAAAGCAAAGCTGTTCCCCCTCCGAGTAATCGCTGGGGCAAAAGCGGCGTGTTTTCGAGACACCCAGCCTGATCCATAAACAAGGTTTTCCATCACAGAAAAATATATGCCTTCCTTTCTATTCATCAGCTTTATCCAGGCGAGACTCAATCTTTTTCATCTTGTCGACTTCTTTGACCAAGCAGCTGAATTCTCCTCTATAAAAAGACACGATCACATCCTCTTCCTTCTTGACCTCATCGATGCGGCGAATAAGATTTTGTCCGCCGTCTTTCCAGCAGAGGGCATAGCCTTTCTTCAGTATATTCAGCGGGCTTAGGTTATGCAACTGGACAGAAAGGCTCTCCCATCTTGCCAGAAGTTGCTGCAGCATCCTCTTCAGAATGCCTCGCATCTTCTCTTCAAACAGCAGGGCAAGGGATCTGTCCTCTGTGATTCTCCGCTGCAAGGCACGGATAGTATTCCAGGCTTTTGTCTCAAGCTCGTCAATCTTCTGCTCAAGATTCAGGAGCTTGACCTTCATGTTCTGGAATGCCCTGTGATGGGTGAGACTCATCACCTCTTGCTTCTGCTCCTGGAGAAAATACTTCATCCGGAGGGCTATTTCTTTCTCCAGATTCTCGATTCTCTCCTCAAAAGACTGTTCTTTCTCGATCAGAATCTCGGCCGCAACAGAAGGAGTAGAGGCGCGCACATCGGCCACAAAATCAGCAATGGTGAAATCAATCTCATGGCCGACAGCCGAGATGATGGGAACAGGACAGCCATAGATTGCCCTGGCGACCTTCTCTTCGTTGAAGGCCCACAGATCCTCTATCGAGCCGCCTCCCCGGCCGACAATAATGACGTCAAGGCCGGGATAACGTCCTAAGTAACTTATGCCTTCGACAATCTCCTCAGCCGCCCCCTCGCCTTGAACTCTGACAGGATAGATGAGGATATGGAGCCTGGCAAATCTTCTTTCGATCGTCCTCAGGATATCGACGATGGCTGCGCCTCTGGGTGAAGTCACCACCCCGACTTTCTTGGGGAGAATGGGAAGCTTCTTTTTATGGGCAGGGTCGAAAAGGCCCTCCGCCCTTAGTTTCTCCTTGAGTTGCTCGAAAGCCAACTGGAGGGCTCCCTTGCCTTTTGGTTCGACGACCTCAACCAGAAGCTGGTATTCGCCTCGGGGCTCATAGACGTTTATCCGGCCTCGGGCAACAACCTGAAGACCATCCTTAAGCTCAAAAATGACCTGCCTCGCCTCGGAGCGGAACATGACCGCGCGAAGCTGGCTCGTTTCGTCTTTCAAAGTAAAGTAGAGATGGCCTGACTGGTGGCGGTGGAAATTGGAGACCTCTCCTTCTACCCATAGAAACGGAAAAGAATTCTCCAGCTCGAGTTTGATCAGCCGGGTGACTTCGGTGACTTTATAAATCTTGTCCGGCTTGACCAGGCTTTCAGTCTTCACTCTTTTCCTCGGTTATGAGTTCTCTCTGAATGGACAGGGCTTTTCCTGTTTGATTGTCAACTTCAATAAAGACAGCGGAAAAGAAAACTCCTTCCTTTGCCGGCTCAAAACGCTGGGGCCTGGCAGTCAGGAACCTCTTTAGAGCTTGATCTCTGCGGATGCCGATAACAGAATTGTAGCCGCCGACCATTCCCACATCAGTGATGAAGGCTGTGCCTTGAGGAAGGATTCTCTCGTCGGCCGTCGGGACATGGGTATGTGTTCCAATCACGGCCGAAACTCTTCCATCCAGATACCAGCCTAATGCCTGCTTCTCTGAAGTCGCCTCGGCATGGAAATCAACGATGATGACCGGCGTCAAAGCTCTAAGCTTTTCGACCTCCTCGTCAGCAACCCTGAAGGGGCAATCGATGGGTTCCATAAAGACTCTTCCCTGAAGATTCAGCACTCCAACCTTTTGGCCAGAGCCTGGCTCAAAAATATACGTCCCCTTCCCAGGATTTACAGGCGGGTAATTTGCAGGCCGCAACAGCCTTGGCTCCCTCTTAAGATAATCGAAGGCCTCTTTCTTATCCCAGATGTGATTTCCTGAAGTCAGGACGTCGACCTGAGCCAATAACTCCTGGCCAACTTTCTCTGTAATCCCTACCCCGCCTGCGGCATTTTCGCCGTTGGCAATGACAAGAGCAGGAGAGTATTTCTCGATAAGAGCAGGGAGATATTTCCTTAAAGCCTTGCGGCCGGGCCGGCCGATTAAATCACCCAAGAAAAGAAATCCGGTTTTAGCGGGCATACTCCACAGCCCTCATCTCGCGGATAACAGTGACCTTTATCTGCCCTGGATAATCCAGCTCATCCTTTATTTTCTTGGCAATATCTTTGGCCATGATCGCCGCCTTCTCATCAGTGACCTTCTGGCTTTCGACGATTATCCTTATCTCCCTTCCAGCCTGGAGGGCGAAGGACTTGGAAACTCCTTCGTAAGAGTTGGCTATCTTTTCCAGCTTCTCCAATCTTTCGACGTAGGTCTCCAGAAGCTCGCGGCGAGCACCAGGCCGAGCAGCGGAAAGAGTATCCGCGGCTTGAACCAAGACTGCCTCGATGGAGGGGAAGTCAACATCGCGGTGGTGGGAAGCGATGGCCAGGCAAACAGGCTCGGATTCTCCGTATTTTCGGCAGAGCTCGACGCTGAGTTCGGTATGAGTTCCCTCGACTTCCTTATCCACGGCCTTGCCAATGTCATGAAGAAGCCCTGCTCTCAAAGCAATATTGGCATCCACCCCAATCTCCTTGGCCATCAAGGCCGCTAAATAGGCGACTTCCTTTGAATGCTGAAGAACGTTCTGACCGTAGCTTGTTCGGTATTTCAGTTTGCCGAGAAGCTTAACCAGCTCAGGATGAATATTCTGCAGCCTGAGCTCCAGGACGATGGAATCTCCCTCCTGCTTGATTTTCTCCTCCAATTCTGCTTTCACCGTCTCGACAACTTCTTCGATGCGAGCCGGATGGATTCTTCCATCCAGAATTAGCTTTTCAATGGCTAAGCGGGCCAGCTCGCGGCGAATGGGGTCGAAGCTGGAGAGGATGACGGCTCCTGGAGTATCATCGACGATGATATCCACTTTCGTGGCCAGCTCCAGGGCGCGAATGTTCCGGCCTTCTCTGCCGATGATACGGCCCTTCATATCATCCGAGGGGAGGTCAACCACTGAAACTGTTGTTTCCACCACGTGTTCGGCCGCAGAGCGCTGGATGGCCTGACCGATGATTTCCCTGGCTAATGACTGGCTTTTCTCCTTGGTTTCTTCTTCAATCCTCCGAATCGTCTGAACAGCGTCGAGCTTGGCCTCCTCCTCCAACCTTTTGACCAGCATATTCTTGGCTTCCTACTGAGTCATGCCTGATATTCTCTCCAGCTCAGCCATGATCTGCTTGGACAACTCGCTGTACTTCCTTTCCACCTCCCCCAGTTCTCTCTCTTTCTGATAAAGCCTCTGTTCTTTGCTCACATGCTCCTTTTCTTTTCTCTCCAAGTTCTGAAACTTGCGCTCCAGGTTTTCCTCTTTGCGCATCAGAATTCTTTCCATCTCGTTAATCTTTCTTCGGCTGTCTCGCGTCTGCCTTTCAAACTCGGCTTTAAGGTTGAGCTGTTTTTCCTTGGCCTCGATGGCGGCCTCTCTTTTTATCTTCTCGGCTTCTTCCTGTGCCTTTCCTAAAATATTCTTGGCTTCCTGGCCGGCACGAAAAATGGCGCTGGCTCCTGAAGCCTTTTTTATCAAGAGAAAGACAATGACCCCGGCCAAAATTACAAAAACTGGAATTATGTAGTTTAAAGCTGAAAGCACTTTGACCACCTCCTTATCGGGTGAATCAAAGGAGATGAAAGTCAGGAGGGTTAGATAGCTATGGCCTTGGCTGCATCAAAACCTGAAGGGAAACGTTGGGGAAGGAGATCGTAAAAAACCTTGAGGACGAAGAAGAGTTGAACAGGCTCTTCTCTTGTCAGCCTCCGCTTTTCTCCCCAACTATCTATGAACTTTTGAGCTGTGATTCTTTTTTTATTCAGTCGCTTCCTCGATAGTTTTATATGAATCCTCATCTTTAAAAAGATAATCCTCCAAACTTTCGATTTTATTCTCCATATGTCCCATAACTTCGTTCAGTTGATCCATCTTCTTCTGAGATAAAAAATATTCGTCAGCAATATTCAAAGCGGCCAAAACGGCTATTTTTAAGCTGTCTACGGATTTTGATTTAACGGCAACTTCACGCATTTTTTGATCAACATAAGAAGTGAGACTGCTTATATATTTTTCATCCTCCTCTCCTTTGACTCTTATCTTATATTTTTGTCCAAAAATTTCGATTTCAATAATTCTGTCGCTCATATTCCGATCCGGTCTATCTGGCTGATGATGGCTTCTATCTTTCCCTTTATGGCTTCTCTCTCCTTTTGGTAGGTCTTCAAATCCTCGTCAAGCTTTCCAATTTTTTGAGCCTGATCCTCAAAGTTCTTTTTCTCTGCCTTCAACTCCTTCAGCTGCTGCTTCAGCTTTTCATTCTCTCCCATGAGTTTGTTTATGAATTCGATGACATGGGAAATTTTACTTTCTAGTATTTTAATCCGTTCCAATTCAGTTGTCAATTTTTCCTCCTTCCCTCAGTTGAAAATTAAATTTAGCCTTTAAGGCTTCAATAATTTTCTGCTGCAGGCGGTCCACTTCCTCGGCCAGAAGAGTCCTCTGAGGATGAACATAAACGAAACGAAAAGAGAGGCTGATTTTATCCTTTGGGACCGCTGGCCCAGAGAAACGGTCGTAAAGGTCAAAATGAACGAGATAAGGAATGGAAAGCTTCTCTATAACTTCCTTGATCGCCTGATAGGAAACATCTCTTTCAGCGATAAAAGAGACATCTCGACTGACGCTTGGGAATCTGGCCAGAGGAACATACTCGAAAGATTGAGGCTTCTTTTCCAAAAGCTGCCCAAGCTCGATCTCGGCGGCCCAGACCGGGTCTTTCAATGAAAAGAAATCGAGGATTCTTTTTTTGACCAATCCAAAATGCCCAATTTTCTCCCCTTTGAAGCGCAAGGCGAGAGAATAACCAGGCTCAAAAAAGGAATGTTCCTCTTCCTTGAAAGAGAAGGGCTCGTATCTCAGCTGAGTCATCAGCGACTCCAGCGTTCCCTTCAAGTGGAAGAAATCCGTCTCCTCCTCCTTCTTCTCCCAGTCAGGAAGGCCAAAAATGCCGGTTGTCACCAGCCCCAGGGTCAGCGCCTCTTGGGTTGTGTCGTCTGACCAGAAATAGATGTTTCCGATCTCGAAGAGATGGACCCCTTCGGCTCCTCTGTTTTTATTCCAGGCGATATTCTCCAGCAGTCCGCCGAGAATTGTTGTCCGCAGAAGGCTCGCTTTTGAGGAGACAGGGTTTCTGATTTCGATCGCCCTTTTTCCTGTCAGGAAAGCGGATTCTTTTTCAGGGTCAGAAAAACTGAAGTTGAGTGCTTCATCAAAGCCCCTGGAGAAGAGCAGCTGCCGGATTTTGTTATTTTCTTTCCTTTTTGGGTCCAAGGGCGGCTCCAAAACCTTGAGAGGCGGAAATAGAGAAGGAATCCGGTCATAGCCGTAGAAGCGGGCAATCTCTTCAATAAGGTCCGCTTCTCTTTCGATATCCACTCGGAAAGAAGGAACCTTGACCTGCCAGGTTCCTCTCTGCTGGACTTCAACCTGAAATCCAAGCTTGGAGAGAGTTTGAACCGTAAATTCTTCATCAACCTCTATCCCTAAAAGCTCAATAATCCGGTTCTGGCGGAGGACGACTGTCCTGTTTTTCCTGGGATTGGGATAGACATCCACAATTCCCTTTGTGGCTGCTCCCCCTAATCGAGTCAGGAGGGAAGCGGTCATTTCTGCTGCCTTGGCCGGGATGGAGATGTCCGCTCCTCGCTCAAAACGGTAGGAGGCATCGGTTATGATTCCTGTTTTTTTGCTCGTCAATCTTATGGAGACGGGATCAAAATAGGCGCTTTCGATGAAAACATCCTGAGTTCCCTCTTGAACAGAGGATTCCATCCCGCCGATGACTCCGGCTAAAGCCAGCGCCTTCTCTTCATCGGCAATCACCAGCATTTCTGGAGAAAGAATAATGTCCTTGTCTTCCAGTGTTCTTAAAATCTCCGAGTTTCTCGCTTTGCGAACAATGATTTTTCTTTCGCTTATCTTGGCTAAATCAAAAGCATGAATAGGTTGAGCCGTTGCATAGAGGACATAGTTGGTGACATCAACAACGTTATTGATGGGCTTCAGGCCCATGGCTTCGATTCTCTTTCTCAGCCATTCAGGAGAGGGGCCAACTTTGATATTCCTGACGATGACTCCCGCATAACGAAGACAAAGGTTATCATTCCAGATTTGAACATCGATCTGGTCAGATGTCTTTTCCCCGATTTCAGCCAGGGGCCAAACCGGCTCTTGGAGAGGGAGCTCGAGTCCGGCAGCAATCTCGCGGGCAATTCCCAGATGTCCGAGGGTGTCAGGCCGGTTGGAATAGGTCTCGATCTCAAGGACAATATCCCCGTCCATTTCTTCCCAGCTTTCAACCATCAATCCGATCATGTTCAACCTTTCAATGAGCTGCGGGAGAGGGAGTTCAACCTGAATGTAGTCCTTGAGCCAATCCAAGCTTATTCTCATTTGAGTGCGAACTGCCTTATGAAGCGGAGGTCGTTTTCATAAAAATATCTCATGTCAGGAATTTGATAGGCAAACATGGCTGTGCGGTCTATCCCCATGCCGAAGGCGAATCCAGAATATTTCTCAGGGTCGATGTTGACATTTTTAAAAACCTGGGGATCGACCATCCCCGAGCCTAAAATTTCTATCCACCCCGTGCCTTTGCAGACAGGGCATCTCTCATTTTTGCCCCCGCAGACAGTGCACTCGATGTCAACTTCAGCCGAGGGCTCGGTAAAAGGGAAAAAGCTCGGGCGAAACCTAATCTTTATTTTTTCGAAAAAGAGCGTCCTGAGGAAATGCTCCAGCGTCCCCTTTAAGTGAGCGAAGGTGATGCCTTGATCGACCACAAGCCCTTCAACCTGGAAGAAGACGGGAAGATGGGTTGGGTCAGGAGACTCTTTGCGGTAAACCCTACCGGGAATGATGATCCGGATGGGAGGCTTCCTCTTTTGCATGGCTCGAATCTGAACGGGCGAGGTGTGGGTGCGGAGAAGCAAATCATCGGTTATATAAAGAGTATCCCAGTCATCTCGCGCCGGGTGATGAGGAGGGAAATTCAAGGCTCCAAAATTATAATAATCCGTTTCTATCTCCGGACCTTCTTCGATCGAAAAACCCATGGCGATGAAGATATTCTCAATCTCCTGTTCGAAGAGCACGATAGGATGGGGAGAACCGCAGTATGCTTTCTTGCCCGGAAGCGTGAGGTCAAACTTCTTCATGGATTTTGACGAAGCTTCGAGCCCTTTCTGGAGGCTCTCAAGCCTGTCCTGAACATAGTCCTTCAAGCCGTTGATGAGCTGCCCAGCATCAGGCCTCTCTCCTGGGCTAAGAGCTTTCATCTCTTCGAAAAGAAGCTTGAGCTTCCCTCTTTTTCGGCTCAAATAGAGGTCACGGAGTTCTTGAAACGACTTTCTATCCTTGACTCCGGCCAGAGTTCTATCGAACTCTTTTCGATGTTCCTCTATTCTTTCCTTGAAATCTTTCATGTCCCTCAGTTTATTGAATCTTTAATCTTCTGGACGATTCGTGAAAAGGTCTGGGGATGGCTGACTGCCAAATCCGCCAATATCTTTCTGTCAAGCTCGATACAGAGCTTCTTCAGGCCGCGGATAAAGCGGCTGTAAGAGAGACCGCTCTGCTCTGCCGCAGCTTTGATCCTGATGATCCAGAGCCTTCTCAGATCTCTCTTTCTGGCTCTCCGGTCGCGGTAGGCATAGATTAGGCCTTTCTCAACTGCTTCCTTGGCTGTACGATAGTTGTGGCTTTTTGCTCCCCAATATCCTTTGGCCATCCTCAAGATTTTTGACCTTCTTGCTCTCTTTTTTGTTCCTCTCTTCACTCTCGGCATTTTTCTCTCCTTGCTTCTTGTCAGCAGTCTGCAGAGTATTCTTTAAAAGTCGTAGGGAAGCATTCGCTTGATTCTGCTCCGGTCAGAATCTTTGATGATCTCTTCTTTCCCTAAGCTTCTTTTCCTCTTCGCTGACTTTTTGGTGAGAATATGGCTCCTGTAAGCCTTATGGTGAACGATCTTCTTCTTTGCTGTTACCTTGAACCTCTTCCTTGCCCCTTTGTGCGTTTTTAGCTTTGGCATCTTTTCCTCCTGACTTTGAGGGACTTAACAGAGCCGAAACAAACCAGGCCTGCCTCCGTATTTCTCCATCCATAAAGGCGACATCTTTGGTGTCTCCGAGAACTCTGTCCAAGATATGCTGAGCGAGCTCAGGCTTAGCTTTTTCTCTGCCTCTGAGCATGACGGTTATTCTTACTTTGTTACCATCGCTCAGGAATCTCTGAATGTGCCTCATCTTGAAAGTATAATCATGGATGCTGATTTTGGGTCTGAACTTGATCTCTTTGACTTGTATCTGCTTCTGATGCTTCTTTGCCTCATGCTCTTTCTTGTGCAATTCGTAAAGAAACTTGCCGTAATCCATAATCCGGCACACAGGGGGAACTGCCTGGGGCGCGATCTCGACCAAATCCAGGCCTTTCTCCCCGGCAATGGATAAGGCTTTGGCCAAGGGCATAATTCCAATCTGCTGCTTGTTTTCATCGATTATCCTGATTTCCTTGGCTTGAATCATCTCGTTAATCCTATGAGGCTTATCGACCCTTGGGCGGCGATAAAATGTGCGTCTTATAATGATTGACCTCCTTTAAAGATTCGTCACCAGAGATTTATTTTTATCCAATTCTTTGACTTTTTCAAGGAATTCCTGGATGCTGACTTCCCCCTTATCGCCCTGAGTATGGACCCGGAGAGAAGCGCTGCCTTGGGCGACTTCCTTGTCTCCGACGATGAGAATGAGCGGAATCTTATGAATTTCAGCATCCCTGATTTTATATCCGACTTTCTCCCGGCGAAGGTCGACCTGCGACCTGACTCCATTCTCTCTGAGTCTCTTTTCCAGGGAAGCAGCATAATCCTCATGCCTCTCTGCAATCGGGACAACAGCGACCTGAACTGGAGCAAGCCAGAGAGGAAAGTTTCCATTATAGTGCTCGATCAGGATGCCAAAAAATCTTTCCAGCGAACCCAAGAGGGCGCGATGGACGAGGAAGGGGCGGTGGAAATTTCCATCTTCGCCCACGTATTGGAGGTCGAAGCGCTCCGAGAGGTTGAAATCGAGCTGGATAGTAGTGCACTGCCAGGAGCGGCGCAGGGCATCCTTGACCTTGATATCAATCTTAGGCCCGTAAAAAACTCCCTCACCCTCATCCACATGAAATTGAAGGCTCGCATTTTTCAGGGCCATCTCCAGAGCCGCAGTCGCCTTATCCCAATCCTCAATCTTACCCACGTATTTCTCAGGCCGAGTGGAAAGAAAGATTTCATACTCCTCAAAGCCAAAAGTCTTGAAAAGCCTTAAAGCCAGAAATAGCACTCTTTTGATTTCGCCTTCAAGCTGGTCGGCACGGCAGAAAATATGGGCATCGTCCTGGGTAAATCCCCTGACTCGTAAGAGACCGTGAATGACTCCGCTCCTTTCGTTTCGATAAACTGTCCCGAGTTCTGCCCAGCGCAAAGGAAGCTCGCGATAGCTCCGCTGCCCGGACTTGTAGACCATGATGTGAAAAGGGCAATTCATGGGTTTCAGCTCATACTCCACTCCCTCCATCAGGATGGGTGGATACATGGCATTATAAAATTCGGTATGTCCGCTTTTACGCCAGACATCAAGCTTGGCAAGATGAGGGGTGTAAAGAAAATCATAGCCATCCCTTAAATGCTCCTCCCACCAGTAGTTCTCGATAATGCGCCTCATGGCCGCACCTTTCTGGTGCCAGAGGACCAAGCCAGGGCCCAAATCTTCGTTGAAGCTGAAAAGGTCAAGCTCGGCGCCAAGCTTTCTGTGGTCTCTTTTCTTTGCTTCTTCAAGAAGCTGAAGATAATCCTCCAGCTCCTTTCTGCTAAAGAAGGCGGTCCCGTAGATCCGCTGAAGCTGTTGGCCTTTCTCGTCGCCCTTCCAGTATGCTCCTGACACAGAAAGGAGTTTGAAGTGTTTGATCAAGCCCGTCGAAGGAAGATGTGGGCCAAGACAAAAATCGATAAAGCTTCCCTGCCTGTAGCATGTCACCTCTTTATCGCCCTTTTCCTCGATGAGCTCGACCTTCAGCAGCTGGCTCATTTCCCTGAAAATCCGAATAGCCTCTTTCTTAGGCAGGATGAGCTTCTCGATAGGCACATTCTTCCTGGCAATCTCTTCCATCTTTTTTTCGATGGCAGAGAGGTCTTCGAGGCTGAAAGGCTCTTCTCTCAAGAAATCATAGAAAAAGCCGTCTTCTGTTGACGGCCCGACCCCAGTCTTTGTCCCTGGAAAAAGTTCGCAAACAGCATGGGCCATGAGATGGGCGGTGCTGTGCCTGAGAACGTCAAGCGCCTCGGCCGAGCCTTCATCAATCAATTGAACCTCTGTATCTTTTTCCAAACAAACCTCCAAATCCCTCAGCTGGCCGTCAATCC
>Ga0116202_10001913_pt1 | contig 12320 bp, 9 predicted proteins | sample LakKivw325mmetaG_FD_94479 | JGI IMG/M metagenome (GOLD analysis project Ga0116202, IMG submission 94479) | Anoxic lake water microbial communities from Lake Kivu, Rwanda to study Microbial Dark Matter (Phase II) - Lake Kivu water 325m metaG | ecosystem: Environmental > Aquatic > Freshwater >... | reverse complement strand
GTAGCTGTAATGGCCCACGACCACCGGGTCGATGCGGTTGCCCCGGGCGTGGTAGTCAGTCACCTTCGCATTGAAGCATGTGGTGGGATCGAGGGAGACACCGTAGCCCGTGTTCCCTACGGCGGTTACCCCGTCAAGGAGGGCCGAAGCGACGGGGTAGTCCGTGCGCAACCCCGCACCGGCGTTGTAGCTGAACTCGCAAGACCTCAGCGTGAGAGACTCCGCCGAGGCTATGCACAAGCCATCTTCCGCGCCGTGTAGGAACCGGCAGTGATCGAGGGCAACGGTCTTCGGGCTGAGGTCGAGGTCCACGTCCACCTTACCCCCATAGCGGAACTCACAGTAGTCCAGGGCGCACTCCGAGCCATGGAGCTCCACGTCCGGTCCCTCGCCGGGGTCGGGTGACGAGGCGCTGCCGTCGTTGTTGGTGTCGCCGCCAGCGGAGTCGTCCCCGATGCTTGTGAAGATGATGGGCTTGTCAGCAGTGCCATGCGCCTCAAGGATCCACAGTTCGCAGGCCTTGTCGGGAAGCCATTTGACCACGGCGCCGGGCGGAAGACTCATCTGCAGCCCGTGCGTGACAAGGGAGGGGTCGCCGAGGACGTAAACAAGGGGTGCTCTGTACTCGCAATAGCTCGTCTGGTCCCCTGTCAGCCAGACGCCGTTGATCAGATTGCCGGCGAAGCTCCAGTGGTCACCGGAAAGGCAGTCAGCCACGTTCACGTCGATGGAGACGGCAGGTGCTTCATTCCCGATCAGCGAGTTGTCCTTGATGATCGCCTTGCGGGGAACGTGCGAGTCCAAGTAAAGCCCCGCCCCGCGGTTGTACTGGAGGGTGCAGTTCGCTATGGCGGGATACTCGTTGATCGCCGAAGGACCCCCGTGGACCGCGATACCGTTCGTGTTGCTGTACTCGACAGTGCTGTAGAGGATCCGCGTGCAGCCCCGTCCCCCCAAGACAAGATCGATCTCGCCCTCCGCGTCGGCCCCGCCTAGCCAGGTCCCGCCGTAGCGGAAGACGCAGTAATCCAGATTGACTTGCCCGTCGTAGCTGGCGTCCACCAGGGCCCCGCCCCAGTCGCCGGGAGCAGGCTTGGAGGCGCTGCCGTCCCCGTTGGTGTCACCCCCGTAGGTGTCGTCCTTCAAGCTGGTGAACACGATGGGGGCCTCGGCGGTGCCCAGGGCATTAAGGCTGCCGAAGACCCACATGGACGCGCCGGGGCCGAACTTGATGACCGACCCGGGCTGGAGATCCACGGTGGTGCCTTTGGGGATTCCGTACACGCCCTGGACGACGCTCACGCCGGTGCCGACGCCCGTGGCGATGGTGAGCGTGCCGAACCCGCTCGAAGGGTTGTACCCCTGCTGGGCGTCGAACACCACCTCGATCGGTTTGGTCCCGGCAACCGCGGACATGGGAACTGCGTACCTGAAGGTCGCCATGCCTGACAAGTCCGTTACGGCTGACCCCACGTAGATGCTGCTGACACTGCAGTTCAGGCTCTTGTTGGCGAGCGGGGCGCCGTCCGCCCGGCGCGTGACCCTGACCTGGATGTTGGCTATGGTCCCGGGGTAGCCGCGGCAGTCAGACACGGTGACGACGACATGGTTCCCCGGTCCGGGCGGCGGCTGGTTGGGCGCTATCCTGTAGGTGAACCCGACCAGCGACGTCCAGTTGTAGGGCGGCGTCGAGAAGTGGGGGATGTTGTACCAGTCGTTTTGGCTGCCGCCCCATCCCATGTTGAGGTGGAAGACGGTGACGCCGGTGGTGTCGGTCCCCCAACCATCGCAGACGATGGCATGGCCGCCGGCGGCGCCGCGGACGGCGCACTCCACCGGGCGCCCCGCGTTCAGCTCCTGGGTCATCGTGGGCGCCCAGTCGGCGTCGCTGCCGTTCTTCCAGGCTGCGGTGCCGTAGCCGAAGGGGCCCCTGAAGGCATCCACGGTGGCGGCCGTGTCGGCGGCGGAACTGGTAGAGGTGTACTGCATGCCGACAGAGATGCCGCAGGCATATAGCAGCGTCGCGACCTGGTTGATCTCGGCCGAGGTGGCAGAAACGCCCAAGCTTGCGGGCATCTGGGTGTAGTCGAAGGACGCGCTCAGGGAACGCTGCTGCCGTTGCCCTTCGACCGATATCCAGTTCGTCACGCTGGCCGTGCGCGGATAGGTGAAGTGGCGGATGATCTGCCCCATGGCCGTGGCGACGCAGCCCGTGACGCAGTTGTTGGGGGTGAGGAGGTTGTACGTCGGGTAGCTGGGATTGCCCTGGTCCCAGGTGATGTCGCCGAGGATGGGGTACACGGCCACCGAGGCTAGCTGAGCCTGGGGCATCACCGCGCCCGGCAGAGGAGCCGCCGCCGGGTGCAGCAGCCGTTCCCAGCGCTGGGTGGCCAGGGCTCGCGCGGCGGCGCCGGGTACCTGCGCCGTGCTCACCTGCAGCCGCGCCGGAATGTCGCTGCGCAACAGGTCGCCGAGAATGTCTTCCGCGCCCGGCCGGGCCTCGAAGGTCGAGTCGAAGCTGAAGGCCAGCACCGGGTCAACGACATCGTCCGCGGCGATCACCACGAATCCCCGCGGACTGATCGAGCACACGTACGCCAGGAGACGGCCCCGCGCATCCGTGAACGTCCGCTCAGCACCCAGGGCAGGCCCCGCGGCGGCTGGACTGACCCACGCGCCGCTGGTCGCCTTCAGCCACGACTGGGCCGCCTTGAGGGCAGTGTGGGGATCGACCGGGTCACCCCAGGCGACGCCCACGAACACCGTCACTAGAAGGCACACCGGCACTGCCACGCAGCAGCGCGAACGGCTCCAGCTCATGCCCATCCCTCCGTGAAGGCCCTGGGTAGCCGCAGCACCTTCCCCGGCTAACCCGCGGCGACAGGGACTGCTCCCTCCGTGCCAGACACCTGGCTGGAGACCGTCATGCATCGAGGATTCGGTGCGCCCTGTGTCGCTTATGCATTCGCCGTCGCAGGTTCCCGTCCTGCAACCGGTGGCCTCGCGCCACCCTACCCCGAGGACGGACCCAATGAGATGCCGGAGAATCCCTTCTCGCAGAAGATGCCCGACATCCCATGCGGGACTGACGCAAGAGCACCATGGAGCCGGATCGAGCGCCTTTACGGTGGACGGTCGAGGGCCAAGCGTCGAACCATGAGTAATCCCTAACCCATCCCTCCACCGCGGGAATGTACTGCTGCTGGGGACCCGGCCTCACCACTCCCACGCCCGGCATGCCTTGACGAACCCTGCGCGGGGTTGGGGTCCAAGTGGTGCCCGTGCAGTGGCACCTACCGCATTGGTGCGGATTCCATGGGCGCGCATTTTGTATCGCCACGGACGCCCGAGCGCGTCCCGTCTGAGCACGCCTCACGCTTGCCATATAGGTGTTACCCCCTTCGGACCCGAAGCACCATGCTCAGCCACTCGCCCCGGGACGGGTGCTGAGCCCTAGATGGCGCTATCCTACCGGCTTCGCAAAGGGCTGGCCGGCCGCCACGCCGCAACGGGCGGTCCTCGCCTACTGCCCCTCCTGCGCGCTGAGCCACTGCTCGAGGAAAGCCTTGGCGTCCGTCGCAGTGATCTTCCCGTCGCCGTCAAGGTCGCAGCGGGCGTCCACCGTGGGCTGGGGCTGACGCGCCTGGAGCCACCCAAGGAAGAAGACGTTCAGGTCGGCCTCGTCCACCACGCCGTCCGAATTGATGTCCCCGGGTTTGGGTGCCCCGGCCCCACGGTCGTGGACGAAGACGTCCCAGTACCCGTTCGTATCCCCGGGCACCAGGTTGTCGGCCCAACTCCGGAACGCCACGTACCTGCCGCCCGCGCTGATGGACCCCATCGAACAGTCGTCAGATGCCTGTCCGCCGCCTGTGGCCACGCTCACCCGCGTTGTCTCGCCCGTCAGCCGGTCGTGGACGAAGACATCATCGCTGTCATTCGTGTCCCCCGGCACCAGGTTATCGGCCCGGCTCCCGAACGCCACGTACCTGCCGTCCGCGCTGACAGACGCCCCGCCAGAGACGCCAGATGCTTGCCCGCCGCCTGTGGCGACGCTCACCCGCGTTGTCTCGCCCGTCACCCGATCGTGGACGAAGACGTCGCCCATGTCATTCGTGTCCCCCGGCGCCAAGTTGCTGGCAAGGCTGTTGAATACGACATACCTGCCGTCCGCGCTGATGGACGCGGCCCAGGAGTTGTGGTCTGATTCCCCGCCGCCTGTGTCCACGCTGACGCGCGTGGTCTGTCCAGTCACACGGTCGTGGACGAAGACGTCCTCCGCCCAGTTGGTGTCCCCAGGCACCAGGTTGCTGGTAAAGCTGCAGAAGGCCACATACCTGCCGTCCGCGCTAATCCTGGCGCCATCGGAGTCCTCGCTTGCTTGCCCGCCGCCTGTGGCCACGCTCACCCGTGTGGTCTGGCCAGTCGCGCGGTCGTGGACAAAGACGTCGCTCTCCTCGTTGGTGTCCCCCGGCACCAGGTTCTCGGCCCCGCTGTCGAACGCCACGTACCTGCCGTCCCCGCTGATGGATGACGCCCCAGACTGGTAGTCTGCCTGACCGCCGCCTGTGGCGACGCTCACCCGGGTGGTCTGTCCAGTGACTCGGTCGTGGACGAAGATGTCCGCACCCCAGTTCGTGTCCTCTGGCACCAGGTTATCGGCCCAGCTCTCGAACGCCACGTACCTGCCGTCCGCGCTGATGGATGGCCCCAAGCAGCCGCCGTTGCCCTGTCCTCCGGACGTGGCCACGCTCACCCGGGTCGTCTGTCGGGTCACACGGTCGTGGACGAAGACGTCGTCGCGCCCGTTGGTGTCTCCAGGCACGAGGTTGCTGGCAGAGCTGATGAACGCCACGTACCTCCCGTCCGCGCTGATGGAGGGCCCCACGGAGCCGCCGTCTGCCTGCCCGCCGCCCGTGGCCACGCTCACCCGTGTGGTGACGCCGGCGGCCCCGAGTACCGAAGTCAGCAGGGAGCTCGAGGGCCTGGCATGGGCCCAATGTCTGACCACACCGCCAAGAACGTCCAGCGTTCCGGCCTCCTGTGCCCCGGCTACTCCGGCAACCACGAAGACCAGCACCACCACCGCAAGAGCACGTGAGACCATCACACATACGCAACCATCGGACTGCCGCATCGCGTCCCACCTCCCAGGCGTACGCACTTGGGTGCCCCGCGAGACACAGCATATTGCGCGGGAGACTCCGCCAATGTCAGTAGTGGGGCAATCCTCTGCCCAACAGGCCCGAGGCACGGCGCTGGACTGACTCCCCTTCTTCCGCACGATTGCCCGGGGCGGCTGGCAGGGGTGCCCCGACTCACGGCGATGGTCCCGGCAAACGCGGAAGGACATGCAGCAAACCACCACCGCCAAAGGGCGAAGAGGAGAGCGTAGGGCGCACCACCCCGGAACACCGCGGAGCTAGCCGAGAGGGATAGGCCCAGGGCCGCCGCGCGCATCGCGACGAGCGCCCGACCGCGTCCTGTCTGGCCGCGCCTCACGCGTGCCATAGACGTGTTCCTCCCTTCGGACCCGAAGCACTATGCCCAGCCATTCACCCCGGAACAGACGCTGGGCCCTAGAGCCGATGGTGTTGTCCACGCCGGGTTCGTACAAGGCCGGCCGGGCGCCAGGCCGCACCGGGCAGGCCATGGCTACTGGCCCGCCTGTGAGCTGAGCCACTGCTCGAGGAAAGCCTTGGCGTCCGTCGCTGTGATCTTCCCATCGCCGTCTAGGTCGCAGCGGGCGTCCACTGTGGGCTGGGGCTGACGCGCCTGGAGCCACCCAAGGAAGAAGACGTTCAGGTCGGTCTCGTCCACCTTGCCGTCGGCGTTGATGTCGCCCGGGAGCGCGGCGCACCAGCCGAAGTAGGCGTAGATGTCCCAGCCGGTAGTGGAGTTCAGCCGGTCCTCCCAGACGATCGTGCTGCCGTAGATGACTGGGTGAACGGCCGAGCCTGATTCCCAGACCAGCTGCGCTCCCGACGTCTTCGGGTTCCAGCCGGAAACGTAGATGGCTCCAAAGTCGTGATCCCACACGACGGTATTGCCGTGGATGGCGGGGTTGCACTGGAGGCCCGCCTCGATGCAAACCGCCACCTCGCACCGAGTCACCGAGTCCCACGCGTAGATGTCGGAATTGCTGCCGTCGCCCGGGTCGTCCCGCGAGTCTTCCCACACGATCCTGTCACCGTAGATGGCAGGGCGGTGCTGGTTGCCTGGGGCGGTGCAGACCGGCCACTCCCCCCTCAGCGGCTCCCAGGCGTAGATGTCGCCGGAGCGGTCGGGGGTGGAGCGGTCCACCCACACGACCGTGTCGCCGCATATCGCAGGGCAAGAGGCGGTGTCCAGATCGGTAATCCGCCGCTCGCCTTCTGCGGGGTCCCACGCGTAGATGTCCCAGCCGCCCTTGGGGGTGGTGCTGCAATTGCGACCGTCTTCCCACACGATCGTGTCGCCGTAGATGGCGGGCATCCCTTGGTAATCCGGCCCGGTGCAGACTGGCCACTCGTGGTCCGGCGGGCGCCAGGCGTAAATGTCCGAACCTAAGGACCAGTAGTCTCGTTCGTCCTGCCACACGACAGTATCGCCGTGGATGGCGAGACCATACGTATTCCGCCCTGGTGAGCACCCCTGGTTTCCCGGAGCGGTACAGATCGCTTGCTCTCCCTTGGCCGGGTCCCACCCGTAGATGTCCCAGCCGTTGGGGTTGCGCCAGTCCATCCACACTATGGTGTCTCCGTAGATGGCAGGGCGAATCTGCCAGTTCTCCTCAGTGCAGACTGGGACGATCCCATGCAGCTGCGCCGCGGTAACGCCCCGCGGTGGGTCAAACGTTGGGGAGCGCACGCTGCCCTGCAGTAGCCCCCAGGGGATCCCCAGACTGGCAAGCCGGAGGCCAGGATAGCGGTCAATCATCGGCCCCAGTGGCCCGCGCCCAACCGTTCCGCCCCACGTCAGCAGGGTCGCCGCCCTTCTCAGCCCTCGCGCGCCGGCGCTAGTCGGCGACAGCGGTGCACCAATGCCTGCCAGGCGCGCCAGTTCCTCGATCAGGGCCCGTTCGCGCGCCGTCAGGCGCATCGGCGGCCTAATGCAGCCTGCGGCATGCGGGCCTGTGCGGGGAGCCTGTGCCGGCCTGCAAGAGGCCTTTCCCTCGGGGAGCGATGCCAGGCTTACGCTGGCAAGGAGAACCCCGACACAGAAGAACCCGCCAAGCCGCAGACTCCGTGAACTCGCCATTCCCTGTCCCTCCCATGCACCCTCGGCACTCTCGGTGCTCGCCGTGACCGCCAGCGCGCATTATTGCACCAACACGCCCCCCCCGTAAATGCCGATCTTCGGATATGACCCGGTTTTGTGGAAGTGTCGTTGCAGGCGGCGACGTCCGCGTGTCGTAGGCCCAGGGGGTGCGAGCAAGGGCTGGGGTGACCTGTCTCCGAGAACGGTACCGGGGCTCGTGTCAGACTCAGCACGCTTTCGGCCCTGGGCGACAGGCGGCGCAGTGTAGCCTGGAGCCCGAGGCGCGCCGGCCGCCGATAGCCTCACGCGCTATGCAGCCTCGCCGTCCTGTAATGCCTTCGCCGACGCTCTACGAGCGCCTTCGCCTCCCTCAGCGTATCGAACATCTCTCGGTCCAGGAGCTCGTCCCGCAGCTTCCCGTTGAAGGACTTCAGGTACCCATTCTCCCACGGACTTCCCGGCTCGATGTACAGCGTTCTCACGCCCACCTGCTCCGGCCGGATTCGTGCTGGACTTCATGGGGATCTTCGACAACCTACAGAAGACGCTGGCCTTCGACTTGCCTGACATCGAGGGCGTCGTGCACGACCTCAGGGTCCTGCGGCACCGCTTCACGGCGTTGATGGACCGGGCGCGGAGCGAGTACCTACCCCTCGCGGCAGGCAAGAAGCCGGACAAAGTAGTGCAGACGGTGCTGAGGCACTTCCGGGACGAAGAGTCACGGCACGAGTTCTACCGGTTCGTCAGGGAGGCGTCGGGGATATACGGCATTCTGTCTCCGGACGTGTTCCTGCGGCCCTATCTGGATGACTACGACACGGTGGTCCGGATGTACTGCATCCTGCGCGAGGCCTATGAGCCCGGTATAGGCGTGGACAGGGACTTCTCGCAGAAGACGGCCGAGCTGGTGCGGCAATGCACCAAGCCGGGGCGCATCGAGCCGGCCTTGGCCGTGTATGAGACATACGAGGAGAGGTTGCGCAGGATATGGCAGAGCGGTGCGTCGGATAGCGAGAAAGTGTTCAGCCTGCGAAAGAGCATTGCGGCGGCGGTGGCCAGGCACGGCGAGGAGAAGGAGTACCTGGTGTCCATCGGCGACCGGGCAGAGGCCGTAGCGAAGCAGCATAGGGAAAGACAGGGGACCTCCGGCCGGGGACGTTGCGCAATATCCTCCGCCAGTCGGGCCTGACACTGGCGGGGTTGCTGCGGCTACTTAAGTGACGGGCCGCAGGAGGGTGCTGCCTCGGCAACTGCGTGAAGCCCCGGAATCTGGGGCAACGCCATGAAGTAGTTGGGGGATGGGATTGAAGGATTGCGGGCCTGGCGGGGCGTTGCCCTGAGAATAGAGCGGCTGAGGGACGTGACCCTGGGAAAGGCTTACTTAACATAATCTGTATTCTCCGACGCTGCCGGACGTTGTCCCCAGGCCCTCTTCGGGGGCTCCTGGGGCTTGGTGTCACCTGGACCGGGGCAACTGCGGCTTCCTGACCTTGGCGATCAGCCGCTACAGATGGACCTCCCCTCCCCAGTGTTGGGACCCGCTGCTCACACCACTGGGTGAACACCCGCTTCGCCCGTTGCGCCGCCTCCACCGTCTCGGCGTAGGCCACCTTTCGCAGCGGGTCGCGAGCGACCGGCTGGGTGCGCCGCAAGAAGAAGGGCGGCACCTGGCTCTCGAGCCGCTCCTCCAGGCCCCCCACCCGCGGCCGTCGAACTGTCAGCGTCCCACTGCCCAGGGTCAATGGGCGCAGCCTCGAGTGACCGCTGCAGTAGCCCGGCGCTGCGACTTGCACCGCCCCAGAAGCTCCGTCACCTCCGCCTCCGGCACCGCTTGGATCAGCTCCTGCACCTTGCCCTGAACCCACTGCTCCAGCGTCTCCCAGGTCGCTGCTTGCTGCCCAAAGCCCTCCGTGGTACCTTCACTCATGGTGGTAACCTCCCTGGCAAGCTTCCGCTTGCCTTGTGCTTTGGCCACCAGGAGGTTACCACCAACCTATCTCACGTTTGCACACCTTTGGAGGGTAGCTCTACAACAGAGGCGTTGGAGTCATGCCTTCGGAGTGTCACCGGTCGTAGCGCGGCCCATGCTCGGGAGGACTCTGAGACACTATCCCGACGTGGACCAGTTTGCGAACAGACCCAACTAGGGGACACGCCTGCGCAGGCTCTTGGGCCCGTGCTCCGCCGTCGCAGGAACTGCGAGCTGCGAGCCGATCGTCCTACCCCATCCGTCCCGTGATGTAACGCTCGGTGCGCTCGTCCTCGGGGGCCGAGAACAGCGTCTCCGTGGGCCCGGACTCCACGAGGTGGCCGGTGCGATTCTCGTCCACCCAGAAGAAAGCCGCAGAGTCCGACACCCGGGCCGCCTGCTGGATGTTGTGGGTGACGATCACCAGCGTGTAGTCGGGTACCAGCGCCCGCATCAGCTCCTCGATCCGGTAGGTGGCGATGGGGTCCAGGGCCGAGCAGGGCTCGTCCATCAGCAGCACCTCCGGCTCAACCGCCAGCGCCCTCGCGATACAGAGCCGCTGCTGCTGCCCGCCTGACAGAGACATGGCGTTCATCCGCAGTTTGTCTCTGACCTCCTCCCAGAGGCCGGCCCGGCGCAGGCAGTCCTCGACGTGCCCCGCCAGGTCGTACCCGCGATACAGCCCGTGCACGCGGGGCGCCCACGCCACGTTCTCGAAGATCGAGGCCGGGAAGGGGTTCGGCTTCTGGAAGACCATTCCCACGCGCTTGCGCAGGGCGATCAGGTTCACGCCCGCCACGTAGAGCGGCTGGCCGTTCAGGTATACCTGTCCCTGGAAGCGGGCCTCGGGGATGATGTCATTCATGCGGTTGATGGAGCGCAGGATGGTTGACTTCCCGCACCCCGACGGCCCGATGAAGGCCGTGATACGGCCCGCCGGGATCGCCAGAGACACGTCCCTGACGGCCTGGAAGGGACCGTAGAAGACACCGAAGTCCTCGAAGCGGACGCAGGGGGTTGACGTCCTGGCCTGCCCGTTGCCGCCCGGCCTGGGCACGGCGGCCAGGATCTCCTCCTCACCTGCCTCAAGACTGCCGGTCGCGATTGTCATCGAACTCCTCCTCGCTTCAGGCCCGTTCGTGAGGCCGCTGCGCGACCTCCTGTCCAACACAACGCTGAGCGCGTTGTCACTGCAGAATCTCGTACCTGCCCCGCGTCACAAGGCGGGTGACGATGCTCATGCCGAGGATCAGGGCCACGAGCACCAGTGCCCCGGCCCAGGCTTTCTGGTGCCACTCGTCGTAGGGCGATAGGGCGTAGTCGAAGATCTGTACGGGGAGCGAGGCCATCGGCTCGCGCAGGCCGGCGGTCCAGTAGTGGTTGTTGAAGGCGGTGAAGAGCAGAGGTGCGGTCTCGCCGGCCACACGGGCCACGGCGAGCATGATTCCGGTGATGATTCCGGCCCGTGCGCCCTTTAGCAGCACCGACACGGTGGCCCGCCACTCGGGTATGCCCAGGGCCAGCGCCGCCTCGTAGAGCGTGGGCGGAACGAGCCGGATCATCTCCTCCGTCGTGCGCACGACCGTCGGGAGCATGATCATGGCCAAGGCGAGGCCGCCGCTGAGGGCCGAGAAGCCGTGCATGGGGACGACGACGAGCTCATAGACGAGGACACCGATGACGATGGAGGGGATGCCGGAGAGCACATCGGCGGCGAATCTGACCCAGAAGGCCCACCGGGCGCGGGCTGGGCGGCCCCCGCCGCCGACGGCTCGGGCGAGCAGCACGCCCGCCAGGACCCCGAGAGGCACGCCGAGGCACGAGGCCAGGCCCATGAGGATAAGGGAGCCGAGGATCGCGTTGGCGAGGCCACCGCCGGGCTCGCCCACCGGCTTGGGGAGCTGCGTGAAGAAGGCCAGGTCCAGGGCGGGCGCCCCAAAGCGCGCCACGTGGTAGACCACCGCCAGAACAGGGACGGCGGCGAGTACCCCCATCAGGACACAGAAGCCAAGGGCTAGACAGCTTAGCGCCGCCCGCCATCGCTCGCGGCGGGTCATGCTCCGTCACCCCCTGCGGTGGCCGCCGTGCCCCAGATGAGAAGCCGGGCCATCGCGTTCACCAGAATCGTGACGGCCAGCAGCACCAGGGCTATCTCGACGAGGCAGGACAGGTGTAGGGGCGCTGTGGCCTCGGCGAATTCGTTGGCGAGCACTGCGGACATCGTGTAGCCGGACTCGAACAGCGATACAGAGATTCTGGGCGTGTTGCCGATGACCATCGTGACGGCCATGGTCTCGCCCAGGGCACGGCCGAGGGCCAGCACGATGCCGCCGAGGATGCCCTTGCGCGCGTAGCGGAGGATCGGGCCGCTGATGGTCTCCCAGCGCGTGGCTCCCAGGGCGTAGCCAGCCTCGGCTTGAGCCCGGGGGACGGCCAGGATGGCGCCACGGCCGATGGAGGCGATGAAGGGGAGGATCATGATGGCGAGGATGATCCCGGCGGCCAACATGCCCACGCCGACGGGCGCTCCGGTGAAGAGGGGGAATTCGCCCCAGCGCTGCCCGACGAAGGCCTCGAGCTTCTGGATGATCGGCGCCAGCACGAAGATGCCCCAGAGGCCGAGGACGACGCTGGGTACGGCGGCCAGCAGCTCGACGAGGAAGGCCATGGGTCGCGCCAGCCAGCCGGGGGCGAGCTTGGCCAGGAACACCGCGGTGCCCAGGCCCACCGGGACGGCGATGAAGAGGGCCAGGAGGGACGAGACGAGCGTGCCGTAGATGAAGGGCAGTGCGCCGAAATCCTCCTGGACCGGGTCCCAGGTGGTGCCTGTGAGGAAACGCCAGCCGAAGTGAGTGATGCCGGCCGCGGCGCCCCTGGCCAGCGAGACCCCGATCAGCGCGATCAACGCCAGCACTGCCGCGCTGGCCCCGAGCAAGAGCAGGTTGAAGCCGCGATCGCTCAGCAGTAGCTGAGGTCGCGGTCGTTGCGCGATGGAAGACGCAGTGGTTGCCATGGTTGCTCTCCCCACCGGCGATGCCCGGTCAGCTAGGTTGGCGGGGCGTCCTGTGACAGACGCCCCGCCAACCTAGCTGACCGGGCATCGCCGGTGGGG
>Ga0116202_10001912_pt1 | contig 12321 bp, 13 predicted proteins | sample LakKivw325mmetaG_FD_94479 | JGI IMG/M metagenome (GOLD analysis project Ga0116202, IMG submission 94479) | Anoxic lake water microbial communities from Lake Kivu, Rwanda to study Microbial Dark Matter (Phase II) - Lake Kivu water 325m metaG | ecosystem: Environmental > Aquatic > Freshwater >... | reverse complement strand
TGCTATAATCAAATTATGATCGGTGAATAGGCATGGTTTTTCAGGATGTTTATTACAGGTATTCTCTGTGGGGTTATTGGCTGGGAAAGAGAGAAACGCGCACGAGCCGCCGGCTTTCGTACAATGATACTTGTTGGTATTGGATGCTGCCTTTCGATGATTGTCTCTCTGAGAATCCACGAACTTTTTGCAGAAGCGAATGTACCTTACCTGACGGTTGATCCTGCGCGAATCGCTTACGGGGTTCTTACTGGAATTGGCTTTATAGGCGCAGGAACCATAATCAGAGATAGGGGGAGGGTCAGGGGTATCACCACCGCCTCATGTCTCTGGATTGTCAGTGCCATGGGACTTGCTGTGGGCTGCGGATATTATTTTCTTGGTATCACAACCACTTTAATGGTAATGGTCACACTTCTTACATTGAAGGGAATAGAAACAAAAATTCCTCATGATACTTACACCCGTATCAAAATCAAGTTTACAGGTGAAATCTCAATATTTCCAGATAAGGTTCTGTCAATCCTTTCTGACACAGGTTATACGATTCTCGAGTTTTCTCTACTTGAACACAGAAAAGAAAATTTTTCTGTCATAGAAGTTGTTTGCAGAACCAGAGGAAAAAAGGATGCGGTTTCTGTTCTGAATCTTTTCAAACCTTTCAACGAGATTATCGAAATAGAATACAGATAATTGTTCAATCTTTACTGCTCTGAACAAGTCCAGTATGTTTTTCCAGCATCTTCTGAAAACCTGAAATAATTGAATTTTCCACTTCCGGCGCAACCAGACATGGAATGGGACTTGTTTCATAACTGGCTTCCATGCCTATAGACTCAAAAACATCAACTGAAGGAAACTCTTCTTCGCCTCTTATTTTCCTGTTTTCCTCAGCATCCCTGAATGCTCTTTCGTCAGGTATGTAACCCCCATGACCATCACAGTTTTCAATCACCCATCTGTTTTCAAAACCATTCATCATCTTTTTAATCTTAATTCCTATACTTGAAAATAATTCACCTGAAAGAAAAAATGCCGCCATCATTCTATCAAGAGTTAAAAAAGACACCCTGTTGCTTATAAAGTCAGCCATCATTTCAGATTGACTCAACAGCGCTCTTGCAACAATTGACCTGAGATTTGAATGCGGATACGTTTGAATATCTTTTCTGGCCCGCTCAATCTGTTCGCCGGATATTTTTCTTTTTGGCATTTCAATAATATCCTGAGAAAAAAGGACTTTTTTTACCGGAAAACATTCTATATCAGAAGTGAGTTTTTTCGTGTTTTCAAAAAGGGTTGAAACTATTTTTTCGGTGATTTCAATGCTGCGTGTATTGCTGTCATAGGGATTGATGTGGTTAATATCTCCTGCTGCTCCATTAAAAAATATCGCATTGCAACCAAGGTTTTTTGAAATCCTGTCAACCAGCATACCTGGCCAATCACCTGAAACAAAATCACCGCCGATGGTGTCAGGATGCAGTACAAAGTTCACCGCGACACAAAACAATTTTCCTTTTTCGTCGGTAACCTTCATAACACCAAGTGTCCTGTCAATCTCACCAGCCGGTTTAATAATCCGGGTTCTGTCAACAGGATTTGTGATGGTCATTCCATTTTTCATCCTGTATCTTCTTATAAATGAAATGCCCGGCACATCTATGTTTGCAAATCCAATCAGGACATTTTGACGTGATCTGTAAGATTCTTCAACCGCATTGTAAATCATCAGAGGAAGTTCTTCAAGATATCTCTCATTCACAGGTATTTTTTTTGTAAAGACAAGTTCTCTGTTCAATCCGGTCAAAGGTCCGGTATGCGTGTGAGTGGCGTGAATAACCACTCCAGGATTTTTTATTCCCATCCTTTCTTCAATAAGGCTGATCACTTTTTCCACAACAGACAGTTCTATCCAGCAGAAATCTGTTGAAATTATAAAAACAGGATTACCGCCGTCTTCAAAACACATACAGCGCGCGTACAGATCGTCTTTGATGCCCTTTGAGATCCTTTTTTCAAAATAACCGATAAGACCAACACCATCCGGAGGACTCACGATTCTACTTCCAAATCCAATTTTGACCATTTGCAATTTCCTTGAGTCTGTCGAAAAAAACCTTTTCAATGTCTTTCGCCTGGTATGTTCCAATTATATTACCCTTTATAAAAAATGCAAACCTGTCTTTACCGCCTGCAATACCTATGTCTGCCTGCTTTGCCTCACCGGGACCGTTAACGCTGCAGCCCATAATCGCGATCGTCAGATTCTTAATTGCCGGATATTTTTCTGACATGCGAATAATCTTTTTTTTGAATGTTCTCACAATTTCTTCAAGCGGTACCTGGCATCTTCCACACACAGGGCAGGATATAATTTCTGGCTCGAATCTTCTCATACCAAGGGCCTGAAGAATTGCCTGTCCTGTTTTTATTTCTTTTTCAGGTTTATCAGTAAGTGAAACCCTTATTGTATCTCCAATTCCATCTGAAAGAAGTATGCCAATTCCAAGAATACTTTTTGCAAAACCAATCTCTCCTGAACCGGATTCAGTAATACCCAGATGCAATGGATAATCGCATCTTTCAGAGATAACACGATAGGCGCTGATTGTTTCTTTTACATAGGGTGTTTTCAGAGAAAGAACAATATCAAAAAAGTCATTGTCCTCACAAAATTTTATCGCATTAATTGTTGCATCGACTATATCCTGTACAATACCCTTTCCGGTGATTCTGATGGAACCCGAGTTCAAACCAAGCCGCAATGGAATTCCCTTATTGCCTGCTTCCTTTATAATCATTTTCAAACCATTCGCGGGTATATTGGAGGGATTCACCCTTATTTTATCTGACCCTGCTTCAATGGAATAGAAAGCCAGTCTATAATCATAGTGAATATCCGCCACAACAGGAAGTTCAATCCTTTTCTTGATTGCGGCAATGGCCTTTGCATCATTTTTATTCAGCACCGAAACCCTGACTATTTCTCCGCCTGCTTTTTTTATTCTCTCAATCTGTCTGATAACTTTTTCCACATTCGATGTGGGTATCTTTGTCATGGTTTGTACAGAAACAGGATACCCGCCCCCAATGTAACAACTCCCGACTTTTACACAACGGGATTTCCTCATCTTGATATCTTTTCCGTAAGAATTCTCAAAATGTCATTATAGGTAACAAGAACAACAAGGATAAGCAAAAAAACAATTCCTGCGATCTGTCCTATTTCAAGTATCCTCTTATTCGGTTTTCTCCTGATTATCCTTTCGCCAAGCAATCCAACAAGGTGTCCACCATCCAGAACAAAAAATGGAAAAAGATTCACAAGTCCAAGGTTAATATTGATGAACGCAATGAAATACAGAAAACTTGCTATGCCGGCTTTGATAATTTCAATGGTCATCCTGCTGATTCCAACCGGACCCGAAAGTTCCTGAAAAGACACCTGCTTTGTGAAAAGAAGCTTGAAACTTATCAGGATAACTCTGAACATTCGTATGTATTCCTTTCCCGCCTCAATTATTGAATCCAAAACACCATAACGGACAATCACCTCCTTCGGCATAATTCCAATGATATATCTTTTCTTCCCTTTAAACATTGACCTGTCTTTCTCCATCAATCTCGGTATGACAGGAATCGTCAATAAACTCGAATCTCTCTGAACATTGATCATTATGGGTTTGTCCGGTGTAATATTTGCCTGTTCAGTAATATTTTTAACAACGTCAAACCATTCCCTGCACAAAATGCCGTTAACAGACAATACCCTATCGCCTTCCCTTAATCCAGCAATTTCAGCCGGAAAATCTTTCTGCACTCCCCCAATAACTGTTCCGTCGTACCGGGATATACCAAGCATCAATGCTGGTATCAAAAAAACATAGGCAATAAGAATATTATGAATTGCTCCGGAAGCCACTATAAGTGCTCTTTTACCGGGAGGAAGTGCAACGTATTCGTCAGGAGATTTACCTTCCACAGCATCCTCTCCTGCCATTTTCACATACCCGCCAAAAGGTATAAGAGATATTAAATACTCTGTATCCTTTTTTTTCCATGAAACAATTCTGGGTCCGAATCCAAACGAGAATTTTTCCACTTTCACCCCGAGTTTTTTAGCAACCCAGAAATGACCGAACTCATGGATAAGTATTACCACCCCGAAAACAATGAGAATTCCAACAATAAACATTATCCCTCCTGTAAATTCTAATACACACTAAATTATTTCTTCGACAAAACTTCTTACCTGAGCTCTAATATTTTTATCAAGCTGCAATACATCATCAGCGCAGTTCAGGGACACTGGCTTATGTCTATCCAGCGCCTTCTCAATAAGCAATGGAATACTGTCAAATCTAATGTGTCCATCAAGAAAAAGATTAACAGATTCATCGTCTGCAGCATTGAGAACAGTAAGATAAGACCCTCCCATTTTAAGAGATTGTTTTGCAAGTTCAAAACATGGAAATCTTCCTTTTTCAATCTCTTCAAATGTAAGAGCGTGCATACCTGAAATGTCAGGTTCAGGCAAACCAGCACAGATCCTTTCAGGATAACTCAAACAGTAATTTATTGAATACCTCATATCAGGCATTGAAAGAATGGCCTTCATAAAACCATCAATGAATAAAATAAAACCATGCACTATTGCCTGGGGATGCAAAACAACCTTTATATCTTCTTTTTTTATGTTGAAAAGATAAAAAGCTTCTATAATTTCAAGACCTTTGTTCATCATCGTCGCTGAATCCACGGTTATTCTTCTACCCATTTTCCAGATCGGATGATTCAGAACCTGTTCAACCGTGACATCTCTGAGGTTTCCTTTATAGGAAAGAAACGGCCCTCCTGAAGCTGTGAGTATAATTTTATTTATTTCTTTTCTGTTCTCCTTCTCGAGCATCTGGAAAATTGCATTGTGTTCACTGTCCACAGGAAGAATCTTTCCTTTTTTCCCGAATAAAAGATGACCTGCGCAAACAATTATCTCTTTCGTTGCAAGTGCCACGATTTTACCAGCCTCAAGCGCTTTAAGAGTGGGTACAAGACCAGCAAGACCAGAAATTGCCATCACAACGATATCCACTTCTGGACGTGTTGCCAGAAATTCAAGACCATCATCACCATAAAGACATCTTGTTTTTCCGATATTCTCTGGTCTTGATTCTGATTTATCATTAAAGGATGCAAATACTGGTTCAAATTTTTTAATCTGTTTTAACAGTAAATCTCTCTGTCTGTTTGCAGCAAGACCGAAAACAGAAAATTTTCCAGGAAGAAGCGAAATGATATCGAGCGTTGCCTGACCGATTGAACCTGTTGAACCCAGAATAACAATATTTTTCATAACCCTCCAAATCTTCTCTTTCTTTTTGAAAATTCTTCGAGAGCCATTTTGAAATCTTTTTCTGAAAAATCCGGCCAAAGGGTATGAATAAAATAAAATTCAGCATAGATTGATTGCCATATGAGAAAATTGCTCAATCTCTGTTCACCTGCTGTTCTGATAACCATATCAACGTCTGGCAATTCTGGATAGTACAAGAAATCCCTGAATTTCTCCTCATTCAGTCTGTCAATCTTAAATTTCTGATGTATGATCTTTTCAATTGCGTCAAGTATTTCCTGTCTTCCCCCATAATTTAACGCAAAAGTAAGGTTTAATCTGGTGTTTTTTTCTGTAAGTTTTTCTGTGCTGGTGATAATCTGCTGAAGTTTTTCAGGAAGTTGTTTAATCCTTCCTATAAAACGCACCCTTATATTTTCAGCATGCAATGATTTCATTTCTTCCGTTAAAGAATCCTCCATAAGAGTGAAAAGAAATTTCACCTCATCAGGCGGTCTTTTCCAGTTCTCTGTGGAAAATGAATAGAGTGTAAGATACCTGACACCTGAATCTATTGCGGCCCTGACAGTTCTTCTCACAGCAGAAATCCCCTCTTTATGTCCGGCTACCCTGGGAAGTCCTTTTTCTGTCGCCCATCTTCTGTTGCCATCCATTATTATTGCCACATGAATTGGAATCTGTTTCATAATCTAAATTCTTCTCCAAAATAGACCTGCCGGCTTTTATAATCATTTAAGATTTCCTGTGGAGTACCCTGCGTCAGGATTGAACCATTATAAATTAAATATGCCCTATCTGTAATGCTCAGAGCATCCCTGACATTGTGATCGGTAATCAAAATTCCCACCCCATCTCTTTTAAGATCAAGTATCATTGACTTTATCTCAGAAACAGTCTTAGGGTCAATACCTGAAAATGGTTCATCCAGAAGAAGAAATTCAGGGTTATTGATAAGATTCCTGGCTATTTCAAGTCGGCGCTTCTCTCCACCAGAAAGAGTTCCAGCAATACTGTTTGAAAGGTGTTCTATACTCATTTTAGAAAGTAAAGACTTTGCAGTTTCAATTTGTTTATCGCGATCATGCACTAAATTCTCGAGAACTATCAGAAGATTCTCAACAACTGTAAGTCTGCCAAAAATTGCTGGTTCCTGAAACAGATAACTCATTCCAAGTCTTGCCCTCTGATACACAGGAAAACCGGTTATGTCCTTCCCGTGCAGATAAACATGTCCGCTGTCAGGTACAATAAAACCCATGATAATATTGAAAGTTGTCGTTTTACCAGCACCGTTTGGCCCAAGTAACCCAACAATTTCATTTTTACCAAGGTTAAGCGTAACATCTCTTAAAATCTGTTTTGTTCCTATCTTTTTGGCTATATTTCTGGTTTCAAGCATCTGAAAACAACTCCGGCGGATTTTTCATGCGGACATTCAAATGTCTGTAGGCATTTTCATTAGCAACCCTGCCCTGCGGAGTCCTGCTGATAAAGCCTTCCTTGACAAGGTATGATTCATAAACCTCTTCAATTGTATCAGGTTCCTCACCTACAGCTATCGCAAGACTTCTGATTCCAACAGGTCCACCATTGAATTTTTCAATAATGGTCTGTAGAATCTTCTTATCCATCTCATCAAGTCCTTTTTCATCAACCGCCATCTGATTAAGAGCATAAGAAGCAATTTCTCCATCAATACAATTCTTCCCTTTTACAAGCGTATAATCCCGCACTCTTCTCAATAATCTGTTAGCAATTCTTGGAGTGGCTCGTGATCTTCTGGCAATTTCCTCTGCTCCTGTTTCATCTATATTAAAATCAAGTATTTTGCAGGATCGCAGGATAATATTTGTAAGCTCTTCGGTCGAATAATAATCAAGCCGGTGAATAATCCCGAAGCGATTGCGTAACGGTGATGTAAGAAGCCCTATCTTGGTTGTCGCTCCAATCAGGGTAAATGGCTTTAACGGTATTTTAACTGATTTTGCTTTAGGTCCTTCTCCAAGCATTATGTCAATCGTAAAATCTTCCATCGCACTGTAAAGATATTCCTCAACCTGTCTTGAAAGACGATGAATCTCATCAATGAAAAAGATGTCACCTTCATCAAGGTTTGTAAGTATGCCTGCAAGATCACCGGCTTTTTCCAGAACAGGTCCTGAAGTTGCACGAATGTTTACACCGAGGGAATTCGCAATGATGTAAGCAAGGGTGGTCTTTCCCAAACCCGGTGGACCATAAAGCAAAACATGATCAAGTACATCGTTTCTCATCTTTGCAGACCTGATAAAAATTGACAGGTTTTCTTTAACACGTTCCTGTCCCACAAACTCATCAAAAGTCTGCGGTCTGAGAGAACTTTCATATTTCAGATCATCCCTGGTCTTGACAGGAGAGGTCATTCTTTCTTCCATTTTACGCCCGTTTCAGTATTTCTTTGAGAAAAAACTCCAGACTCTCTGGTTTTTTCGCCATTTCCTTAGCGGTTTTTCTTACTATCTGCTGAGCTTCATTTCTTCTATATCCGAGTACTGTCAGGGCTTCTATCGCCTCTGCCACAAAATCTCCTGAAACATCTTCCATAATAGGAACATCCAGACCGTCCATATGGTTTTTCAACTCCACAACAAGCCTTTCCGCTGTTTTTTTTCCGATGCCAGGGGTTTTCTTCAAAAATTCTACATCTCCGGATAAAACAGCACTCAGTATCTCATCCGGACTCAACCTCGAAAGAATACGCAATGCGAGTTTTGGTCCCACCCCTGGAAGCAGGATCAATTTTTGAAAAATCTTCCATTCTTTTTCTGTCGCAAAACCATAAAGTTCAGGATTTTCTTCTCTTACCATCATAACCGTGAAAAGACGAACTCTTGCACCCTCTTCAGGAAGAACACTTGAAGTGGAAAGAGGTACACTTAAAAAGTAACATATACCGCCAACCTCAATAAAAACCTCCATGGGTGCCCTGCGCATCAATTTCCCTTCAATAGAACAAATCATAATTTATCAATCAAATTGTTAAACCTGTTTATTGACAGGAAACTTATCGCCGCAGCGAGTGCATCAATTGTGTGTTCACCTGGATTGTCCTGCAATCCCAGTAATTTTTGAACCATAAAACAAACCTGCTGTTTGAGTGCCTGACCGCCGCCTGTAATGGTCTTCTTTATCTCGGCCGGTGTTATGAATGAAACCTTTATACCTCTTGCTATACCTGTACAGGCGATAACGCCCGAAACAACCCCTATCGCCAGTGCAATCTGGGTGTTTCTGGCAACATAAATTTTTTCTATCGCAATAAAGTCAGGCTTTAATTCTTCAACAATGGAATCAAATGTTCTTCCAATGAAAACGAGTTTATCTCCGAAAGGAATTTCTTTTGGGACAGAATACTGCCCGTACTTCAATGGTTTGATGGCTCCTGCGCAATCAAAAATAAAACCATATCCAAAATTATTTAAACCAGGATCCACCCCGAGTACAGTAATACCATTGTTTTGATTCAACTGGACATCGCCTCAATCAATTCGTCAGGAATGTCAAAATTTGAATGTACATTCTGAACATCATCATGTTCTTCAAGTTCATCAAGCAATTTCAGAAGCTGTTCAGCATCCTTACCTTCTATCCTGACAGTATTTTTTGGAATAAGATTAACAGATGCACTTTCAATCGGTATTTTGTTTTCTTCGAGGATTTTTTTGACAGCCTCCAGCTTATCAGGAGTACAAACGATTTCGAACATATCATTATCTAACTTCAAATCTTCTGCGCCAGCATCAAGAACCAGAGAAAGAAGTCTCTCTTCATCTATCCCCTGACTTTTCAATGTCACAACCCCTTTCCTCTCAAACATCCAGGAAACACATCCACTTTCTCCAAGATTCCCGTTATGCCGTGAGAAAATAGAACGAATCTCCGCAGCAGTTCTGCGTTTATTGTCCGTTAACGTTTCAACAAGAATGGCAACTCCGCCCGGCCCATAGCCTTCATAACCAACAGATTCCAGAACCACTCCGCCTTCCTCTCCTGTACCTTTTTTAATCGCTCTCTGGATATTGTCATTGGGCATATTTATACCTCTTGCTCTTTCAATTGCCATACGAAGCTGAGGGTTATTATCAGGATTACCTCCCCCCATTTTAGCAGCCATCATTATCTCTCTGATAAGCTTTGTGAACATTTTGCCTCTTCTTGCATCTGTTGCCATCTTCTTGTGCTTTATACTTGCCCATTTATTGTGACCTGACATATTCAATCCCTCCTTTTACGGTTCTTCCTGCGTTTCCTCTTTCAATTTTTCCCAGAAATCCTGGGCATTCAATTGTTCTAGATATTTCCTGAATTCCTCCACTTCTTTCTGGTTAATTGGTTTATCCGCAACCGAGGTCTGTAAAGATTCTTTTCCAGCGTAATATTTTACAATATCAGGGTCTTCCATCAAATTCTCTGAAGCAAATATCGGTGCGGATGATCTCAGAGCAAGCGCAATGCCATCGCTCGGTCTGCAATCAACTCTAATCTGAACACCGGTTTCTGTTTCAATAATAATATCAGCGTAATAAGTGTTCTCTTTTAAGGAATGTATATCAAGCCTGACAATCTTTCCTTTCATTTTTTCTATTACAGATCTTAAAAGATCATGCGTGAGTGGCCTTGGAAAGGATTTTTTTTCAAGTATAAGAAGTATCGCCTGTGCTTCAAATAAACCGATAACAATGGGAAGTATGGAGCCTGTTTTTCTGTCTTTGAGAATCACTATGGGCGTACTGGTTGTGATATTAAGAACAATGTTTTCAACCTCTACTCTTACCATTATCTAATCCTCTTTCTTTACCTTTTTTGTCTCTATAATCTTTTCGGCAAGATGCGGAGGAACCTCCTCATAGTGAAAAAAACTCATCACAAATGTTCCTCTACCACTGGTCAGGGATCTTAACTCAGTTGAATAGTTAGACATCTCTGCCAGTGGCACAAGCGCCTTCACAACCTGATTGTTTCCGTGAGCTGTCATTTCAAGCACCCTGCCCCTTTTCGCATTTATTGTTCCCATAACATCACCAACAAATTCCTGCGGGACAGATACTTCCACATTCATTATGGGTTCAAGAAGAACAGGTTTAGCGTCCTGAACTGCTTTTTGAAGAGCCAGAATTCCTGCAAGCTGAAACGCAATATCAGAAGAATCAACCACATGATATGAACCATCATAAACGGTAACCTTTATATCCACTATCGGATATCCAGCAAGCACACCTTTTGACATAGCCTCTTTAACACCTTTTTCAACAGATGGTATGTACTGCCTCGGAATCGCTCCGCCAAAAATTTCGTCGACAAACTCAAATCCGCTTCCTCTTGGAAGTGGCTCAACCTTCAGGAAACAATGTCCGTACTGTCCTCTACCACCTGTTTGCTTTTTGTGTTTACCTTCAGCACTTGCAGCAGTTGTAATTGTCTCTTTGTAAGCAATCTTGGGCGTACCTCTCAGTACTTCCACGCCAAATTTTTCCTTGAACTTGTTGATAACAACATCAAGATGAACATCGCCCATACCTGAAATGATAGTTTCATTTGTTTCTGTGTCCCTGAAAACTTTTATCGTTGGATCCTCATCCATAATTTTTGAAATTGCTGCACCGAGTTTGTCTTCTGTACCTTTTACCTTGGGCGCAAGAGAAAAAGAAACCGCTGATTCCGGTAAAGATGGCACCGGATATATCACAGGATACGAAGGATCAGAAAAACTATCAAAAGTTTTAAAACCTGTTAATTTCGCAACAGCCACAATCTCACCTGAAACTGCTTCTGCCACAAGTTCCTGTTTCTTTCCTTTAAGTTTGAAAAACTGACCCACTCTCTCCTTTGATCCCTGACTCGCATTATAAAAGTTTGTGTTTGAAACTAAAGTTCCGGAACGGATTTTCAAATAGGAAATCCTTCCCATAAAAGGATCATTATAGGTTTTGAAAACAATACCTGAAACAGAAGCAGAAGTAGTTCTCTGCACATTAATATCTTCGCCCTTTTGATTTTTGGCTTTTATTTCAGACATTTCAGAACCGGGTAAGTAGTTTATAATAAAATCAAGCAAATGATCAATTCCCATCTGGTTTAAGCCTGAACCACAACATACGGGAATTATTGATCCGTTCATAATTCCCTTGCGAAGAGAAGAAATGATTTCTTCAGAAGTGAGTTCCTCTCCATTAAGATATTTTTCCATCAACTTATCATCTATTTCAGCGATAGAATCAAGAAGATTCTGAACAAAAATTTGAAATTCTGGCTTTTTTTGATTTGAGGAATCAAGAAGATTGACAACCGATTGAAGTTTATTATCAGAAAACAGAGGTGCAACAACACAGACCGCCTTCTTGCCCAACCAGTCGTTAATCTGCTTTAATATTGACTGAAAATCTGCATGTTCTGAATCAAGCTTATTTACAAAAACAATAACAGGTAATTTCTTCTCCTGAAGAAGCTGCCAGGCTTTTTCTGTTCCAACTTCAACACCACTGTCAGCAGCAATGTTTATAATGCCGGCATCCACTGCTTCAACAGCTGAAATCTGCTCACCTATAAAATCCATATAACCGGGAGCATCCACAACATAACAGGTTGATTTCTTCCACTGAAAGTTTGCAACAGCAAGATTTGTGCTCATCAATCTCCGTTTTTCCTCTTCCTCATAATCCATTGTGGTATTACCCTGATTTATATCCCCCATCCTATCAATTGCTCCCGCCTTGAAAAGCATTGCCTCTGCAAGAATTGTTTTGCCGGACCTGCTATGACCGAAAAGACCAAAATTAAAAATAGAACCCATTGATGTTCCTCCGTACCTAACCGAACTTTAAAATTTAGTTTTTATTATTATACCACAGAAAAATAAAAATTGATGCCAGAGAATGAAAATATATCGCCTGCAATTTTTCTTGATTTGACAGAACAAATGATAATGT
>Ga0116202_10001910_pt1 | contig 12322 bp, 8 predicted proteins | sample LakKivw325mmetaG_FD_94479 | JGI IMG/M metagenome (GOLD analysis project Ga0116202, IMG submission 94479) | Anoxic lake water microbial communities from Lake Kivu, Rwanda to study Microbial Dark Matter (Phase II) - Lake Kivu water 325m metaG | ecosystem: Environmental > Aquatic > Freshwater >... | reverse complement strand
CGTGGGTCCGTGATGCGCCCCCTCAATGCCGTCGCCGCCGCCACGGCTGGCGAACCCAGATAGATCCGGGCCTGGGGCGAGCCCATGCGCCCCTGAAAGTTGCGGTTGCCAGTGGAGAGGCACACCTCCCCCGCACCCAGCACCCCCATGTGGCGGCCAATGCAGGGGCCGCAGCCTGGCGTGCCCAGCGTGGCACCCGCCTCCAGAAGTGTAGCCATCGCGCCGTCGGCAATGGCTGCCTCCAGAACCCGAAGGGAGGCGGGGATAATGATCATTCGCACCCCCGATGCGATCTGTTGCCCCTCCAGGATCCGCGCCGCCATGTGTAGGTCCTCCAGCCGTCCATTGGTGCAGGTGCCGATGAACACCTGATCCACCTCCACAGCATCGAGCGCCGAGATGGGCACCACGTGGTCCACGCTGTGAGGGCAGGCCACCTGTGGCTCCAGGGAGGAGAGGTTCACTTCCATCTCCCGGACGTACTGGGCATCCTGGTCTGGAGTGCACCACTCCGGCACCTCGTAAAGGCTCCGTGTCAGCTCATCCGGCACCACCATCCCGGCCTTGGCCCCCATCTCGGTGGTCATAGAGCAGAGGCTCATCCGCGAGGCCAGGCTGAGCTCCTCCGCCCCGTGGAACTCGACGGCCTGATAGGTTGCCCCGTCAACGCCCAGGTCGCCGATGAGTTTCAACGCCAGGTCTTTGGCCATCACCCCCTCAGGCAGCGCTCCCTGGAGCTGCACCCGGATGGTTGGCGGCACCTTCAGCCAGGTGTGCCCCGTGGCAAAGGCCAGTGCGATGTCGGTAGCGCCCATCCCCGTGCCGAAGCAGCCGATGGCCCCATACAGGGTGGAGTGGGAATCGGAACCCACGACGATCTCCCCTGGTCGGGCAAGCCCTTCCTCGATCATCAGTTGGTGGCAGATGCCCCGTCCCACGTCGAAGAAGTGCTCAATGCCCTGTTCGCGCACAAAGCGGCGGAGCGTCACCTGACCATCGGCGGTGGAGACGTTACAGGCCGGGGCCACGTGGTCCACAAAAAGGGCTACGCGTTGGGGGGCAAACACCGAGTCCGCCCCCAGGTCTTCGGTCAGGATCTGGATCACATTGGGGGCAATGGAGTCAATGCTCATGGCCATGGACACCTGGGCTACGGCCAGATCACCGGCATATATCTTGCGTCCACTGGCCTGGGAGATGATCTTTTCCGCCAGGGTCTGTCCCATCATCTGTCCTCTCCGAGGTAACCGTCCACCCAGCGGTGCAAAATGGCGTCCACGTCCGACAGGCTCAGCGGCTTCACGTCGGCCAGGGCCTTGATGTGGCGGGTGACCTCCTTGATCTGGGCATCGCTCAACTCCAGTCCCAACTGCTCAGCTCGGTGCTTCACCGCGTTCCAGCCGGTTAGCCGATGGGCGATGCTGATGTAGCGGGTCAGGCCAAAGTCGTGGGGGTCCAGGATCTCATACGTGCGGGGGTTGTTGAGCAGCGCCTTGGCGTGGATGCCCGCTTTGTGGGTGAAGGCCGTGGCTCCGGTGATGTAGTTGTTGAAGGGGATGCTCACGCCCACAATGTCGGCCACCAGTTGCTCGATGTCCCACAGCTTGGGGAGATCGTACTTGGCACGTGTAAGTTCCGGATTGAGGGCGTACATCCGGGCGATGAAGCCCCCCAGAGAGGTGATGCCCACCCTTTCGCCGATGCCCAGCACGCTGGTATCAATGTGGGTCGCGCCGGCCTCTAAGGCACTGACGCTGTTGGCGATAGCACATCCCGTATCGTTATGGCCGTGGAACTCAATATCCGCCTTGACCACCTCCTTCAGCTTGCGCACCAGGTGGTAAACCTGAAGCGGGGTAGCGACACCCACCGTATCGGCAAGGCCCACCCGATCCACGCCCAGCTCATCCACCGCGCGGTACACGGCCATCAAATCCTCCTCCTCACTGCGGAAGGAATCCTCAGAGGAGAAGCGGACCTCAAGCCCTTGCGCCTTGATGTAGGAGACCACCCCAGTGGCTGCATCAATGATCTCAGGAATAGACTTGCCATGGCTGAACTCCCTGAGCAGCGAGGAGGTGCCGAAGAGGATGTCAATGCCGTCCACTCCGGTGTCCATAGCCAGTCTGGCGTCATCCATACTACAGCGGACATGGGTGAGCACCTTGCATCTCAGTTTCAGACCCGCGATACGCTTGCAATCGCGGAAGCTTTGTGGCGAGGCATAGGGCGAGGTGAGTTCGATATACTCCACCCCGAACTCATCCAGCGCCTGGGCAATCTCCACCTTTTGCTCGGGGGTGAAGTTAGCCCCCACGAACTGCTCCCCCTCACGCAGGGTGGACTCGATGATGTAGGACTCATTGATCGGCATCTGTTGCCTCCTCCACGTTGATCATCGCTGCTCCCCATTCCTCCCTCCAGAACTCAAAAAGCTAGCCCTCCGGAGGGGTCTGGAGAGCTAGCTTAGGTCGGACCCGGAAATACGTGCCCAGCATGTCTATCCAGACCCCTGGTCTGGCTTCTTGACAAAAGGCTTGTTGGACTTGTGGGAGGCGAAAGCACTCCCGATGAAAAGTGAGCAATCCCTCATTACTGATCCTGTCTTTCTTCGTGCCCTCCCTTCTCGCAAGGTCAAGTATATCATGGAAGCTGACCCCTGTCAAGCTGAGAGCCGAGCTTTCACAGGGGGTCAGGATTGCCTTGACATACCTAATGTAGAGAGAGAAATTGACCACTGCAGGTTGTGGTACCAGCGCAACCTTAAAGTCCAGAAGCCGAGTTGCAACCAGGCTCGGCGTGGACGCCCCCCTTTTCTTTACGAAATTTTTACATTCGATATGTAGTAGTAGGGGCCTAAGATCCATCACCTGATTCTCAAGACCATTGCTACTACATGTAGTAGCCATTTCATTTTCATCACTATATCTTGAATGCCACTGGACATTGGGGTTATTTATCTAAACTCGAGGCCCCCCAACTTGTGGGTGAAATAACTCACAAATGCACTTACTGTAGTGGTTTATGAAATCTTTCCGCTGCGAAAGCCCACGCCGGCACCCACCCTTGCCAGGTGCTTTGATATGAGGTATAATAGGCGGTGGTGAACTGGGCCACCTCACTGCGCTTCTCTTCTCTGAATATTTTGGTGCCCTGTCCTTCGACCAGCTACTTCACAAGCCCGGAACGCTTTTTAGCACGGGACCAGAGGGTACAATGCCTGTTGCCATCCTTGTCATCCAAGAAGCGGAGACCCCCAGCCATGATCTCCTTCAACTTCTGGAAGCAGAGGGATACCAAGTCTGTGCAACCGAACTGGAGCAGGCTGAAAATCGCCTGTTCATGGTCCCGCCTGATTTAGTCATCCTCAGCCTTCGGCACTTGGGCCCGGAGACCTGTCCCCTTTGCCAGGAGATATGCCAGCAGGCCAGGAGCCTGATGGTGCCCTTGATGCTCCTGACCGAGAGCTGTGATGAAATGGGCCTGCCACGGGAACCGAATGCCTGCCTGGTGTCCCCCTTGCCCTCCAGCCAGATTGCGACGGTAATCAAAATCCTCCTTCAGAACAACGAGGCCCAGATTCTGGCTGTTAGTGGAGTGCGCCTACATCTGGATACTCACCAGGTATACTGCGGCGGTGATAGCCACCACCTTTCCCCCAAAGAGTTCCGCCTTCTGGAGATCTTTCTGCGACATCCCGCTAAGGTGCTCCCCCGCCGCTTTCTGATGCACGAGGTATGGGACACAGACTTTGTAGGGGATACCCGCACTCTGGATGTGCACATCCACTGGGTTCGGCAAAAGATAGAGCCTGACCCCAGCAGGCCCCGTTACCTCAGAAGGGTGCGCGGGGTGGGGTATCATTTTGTTCCCCTCTTGCCAGAACTTTAGATCAGAAACCCGGTTTTTAGTGCTCCACAAGCAAAGTAGTGCTGGTTACAGATGCTTTTCCGGGACCAAAGGGGTCTCACTTGCAGGAAAAAACCGAGTTTCTTGGTTCCCTGCACACATTATAGAACCCCGGTCTCCTCCACGAGACCGGGGTTCTGTCCACTATTGGGATGCGAGGTTCCTAACGCTGAAAGGTGTATTCCTCGGCCCCGTATTTCTCCTTCCGCAGACGGTTAGTCTGCTGGCGCTCCCAATCGGTCGGTTCTCCCCTTGCCAACTCCAGATGGAGCGCCTCAGCGAAGCCAGCGGCCAGGGCCTGGACTGCCTCGTCGAAGGGGACCAGCCGGCCAGCAACCTGAGCCAGGGTCGTGGACATCTCAGCCAACCTGGCGGCTAGGCGAGCCCGATGCTCCTCTGAAGAAAGCCGCAGCAGGTGCACGATACGGGTGATATCCCCCCAGAGGGGCAGGGCACCATGCTGCAGTACCACACCCTGGCGGCGAACCTGAGAGCTGCCCACCAGCTTCTTCCCCCCCACTGTGATCTCAAAGTGGGAGGGGAGGTCAAAACAGGCGGCCGTGCGCCCTTCGCCGGGCCCATGGCGAGATGGCTGGGCCTGAGCTGCCTCCACACCCAGCCGCCACAGGCCGGCCAGCAGCCCCTCACTCAGGCGCTGGTATGAGGACACCACCCCGCCCGCCACCCGAGGGTCATCCTGCGGCAGGGTCACACTATAGGTCAGTTCATCCATGTGCAGGACAGCCCGCCCGCCGGTGGGACGACGCACCACATCATATCCCCTTGCACGGCAGGCCTCCAGGTCAAAGTGTCGCGTCAAGGGCTGGGCATAGCCCACTGAGAGGCAGGGAGGCTCCCAGGTGTAGAAGCGCAGTGTGGGCGGAGCGCACCCCTCGGCCACAGCCAGGAGGATGGCCTCGTCTAGAGCCATGTTGAAGAAACCATCAGCAGGACCATCCGGTAATAGACGCCACATGGCCCTGCTCATCCGCCCTCTTTCTCCTTCTCCTGCTCCTTCTGAGCCCCTGTCGGACTGAAATAGACGAAACGGTAGCCCAGCCCCCGCTCAGTGAGGATGTAGCGGGGGTTGCTAGAATCTGTCTCGATCTTCTGACGCAGATAGGCGATGTACAGCCGTAAGTAATGGGTTTCGTCCCGATAGGCCTGCCCCCACACTTTAGACAACAGCGTCTCGTGGGTCAGAGTCCAACCCGCATTGTTGACCAAGTGGTAGAGCAGGCGGTATTCCGTGGGGCGCAGCTTGATCCGCTTCCCACCGACGATGACCTCTCGGTGGTTGAAGTCGATCTGCAGATAGTCATCTACTCTCACCAATTCCCCTTCCGCCGGAGAGGGCACCTCCACTCGCCGCAGCACGGCCCGGATACGGCTCATCAGTTCCCTGGGGCTGAAGGGTTTGGTCACGTAGTCATCGGCACCCAACTCCAGGCCTCGCACTTTGTCCTCCTCGTCGGCCTTCACGGTGAGCATGATCACCGGTACACTGGATACCTCGCGGATGTGCTCCAGGGCCTCAAAGCCATCCATCTCCGGCATCATCACATCCAGCACCACCAGGTCCGGCAGATCCTCGCGCACCCTCTCCAAGGCCTCCAGGCCATTGGCCGCCTCAACGACGCGGAACCCCTCCAGCTCCAGGTTCATGCGCATGAACTTGCACATGCGCGGCTCATCATCCACCACCAGGATCAAGCGCTTTTCCTCAGGCGACATGCTTCCTCCTAACTCCGGGGCAGGGCGAAGATAAAGGTCGCCCCATGCCCCTTCTCACTTTCCACCCATATCCTTCCGCCATGGGCCTCGATGATAGCTTGCACCAGATAGAGCCCCAGCCCAGCCCCCTTGGTTTTGCTGGTCATCGCATCTTCTGCCCGGTAGAAGCGGTCGAAGACGCGCGCCTGCTCCCGCTTGGAGATGCCTATCCCCTCATCGGACACGGCCACGCAGACCCATTCCCCTTCCTCCCATCCCTGCACCCGGATGGTTCCCCCCTGGGGCGAGTACTTCAAGGCATTGGAGATCAGGTTGTTAAAGACCTGCTCCATGCGGTCGTAATCGGCCTGGACAGTGGGGAAATCGGGGGGGAAGTCAGTGACCAGCAAGTGTTGCTTCGTCTGGGGCCGGAACTTCTCCACCACCCTCTCGGCCAGGCGGTCCAGGCGCATTTCCTCCTTCTTCAGCTCAGATCCCCTCGCCTGCAGCCGCGAGGCTTCCAAGAGGTTGTCAATCAATTCATTCAGCCGATCGCTCTCCTCTTCGATGACGGCCAGACTCTGTTGCAGTGTCTCCTCGTCCCAGTGGGCATCCTCCCGTCGCAGCGTCCCTGCGTAGCCCTTGATGAGGGACACCGGTGTCTTGAGCTCGTGGGAGATGATGGAGATAAAGGTGGATTTCATCTCCTCCGCTTCACGGAAGCGGGTAATGTCGTGCACGTTGGCGATGATGTTCACCAGATCCTCCTGCTCATTGAAGAGGGGAGAGTAGGTGATGCCGACGGTGGTCACCTCTCCATCCTCGTGCTGAATGTCCCCTTCGATATACAGAGAATCCCCTATGTTCTCGCTGCGCAGGGGGCAGAGGTCCCGGCAGATGTCGCCTCCCTGACGCCCTTTCAAGGCCATGACCTCGCCGCACAGATGGCCGATGGACTGGTCGGCGTGGCGGCCGGTCATCTCCTCCAGCGCGCGGTTAAACACCTGGATGCGACATTGGGGGCCCAGGATCATCACCCCATCGGCGGAGTGTTGGATGATGGCATCCAGCCGCTGTTTCTCCTCCTGCACCTCCTGGTAGAGCCGGGCATTGTGCACAGCGATGGCCGCCTGATCGGCGAAGGAGGCCAGCACCTGGCGATCGTTGGCCGAGAAATCCACCTCACTGGCGCGAAAGATGTAGATGACGCCGATGAGGTCCCAGCCCTTCACCAATGGCAGGGCCACCACCTGGCGCAGCCCCACCACAGCCGCCACCAGCCCTAGTTTAGTGCGCAGTTGGGGAATGGTCCAGCGGGTGAGGTCGCGGCTTTCCGCACGCAGGGGCACCTCAGTGAGCAGAGGGGTAAACAGGTGGAGCAGTTCCAGGGGCAGGCCGTAGGAGACCCGCACCCAGTAGCTTCCGTCAGGTTGGCGCAGGGCAATGAACCCCCCCTGCCCATCGAGCATCTCCACCGCGTTGCGCACGATAAGCCGCAGCACTTCATCCAGGTCCAGCTCCGAGGTCATGGCCCGGCTGATCTGCAGGAGGTAGTCCCGTTGCCGTAACTGATAGTCAATGACCGTCATCCCATTCCCCTGCTATCGAGGCACACAGCAGATATTTTAACATAGGTGAGCATAAAGGGCAAGGGCGGATCAGGGAGATAGTGCCGTCGAAGTCGAAAAGCGCGTGGCCCATTATCGAACCCTTTGTGGACAATATGGCTGCCCTGTCCTTGGATTCCATACTTCGAGCAAGCCTGATGGGGGCAATAACAAGTCTTTACATCCATGCTGAGCCACTCCTGAAAGAAAGTGGAAACCTTCTATCAGAATACTCAGCATTGTGGGCGGTCTGCACGTCGGATGATTCATCAACTTGAGGCCGGAGTGGTGCAATACCTACTCTGGCCTGTTTGATGCCCCTCAGCGGTTGAGCAAGGTGAGGGGCAGGTAGACACTGTATCCCTCCTGCACGATGATGCACTCTGGCTTCCTCTCCGTGTCGCTGCCTCCCGGCCCACTCACGGTCAGTGTGGCAGTGTGTGCCCCCACCGCTATATAGATATGCGTCGGGCTCTCCAGACTGCTGGTCACCTGATCACCAAAGTCCCATAGGCTGGAGGTGTAATACCCGCTGGAGGTGTTGATGAAGGCCACCTTCAGCGGAGCCACCCCGGCGGTCGGCCAGGCGGTGAAACTCGCCTGCAGAGGGGTGTAGATGGTGATGGCGTGAGTATCAGTGGCTGTACCCCCAGCATGGGTGGCCGTCACGGTGATAGCCTGGGGTCCAGTCGTATCCCAAGCGTAGGTAACTGTGTGGCTCAGACCAGAGGTGCGCGTCATCGGAGAGTGCTCTGTGGCCTGCCAGAGGTACGTGATCGGCAATGTGGCCGTGGGCGAATGGACAGTAGCGGTGAAGGTGTAGCCGATGTGGACCTCACCCCTTGTCGGGCCGCTGATAGTCACGCCAGAGGTAACCTGGGTCCTGGCCTGGGGCGCGGAAGGAGTTGGTTCCTCATTGCCAGCGTGGTCCCGAGCGCGAATAGCAAAGCCGTAACTGTGGTTGACGATGCCGGTGAAGTTTGCGCTGATCAGGCTCGTGGCCGTAATCCAGGGCTGAAGTGAGCCCTCATCGTCACTAACCCACAGGTCGTAGCTGGCGATACCCGAGCCAGGGTCCTGCCCCTGCCACTGGATGATGAAACTCTGGCCGCTGATGGGCGGAAGCGGTTCCACACTGGAGGTGGGTGGGAAAATGTCGCGCTCCACCAGCAGGTAGGGCCGCCCGCCGATGAAGTAGTCAGTCGTGCTGGGTGGATTGGAGTTCTGATTCGTGGCCTGCGGCAGGGTGAGGGTGTACACAGAGTGGGCAGGCGTGAGCGTCAGCGTGCAGGTGATGCCGGTGATGCCCAGGGGGGAGGAGATCGGCTCGATCCAGTAAAGCTGCGCTCCTTCGCCGGTGGCATGGATCGTGGCTGTGGCTGTGACACCCCTGGTGGCCCACAGGACCAGCACCCGCGACGCGTCGTCTGGCCGGTAGAAAGCCACCTGGTCCTGGTCGGCCCTTTGCTCTCGCCAGAGGGGCACCAGGGCGCGGAACTGCTCGGCGGCCAGTTGGTAAGCAGCATAGGAGGGGCGGGGCTTGCCCTGGGCCGGGTTGCAGACGTCCTGGGTGAAGTTCTGCCGCAGGCCGAAGGCATCCGGCAGCGCGTTGCCGCAGTCGTCGTGGAGCATGAAGTGGTAGTTCCGCGCGATGCCGTGATAAAAGGCCAATGCCGCGTTCTGGATCACGTAGGCCGCCTGTTCCTCCATCGTGGCCCGGTAGGGACTGTTAGGCGGGACCCGATACTTTGTGGCGGGGAAATCATCCCACACCGTCACGCCGCTCTCGGTGATCCAGATGGGCACGTGGGAGAGGCCGTGGGCGTCCAGCAGGTCCCGGCCCTGGACCATCCAGTATTCGCTGGCGTAGATGGCCCAGTAGTAGTGGAAGGAGAGGACATCGAAGTAGGCTCTCGCCGGATCGCCGCCGGTCAGGTCTAGGAGATCGGATAGCCAACTGGGCTTGTCCCAGAAAGCCAGGCCGCCCAGGAGCACCGTGGCCTCGGAGTCGGCAGCCTTCACGGTCTGATAGGCCACCTCCAGCAGGCGGTAATACTCCTCCACCGTGCCGGTCCAGAATTGACTCAGGTCCGGCTCGTTCCACACCTCCCAGTAGCGGATGCCGACGCCGCTGGGCCACCCCTGTTGGGTGGCCAGGATGCCACCCGGCTTGTAGCGTTCCACAGTGTTGTGGACGAACTCGGCCCAGGGGTTGGCTTCGTTAACCCGCTTGCGAGGAGCAGGTGCGTCGGTCCCATCGGCGAAGATGGGCTCGAAGAGGCCCATGGGGGGCGAAGTAGCGGTGCTGAACTCACCTCCTTGCGTTGGGATATGTCCAGGCAGGGGCAACACCTTGTCCTGCACACGGGGGGGAGGGACGTCGGGGGAGCCGGCCGTGGCCCGGCTGTCCGCCGTGCCCAGCAGGATGGCGATGGGCGTGATCCCGTGGGCCACCTCCTGGATGACCAGCGTGTCGTAATCATAGGTGCCGTCAGGATGAACGTAGCCGCTTTCGTCCACCCAATGCCAGTACAGCGGCCAGCGATCCCAGTGCGCGCCTGCCACCAGCGCGCCCTCGTAGCGCACCTCGCTCGCCAGGTGGTCGGCGGCACTGATGAAGCAGAGGCCGAAACGGTCGTTCCCCTGGGGCGTGCCCGCCCGCGCGGGGTGCAGCCTGCTGTCGGAGAGGAAGAGGGCTAGCAGCAGCCCTGCCGCCACGGTTTGGAGCAGATGTCCTCTGGAGATCATGCCACAGTCCTGTGCGGAGAGCCATCCAGCCCCTCAGCGCCTGAGAGGCTCACTACCCTTTAGCGCGCAAGATCCACTCCCAAAAGAGCGGAGGGTCACCTTGGCGGTGAGGCTGGGGAACACAGTTGCAAGGAGACGTCATCCACATACATGCCCGTGACGCCGTCCAGGCCGTCATTGTAGACGCCAAAGTGCAGTTTGATGGTTCTGCCGGCGTAGGCCATCAGGTCGAACTGATGGAAGGTCCACTGGCGGTCGTCGCTGAGTTGCCAGAGCAGGGTGCCAATCCATTGCTCGCGCTCGTCGAAGATGAGCACGTACTGCGCGTCGCCTGACAGAGAGGCCGCCTCGATAGTTGGAGCCAGAGGATAGTCTGGGAAGGCCAGCTCAGCCTGAGGCTCTTCGCTCAGTGGGTAGAGCCAGAAGCGCAGGGTGACGCTGGTGGCGTCAGCGGGGATGGTCACCCACTGCCGGGCGGAGGAATAGCTATAGCGGTTGTCACTGGGTTCGACAATGCCTGTGCGCATCGAGCGGTTACCGCTGTGGGCTATGGCGGCGATGTAGTCGGCAGGATATTCGGTGATGAGGATCTCCCAGTCACCGTCGTCCTCAAAGCCTCCATTGGCGATCCCCTCCACACAGGTTGAGGGCGTGGCCGTGGGGGTCGGCGTGGGTGTATGGGTTGGCGTGTTTGTGAGGGTAGGACTGGGCGTCGGAGTTGAGACGTGCCCCTGGTAGTTGCGCAGGGAAAGGAGCAGATACACTCCCCAGGGATAAGGGGTTGCCGTTGGGATTGGAGAGGAGGTGGGCGTCGCTGTGGGCTGAGTTGGCGTGGCCGTCGGGGTCGGTGTGGGTGTCGGATCGGCGGACACGGTCACGCTCACCGAGAGCGGCGTGCTTCCCTGCCAGGCGAACCAGGTCACCCCCTCCTGCACCAGGTCCCATTCCAACCGATAGGCTTCGGGCTCCTGGGGTGCCGTCACCAGGGCCGAACTCAAGGTCGCCTGGCTCCCGAAGGGGACATCCCCCTCCAGCGGCGTGCGGTGATCCTCCTCAGGGGGTTGGACCACCTGCTGCCCCAGCTCATCGTACCAGTGGTACCCCAGGTGCACCGGCGCCTCCCCCTCCGCTGGCCACGTCAGCGTCCCCCCGTTCTGAAGGGTCAGGGAGACAGTGTAGGTCTGGCCCACCCTCATGGAGAGGGGAGTGGTGTGGTACAGGAAGCGCGCGTCGTAGAGGGGCAATCCAGCCTCCAGCCTGGACCAGGCCTCGCTCCGCAGCTCGGGCAGTTCGGCGAAGAGGTAATCGCCAGGGCAGACGGTGCGAGATTGGCCGTCAACTAGGCATTCCCGGTGGCCAGCGATGTTGGGCAGGTCGGTCTCGACGAAGAAGGAGTGCCCCTCAGGGTGAATCAGGCTGCGGGCGCACTCCCACGTCGCGAGGGAGGTCAGGCCCTCCAGCAGGGGGGCAGGAGGCACAATGCTGCCCGGGGCGCTCCCGTAGGTGCCAATCGCAGAGATGCCCACGCTCCCGGTGTTGTAATTGAGGGCATGGCCGCCGATAACATCGGGGCCGCCATAGCGCCCCTCGTAGATGTTGCCGAAGCGATCCACCAGATAGTTGTAGCCGATGTCGCCCCAGCCCTTGGTGACGGCATGGTAGTAGTAGATGGCCTGAACCCAGGCCACCGGGTCCTGATCGTCATTCTCCGTCGCCGTGTGGTGGATGATGATCTTCTGCACCGGATGGTACTCCGGCGGCCAGATCTCACGTCCCTGGTCGTCGGATCGAAGGCTCTCATCCGCGCCCCAGCCGGCCCGGGGGATCACGGCGGGCGGGGAGAGGCCCAGGTGGAGCACTCCGGTCAGCGGGCGAGCGGACCGGCGGGCCTCCGTCGCGGTGGGCCCGGCGGTGGAGTTAATGGCGATCAGGGTGATCTCTTCCAGCACGGGGGACGCGCCCAGGGTCTCGGCTTGAAAGAGGAGGCGATATTGCATGGCCCGGGCTGCCTGAGCGGAGAGCGGGCCGACGGCACAGGACCGCTCCTTCGCATCGGGCTCCACTTCGTCGACAGTCCGCCAGTTTGACCAGGGACCATCAGGCGCGCGGGTGCGCAGGGCCACTCCCAGGTGCGTCCCCGGCGCTACCTGCGCCCTCCAGCAGACTCCCAGTGCGTTAAAGGGGAAGGGAGCCAGGCCGACGGTTGAGGTGAAGAGGCCCCGGACGGAGATAGGGGACAGGCGCAGCGCACCGTCGCCCAGAGGTATCACCTCCACCCACTCCGGGATGCCCATCCCGAAGTCAGCCTCCGATGACTGGGTCCAGTCCCCGGCGAGGACACCCGT
>Ga0116202_10001909_pt1 | contig 12326 bp, 21 predicted proteins | sample LakKivw325mmetaG_FD_94479 | JGI IMG/M metagenome (GOLD analysis project Ga0116202, IMG submission 94479) | Anoxic lake water microbial communities from Lake Kivu, Rwanda to study Microbial Dark Matter (Phase II) - Lake Kivu water 325m metaG | ecosystem: Environmental > Aquatic > Freshwater >... | reverse complement strand
TCACTATAATCTGTCTTCTCTTCTTTTGTGACGGCTGCCATCTTATGATCACCTAGCTTGATTAGGTTGTTTTTAATATATACCTTCATCGGTAATCTGAATCACCAGATCGAGGAAAGGCTTTGGTGATGTAAATTATTTTCTCGGTTTCATCAACGAAGTACTCCAGCCTTTGCCGTCCGATCCTCATCCGATACATTGATGGTGATTTGAAGCCGCCAAGCTTCCTGATATCTGCAAGAGGGCGGCGCTTAAAGGATTCTTCTTCAACTCTTCTACATGCTCTTCTATCTGCTCGTAGGTATCATTATCCAGCTTAACCAGATATTTTTCAGCCTTTGGCAGGAAGATCGCAGTGTAGGGCATGGCCTAAACTCCAGGAGGGCAATTGCAGGCCTCACTTTTATGGCTGTCGGCATCATCGCCTGAGCTGCCACGGCTCCTAACATCATCCCTTCCAACTCAGAGTGGATGCGCCAAGCGAAAAAGCTTTTGGGTGGCTGGGCTCGCCTCGTCGCCTGCGTTCCGGTCGAGCGGGGATCGCCCGCGTCCGCGCTTGCGCACCCGCTCGTGAGGGGGGGCGGCAGGGATGCGGATTGACGGCGATGGAGGCGGGAGGGATGCAGGTTGGCGGTGTGGACGACGGCTGCCAGCTATGAGTCGGCAATTGAGGTGTGTCGCTCTCGCGGCAGCGAATTCTGATCATGAGGCATTTGGGAAATTGGAGGACCCAATGAAAATTTTTTAGTGGTCAGAGCAGATCTCGTAGCTCGTCTCTGCTTATTCCGGCGTCTTCGAGAATCTGGAGAAGAGTCCCTCTGGCTACGTCGTGGCCGCTATGGCAAGGAACTGTCACTCTTCTTTTCGTTTCCGGATGGGCAAAGATGTAATGGCTTCCTGTAACTCTCTTCAATATGAAACCTTTCTTTTCAAGAATCGTTATGACTTTTCGAGGAGAAAGAGAAGGCAGCTTAGGCATGCGCCTCCACAGTTAGCGTGCACTCAATAACCTCCTCTTCCAAGGGGATCTCCTCGCCATCTTCGATGAGGCTCTCGATATAGCCCCTAATTGCGTCCTTGGCCATCTCAATGGCCTCTTCCACGGTCTTCCCGTAAGTAACGCATCCGGGAAGAGCAGGGACCAACACGGTATAACCGCCTTCAGGTTCCTTCCGCAGGATAATTCGATAGCTCAAAGTTTTCATAACTAACATAAACTTTGGGTAATGAAATATAGCTTGCGCTATTGCAGTGACTTCCTCACAATTCGCCCGATCGTCATGTTGTGACTTGGCAGCGCCAATGAATGATGCCCGTCAGGAAGCTGGCCGTGGGCACGGGTCGTCTGCATTCCGGTCGAGCGGGGATCGCCTGCGGTCGCGCCCGCGGGCCCGCAGGCCCGCTCGTGTGTGGGGCGAAAGGGATGCGACTTGGCGGCGCTAGTGGTCGAGGTCGTGGATGTTCGTCGATAAGTCGATCTTCAAATATTATGAGTAGAGATGACGGATTTACCTATGCCAGGCATGAGCGTCGTCATCGGGAACTGGTTATAGAAAATATGATGAAGGCCTAAAGCTTGATTCCACGCCTACGGCAATACTCTTCAAAGGTAATGCCTTGATCCTTGTTTTTAAGCAGATATTCATATTCTTCGTCTACGTGGGCCGCCTCGCTATAATCCATTTCCTCTTGACTCTCTCTTGATTCGACGGCATTCATTTTCATTACCACCTACCTTATTTATGTTGTATTGATATATACTCTCATCGGTAATCCGAGTTCCCAGATCTCAGAAAAGCATTCGTGACGGTTATTGTCCTGTCGTTTTCATAAACGAAGTATTCCAGCCTGTGCCTGCCTACCCTCAACCGATACATGGGAGGAGACTTAAAGCCCCTCAGTTTTATGATATCTACCAAGGGCCGGGGCCTGTAGGGGTTCTTCTTCAATTCCGCTATGCTAGACCAGATATTCAAGACTTCTCGCTCATCCAAAGTATCAAGGTATTTCTGAGCCTTTGATAAGATGTTTACAGTGTAGGTCATGCGGCCGGAGTCTCCGTGGATTGTGGCCTATCTCTTAGGAGGTTATCCGAGTAAAAGGAGTAAATAGCTTGCGCCATCGCAGTGCATTACATCCGCGATGATCCAGACTGCGATGTGTGGGTGCCCATGGGCACGAGGTCGCCTGCCTCCCGGTCGAGCGGGATCGCCTGCGATCGCGCCCGCGGGCCCGCTCGTGCGAGGGGGCGGCAGGATGCAGGTTGACAGCGTGGATGAATGCAGCCTACGATGGGCAAGATCGCATCCCACGCGCGCTCCCCGGAGCTGCCCGTCTCTTCAGCGCCGACTGCAGGCTGCGGTGGGCAAGATCGGGATGCTCGGGTGGCCGCCAACATGGGCCGGTTCTATGACATTTTCTCAGGATCGATGCAGAATGACATAGAACCGATCCGGTAGAGCTAAACCCACCCCATACCGGGGTTAACGTCCCTGCCAGCTTCGTTACTCGTTTTTTGCATATTTTTCGATATCCGCCCCGGATGGTGCCCACATAAAATAAGCATCCGCTGGCATTCCGTGAATCAGGCCGTTTGCGTCAACTTGCGGGTAGACAATTCCGCTTGAACTGTGACTCTTCCCTATCTCATGAACGATCCCGGTGCCATTTCTGACGATTGCTACCGGATTATATTGAGTGGCTACTGCCACGTTGCTCTTTGGGAGGAGTGATATAAACATACCGGAAACGCTATCGGATTGGGATCATCACCTGGCGTTGTTGGCCGTTGGGCTGCACCAAATTCGCCCGTATGATCCGGCCGGCTCGGTCAAGCGTGCCGCCTCAGATCCTTTCGCTCCAACCGGCCATCATGGGGTCCCGAGCTGCCATAAGGTCAGGAGGAAGGCATTCCTCACAGGGGATAGATAATGTGCAGTACGGAATGAATAACGATAAGCGCTGTTATTCAAGGCATACCCAGGCGTTCTTTGATGGCTCGGATGTCTTCAAAAACCTGCCTGAATTGCATCGCGTATCCAGGCTGGATATCCTCCCTCAAACCTTTGGTCTCTTCCAGGATCTGTGGAGTTGCTTCGGTATTCTTCCGTACCGCTTTCATGTCGCCCTTCATCTCTTTCATATCATCTCTCATATCCAAGAGCAGCGGGATAGCCTTGTCCAGCTGAACGAAAGAGCAATACATGGCAACCTCACTTGTTCGACCAACTTCGCCGCTGTATTCCTCGAAAGTCACTTTGGATACTTCGACCAGCTCCGGCTTATTCTTCTCGACCATTTGCTGGAAGGCCGCGATCCTCGCTTCATCTCCCTCTACCAGGGCTACGACCTCCTGATGGCCATTCTCATCCCAGTTATAAGTCGATAATCCCGGCAGAGCGAGGTTCATGGCCTGCTTCAGCAGAAATACGCGGTAGCCTACATCATGGACCCTCGGGCCGGAGATTATGATCTTGAGCTTCATTTGAGGCAGTATGTGCTCGCTGGTGAGAAAAGGGTTTGGGTTGGGATTAGCTGGCTCTCGGGGGGGGCCCGACAATTACTTTCGCTCCGCGTGCTCCTTGACCTCATATCCTCCAAAGCCCTAGATAGCCATATGGACTTCAAGCTTCATTCTACCATCACCCTCAGACCCAGATCCTTCAATGTCCTGGTGGGCGCCAAGGGAGATGCTCATCCAGGCCCTTAATCTGCAAAGGTCCAAAGTGCTTCATGTTGCTGGCAATTCCTGCAGTATTCTTAGCAGGCTGGATCGCAGGAGGACGGTCGCCTCCCGCGAGGCCTGCTTCATGCTCTGGGCCGCGGCCTGCCGTGTCCATGGCCCGTTCGAAGAGCAAGGGGTTGTAAGAGAGAATTCCCTGCTCCTCGGATCCCTGGATCCGATCATGCCGAGACCATCTGGGTTGAAAGTCAAGACATTTCTTTCACTACCGATATCCTGTCCATCGTAGGGGGAAATACGGGCGAGAATGCCTTCAAGTAATCTACAAGGGCCTCGGTGTCGGATATGCAGAAGATCCGCTCGATCTCTTCTTTTAAGGTAACGAAGCCATCTCCACCCTCCGCCAGGAAGCAATTTGCAGCAACTCTGTAGGTTCCATTGGTGTTTATGGGGATTCCATTTATCTTAATATCGGCTATATCGACCTTGCCTCCAGTCGGAGCTGATTCGTTCCATACGTAGGTGAAGCCCCTTGAGACCTGAAGTATACGATTCTGTCCTGGGGAGGGATTATCGAACTGCTCTTCGAGGATGGAATCGATCTGCTTGCCCGTAAGGTTCATCACTATCAGGCTATTTTCGAAGGGTTGTACGTCACAGGCCTCTTCGTAGATCACCTCACCGGGGCGCTCCTCCCCAGCGGTTTGGTTGAAGAGGATGTCGTCGCGGATTCCGCCCGGGTTCGTGAGAGCTACGACCGCACCCTCGCTGCCAGACGTGGCATACAGCTGAGCATCGGCGATCAGGTCGCCAAGGGCCGATTCGCCTGATTCGGTCTCGTTCCCGGTGATGTCGGCGGTGACGGACCCAACGACCTCGTTTGCCATCGGTCTCATTAAGTCGGTGTATTTCTTCAAGAGCTCAGATATAGTCGGGTTTTGAGAATGATGTTAAGGTGGGAACCGTTCATGAAAAGGGCGACATGCTCGGAAATTTCAAATTCGGAGGATCTGATTTTGTTATGCTCTTCCAGAAACGTGCAGGATTTGAAATGACGGCGATGGTAGATGATCACATCCTTATGGGTGAGAAGTATGGCATAATGAAGGGTGCCTAAGTCAAGCTCTCATGAGCGGATTGCTCATGCACAAAAGATACAAAACCAGATAGCATACCTTTTTTATTCACTAATAATCCACTTCAGAAGAAAAAAGATACCGATAACCTAGGTCACTTCAAGTTAACTCTCCGAACTATCAATCAATTTTCTCAGCCATATCTCTATTGGCCAGTACTCGGCTCCTCAAGAAAGCGGCAAGTTATGTTAGTAAGATCACGCGCGGGGATCCCGTCCCCCGCAAGCTCTCTTTAACTTGCATTAGTACCTGTGATTACAGTGTTTAACCCAGGATTTGACACTTATGATCGCTATGCACTGATAGGACGAAATGCGTGTCAAGTGTAAATCTTTGGGTTAAGCACTATAGTTTCAAGTTGCAGGCTTTGGGGTATTACGTTATAAAATGAGTAAGGGTTAGCTGAGCCGGCACAACGTCCGGGCTCAAGCGGTAATCTTGTTCTTGGCGATGTACTTGATCAGGTCCGAGCCGATCCTGGCCTTCTTCTGAATCTGACCGGCCACATCATCAATAGATGCACCGCCGGCAGCTAGGGCGCGGATCTCCTTCAGCGTGGTATCGTCCACGGTGAAGTACTCGTCCAGGTCCTTTCTGTGCCCCCACACGTCGCCTTCGAGCATATCAATGCCCTGCATGTCCAGGAATACCTGGATGGCATTTGACATGGTCTTGCGGTAGGATGGCGGAACCTGAATCACCCTCAGCCTGGGACATCTCTGCATCAGGTTAAGGAAATCTACATTGCTGGCCCGGAAGGCCAGATGAACTGTCTTCTCATTGGGATTCAAATTTGGGATCTCATTTCTGGTGCTGATTACTCTAAGTCTCATTTTAGTACTCCGGACCTTAAAAAGCATTCCTAATATTAATCGACACTTCCGCTGTACACATCAGACTAAAACGATTGCGACAGAGACAATCATCACTAAAAATTTTTAATTTAGCACTGCGCTGGAGCGAGCGAATTTATATCCCAATTTCAGCGACCTGGGAAGGAAGATGGGGCAAAATTGGCTAAGAAAGCAGTAAAGAGCGATGCCGTCATGGGCGGAATCCTAGCTATCCGGTTCAAGATGGCCCGGATCGCATCCTACGCCCGCTCCCCCGGATCCGCCCAGCCCTGCAACGCTGGAGGTGCGGAGGGCTGGATAGCAATGGGCAGGGCCAAGAAGGGGCGACAGGGACGAAGATTGGCGGCGAATGTTTGCAGGAATCCGGTAAACAGGATCGCACTCCACAGGGCCGGTGGGCAGGACCGCTCGCTCTTGCTCCGCGATCCGGTCATGCGCAGGAGCGGGATAGGGATCGAGGGCCAAACTTAAAAAAAACTTAATATGATAGTAAGAACCTTCCGTCCTCATGGCAATAATCAGGACAGCTATTATGGTCTGCATTCTCTTGAATCTATCTTCATCGGGCTTGGGATGCACAACATTTGGAGTGACCAAATCTGCTTCAGAGGATGGATCTGTCTTTGTGGGACATACAAATGATGGTTTTGGATTATGCAACATGGGTGATTGCATCAGTGAGGATATGGTAACATTCAGATATATTCCGGCCCAAAATCATATGCCTGGATCGAAACGCCCTATACCCTTTGATCCGACCAGTATGGTCGAATTTCGAGGTGCGGCCTCTACCTCAACAAGCAATGAGACAATAATCGGATATATCGATCAGGCTGAGCATACCTTCGGCTATCTTACAGGACCATATGGGATCATCAACGAACACCAGCTAATGGCAGGTGAAAGTACTGACTTTGCGAAGATCCACCCTGATGCCGAAAAGGGAAAGCGTATGTTCTATAGTTTAGAGCTGGCAGATGTTGCTATGGAACGCTGCAAGACAGCCAGGGAGGCGGTAAACCTTACGGGGTCTCTCATTGATGAGTACGGCTACTATGGAACTGGCGAGGTACTCATATTTGGAGATCCAAATGAAGTCTGGGTTATAGAGATGTGCGGCGGGACTCCCTCAGGAACAGGAGGATACTGGGTAGCACAAAAGGTTCCAGATGGCCAGGTTTTCGTTGCTGCAAACCGGTTCCGAATCAGAGAGATCGATCCAAACAATCCAGACCAAATCCATTCAAAAAATCTTTTCAAAGATGCAGAGGCGATGGGATGGTGGAACTCTTCAGAAGGCAAACTGGACTGGGCCAGAGTATTCGGCGCGGGCGAGTATTCCCATCCTTACTACTCTTTAGGCCGGGTGTGGCGTATGCTGGACCGGATTGCACCATCAATGAATCTCTCTCCTTATGTTGAAGGACCGTTCACTACAAAGTATCCATTCTCGGTAGCTCCTGATAAGCCTGTAAATATTACGGAAGCATTTAATCTATTTCGGGACCATTATGAAGGCACGGTCTTTGATTTGACTGCACCGCCCGCAGGCGGGCCGTTTGGAAATCCGTATAGAGAATTTGGCCCATTCGATGTGCATGATCGGCTTTACTCGGGGGAGCTCAAGCCTGGTGCTTGGCCTAGGCCTTTATCCACAGATCAGTGCAGTTTTTCGTATGTTGCTCAGGCACGTGATTGGCTGCCGGACGCGATCGGAGGTATTTGCTGGCTTGGACTATCTTCACCATCAGAGACCTGCTATGCGCCGTTTTATGCGGGAATAACAATGCTTCCTGCACCTTATCAGCATGGATCTCACTGGCATCTTGATATGGACACTGCATTCTGGCCGTTTGAAATGGTGCAGAACTGGGCTAAGCTGATGTACAGTGAGATGAGTCCAGTCATCAAAACAGAACAGGCACGTATTGAAAGGGCAGAGCTTTCCAGGCAGGCAGATGTCGAGCATAAGGCTCTTGATTTGTACAAGGTAAATGAGATGGAAGCTCGCGCATATCTGACCGCGTATGTCAATGCAACTTCTATGGAAAACCTTGATAGCTGGAAGGCACTGTTTGAAAAGCTGGTTGTCACCTACCGCAATGGGCAGTATAACGACATACAAAATAAGACGATAGAAAATATTGGATATACTGAATGGTGGCTTGAATACTCAGGTTATCAATATGGTCCGCGCGTGTATGACCTCGAATCACTCCACCGAATTCCAGATGTTAAGTATGCAGGAAAGACGGTAAATGTCACCTCAGGGGATATGATTGGGTATATCCGGGAACATCAAACCGGAAATTCCTATCCAGCTTTGCCTTAGCCCTCTCCTGCTGCCAGATGGCTACATCAGGAGAAAAAGCTTTTGCCTGCAATCCGGCAGAGCATGATGGCGGTAAAGCCGCAGGGCAGCAGGGGGGGCACTGTGGCTCGCAGGATCCCGGTCGAGCAGGATCGCGTCAGGCGAAAAAGCTTTTGGCTGCGTCAGATAGAGCTAGATAGCGGTAAGCTACAGACTACAAGGATGCGGCTTGGCGGCATGTCTGGCTTCCAGGTCCCGGTCGAGCAGGATCGCAATCCACAGGCCTGGCCCTGCAGCGCTGGAGGTGCGGAGGCCTGGCAGCGATGGGCGGGACCGCTTGCTCGTCGCCTGCAATCCGGCAGAGCAGGATCTCCTGCGGTCGCGCCCGCGGGCCCGCTCGTGGGGGGGGCGGCAGGGATGCGGATTGGCAGCGCGGATGAAGGCAGCTTGTCCAAGTACGCCATCCCAGACACCTCAAGCAGTCTGTTGCCAGTCCCTTGAATTGCATCTAGGTGCCGAGATCCGGTTGTAATTGGCATTAAATAACAAAATATGTAAAATAGAAGCTTAATAGAAGCTTGTCCTCACTCGATACCACGTTTGGCGCAATAGTCATCGAGCGAGATATACTGATTCTTCTCTTTCAAGAGCTTCTTGTACTGCTCATCTGCATAGGCTTCCAATACAGGCTCTTCTCTGCAAACCTTCGCTGCTGCCATCAATACATCTTATGTTTGCGCTCACTTATTAATTTTCCCTATAAGCCGAATCTCTCTTTTTCGGAAAGAGATCCGTTAGGTACACGGTGTTCTCATCCACAAAGTACACGGCTCTGAAGTTTCCCATTCGCAAACGATACATAGGCGGCCTTCCGCTGCCACCGATGATGTCAATATCGCAACCTGCTCGCGGTTTAAACGGGTCTTTCTCCAGATCCTTAAGGTGCTTTTTGATATTTTTGACACGCTTTTTGTCCAGACTATCGAGATACTTCTGAGCATCTGGAGAGAGCATCACTATGAGCGGCATTATTTGCACCTCATCGCCAGAACTGTCACAGATCCTCACCTCAGCCCTTCCTACTCAGGAAATATGCATCAGGCGAAAAAGCTTTTGGCTGCTGCAGGGCCGCGGTAGGCAGGACCGCTCGCTCTCGCCCGCACTCCGGTCGCGCGGGCTCGCCGCTGGCCCCGCCTGCGCCCGCGGGCACGCGCGCGGGTGAGGGGGCGGGAGGAAGGCGAGCCGGTGGTGAGGGCGGCGGTAGGGATGCGAATCGGAAACGCGGATGAAGGCAGCCTACCAGGAGCAACGCGGCCTAGAGGACGATCAGGATGGAGAGCTAGAGGACTGGATAGATTGCGGGAAGCATTCAAGACATACCCAATCGTTCCTTTATAGCCCTGACATCCGCCTGCATCTGGCGGAACTGCATCGCAAATCCCGGTTGAAGCTCATCCGACAATCCTTTGATTTCTTCTAGGATCTGAGGAATTGCCTCAGTATTTCCCTTCGCTGACTTAAGATCATCCCTCATTTCCAAGAGGACCGGTATGGCTTTGTTCATTTGCGATGAGGTGTTTATGGATGCGTACTGCCATAAAGGCATGATATCGCTGGTATAGTCCTCGGACTTTATGTTAGCCACATTGGCGAGCTGTGGCCTCTCTGCTATGATTAAGCTATAGAACTTCGTGACTCTTTGCTCATCGCCTTCAACTAGAGCTATTACTGCTTGTTGCCCGTCTTTTTCATCGTTATAGACTTCAAAGCCTTTGAGAGCCAGACGCATGGCCAATTCAGTAAGATATGGCCTGTATCCCACATCATGGACTTTTAGACCGGTGATTGTAATCTTGAGTTTCATCCCAGCATGATATGCGCTCTTGGGCAAGAAAAGGATTTGGGTCGGTGGCTCGTCGCCTGTCGTCCGGTCGCACGGGGCTCGCCCGCGTACGCGCCCGCGGGCCCGCGCGTGGGTGAGGGGGGTCGGAAGGATACAGGGTTGGCAAAGAAGGCGGCGGTAGGATGTGAATCTGCAACGCGGATGAAGGCAGCTCGCCCAAGCACGCCATCCCTGGCCCTTCAAACCAATCAGCTGCCGTCCAGTGAATTGTACCTTAGTGCCGAGATCAGACGGCAGCTGACATTAAATGAAATATATTAATAACAAGGTATGTAAAAACTTGCTCTCACTCGATGCCACGTTTGGCGCAATAATCATCGAGTGAGATGTACCGATCCTTCTCTTTCAAAAGCTTCTTATATTTCCGATCAACCAAATCTTTTGCAATGGACTTTCTGGAGGCCATAGTTTCAGAGACTTACGCCGCGTCGCTTAGCGTATTCCTCAAAGGAAATGAAATCGTCCTTTTCTCGCTCGATGAGGGCATGGAGTTCTTCGGAGCTTGATTCATCCTCTTCGTCAAGAGCAGCGAAATCCATGTCAGTAAGGGGTTCCTCTTTGGCTGCTCTGGTTTTGCTTCGTGCTGCCATTGGACTATCTTCTCCATTGTTAGTATATTGCTTTATCTGTAATCCGATTTTCTTTTCTTCTGGAATATTTTTGCAATTTTTATAGTATTTTCATCATTGCGCACTTCATATTCCACTCTGAGCTTACCGACTCGCAGTCTGTACAAAGTCTTACTTCCAGCCACGGGTACAATATCAGCCTTTGGCCGTGGCTTGTAAGGATCTCTTGTGACCTCTTCCAGATGGTGGTAAATCTTTTTCACGGCGTTGGGAGGAAGCTTATCTAAGGCTTTCTGAGCAGTGCGTGATAGCTGCAATGTGAATACCATCTCGACTCGTCTCCAGAACCGCTACTGGCTAATTGCCTCAGCCTTCTCCCGCTCAGGATGGAAGCATCGGGCGAAAAAGCTTTTGGGTGGCCGTGGGCGCGGGTCGCCTGTCGTCCGGTCGCACGGGGCTCGCCCGCGTACGCGCCCGCGGGCACGCGCGGGTGAGGGGGCGGGAGGAATGAAGCTTAGCAGCGTGGATGAGGGCTGCCGCAATGGGCAGAATCGCATCCCGCGCGCGCCCCGGAGCCGCCCGGCCCCTGCAGCGCGGATGGCAGGGCAGCTTGGGGCCGCGGTGGGCGGGGCCACTCGCTCGTCGCATGCGTCCGGTAGAGCGGTACGGTCGGTTCGTGAGGGAGGATGCTTCTTAGCGGCATGGATGCAGAAGCCGCCTGTATTGCAGCACTTCAGGGAATCCTATAAGCGAGTGGAAGCTGCTCAGGAGTCCTTAGCCAGTTGGATCTCAGGTTCACGGATTTGTAGATCCACCTGGCCTTTCCTCTGGGTGACTTAACGAGAAGTCTATACTATGATGTCTGTTCATCCTGCGAAAAACATCCAAACCTTTTTCAGCCGATAGGTCAAACACCCTACTAAAATGGGATGTCAATGAGAATATTATTAAATTTCAGGTTTGCAACAATTCTAGCCGTTCTTTTTCTTTTTATTATTGCTCTCATCCCTCCTGGATTTGCATTTTCTACAGATCAGTTATCTAATCAAGATCAAACAAACGAACCGGCTAAAGTATTCGTGGGCATTTACGTCTTGGATATAGGCATGCTGGATATGAGTACAGGATCTTACACTATCGATTTCTATATCGATCTGGTTAGCGATAGGCCATATTCAATAGATAATATTGAATTCATGAATGGATATGTAAATAGCGTAACCAAAATTTTAGAAGATCCTTATGAAAAAATGTACCGTATCCAGGCATCGCTATTCACTAACGTGGACTTGCAGAACTACCCATTTGACAAACACAAATTGCCTATTGAGATAGAAGATCGCATCAATACGACCAAGAGCTTAATCTATGTTTTTGATGCTAAGAACAGCAGCATCGATTCCAATGCTGCTCTTGTAGGCTGGCAATTGAAGGGTTACAGCGGAAGATCGATTCCTCATTTCTACTCCATCTATAATGAAACATACTCTCGTTTCGTATTTGATGTAGACATTAGAAGAACGAATGTCACCTCGGGGTTCAAACTCTTACTGCCCGTCTTCCTTATAATCCTTGTTTCTCTCCTCTCGCTGTTGTTTAAGGGCGATCGAGTTTCGACACGGATAACAGTCAACAGCACCATGCTTCTGGCGACGATCTTGCTCCACTTGAGGATGCAGGAAGGGTTACCTTCTATCTCCTATTTCACCTTCGCAGACGAGTTTATGGTTTTGACCTATGTAATTTTGATAGCTGTTCTTATTAGTGGGGTCTTACTGGCACTCTACTACGAAAGAAAAGATTACCAGCGAGCAAATGATATCTACAAGTATTCTCTACGAATTATTCCCGTTATTACGATTGCCTCATAT
>Ga0116202_10001907_pt1 | contig 12328 bp, 9 predicted proteins | sample LakKivw325mmetaG_FD_94479 | JGI IMG/M metagenome (GOLD analysis project Ga0116202, IMG submission 94479) | Anoxic lake water microbial communities from Lake Kivu, Rwanda to study Microbial Dark Matter (Phase II) - Lake Kivu water 325m metaG | ecosystem: Environmental > Aquatic > Freshwater >... | reverse complement strand
TTGAGGCCCTTCGGCTCCTCTGCACTAAAAGTATCGATAAGGCGCGGGGGCTGGCCCATCTCCTCGAATCCGCCAACAAAAAGCGCCAGGTGTTGACGTTGGAGGCTCTCGGCCAAGCCAAAGACCTCGTTGCCCAACCGCTCACTTGTCCCGCGGACCAACTTATCGTTGTCTATGACGACAGCTGGCACGAGGGAGTCATTGGTTTGGTGGCAGGCCGACTTGTCGAAGAGTGCGGCCGGCCGGCGGTAGTAATCGCTAAGGGGGAAGAATTCTCGAAAGGGTCCGCCCGGTCGGTGAACGGCTTTAACATCCTGGAAGCTTTGAGGAGCCAGTCTGATCTCCTTGAAGATGTTGGTGGCCATGCGGCGGCGGCCGGGTTTACCGTCGCGAATAGCAATCTCGAACGTTTCATTGCTTCCTTGCGAGAAGGGACAGCGGTTGAATTGGCAAAACTTGATCCGCGGCCCGTTTTGAAGATTGATGCCGAGCTTCCCCTCCAATTCCTTGGCCACCACCTGGCGACGGAGTTGGAGAAGTTTGAGCCGTGTGGGCTCGGCAACCCGGAGCCAACCTTCGTTGCTCACGGGGTTAACGTTCTGGAAGAGAGGAAAGTTGGTCGGCAGAAGCAACATCTTAAGCTCTCGGTTTCGCCGGGCTGGGAGGCAGTCTGGTTCGGTCATGGCGATGAGGGCGGTTTCACTCGCGGTGAGGAAATATCCCTGGTCTATACCCCCGAGATTGATGCTTGGGACGGGAAGGAGAGGGTAACCCTCCGTATCCGTGATCTAAAGAGGCATAATATCTCTGGTGATGATTTTAGATGACCTTCTCGGAAAGTACAGGAGCTACGAAGCGGACTCCAACGCGGAGCTGGTTAAGCGGGCGTACGCTTTTGCCGAAACGGCCCATATGGGAGAGAGGCGGTTTGGCTGCTTTCCCTTTATAGAACACCCTCTTGCTGTTGCCATGCTTCTCGTCGAGATTCAGGCAGAAGGAGAGCTTTTGGCAGCGGCGCTTCTCCATGATGTTTTGGAACATACTAATCTTGCTAAGGAAGACTTGATAGCCGATTTTGGCCCAGAGATCGCCGACCTTGTTGACGGGGTGAGTGTCGTTCAGCGGGTTTCCCAAAAGGCAGGGGGGAAGGGGACTGGTGAGAATTTGACGAAACTCCTTTTGGCGATGGTGCACGACCCCCGTGTCCTTATGGTGAGAATGGCTGAAGAAGTGGATAACCTTCGTAATTTGGATGCCTTCCCGGAGAAGGAGCGGGAAACTACTCTGGACAAAGCATTTGAGGTTTATGCCCCGTTGGCCCGGCTTTTGAGGGTTGGTACCTTCGGGACCAAGTTGGAGGACCTTGCTTTTGAGCAAAGGGATCCGGAAAAGTTTTCCGAGATCTCCCGGAAGATTGCGGCGTTGACTCAGGGTCGGCAGGGGGAAATCTCTAATCTAATCAAGAGGCTGGAAGCAAGATTGGCTAGGGAGGGAATTGAAGCGGAGATCACGACGAGGACCAAGCATGCCTATGGCGTTTACCGGAAATTGCCTCGGTATGCAGAACTCAGCGGGGGCGTGTGGCATGATGTCTTGGGGCTAAGAGTTATCGCTGACGACCCCGAGCGCTGTTATAGCGCGTTGAGCATCGTCCACGAGTTGGGGAAACCTGACCCTCGCTTTTTTGATGATTACATCGCTCATCCTAAACCCAATGGATATCAATCGCTCCATACTGTCATTTGGTTTAATTCTGTGCCTATGGAGATTCAGATTAGGACTAGAGAGATGCACGCCAGGGCGGAATTTGGCTTGGCTGCCCACGCATTTTATAAGGAGGCGGGAGGGCCTTCGGTTACTTCTGACGAGAAGGTAAAGCTTTTGCAGAGCCTGATCGGTTGGGAAAAGGAGCGAGGGCTGAACCTCTTCGCCGATAAGGTTTTCGTTCTCACCCCTAAGGCAGATGTGGTTGATCTTCCTAATGGAGCGTCGCCAGTCGATTTTGCCTTTGCCGTGCATACTGGTCTCGGAGGGAGTTGCGCCGGCGCTAAGGTTAACGGGGAGATGGTTCCCCTTAATTACCGTCTCCAGAACGGGGATAGGGTTGAGATTCTTACGGCGCGGGGAAGGAAGCCAAGCGTCGATTGGCTCAAGTTCGTTAAGACCGGCCTTGCTCGTTCCCAAATCAAGAAGGCCTTACGGTAGTTTGCTATCATTTAGGAGCATCTTGCTATGAAAAGAATACTAACCTTAGAAACCCTCAAGAATATCAAGAAGGAGGTTGCGTTGGCCGGGTGGGTAGATCGCCGCCGCGATCATGGGAGGCTGGTTTTCATTGACCTTCGCGACCGATCCGGCGTTGTTCAAGTCGTCGGCGGTACAGAGTTGGGTGAGCTTCGACCCGAATTCGTAGTGGAGATCGTTGGCAGGGTTGAAAAGCGTCCTGAGAATCTCATAAATCCAAAGATACCTACAGGAGCGGTAGAGGTAAAAGCGAAGCGGGTTAAGGTTTTGGCCGAAGCCGCGTCATTGCCCTTCGATATGGGCACAGAGGAACTCAATCTTGAGCTGCCTACTCTCCTCGACTACCGGGCGCTTACGTTGCGTTACCCTAAGGTTCAAGCGATCTTCAAAGTCCAAGAGGCCATCATCGCCGGGTTCCGCATGGCGTTGAAAGAGCTTGGCTTTACCGAGTTCCAGGCGCCGGCGATTGTGCCTGTTGCTACCGAGGGGGGAGCGGAGGTCTTTCCGGTCAAGTACTTCGACCATACCGCCTATCTTGCCCAGAGCCCCCAACTCTACAAGCAAATTCTTGTTGGCGTTTTTGAACGGGTATTCACCTTGGCCCATGCCTATCGAGCCGAGCCAAGTGTTACTGCGAGACATCTCACTGAGTATCTCAGCCTGGATGCGGAGATGGGGTTTATCGAATCGTGGGAGGAAGTAGTGGATACGGCCGAAGCGGTCATAAAGAAGACCTTGGCCGCTGTTGCACAGGGGTGCTCACGGGAACTTGAGATGTATGGGGCCAGTGTGCCGGAGACGTCGGGGAAGATACCGCGAATTAAGATACGTGACGCCCAAGAGATAATCTTCAAGCGCACTGGCCGTGATGTCCGGCGTGAGCCGGACCTGTCTCCCGAGGACGAACGGGAGATTTGCAGATGGGCAGGAGAGGAATATAAGTCAGAGCTCCTTTTTGTTACCCACTATCCGGTCTCAAAGAGGCCCTTCTACACTTATCCCGATCCTAAGGACGCTGACTACACTTTGAGTTTTGATCTTCTAGGGCGCGGGATGGAATTGGTAACCGGTGGGCAACGTATTAATGACTATAACCAACTCTTGGCGAACGCCAAGAAATGGGGTAACGACCCCAAGGATTTTGAGCTTTACCTCCAAGCTTTTAAATACGGTATGCCTCCTGAGGGCGGTTTCGCCTTGGGGGTAGAGCGTCTCACGATGCAGATCCTGGGGCTGGAAAATTTGAGAGAAGCCAGCCTCTTTCCCCGAGATATGGAGCGTATCGATGGGAGGCTTTCCGAGCTAAGAAAACGGAAGAAGACTACTTCAACGAGGAAAAGATGATCCTCGACCCCTTTTACTTTCTCTCTAAGTGCCGAAGGGTAGTTAAGGCGCGTTTTGAAGTCGCCCGTTACAAGGGAGAATTGACTTTAGCCAATATCTTGCGGGTCGGGGGAGGAGCCGCTTTTATTTTTCTTTCTCTTTCCTTTGGAGTAACGGGATTTAGCCTAGCCGGTGGGAAGGGGGGAGACATCTTGGTTTCCCCGCCCTACCTTATTGTTGGAGCCCCCCCGCCGCCAGAGGTCACTGCCGCTTCCGCTTACGTTTTAGATCCGGCGAGCGGCTTCGTCCTCTACGACAAAAACTCGGCTTGCGAGCTTCCTCCTGCGTCGGCAACAAAGATCACCACGGCTCTCGTGGCAACGTCTTACTACAGCCTTGACGATGTCATTCGGGTTAGTCCGGATTGTACCTTCAGGGAGGGGGAAAGCCTAATGGGACTGTTTCCTGGTGAGCAGCTCTCCGTTCGTAACTTACTCCAAGGCATGCTAATCGCTTCTGGTTCAGACGCTGCTTGCGCTCTGGCCAATTCCTACCCTGGTGGCGAACTGCGCTTTGTGGAAGAAATGAATGCTGTAGCTGTATCACTGGGGCTTGAGCGGACGCATTTCATGAATCCGACTGGGGCGGACGAGGAATTCCATTATTCCACGGCACAAGAGCTGGTTGCCTTGGCTCGGGAGGCTCTCGGCGATCCTTTTCTTCAAGAGACAGTAGGAATGGCAGCGGCGAATGTTGCCTCTGCCGACGGAAAACGTTGGCATCAGCTGGAAACCACCAACAAACTCCTAGAGACGTTTCCCGGTATTTTGGGCGTTAAGACGGGTTACACCCCTAAGGCAAAGGAAGTTTTTGTCTTCTACTTTAAGCGTGATCGGGTGGAGCTTTTAGGGGCAGTGATGGGCAGTGACGACCGATTTGGAGATGCCCGCCTTCTTATCGAGTGGGCTCTTTCCTCTTTCATCTTCCCCTAGGCATCGGCTATTCTTGGATCCATTCTGTCGAGATTGCTGGGCGATAGGCGGTGAAGTCGGCTTCCTTGCCGCCAGCGGTAGTAGCGCTGCCGGAGAAGACATAGATCGGTTGGAGGTATTCTTGATACGAGGAGTCATCAAAATAAGCGAGCCGTACCTCTCGGACAGAGACGGCAACGACGTTCAAAGGTACATAGGTATCTAGAGGCGAGCTTCCCTCAACTAAGACTTCTGCGATTCCTTTCCCTTCTTTTACTTCTTCCCAAGCTGAAGCGACGGAGCGGAGGGGGTAGGTTTCTGCCTTTTCTTTGTCCAGTTCCCAGACGATGTAGGAGGCAGCAAGGATATTGTTAATATCTGGATCAAGACCAGATGTTACCCAGACTTGGACAAGACCTATTTTCGGATTGGCGGGTAGAATCGAGAAGCTACCGGTTGAGGCATTGGTCAGGGTTCGGAAGAAATCCACTCGGGTAAATTGTCCCTCGGATACTGAAGGGGCGTCTTCGACTATTCCGTTGGTCACCTGATGGATTTGGGTTGTCTGTGTGCCAATATCGTAGCCGCCTTTCTGTAACCCATTTCGTTTTAGGAAACCCTGCGCCTTTTGAACTGCGCCGGCGCTATTCAGCGCGCTGCCCTTAGGGACAGTCCTTTCGATGTGGTCAAGATCGGTTGAAAGGGAGAAAAACTGGGTAGTAAGGTTAATGGTAAGCGTCCTTTTATCGCCAGTGTCTCTGAAGATAAGAGAGCGCTTGTCCCCGCTTAGATTGCTCTCGCCAGCAAACCCGAGGCTCTTAGCGAGATCATTAGCCCTTTGTTCCCCTAAAAGGGAGGGGGTTATCTCCTTTACGGCGATAACTTTGGCGCGATCGGGAAGGCTCGGGAGTTCTCCCGTGGCCGTTTCCAGGCTGTAAGCCGGATTTCCCTTAATAGTAAGGGTAGGCAAGTGCAACGCTGGGAGCTTGCCGAATCCCGTAGTGGGCGGGGGCTCGGGTGATGGGTGAAGTTGTTGCCACCATCGCTTGATAGAGTCGAAGGATGTGAGGACAACGGTAAAGACGATCATCCCGATGATGCTTAGGGCGATCGTTCTTCTTATGGCGATGGCAGTTTGATGGAGAGCCACGTCTTTAGTGTAGCAAAGCTGTGTTATCTCTCTCATGTTCCGCTCCAGGGTGCGCTGCGCGGGAAGGGGAGAATCGTATATACTTACGGTGGTTATGGCTCAGCGGAATCGTTCGCAGGTGGTAAGGACGCGATTTGCTCCGTCGCCGACGGGGATGTTGCACATCGGGTCGGCTTACACCGCTCTTTTTAACTACGCTTTCGCCGCTCAAAACCATGGCAAATTCGTTTTGAGGATTGAGGATACCGATCAGGTCCGGTTAGTGGCCGGAGCCGAGGAAGCCATCATTGCCAGCCTTAAATGGCTTGGCCTGAGGTGGGATGAGGGCCCGATTCGCCAATCCGAACGGTGCGCTCTTTACAAGAAGTATGCCGAGGAGCTGGTCCACAGGGGAAAGGCTTACTACTGTTTTTGCTCGGAGGAGCGGTTAGCGAAGCTTCGGGAGTCTCAGCAGAGAAAGCACCTTCAGCCTAGGTATGACCGCCATTGTTGTCGACTAGATCCGGAGAGTGCCGAGGCGCGAGCTAGGAAAGAGAAGCACGTGGTGAGGCTTAAGGTTCCTAGGAGAGGCGAGACTTATTTTACCGACCTCATTCGGGGGAAAGTAGCTTTTAAGAATGTCGGTATAGACGATCAAGTCCTCCTTAAATCCGATGGTTTTCCTACCTATCATTTGGCGGTTGTCGTCGATGATCATTTGATGAAAATTACTCACGTGATAAGAGCAGAGGAGTGGATCTCATCTACTCCGAAGCACGTCCTCCTCTATCAGGCGCTTGGCTGGGAGGTTCCTCAATTTGCTCATCTTCCGGTTCTTCGGGAGCGGGACCATACGAAGCTATCGAAGCGCCATGGGGCGGTGGGAGTTTTAGAGTTTCGCGAAGAAGGATACCTGCCCGAAGCGTTGCTTAACTTTATTGCCCTTCTCGGTTGGTCTCATCCGGAGGGAAAGGAGATGTTCTCTCTTTCTGAATTCATCGAAAGGCTCGATTTGAAGCGGGTCTCCACTTCCGCTCCCGTTTTCGATCGAGCGAAACTGGATTGGATGAACGGGGAGTACATTAGGCAGTTAAGTGATGAAGAGTTGGGTAAGAGGGCAGGGGAGTATCTCAAGGAGTTTCGGGGGCTGGATTTGGATCCTAAACTTCTGGAGAAGATTGCTCCCCTCGTTAAGGAACGAATAAAGAAATTGTCGGAGCTTGAGGGTCTGGCGGGCTTTTTCTTCAAGGAGATTGGCTGGAGCAGAGATCTTTTAGTGCAGAGGGGGGAAACCATTGAGTCGGCCAAGGAGAAACTGGAGGAAAGCTCCAGGTTTTTGGAGAGGGTATCGTCGTGGAAGGCAGAAGATTTGGAGGAAGGGATGAGAAAATTGGCGGAAGAGAGGGGCTGGAAAGCGCCAGTGCTGTTTATGACTTTGCGGGTGGCGACAACGGGTCAGCAAGTCTCCCCGCCGCTTTTTGAGAGTATGGAGGTTCTGGGCAGGGAGCAGGTTCTGCGTCGAGTCGAAAGAGCTATTTCTATCTTCTAGGTCAGGCCTCTCCGCCGGCGTTTTTCTTCCACCCTATCGAGAATGATCTTCCGGATCCGAACGGATTTCGGTGTTACTTCAACCAATTCCGTGCCATCGATGTATTCCAGTGCGTCCTCAAGGCCCATTGTCCTTGGAGTGTTGAAATGCACCGCCACTCCCTCTCCTTTGGAGCGCATGTTACTCAACTGCTTTTCCTTGCAGACGTTGACCCAAATGTCCTCGCTTCTCGAGTTTTGGCCGACTACTTGGCCTTTGTAAACGTTGACTGCCGGCCCAACGAACAGCTCACCCCGGTCCTGGACGTTAGTCAGGCCGTACAATCTTGTCGTTCCCGTCTCACAGGCCACAAGAGAGCCCTGCTCCCGCGTCGCCCAAGTGCCTTTTTCCGGCAGGTACTTGAAGAAGAGGGCATTCATTATGCCCAAGCCGTGTGTGTCAGCCATAAACTCTTTACGATAGCCAAACAGCCCTTGGGAGGGGATGAGGAATTCCAGGTGAACGAGGCCGTCGCTTACCGACATTTTCTGCATTTCACCCTGCCGGCTGTTCAGCCGCTGGATTACCGTTCCCGAGTACGTTTCGGGAACGTCAAGGAATACCTCTTCGAAGGGAACAAAGCACTGGCCGTCCTCAGTTTTGGCGATGACTTGCGGCTGGGAGACCTGGAGCTCGTAGCCTTCACGGCGCAGGCGCTCGATGAAGATGGCGAGGTGGAGCTCTCCTCTGCCCGAGACGACCCATCCCCCGCCGGGGGCGTCTTCAACCCTCATGGCGACGTCGTTGTCCAGCTCTTTGTATAAACGCTCACCAACCTGCCGGGAGGTGGTGAACTGCCCCTCCTTTCCGGCAAAGGGCGAGGAGTTGACGTTGAAGATCATCTTAACGGTCGGCTCCTCGATTGAAATCGGCGGTAGGGCTTTGGGATTAGCGGGATCAGTGATCGTTTCTCCGATTGTAATGTCGGGAATGCCGGCGATGGCAACAATTTCTCCCGCCTCCGCTTTGTCAACTTCCGCCGATTCCAAGCCCTTGAATGTCGCCAGCGAAGTCAGGTGGTACCTTTTCTGGTTTCCTTTGCCGTCTATTCGCGTGACCTCTTGTCCGGTATGAATCTTTCCTTGGTATATTCGGCCCCGAGCAACTCGGCCTTTAAAGTTGTCCCAATTTATGGAAGTGACTAAAAGTTGTAAAGGTAGGTTTTTATCGCCGCTCGGCGCGGGAATATCCTTAATGATCGTCTCGAACAGCGGGGTAATGTCAGCCATCTTCGCGAGGTCGGGTTCACGGCCAGCTTTGCCGAATTTCGAGGAGGCGTACACGACAGGGAAGTCAGCGGCCTTGTCGTCGGCTCCCAGCTCAATGAAGAGATCGAAGGTCTTATTTAGGGCGTTGTTCACGTTGGCGTTCGGCTTATCAATCTTGTTGATGACTACGATTATCTTATGCCTTAACTCCAGCGCTTTCTTGAGCACGAATCGGGTTTGGGGCATGGGTCCTTCTTGGGCGTCAACCAGGAGCAGACAGCCGTCGGCCATCATCAAGACCCGCTCCACTTCGCCGCCGAAATCGGCATGGCCGGGAGTGTCTATAATGTTGATTTTTACCCCGCCCCAGGTGACGGAGGCATTCTTGGAAAAGATGGTTATTCCCCGCTCCCGCTCCAGTTCGTTGCTGTCCATAATGCAGGTTTGGGCGGCTTCCTTGCTCAAATGTGTCTCTGATTGGCGCAAAAGGGCGTCAACGAGGGTGGTTTTTCCATGATCAACATGGGCGATGATGGCGATGTTTCTGATTTCCATGTATCAAAAAATGCCCGTTGCTGGACATCTTGCTCCTCAGTAGGGGACTGTACTCCGTTTCTCTTTAGTTATCAAGGATAGATTATCTCGCGGCGTGTTAAAATCTAAACAGGCGCGTGTTGCTCGTTGCGGGGTCGTTCAGCTGGACGCGATCCCTTCCGCTGCAATCTCCTTTAAAATAAGATCGGTAGCGCCCTTTTGAATCCCATCTGGTTTAACAATGATGAGGGTCTCCTCCACGCGACACGCTCCCTTCTTAAGTTGTCACTTAATTATACTATGAACTTGTTTCAAAACCCCTACGGTAGCTTCCTGGCAGTTTTTGGCGGAAGAGAGGGCTGGAAGGCGCCGACGCTGTTTATGACTTTGCGGGTGGCGACAACGGGTCAGCAAGTCTCCCCGCCGCTTTTTGAGAGTATGGAGGTTCTGGGCAGGGAGCAGGTTCTGCGGCGGATAGACAGAGCGGCTTCCATTCTTTAGGGGGGTAGCGGCGGAGCCAACACATTGAAGTTCGATATTTCTGTAAATGGTTAGCCAAGAACTTGTGGTTTAACGGATATCTTCTGCAGTGATTACCGGGTTCTCTTGAAGCAACATTTTTAGAGAACACAAAATTTGGAATAACAGGACCCTTAGCGCCCCTAATTTTTCAACACGCCGAGCAGAAGTGTAAACAATTTGTTTGGGATTAAACTTTATCTGTCCAAATCCTTTAAGACGAATGTTTAAATCGGCATCCTCAAGATATTCAATATTTGTACGATATCCTCCAACTTTTAACAAGACATCTTTCCTGAAAGCGACGTTATGCCCCCTAAAAACCATATTTTTAGTTATCAATGGTGTTATGCGAAAAGCCAAAAAGTTAAAGACGGCATCTACTACTTTATATTTGAATTTGCTGTTTGACTTGAAACAGTAACTCGGTCCCGAGACGCCAATAAGATTCCCATTTGAATCCAGGGCTTTATATATTTCAGAGAGCCAATTTTCATCGGGTCTGGAGTCTGCATCTGTTTGGGCAATAATTTTTGCCTTTGCAGCTTTAATCCCTCGTTGACGTGCGGCACCTATCCCCTTCATTTTTTCAAAAACAACGCTTACTCCTTGACCTCTTGCGATGTCGGCAGTTTTATCAGTGGAATTATTATCCACAACAATAATTTCATAAGGCAAATCAAACTTTTGATTTTTTAAAGCCTCGATACACTTTAGCAATAACTTTTCTTCGTTATACGCCGGAATCACAACTGATATTACAGGTTTATTTAGCTTCATTAGTTGAGATAGTAGCATTTTGGAGAGTGCACCAACAGATGTTAACTATCATAAGAAATAGGGATTTTAATAGGGGTTTTTTATGTAATTAGATGAAAGAGGGGTTCGAAATTTGTCCACGGTTCGCAGCCAGTAAGAAGAAAGTTGGTAATGGGGCAGCGCGCTTCCGTGGCAGGCGCTGCCTCCCAACGGCTTTCTTCTTCTTACTGGCTGACCGTTTACAAAAAATGTCGAACTTCAATGTGTTAGCTCGACCTTCGGCCTCGCTTGCTCCGGCGCGACGCCCCCACCCGCCGCGCCTCCGCTATTTTTTTGCGCGCGCTATTTTGCGATTGCTGTCGCAATCGCTTATTTTCTTTCCCTTCAGGAGAGTGTCCTTGTCCCACCCACCCGTATGCGGACAAGAACTCCCTTAAATTCCAGAGGTTTTAAAAACCGATACTGCTGCTTTTTGCAGGAAACCAAAGCGGTGGGGTAGAGCATGGATTAGGAAAATTGAAACATACAGGTGAACCAAGAAAACAGGACCGCGAGAGAGATTGGATACAAACAACGTTTCTGTTTAAACTAGGTAAAATAAAAAACCCATAAAACAAAGTGAATAAAAATGTTAAAAACAGTCCGGCCAGTATGATAAAAATTAGTTTGCTGAAAGTATTTTTCATTTTATCTAATTGAATTTTCTCGCCTAAACCATCTTAACACATTTTTATTTCTGAACCACCGGTAAAAAAGTAGAATATCTTTCATCTGTTGTTTCCCAAATAACACTGTCGCTGGATGAAATAGCGGGACCAAGAACAGAACCATTTGTTACTTTTCCGTGGGCTTCAACCATACTTAGAAAACCTTTGCCGTCTATTATTTGACCCGGGTTGCCGTCTATTTCAAGTTCAAACAAAGCCTCGTTTCCATTTTGGGCCATGACTTTACCTCCGTGAGCCATTTGAAATTCCGGTTTTTTAGTTTGCCCGGGCGGAATTTCTTGTTCTGCCAAGCTTGGAATGAATTCTACATCGAAGTTAGTGTCCTCTTCATTGAACCGTACAAAACTTTCTTGATTCCCCGTTGCTGGATCAATAATAAGAACATCTGCAAACCTGAACTGACCGCCGGTTTTACTTCCCCAAGCTGTAATAAAAAACCGTTTACCATCTGTCCTTAGTCCTGAAGCATGAACCCACGTATGGTCAATGTCAAGTGAAGCAGGAGGAAAACCAACAAGCTCCAAGTTTTCTGAATCGCGTCTTCCGTAACCCACAATTTCGCCGTTTGGTTTTTCAACTCTGATATGGTCAGCAAAATAATTGGTAATTACGCTTCCGCCTTCAAAAGCGGCAACAGTAAAATTTCCATCTTTGGAAACAGGAATTAAATTTCCTTGAGGTTTTAATACCAAACCACCATTATCTATTTCACCCGAATCAAACTCTCCTGTTTTTATTTTGAGTAAATATTTATCACCACCTTCATCATAGGAAAACTCTACCAGTTGATTACTTTGATTGTCTGTAAATGTGTATTTTGAAGTGGCTTCATCAAAAGTGCGTGTGCCGTCATAAACATTTTTAACGGTTTCGCCCGTATTAAGATTGTGACGCATTACCAAAAGCTGTTGAGTTTTGTCGCCTGTATATGGATTGGTTAATTCGCTTATTGATGTAGTAATCCCGACACGGTCACCTCCTGAATTAGAGTATTGGAATTCCACATATTGCCATTCAGCGTTACCTCGGTTGAATGGTTTAAAATGTTCTTTTCTGGAAATAAGCTGCTCGGCTGTTTCCGGCTTCCTCCTTGGTTCTTCAGCTTTTGCTAAACCAAGCCTATTTAGAGCAACCGCTCCAGCTGCTGCTCCAGCTAGTTTAAGAAAATCTCTTCTTGTTATCTCGCTCATAATTATACTCCCTGATGATATTATACAAATTTTAAGGACTCGTTACTATTGTTTCTTTTACATAAATTTAGTATATTAAAATTGGACTCAACAATTTAGGAAATCGCTTTTTTGAATGGCGCAATCGGACAATAG
>Ga0116202_10001904_pt1 | contig 12330 bp, 4 predicted proteins | sample LakKivw325mmetaG_FD_94479 | JGI IMG/M metagenome (GOLD analysis project Ga0116202, IMG submission 94479) | Anoxic lake water microbial communities from Lake Kivu, Rwanda to study Microbial Dark Matter (Phase II) - Lake Kivu water 325m metaG | ecosystem: Environmental > Aquatic > Freshwater >... | reverse complement strand
TGAATAAACAATTGCGACTTCCGCCTTTGTTTTTTTCGCCGGTACAAGCATTTCTTCAACGGCACCTATCTCCCGCAGAAGTTCCGCGTTTGCATACCATTTTTCAGGGTGATTATACCAGGCACCAGAACTCCAGGCAGGTCCTCCTTCGTAATTGGCCCAGGTCGGGCCATAAAAATAATTATGATACATCTTGATTTCTCTTGCTGCGCCACTTATTGCCTTACACTTGCTATCCCATGGTTTTCTTCCATAGTCAATAAGGTAATGACAGAGAATCTGTTTGTTTTTCTTTGCGGCAGCCCGCATCAGATCTATATTGTATGCGGTAAGTTGAGATGATGTTGCAAGTGCGCCACCGCATTCTCCCCATATTGCATTCTGGTCAGTGAAATTAAGAAGTTCAAAATAATCAACTCCCTGGCCATAGAAATTTCCGTAATAAGTTGCTCCATCACTGAAATTGGCGACAATCGGGAAGTCGCCCTCGTATACCTGCCTTATAATTTTCCCCTGCAGGGAGATGAAATTTCCAAGTGCGATTGTTCTGAATTTCTGAGTATAATAGTAAAGTGCCGGTTTTTCATTTTTTTCTTTCTCATCAACAGGTTTCACATCTTCCCAGTTCCTGACAAGCAACTCTTCAGGTGTTTTTCCTATTTTCATAAGCCAGTTTCTGAATTCAACAGCATATGCCGGATCTTTTGCAATAAAGGAAATATCCTGCCCTGTTGGTTCATCCATGATCATGCAGTATGTAATATCCTTTGCAGTTTTTCCTGTTTTCTTAAAGTTGTCAGCATATTTTTTCACCTGTTTTTCCATTGTTTCAATGTCAGGCATACAGTATGAATTATTTTTCATATACCAGATTCCGCCACCAATCCAGTTGTGTTTTCTGTTTGTGAAACCAAAATAATCAAGAGTTTTCCATTCTCTTTCAGCAATCCTTCTATCACAGGGAAAATCACCGGTTTCATAAACAGCAAAAGAGCTGATAAAGACATATTTTTCTGGTTTTTTCCCTATTTCAGGCCACTTGAAAGAATCAGCAATTTTTCCTGTTTCCTGTGCAATTTCCCAGTCTGACTTGAACTTTGCCAGATTCTCAGGAGTTGAAAGATTTTCAGGAATTACAAGATACAGAGTGCCCGGCTCATAGTCGATATCATAAGTTTTCACAATATGCTTTTCATCCGGTTGTGTGGCAAATTCAAATTTTGCCCTCAAAAAGGGTGCGGTTTCAAAATATGTATATCTTGCATTTATGATCGGTCTTCCGCCAACATTAAGAGAAGGATAAAGCATTGGAGTTATATCACACCATGGACTTGTTTCACCGCCTTTAAGAAGATATTTCGGATCAGGACCGGTTCCTTTTCCAATGCCTGTCTTTGAAATGTGGAAGTGTCCGGCGAATGGTGCGAATATATGTATCTGAACCGGTTTTTCGTAACCGCTCCCAATGGTTACTCTCATATATGTTTTCTCAGCGTAATCAAGATGATTCGGAACAAGTTTCAGGTCATCTGTTATAAGAAAACAGTCAACATATCTTGAATATCCACTGCAGTTTTTCTTTTCATGCTTTGACAACGTGATAGTAAATTCGCCATCATTCAAGTCAACATCAAAAAATGCCCAGGCATATTGCCTTGCTGGAGTATTTCTGTCCTGTTCGATATCAAAAACACGAGAAACGATTTCTTTATCATCCTGAACGATACTGACTGCAAAGGGCCCTCTTAATCCTTCCATATTAAAATATCTCACCCATATCCTGTATCTTCCACTTTTTGAAAGGTTTATTTTATAACTTGCGATTGCGTCCACAGGTCCTTCAGCACCGTAAAGAACCTTCTGTTTTGATGCAAGCCGGGTCAGGCTATTTGAAAGGACCTTCCATCCATGAGAAGACGGTACAAAATCCTCAGCTTCAAAGAAAATTGTTTCTGCCGGCGCAGAAGCAAAAAGAAGCAGTAAAGATACAAACATTATTTTCAGATATTTCACAAATCCTCCTTTGATGCTTCAATCATAGCATATCTGTTTGATCAGATAAACAACAGGATGCGAGCCGGTTTATTCTTCATTTGACAACACGATGAGCATAACATAAATTATCATAATTCAAAATTTCAGTTGATGCGAGGTTTTTATGGATCCCCATGGCATAAGAGAGGCCCTTGTTATTGAACAGGCAAACCAGGCAGGATATGGCTTTGATCAGATAATTGCTTCACTACCTTTTCCCATGAGAGTGAGAAAGAGCTATTACATAAGGAAAAATCTTCCTTTTACTTACCCTTTGCCAGAAAGGATTGATGAAACATTTCAGGGAAGAACCGGGCTTCTTGTATATGACCTCATTGTGATTTCAGGCGTTGACATTCATGAGTTTTCTCCTGAGCAGCAGCTGAATCTTGTTTCTTATGTTGAGCACGGTGGAGCAATAATCTTTACAGGTGGCAGTTATGCCTTTGAAAAATCGGATGGCACATATCATCTGATAGATGATATCCTTCCTGTTGAGATAGAATTTCCCGAAAAAAAGATCAGGATTTCAAATCCTTCTGGAATACCCGGATCTTTTTCTTTCAAAACTCCAGAAACTGTCAAACTGAACACCCAGCACATAATATCCAGGGGCCTTTCTCGTGAAATCGGCAGGATTTCATATTTACATCCATTAAAAGCAAAGAAGCATTCAGAAATTGTTGCCAGCGCTGGAAAATTTCCTGTGATGGTTGTCGGTGAATATAAAAATGGAAGGGTTTCTGCTATAACAGCAGTACCCGATTACGATAATCTGAAAGGCGCTGTGGATCAGTCGAACTTTTTTGAACACAGTGAATATGATGACCTGATGAGAAATCTTATTATGTGGCTGCTGAAAAAAGAGAAAGAGATTATCATCAGGGATTTCAAGCTGAGAAAGAAAAAATCCGGAAAATTCCAGGTGCTGGTTGATCTTCAACCATCAAAAGAAAAATCAAAAAAAGCAATTCTGGAAATTTACGGTAACGATTCTTTCAATCAGATGTCAAAAAGGGCAGCCAATTTTTCTTCAATGCTTTTACAAAAAAGCCTGGATATAAAGGGCGACAGATTCAAACTGGATTTCAATCTGCCATTGCAACTTCAGAGTTATCCTGAATACTTTTATAAGATTGTCCTTACAGTTCAGTATGGCAGGGACATCAACAGGGATATGAAAAATATGAATGTTGATCCTTATGAGCCTGTTGTTTACAGAAGGGATGTTATTTCACAGGTGAAAAACACAACATTTATCGGTATAGAAAATCTTGAACATGAGTATGTTTTCATGCCAGGACAGACCTTGCGATTCGAAATCAAGCCTGTTCCTCCGGGGCTTGAGAAACTTGTTATTGAGATAAGAGATGATAAAGAAAATGTTGTCGCCCGCAAAGAACAGATAAATCCGGGCAGTTCATACATCTTTCAATACAGTATTCCAACCTGGCGAAAAGGCTTATACATAATGAGAGCGACCGGAGTAAACCGGTCCCAATCATATTTTTCTGAATATCAGTTTGCAATTATTCATGTTGAACCTGTTGAGGATTTACTTTTTGTTGCACCTGTACATGTAAATGGACTAACAGAAGCAAGGATTCGAGAAGATGTTGCTGATAGGTTCAGCAAGGGCTTCAATTGTTTGATTTCAGGCAGAATAAAAGGGAAAAACGGTGAAAGATTTTACAGGAACCTGCTTTTTTACAGGTATCTGGCGCAATATGAATATAACATGTATTTATGGGGGGAATATGAAGGTTTAACATGCATAGTGGATCATGGTCCGTGGTATCTGGAAGAGGGAAAAAATCCAAATATTCCATGTGTTCTAACTGAGGATTTTGCCAGAAAGACTTTTGAATATGTAAAGCCAATTTTTGAAAGAGCAGAAAAAATTCCAGCTCTTTTAAGCATGGAGATTCTTGATGAACCGCATGCACTTCCTGCCAATGTCTGCAGGTGCAACTTGTGTCTTGAAAGTTTCAGAAAAAAATATGGATATGAAATGCCAAAATGGTCCGAAATTTCTGATGTGAAAGGGAAAAAAAGATACGATTTTTTTGATTTTCTTGGTGATTATTACCAAAAGGCATTCAGGGATACTTATGATGCTGTCTTAAAATATCGCAGCAGAGTGCAGGCAAATCATGTTTTCGCCCTTGTGGGAGCAGGTCAGTACTCAACCCATTTCAGTTTTACTGACGATCTGAAATGGTTTCCTTATTGTGATACCTTTGAATTTGACTGTTATAACTACATGTACGCTCATTTTGCAGGTGCTGAAAGGGCAATGTTTCATCAGTTCCATTTTGCTTTTGCAAGATATCGGAATCTGGCCAGATACTATAAAAAACAGCTTGGATTCTTTATCCAGCTGGATGATAGAGATTTTCCGCACGATATTGAGCCACTGCGAGCTCCGTGCGAGATTCTTTATACTGCGATTGGTCAGGATGCAAAAACATTTCACCTGATGTATAAACCAACATTTTCAAATACCTTTGGTCTCAGACAGGAAAGATGGGAAGTCTTCGGGAAAGAACTGAAAAGAATAAGGAAGGCATCTCCACTTTTGAAAAAACTTAAAAAACCGGATGCAGCAATCGCAATGTTTTTCCCGCATACAAACTGGGTGATAAACCCGCAGCCAAAACGACTTCCACCCGGTTATGCTGGAATAGGTTTTTATCATAAGGAAGAAAGGCCATTCAACAAATGGTATCCTACAGGCTACACACCTTATAATGCCTATGAATTTCTTTTCAGATATTTTGGGGAATGCGATGTCGTTGAAGAAAGACTTGTTGCAAAAGACGGAGTTCAAAGTTATCGTATTTTAGCATTGCTTGATACAGAATACATTGATGAAAAAGCTGCTTTTAAAATTGAAGAGTTTGTTAAAAATGGTGGGGTTCTCATTGTGGACAGAGTACCCTGTTTCAACCAGAATGGAGAAAAGATTGATTTTCTGAAAAATCCTGCTTTTTCTTCTGAGCCTTTGTTTGATGGAATTGAGATAAAAACAGCACATTATGGCAGTGGCAGGGTGTATCTTTTGACTGCAGATCTTGACCGGCTTTACACTGACATTCTTGTCTCAGATGATACAAGAAGACATGATATTTTGAAGCAGAAATTTCAGAATATCTTTTTTGAAAGGGAGAAAATCTTTCCGCGCTGTCTCAGTTTGAATCTGATGGTTGAAGCAAGTTTTTTGAGTAATGAGGAATTTATGTGCATCACGATCATAAATCATTCACACGACACCGAGAAAACAACAGTAAAGGTATTCCATCCATCCTATGATGTAAATATTGCAATTGATCTCATTACATTTGAAAAGATCCCTTTAAGAAAATTTGAAAATATGGTTGAGTTTGATTGTGAGATCAAAGGTCTTTCAGGTAGATTTGTAGGTCTGTACAATAATGTGCCTGATTCGGTTGAAATTGAGGGCAGGACCTCTTATAAAAGAGGAGAATATCTCAATTTCAGGATTTTACCTGTTTCAAAAGGTGAGATTGTGAAAGGTGAATTTTTGTGCCGTGTTATCTGTCAGAATCCAGAAGGGAATATTGAATGCGATAAAATCGTCAGTATTAACAGTGCAGGATATATCATTGGAAGGGCAGTTTCTGAAAACGAAATCACCGGAACATGGATTCTTGATGTGGAATTGCTCCACTCAGGGGTCTCAAAAAGATTTACCTGGAACACCGGATAGGAGGAGATATGCTGAGCATTCAGCAGGCATATGAAAAAGGCAAAAGGCTGGGTATAGCTTCTGCAAAAGATCCACAGTGGTTATTGATGGCTGAAAGTGTGATGGACTGGGCGAAAAAAAGCTATCCTGCTTCTGCCCATCTGGATTACAGACAGGAAATTTTGAAATTGGAAGAAGAAAGAATGAACGGAGACCTGGATCTTGCAGAATTTCCTGAATGCAAAAATTGGGTGGATGCAGTCAGAGCAGAACATAAAGGATTCCTTGATGGCTGTGGCGATAAATGGATGATGGCTCATCATTATAACTGGTACTGGTTTTGCAGCAGAAGGCTTAACACCCGATATGTGAGGAAGACTGCACCGAAAGGCAGATGTACCGGTGTCTTTTTCGGCCATGGAAGTGAGGGTCCAATGGCAGGGCAGAATCTTGATGATCTTATAAGACCTTTTCAAAAGTTTTCACCACCTGAAAAAGGTCCATCAGGTAAACCATTTACAAAAATCACACCAGTTGGCAGCGCCTCTTCTGCTGTTTTATGTGATGAAGAACCGAAAAACATCTTTCCTGTTGATGTATTTGAAGTGATGCCGCAGGATATCGCAAATCTGAGAGATTTTGTTGATTTTCTTTATAGGTACAGAGAATTCTGGGGTCCAGGAAACATGGTATTTTCTGATCCGCAGTTTAATTCAGTCGCAATTGAAAAATCAAACTGCAGGATGGGAGTGCGCTGGCCTGAAAAAGGTGCATCTGCCGTTACAGCATGTTCCTACCTAACTCCTGAAATGAATGCTTTCAAAAAGGAGAGAGATAAAATCTCTTTTGAGTTACGCGGTTATGATCCTACCGATAATCCCGATTATGTGTTCTGGGATGGTTGTGAAAAAAGATATAGGAGACTTTTGAAACTTGTGGATGAACTTGCATCAGGTACACCAGACCTTGAAGGTCTGGCAAACATTATGCTTGACCATGCGGTTCCTTTTCCTGATAGAATCTGTCTTGCTGGAGAAAAAGGTCATCGGCTTGACTGGGAAGCCAACTGGACACTTGTAAGTCAATCTTCTGTTCTTTTTGGACCAACAAGAAGAACACTCTGGTGGAGGAAAGAAGGTAACAGACCCATATATGATACAAAGCCTTTTTTAATCCCTGGAGAAGGAGTTGAAATAAAACCTGAATGGATAAAAGGCACACGGATTGAGGAGGTTTAAGATGATAAAGAGAAAGCTCGGAAATTCTGATATGGGGATTACCATTGTTGGTCTTGGAACATGGGCTATCGGAGGAACAGGCTACAACTATTCGTGGGGAAGCCAGGATGACGATAGTTCCATTGAAACAATAAAATCCGCGGTTGAAAAAGGAATAAACTGGATTGACACTGCTCCTGCATATGGACTTGGACATTCTGAAAAAATTGTGGGAAGAGCTGTAAAACAGCTTTCAGAAAAACCTTTCATTTTTACAAAACTCGGAAAATCCTGGGATGAAAAAGGAATCCTGGGAGATGGTTTATCCGGAAAAACCGTAAGGAAAGAAACCGAGCAGAGTCTGGAAAGGCTTGGTGTTGAAAGAATAGACCTGATGCAGATACACTGGCCAAGGCCTGATGGTGAGATAGAATCTGCGTGGGAACAGATGTGTATTCTTGTTGATGAGGGAAAAATCAGGGCAATTGGAGTTTCAAACTTCAATGTCCAGCAACTTGAAAGGATTAAGAAAATACGGCTTCCTGCTTCTCTTCAGCCTCCTTACTGTATTTTCAGGCAGGAGATTGAAAAAGAGATTCTGCCATGGTGTCTGGAAAACAATGTTGGCGTAATATGTTACAGCCCGATGTACTATGGTCTTCTTGCTGAAAAGTTTGATAAAAAAAGAATCGCAAAGATGGCGTCAGATGACTGGAGAAGAAAACTGCCAGAATTAAATGAGAACAACGCCATTTACTGCCAGTTTTATGATGAATTTGAAAAGATTGCCAGTAGTCTCAATATGACAGCAGCCCAGCTTGCAATATCATGGGTTCTTGCACATCCAGCAGTTACAGGAGCAATAGTTGGAGCAAGAAGACCTTCTCAGATTTCAGAAATACTTGATGGTTGTTCTTTTGAGATCTCAAAGGAAACAAAATCAACAATAGATCAGCTTATTGATGGATTTCCCCGGTTAATCAGGAGATGAAAATGAAAAAGAATGTTCTGTCGTGGGAAGAATTTAAGGGTTCTCCAATTGATTACAGACCCGTTCCTTTTTTATTTCTGAACCACAAACTTGAAGATGAACAATTGAAATGGCAGATTAAGGAGATAAAGAAAAAAGGCAACAGAGGCTTTTTTATGCATCCAAGGCCAGGTCTTTTAACTCCATATATGTCAGCCGAATTCAGAGGAAAGATAAGATTGATGGTGGAAGAAGCAGAAAAACTCGGGATTGAAGCGTGGCTTTATGATGAGGATCCTTATCCCAGCGGAGCAGCAGGAGGCAAGGTTATCTACCATCATCCTGAATACAGGTCAAGAAAACTTGTTGTTAAGACTGAATCTTTTGAAGGAGGGAAGGAAATTTCCATTGATTTTCCCATGGGACATGTTGTTGCTATCTATGCGATTGATGAAAAAGAAAGAAAAATTCTGGATTTAACCGAGTATGCAGGGCCAATCAGGGACAGATGGGGTTATGTCAGAAGGTACAATACCTATTATGGTTCAATGCGCGGTGACACCTTTCCACACTGGCGCTCTGATGCAGCAGGAATAAAAAATCGTTTTGAGTGGAATGCGCCTGGTGGAAGATGGAAAATAATGATTTTTGTTGAATGCTATGAAACAGCGTACTGGGGACCATGGGGCTCTTACATTGATATTCTTAACAGTGATGCTGTTGATGATTTCATTGAAAAAACGCATGAGGTCTATAAAAAGGACCTTGGCAGGTATTTTGGGAAAACAATTCCCGGTATTTTTACTGATGAACCAAAATGGATCGGCTGGCTTCCCTGGTCTCCAAAAGTTCCCGAGTATTTTGAGAAAGTAAAGGGATATGATTTAACAAAAGTTTTTTATATGCTTTTCGATGGAGATTCGGAAAAAGAAAGAAAGGTCAGGTTTGATTACTGGGATGTCCTGACCCAGATGTTAAAAAAATCTTTTTTTGATAGGATATCACGCTGGTGCGAAAAAAATAAGATTGCTTTTACAGGTCATGTCAGCCCTGAGGAAGAACCGGACCTTGGGGTTGTTTATCTTGGTGATCTGATGCAGCATGCAAAAGCATTCCAGATTCCCGGAACAGATATTATCACTCCAAGAATAGGAACAGATGAGTTTCCAATTGTGAATGTCGGCCCGAAACTGATCAGTTCTGTTGCAAGACAGATGGGTAGAGAAAGGGTTCTTTCAGAATGTTTTGCCCTTGAGGAATGGGATTTTACTCTTGAGAGGACAAAGAAGATTGCGGATTACATGATGTGTCTGGGCGTTAATTTTATCAATCAGCACGGGTTTTATTATTCAATTGATGGTCATAGAAAAAAAGAGGCGTGTCCTTCCCAGTTCTATCAGGCAACCTACTGGCAGCATTATGAACAATTCGCTAAATACATCGGAAGGGTTTGTTATATGCTGACAAGGTTCCAGTATCCCGTTGAATTCGCACTGCTGTACCCAACATCCTCTCTGTGGCAGGTTTTGCCTGCTGATCGCGAACGAGCAAAAGCAATAAGTGATGCCTTTGTTTTTGTCAATCACATTCTTATCAAAAATAAAAGACTGTTTGATTTCGTTGATGACATTGATTTTGTAAAAGCACAGATTGAAAATGGATCTTTCACCATTGGAAAAATCAAATATGATGTTCTTGTTGTACCACCTGGTGTTTGTCCATCAGAAAATCTTGTCAGGAAATTGAAGGAATTCTCTTATAGTGGCGGAAAAATTTTATTTCTCGGTGAAAAAATTGAAGGAATAAAAGCCGAATCAATCAGTCCTCCTGTTTCTGAAAACATTGCCCGGCTGGATGAGAAGCAAAGACAGAAAGCGGCTGAAAATATAAAGCGGTTTATTGAAGAATTGATTCCGCCACTGGTAAAACTGGATGGATCTGGCTGTGAAAATGTGTTTGTTTCAGCAAGGAAAAGCAATGATAACTCAATCTATTTTTTTGCAAACTGCGGTGATGAACAGGCTGATTTTTCAGTGAAATTAAAAAAACCGGAACAACTTGAACTGTGGGATCCTTCCACATGCAACAGGTATGTCATCAGTGGAGAAAAAGGCTGTTTCAACATTGTTCTTCAGCCATCTCAGTCAATCTTCGCTGTTACAGCCGAAGAGAAAAATCTTTTTGATCCACCATTTGCCACTAGCAAACAGGGGGTTTGTAAGATTGATACCTGGGAATTTGAAGTCTGTGATGATAATGTCCTTTATCTTGGAATGTGGAACATAGAAAAGAAAAAACCAGAGGAATTCTTTGATAGCAAAGGGATTTATAAAAACATCGGTCATCCGGTGTTGCCACCAACTCCTGCAGGAAGGATATCAGACCTTTCCAAATCAAACATAAGATGGTTGCAGAATGGTTTTCATCTTGAGTTTCCTGCAACGCTCTGCTATAAGGTCAATTTTTTCTGCTTTGGTGAGCCAGAAAAAATGCTTCTTGTATGGGAACAATCAGCCATAAAAGACAAATTCAGGATTTTTATTGATGATGTAGAACTTGATAGGAGAAAGATAAAAAGATGCACAAAGTATGATGCGATGAATCTTTGCGCCGACATCACAGAATTTTTCAAAAAAGACAGGCCTTTTTATACCCCGGATGTAAGAACAATCAGTGTTTTTATTGATGTGGAGAGTCCTGAAGACGGACTGCTTGAACCGATGAGGATCTTTGGAGATTTTACTGTTTTAAAAACAGGGGATTCAGGAATGGGAGCAGAGATTAAGGCAGGAATGTTGAAGCAAAAGATAAACTGTAAGAGCTGGACTGAAATCGGTTATCCTTTTTATTCAGGAAGTGCAATTTACAGTTCTGAATTTGATCTTTCTGATATTGACGATTCGAGATACTTTCTTTGCTTCAGCGACCTTCACGATATAGCAGAAGTAGAAATTAATGGAAAGAAAGCAGGAAAAATCTTATGGAAGCCCTATGAGGTTGAGATAACCGATTTCATTAAAAAAGGAAAAAATAATGTTTCAATAAAAGTCACAAACTCAATATACAATATGCTCGAGGGAAAACCAAAAATTTCAGGAATAACCGGACCGATTACAATACTGAAAGGAGAATAAAATGTCATGGGAAAAGCCAAAAACCATTAAGCTTTATCTTCATCCACCGGAGGCTGAAAAACTTGTTACGCTCTGGCCTGATTTCAAGATTGTCTGCGCTGATACTGATCCTGTGAAAGATACTCATCACTTTAATTCTTATGGGATAAGGTTTCTATTTGGGGAAAAAGCAATAGCACCGGACTGGGAAAAAACCTGTTTTTCTGTAAGGAGTGATGGAATTCCTGTCCATTCTATGAAAACAAACCTTGAAGAGATTGAGTATCTTGTTGAAACTTTTTGTTCATGGAAGGAAAAACCCGAAGTATTTATAAGGCTTACAGTAACAAACCATTCAGGCACCAGAAGGCAGGTTATAACAGGTATTATGCCCCGTGCGGGTTTTGATCGCTTTCTCTATGGAATTACAGGAGATTTCTATGCAAACTACAGACCCCTTCTTGAACACTGGGATATGGTTAGAAACGATTTTTATCCTGATGGTAAAATGATAACCAATAAAAAAGCAAATATTTTTTTCAGCGCCGGAAAAAAAACGCAAACAAACTGGATAAATATCAATCCCTTTAATATCTTTGCCAAAAATTACCTTGAATTAAAAGAATACATTGAGCCACAGGAAACAGTTTCTTATTATTTTGTGATGGGAGAAAACAGAGCAAAAATTTCTCCTTCACCTTCATTACACAGTTTTGAAAGAAAAAATGCTGTTTCCAAATGGGAAAAAGAGCTTGGAAAGGTCAGTTTTGTTCCTGATATAAAAAGCATGGATGTTTTCAGACCTGTTATCGCTTCTTTAATCTGTCAGTGCCTTCAGATGTTTGTCAAAGATGAAAAGGGCGCATCAAGACCCAGGCAGGGCGGAAGATGGGCTGGCGTATGGCCGACAGAAGCAATTGAATTTCTGATAGCGCTGGATATGCTTGGTCTTTATGACTGGTCAGAAAAGGGATACAGGTTTTTCCTGAAACACCAGGAAAAAAAAGGTCCTGATAAAGGAAGATTTAATTCATATCTTTCAGCCAACTGGCATAATATAACAGGCGCTGTAATTTTTGGTCTTTCAAAACACATCCTTGCCTGCAACAAGAAAAAATGTTTTGAATTCTGGCGTCAGCCGATGCTTGATGGTTTTAAATGGATAAAAAATAAAAGAAAACAGATCTCAAATGGATTGTTTCCGGCTGGCAGGCCCCACGACTGGGATCTTGAGGTTCAGTCCTGGTGTTTTACGGACGCGATTAATTATATGGCATTGGTTGAGAT
>Ga0116202_10001903_pt1 | contig 12330 bp, 8 predicted proteins | sample LakKivw325mmetaG_FD_94479 | JGI IMG/M metagenome (GOLD analysis project Ga0116202, IMG submission 94479) | Anoxic lake water microbial communities from Lake Kivu, Rwanda to study Microbial Dark Matter (Phase II) - Lake Kivu water 325m metaG | ecosystem: Environmental > Aquatic > Freshwater >... | reverse complement strand
GCAATCAAGTAATTATGGCTTTGGATATGACACCTCCAACACAAGATCGTAACAGGATTGGCCGCCTCCGCGGGCGCGAACGTAATCCCAGCAGGCTTCGCCGACGTTGGTGCTGTCGGAGGCGCCGAAACAGATTTCATTGCGACCGGCGCCGTCTTTGACGTAGGCGCCGGACCCGTCGAGCCGAAGCTCGCCGTCCACATAGACCTTGACGTTCTTGCCCTGCGTCACGATGCGATAGACGTGGAAGTCCTTGGTGGTGTCCATCGCGTAGCGAATGGTCTTGCGACTCCATAACTCGATGCGATCCGGGAACAACTCCAGCCGCTCTTGCGCCAAGCTGTTGCTGATGATGATGCGACTCAGGCCGGAGATGACCTTGACGCGCGCCTCGACGACGGATTTGCCGACCGGGTCAGCGCCCCACGGATAACGATAGTAGTGGAAATCGCCGGGAACAATGCCGCGGTCGGCGATGACGAGCGTGCCGTTGGCGAATCGTTCTGAGGTGCGTGGCGAGCCGGTGTCGCGCATCCACGGTTTGGCCGGCAGTTTGTCGGCTTCGTAGGCAATCGTCCACTGGCCGTCGTCGGGCGGTTGCGGATCAACGGCAATCTCAATCCTGTTCGCGCCCTTCTTGATCCACGTCGGGTTGACGTTGAGATCGAGCCAGTCCTTGACGAGTTTGCCGCCGGTGAGTTCGTGGCCGTTGAGTTTCACGGACACATCGCGGACGTTTCGCAACGCCGGCATCTGCGCGTGCAAGGTCACTTTCGCCTCGGTCTTGGCGTCGAAGTCTTCGCCAACCATCATGTCAACCGACAACGGTTTGCTCGCTGTGATCGCCTTCACGTAAGCGGGCGTGAGAATGGGCAGGTTTCGATGCTCCGATCCGCCGGTCAGCCACGTGTCGGGTTTGCCGTCGCGCACAGTGACGAAGTAGAGACGGTTGAGTGTTCGCAACACCTTCGGATCACCGGCTTCCTTGAAGACGGGCGAGTGCGGCCCGAACACGTCGAAGAGGTTGAAAAGATGGATGCCGTCCGCGCCGGCAGCCCACGCTTCGAGCGCTTGCCCGCGATAGCTCTCGACGGAGCCGCGCTTGAAACGGCCTTCGCCTTTGACGCGCGAGTCGCTGAGGCACGGATAGACCGGCACGCCGTATTTGTGGCCGAGCGCGACGCTGGTTTCCCACGGGTTCAGGCGGAAATAACAGGTCGTGACGAGCATATCGGCCAAACCTTCCTTGAGCCAGCGCTCGACATCGAGGCCCATGTCGCGGTTGAACTCAACTGAATCGGTCGCGCGTACCATGATGAGAATCGGGCGGCCGCGTTTGAGGCCGACTTCCTCGGTCATCGCGCGGACGCGACGGATCAGGCCGGTCATCATGTCGCGCTCGGCGTCGTTGGATTTGCCGCCGTGGGCGGTGCTCTTGAAGAAGCAGAGGTGACGGAAGAAATCGAGTTCCACGCCGTCCACGTCGTAGTTGCGGCACACTTCCTCGATGTATCGGAACGCGAGGTCACGAATCTCCGGCCTCGCGTAATCCACCGAACTCCAGCGTCCGTACCGCGAGCGTTTGACGGGATCGCCGACGAGCCACTCGGGGTGATCCAGTTTCAATTGCGGATAAAGCAGGAATGGTTTGTCCGGCCGATACGCGGCGTCGTGGGTGTCGTTCATTCGCATGGACCAGAAACATTCCATCTTGCTCTTGTGCGCGAACTCCAGCACAGCCTGCAAACAGTCGGTGCCTTGGTCTATCAACTCCTGCGTGATGTTCCGCATGTCAGGACGGATACCGTAGTCGCCGGATTGTCGCTTGAGCACCGCGCCGACTTTCGTGTTGTGCGTGAAGAAGCTGAACCCGGAACTGATCGTGCAGTAGGAGATGGTGTCCACCTGCGTCCCCTGCAACGGTGTTGTGCGCTTGGCGAGGAAGTTCTCGACGGTGGCCTTCTCGTCCTTTGGGAAATAGAGGCAGTCGCAGCCGTCGTTGTTGAAGATGACGCGCCGCTGGCGATGGGCGAGTTGCTGGCGCGTCTCACGGAGTTGCTTCAGCCCGGCAGTCTCGGCGTCAACTGGCAAGCAGCCCAACACAACCAACAGTATCAAAAGATTCGTCTTCATTGTGGTTTCTCCGCGGGTACGGATAGTACGTTTTGCGCGAAGCAGCGTCAAACCTTTCGACTGCGTCTCCGGAACAAAACCGGCTCGGCCGCCATAGCCTCGGCGAAGGCGGGAACATTTTCTTCACGTGACTTTAGCTGAAGATACTGGTTCGTCGTGTGGCGACGTAGCCCGGAGCGCCGTCGGGGCTGTTACAGATTCTCCATTCTTCGGAGCGGACGATGCCATCGCCGTAGGCGCAGATGTCGCGCGTGGACGGGATGCGCTCGAACAACAGGGCGAACAATTCGCGCGCCTTCATCGTCGCGCCCGGCATCAGGCCGAGCTTTTGGAGGACATCGAGGTCTTTCTTGTAATCGCGGATCAACCCGCACGAATGAACGCACCGGCCGTTGGACTGACAAAAACCGTCGCAGCAATCGCACGCCATGCACGTGCCCTCGACGAGCGTGATGGGCACGTCCGGCTCGCGTCGAACGCGCTGCCAGATCTCGAACAAGGTGTCGTTCGACCGGGGCGACTTGTTCTTGCCGCCGCTATACCAGCAGGCCAGGCACATCAAGTGATGCGGCCGGACGAAAAGACGGTCGCCCGTCTCGATCCGCTCGACGTTGCGCCGGCGATATTGCTCGCGTTCTTCGTCGGTCCGTGAATGAACCACCGCCTTCCAGCTTTGCGCTCGGACACGCTCATACGCGGCACTTTTCGCCAACGGACAGCCTTCCCATCCCGGCGTGTCGTAGGCACAGATGCCTTTCAGGGTCTCGATTCGCTTGAACAGGAGTTCGTAGAGATAGCGGGCACGACGCGTGTCGCCGGCCACGAGGCCCAGCCGTTGGAGCACGTCGAGGTCGCGCTTGCGGTTCAGCACCTCCTGCGCGTCTGGCGATGTTTTGGTTCCCAGCGATGTGTAGTGCGGAATCTCGTCCGCGTTCGACATCAGGCGGATCGCGGTCGTGGGATCGGCGCCGAGCCGTTGCAAGACATCGCGCGCCTTTGCCGCGTCCATCAACGGGCATTTCGCGCCGCCGTGGATGCAAACAAGGCTCAGCAGTTGATGAGCGCGGATGCCGAGGGCGGCCTTGCACAAACCGTCCGTCACCGATTTTGGGCGCTTGGGTGAGGAGTTCGCGTTTCCCGGTGCGAGCGCAGGGAACGCCAAGCCGGCCAATCCTGCGGTTCCCAGTTTCAACGCAGCGCGGCGAGAACAAGCTGTCATGAGAGACATTCCTTTCGACTACCGGCGAAACTCGCGCGGGATCAACTGGTGAACGGTGCTGATGATGCGTTGCTCGACGCCGGGGGCGAATCTCGTTGGGCGGTCGTAGTAGAGCATTGCGGATGCGCCTTCGTAACCGCCTTCGATCCAGATCCGATCCGAGGGGATGTAACACGGCACGTCGTTGGAGTAGCCGTTGACCCAAAGCCGCTCGGAGTCCAACTCGCGCTTGAGCCGCAACGAATAATCCACCACGATCTCGCCGGGGAAGAAGACCATCGCGAGATCGCGGCCAAAACTCCAGACCTGCACCAGATAGGGCAGTTTCGTCGGAAGCTTCTCGCCGCGGTCCAGCTTGGCGAGTTGCGCCTTGGCATGATAGGCAACGTTGGCGGCTTTGTCCTTTGCGCGTTTCTCCCATTCGGCGCGGGTCGGGAGTTCATCAAACGGCAGTTCGATCTGCTTGGCGCGACATTCCAACTTGCCGGTGACGGGTCGCATCGCCGTCTTCACAATGGTTTGGACTTCTGTGCCGATGGCGTTGCCGTACTCGCGCGCCAACTCGTAGGTCCGGCGCGGATTCGGGTTCTGGTCCGATCCACAGCCGAGCGCGACGAGCGCGACGGCGCCGGGAAACTCCTTCTCCAAGAACTCCTGCGCACAACCGGGCCAGTCGCCGTGGATTTTGTTGAAGTTCAGCGTGGTTGCGTGACAGGCATAGCTCGTGAACATGGCGCGCACCTTGCCGTCGGCGCCCGTGACGCGGAGCACGGGCAGCGAGTGGTCCTCCGGGCGGAACGCGAAGTGGCGGCGGTTGTGGGCGAAGCTGGCATGGCCGAAGCCGAGGGAGAGCTTGGCGGGCTTGCGGTCGGCAAGCGCTGCGAGTGCAACCCGCTCCAATTTGTCCGTCAACTCACGGGAGTAGCGCTTGATGTTTGCCTTGTGAGCCGGCGGGATATCGGCGCTGAAAAGATTCGGCAGGACACCGACGAGCATCGGCGCGGAGTGCGTGTGACTGGAGCAGATGGCAATGCGAGCGTTGGCGATCTTGAGGCGCTTCACCAGCTCGTCGCGCATCCAAGCGGGGACACCGCAGTTGTCCACGGTCAGCAGCACAGCAGGCCCCTCGGCGTCGCTGCCGAGGGCGAGCGCCTTGGCGAAGATGCGTTGTTCGACGCCTTCGTGTTCGTCGCGTCGCGAGCCGTAACCGCTGAGCCGAACCGGATAATCAGGCGTGATATCCACTTTCGCCACGCCCGCGATTTGATCGGCGACAGCTTGATTCCAAGCAAGGAGGAACAGCAACAGAAACAGCCGGCTACTCGATTTCATGGTACTATGGTGCCGCAGATTCCGTTCTCTGCAACAAAGAAATTTTCTGTCTTATGGCGTAAACTCTACGTTGGAGATCCCTTTGGTTCCGGGATGGAAAATATTGTTGGAGAAACGCAGCCCCTTGGGTCCGTTCGCGCCGCCTTCGATGACGACCGCATACTTGTAGCGAGGCGGTTCACCGGAATCGCGGCCGGTGTCATAGACGATGTTGCCTTGGATAATGACATCGGTCAGCGGCGGGTTGTCGGGTTTTTGTCCGCGATCGAATCGAATCGCCACACCGTTGTCGCCCCAAATCCAATGCGAGTAGCCGTAGCCGAAATCGGAGATGATGTTGTTGGCGATGATCGAGCCGCCATCGGTGTTGACGCCCACGCGGGAAGCGGCGCCGGGCATCAGGCCGATGCTCCAGAGATCGTTCTTCGAGAATTGATTGCCGATGATGAGGACGTTACGCGAGCCGTGCATCGCCTTCATGCCCATGAACGAGTTGTGGATGATGTTCTGCGCGACAACGACGTGGTCGCTGTGGAGGTCAATGCCTTGCGCGGCGTTCTCGATGTAGTTGCCGAGAATCTGCGTGTAATCGCTGACTTCCGGCGCGGTGACGATGATGGCGGAACCTTGATGCCAGTTCTGGGCGAATTCTGAGTCCCACGTTTTCTGGCTGGTGATGATCCCCTTTTTGGGGTTCTTCTTCACGAACCTGCCGAGGTCAAACTTCTTCTGGATTTCCGGCGTGGGCAACAAGTTCTGCTCGATGATGCGATTGCCTTGAATGAGCGTCCCCTTGCTGTAGCGCACCTCGATGCCGGTGCCGTCAATGCAGTTGAACGCGTACCCCCAGTCCGTGCCGCTGGTGCGGTCGTCCACGCTGATGCGCATGTAGTTCTGCACTAGACAACCACGAACTTGGCTGCCGTCGCATTCCCGAATCGCAATCGCCGACGACCGCGTGCGGTTGTCGAGCACTTGCAGGTTCTCCAACACGAGATTGTGGCACTTGATCGCCAGCAAGCCTTCGCATGGCGTGTCGGTCTTGCCTGCGGGCCGCGTCAACGTGAGGCCGCGGATGTGAACGTTCGTCGCGCCCTCGATAACGAGGATCGGCTGCTTGGGGTTGGTCTGCCGGATGCAGCCGGGTCCGAACAGTCCTCCGCCTTGCGGTCCGATGTGGATTTTCTCCGCAATCTCGTAATCGCCGGTTGGCACATAGACCATCTGACCGGGGTTGGCGCGGATGGCTTCTTGAATCGAAGGATACTCGGCGACCGACGGGCCTTGCGCGGCCAACGCCGCTGAAGTCAGGCAGATCAAAATCGAAATGGTTTTTGTCATGCGTGTTCCCGATCTTGCTGACTATTTTCCTGTGATGCAGAAGAGGTGTTTGTCACCCCGGATGAGGAGACGATTGTTGACGGGAACCGGGGAGGCGATGATGCGCTCGTCCATCGGATTCTCGCCCAGCAGTTCCAGACGGCTTCCCACGCGCGCGGCAAACACCACGCCGTCTTCGCGCGCGGCGTACAGGATGCCGTTGGCGATCACCGGCGATGAAAAATATCTGCGGCCACGCGGCAGCGCTTCTTCCCAGATGGTTCTGCCGGTGGCGGGATCGAGACATGCCACCTCGCCGAGGGGCCGCAGCAAGTAAACCCGGTTCTGCCACAGAGCCGGTGTGCAACAAAAGATGCCGAAGTCATCCCGCTTCCAAACACGATGCGTGGCGGACACATCGCCGCGGCCATCCACGCGGACACCCTCCATGCTGCCTTGCTTGCGGTCATCCCGTCCCACAGGCACCACGGCGATACCGTTGTGGATGACGGGCGTGGCGATGGCAGGCCAGTTGCCGGTTCCGCGCGGGTTGAAACCGCCGCAGGACCAGAGCAGCTTGCCGTCCGCGGCCGCATGAGCGGTCAAATGATCGGCGCCCCAGATCAGGAACGCCAGTTGGCCTTGATGAAGGAAAAACAGCGGGGTGGTGTAACTGTTGTCATTCTCGTTTGGCACATCGAAATTGCGTTTCACCTGCCAGCGCATTTTGCCGGTGACCTTGTCGAATCCGGCAACCCACGAATCGCCGTGGTGCATCCGTGCGTAGATAACGTGTTGATCGGTGACCACCGGCGAGCTGCCTTGGTCCCAGACATACACCTCCGGCCCGAACATTTCGGTGAGGTTGATCTGCCAGCGCACCTTGCCGTCCGACTCCAGCGCGGCCAGCACCCCGCTGCGGAAACGCACAAACAGCCCCTTGCCGTCCGTAACGGCGGACGCGTTGCAACTGGTTCCGAGCGTCTTGTGTCTTGCCGGACTCTCTGGCCCCAGCTTGGTGAGCCAGACTTGTTTCCCGTTCATGTCCAACGCCAGCACGGCATCCCTGCCGTCGGCGGGAGTGGTCAGGTAAATCCGGTTCTGCCAGACAATCGGTGTGGAAGCGCCCTTGCCCGGCAACTCGATTTTCCAAGCGGCCGTCTCGGGCTTCCAGCGCGTGGGATAGTTTCCGGTAGGTGTGCAACCATCCGCAGAAGGTCCGCGCCAAGCTGGCCAGTCGTCCGCCGCCAATGCCGATAAAGTCAGACACATCAGGATCAAAAGAGCTCTTGTCACGCGCGAATGTATTTTCATGGTTTCGTGATTGGACGGTAGAACGCTCCCAAAGTTCAAATGCGAAATAGACGGTTCAAGTCTGCGTCGTGTTCCTCCTACGGCGGACAAGTCCGGTTTTGTTCCTGGTTCTCAACGCTAAAGCTCAACCATGCCGCGCCAGCGGCGTTGGCTGAAGCGCATTCATGCCTTTCATGTGTACTCCCAAGTGACAAACTCAACGCCCGACTCCGGCGGGAAATGAATGATCAAAGGCTTGGGATGAAACTGATTGATAACATAAGACCAAGTTAGGCGTCATCATTGTCACACATCTGAGAGTATCTGCGCTCCGCACCTGCTGCAACGCCCGGTCTCAATGATGCCTCGAAACTTCGGATTCGGGCCGTGATACGCTCCGCTCGCATCCTGACCGAACCAATCACCGCACTGTGGACAGCGAATGAAACGCGCAAACTTGGTGTGAACTCGGCGGATGGTGAGATAAGGAACTAGAACGGCGTAAGCAACAGCCACAACGAGTGACGCAACCAAGAACCGACTGTCAGGATCAACTCTGCGAACGACGAAAACGAAGAGAGCCAAGCCTCCTAAGTAACCGACATACCAGAGAAGCTGCTGCCATCGGAAAACATCGTATTCCTTCCAATGGGCGATGAAGGCATCTCTGCTCGGCTGTTGTGTGGCTGCCATAGTCGCCTAACGCTCAAGATAAGCTATCGAGTCCCGCGCGCCAGCGCGGGACACGGTTGGCTCCATCAGATGGTTCGGCCTTGTGCGCGTCGTACTCCGGCCTCAACGACTCAAGCATGGCGGTCACCGCGACCGGCTCGCGACCGTCCCCTGCCAACGGGCAAGTGTAGGTGAGGAAAAACATCTGATGCCCGGCTCGCAGCCACCACTTGGTGCAGACCGTCTCGCCCTCGCTAGACTGTGAGCGAAATCCGGTAAGGTGTCCGAATAAAACTGGAGCAAGAGGAATCTCGCCGGCGAACTCGCGCAAGTCATCGTCTGTGACAACGTCATCCTTCCGGTAACTACTAACCTGAACCGCAGTAAGTCTATCTGGCGGCTCGAAAGTCGTGCAGACATCGTCAACATCGTGAGTCCAGCCGTCCGGGACCTCAACCGACCAATCTGTGGATTCATAACGCATGGCTTACGCCGAACTCATGATTAGGCGACCTAAGGTCGTAGAAAAAGGCGACTGACAGTCGCCTAATTCGGCTGGCCACCGACCATCGAGCTTGTTCGAAACCAGCATCATAGGTTGCATGTTAGCGTCCTATTCATTGGCGGACAAGACGAAACCCAGCGCTCACTCCTTGGTGGGTGCATCTGGCTTCATCATCATACCGAGCCTGCGGTGGTTGGTGTACTGACTTCAGTCGGTTCGAACCGCGTAAACGCGGGACACCAACTCGCGGATCGTTGTGATGACGGTAGCGGCAACTTGGCACACCACCCCAGACTTCCCCCGCCGCTGCATGGCGTACATAAACGCTACACATGTAGCGTTTACTTTCGCCAGCACGTTTTTCAAAGCAACAGAGTTCTGACGGCTACTTTGCCGTCAACTCGGATTCCGGCACAAGCTCGATCTTGACGTTCATTCCTTTCAGATATTTATCGAAAAATTTTCCGATCAGCGCGTTGACCGCCGGCTTGCTGAACATCGGGCCGCCGTGGCCGCCGCCGGGGAAGCGTTGCAACGACACGGGTACGCCTTTCGCTTTCAGGGCCGCAGCGAACTCTTCGCTCTGCGCAAATGGCACCAGCGCGTCCTTCGTGCCGTGCAGGATCAGGAACGGCGGGTTGTCGTGGCTGACATAGTGCGCGGGGCTGACCGCAACGGACTTGGCTTTGTCGCTGAGGTTCGCGCCAATCAAGCACGAGTACGGATCGCTCGGCGTGTTGAACTTGAAGATGTTCTTGACGGTCTTATCGGCTTCCGCCTGCTGCACGACGGTGTTGAAATCCGCCGGGCCGAACAGGTCGCACACGGCCTGCACTCTGTCCGACTGCTCTTCGTTACCTCCGATGGGCGCGAACGCCTTTTTGCCGCCAGCCGTTCCCAGCAACGATACCAGATGTCCGCCGGCCGAACCGCCCCAAACGCCGATGTGGTTCGAGTCGAGATTGTATTTTTTTGCTGTTGGCGCGCAGCCAACGAATGGCAGCCTGACAGTCCTGAATCTGTGCCGGAAACAGCGCCTTTTGGCTGAACCGATACTCCACACTCGCCGCGGCGTAACCCTTGGGAACCATGAGCGCTGCCGGGCAACCGGCTTTGCTGCCGCCCTTCCATCCGCCGCCGTGCACCCAGACGATCAACGGCAACGGTTTGTGGGCAGGCTTTTCGGGCAAATACAAATCGAGCCGTTCCGCGGTGTCGCCGCCACTCACGTATTCGAGGTCTTTCTCGACACGAACGCCCTGGGGAAGCTTCGGCGTCGCGCCGTAGGCAGTCCAGCACGCCAACACGGCGACCAAACAAAATAATTCACGATAGAAATTATGTCTTTTCATGCTTTCCGTTTCTTCTTTTTCGCCTTGGGTTCCTTGCCTGGCATCGGTGTGTTTTCCTTTGGCAACCATTTCGCCAAATCGGCTTTGACGGATTCGAACTGCGGATCCTTGGCGAGGTTGGTCCATTCGAGCGGGTCTTTCTGGTGGTCGTAGAGTTCCTCGCCGCCATCGGCGTAGCGAATGTAACGCCATCGCTCGGTGCGAACCGTGTGGTTGCTGAACCCGTGTGTCGTGATGGCCGGGCGGTCCCACGCGGCTGATGGATTGGCCAAGAGCGGTTTGATGCTGACGCCTTGCAGATGTTTCGGCGACGGCAGCCCTGCGAGATCACAGAGCGTCGGGTAGATGTTCATGTAGTCCACAGGCCGGCCACAGGAGATGCCGGGTTTGGTCAGGCCGGGCACGACCCAGATGTGCGGCGCGCGTGTGGCTTCCTCCCAGAGCGTGGATTTGTGCCAGTGAAGTTTCTCGCCGAGATGCCAGCCGTGGTCGCTCCAGCAACAGATGATCGTGTCGTTCGCGTGGCCGCTCTTGTCGAACGCGTCCATCAACCGCCCGACCATCGCGTCGCAGAAACTGATCGTGGCGAGGTAGGCTTGCACACAGGCCTTCCATTTGTCGTCGCGCACAATCGCATCGTGTTCCTTGCGCTTGGCAAACCGGACACCGACGGGCGGCACGTCGTCGAGGTCGGTTTCGAGAATCTTCGGCAGAATGATTGAATCAATCGGGTAGAGGTCGAAATACTTCTTCGGGGGTGTCCACGGCAGGTGCGGCTTCTTCAGGCCGCAGGCCAGAAAGAACGGCTGGTCGCGTTTCTCGCCGAGCTTCTTGATGATGTACGAGACGAAGTGATAGTCGGGCATCGCGTTGTCGTCGCCGGCGATGGGACCGATGGTGATGTTGCTGGCGTCGGGAGCGACGTGTGTGATGTTGCCGCCCTTTCGGCCGGCCTTGTCTTCCTCCTTGCCGTCACCGGCGAAATACTCGTGCCAGTCGCTCGGCCGCGGGAAACTGCCGTGAAAGATCTTGCCGGCGCCGGCGACGTAGTAGCCGTTATTCTTGAAATGCAACAGCAACGTGGGTTTGTCGTCGGGAATGACTTTGCGCCAGTCAACGTCATTGTTGTACACGCCGGTCGAGCACGATCGCATCCCGCTGAGCAGCGCCGCGCGGGACGGATTACACAGCGGCGACGCGCAATAGGCGCGCGTGAAAGCGACGCCGCGCGCCGCGAGCCGGTCGAGATTGGGCGTCTTGACCTGCTGGTTGACGCCGAGGTAGTGCACCCAATCGCGCAAGTCATCGATGGCGATGAAGATGATGTTCGGTTTGGTTTGTTGGGGTGCTCCGGTTGCATGCGACACGAGTAACACTGCAGCGAAGCAGATCAAGTTATGGAGATGGCGATGGTTCATGTGATGTTGGTAAACGTTAAGGGTTCGTCGTCGCAACTCGATAGCACGCATCAAGCGGTTCGCCGTGCGCTTCATACCAGTGCAAGAGTTCGGCGCGTCCCGCTTCGAGCCGCTTCGCGCCATCCGGGCTGGATGCGGCGTTGTGCATCTCGCCGGGATCGGCGGACAAATCTATGACCGCTTCCTTGAGCGGGCCGTTCTTCTGGCGGAACACGACGTATTTCGAGCGCAGGTTCCGGTAGGCCACGCCGTTCGGATTTTCGATGACGAGACCGCGACGCCAACTCTTGACGGGCTGTCCCTCGGCCAGCGGCTTCAGACTTCGTCCCGTCAAGTCCGACGGCACTGGGACCCCGGCAAAGTCGCACAACGTCGGGATGAGGTCCATGCCAGTCGAGACGAGATGTTCCCGGTCAACCGCATTGTTCCGGATATGTTCCGGCCACGAAAGAATCAGCGGAACGCGGATCGCCTCGTCGTAAAGAAACTGTTTGTGCCCCAACCGATGCGACGCATCCATCTCGCCGTGGTCGCTCACAGACACGATGAGCGTGTTCTTCTCCAAGCCGGCCTTTCGCAATGCGTCGAGCACGACGCCGATTTGCGCGTCCACCTGCTCGGTGAGCCGCGCGTAGGCCCAACGGTGCAGTTGCCAGTCGCGCTCCGTCCATTTGGTTTGCTCGAAGACGATCATGCCGCCCTTGAAACCCATGACGTCTGCAAGCCCGGGCGATTCCTCGTGATTGGCCGGCATCGGCGGACAAAGTTTCTTGAAGAACTCGTCGTCCGAAACGCCTGCCGGTCGTTTCAGCGCCGCGTCGAGACAGACCAACGCCGCCGAATCCTCGCGCGCCGGGCCTTTCTTTCGCGGCGGCGCGACCTTCGCGTAGTCACGGATGCCCATCGAACAGATGTCATGCGGGTTGATGAACGACGCCACGAGCAGAAACGGGCGCTCGTGTTTCCCGCCCAAGTATGCCGCGCACTGCTTCGCGAGTTCGTCGCGCGAATCGTCGGTCAGGTTCCGTTGGAAACCGTAGCCGGCCGACTGCGGGCGATTCGGGCACGGCAGGTGGGCCTTCCCGG
>Ga0116202_10001902_pt1 | contig 12331 bp, 12 predicted proteins | sample LakKivw325mmetaG_FD_94479 | JGI IMG/M metagenome (GOLD analysis project Ga0116202, IMG submission 94479) | Anoxic lake water microbial communities from Lake Kivu, Rwanda to study Microbial Dark Matter (Phase II) - Lake Kivu water 325m metaG | ecosystem: Environmental > Aquatic > Freshwater >... | reverse complement strand
CATATAAACAGAAGGCGAAACGTAATAAATTTCTTTCGGAAATTTAAACGTTTCAGCAACGTAAAATTTGCTATGCAAATTTGTACGTTGCGGAGAGGGTGGGATTCGAACCCACAAACTCATAAAAATGAGTTCAGGTTTTCGAGACCTGTGCCTTAGCCAATTCGGTCCACCTCTCCGGAATATCTACTATCTGCTTAAAACTTAAAGGGGATTTTTGGCTCAACGCCTTGCCTGAGGCGTTTTATATTTTCCCTCAAGGCAAAGGTGATTAAAGAGGCTCCCAGAATGCCGTAGATAAAATAATGAAAGGGGAAAAAAATAAGAAACAAGACGGATGAAATCCAGAAAAACAAAAGGTTGGTCAAACTCATAATTTTCGTGGCTAAAAGAATCAAAACCCAGATTATAAAAAAGATAAAGAAAAATTTAGGACCGATCAAAACCGCGGCGGCTCCGGCAAACGTCCCCGCTCCCCTTCCTCCTTTGAATTTTAACCAGACGGGAAAGATGTGGCCAAAAGCCGGGATTAAAGCTACCGAAATAATCTGCCATTCGTTGGTTAAATAATTAAGCGAAAGATAAGCCGGAATTGCGCCTTTCAAAATATCAAGAACGGCTGAAAAAATTCCCCATTTCCAACCCAGAGCCCGGGCGACATTGGTAGCTGAAGTGGCTTTGCTTCCGATCTCTCTAATATCGATTCCCTTGAGTTTGGGAATGATAAAGCCGAAAGGAATTGAGCCCAGAAAATAACCTAAAATTAAAAGAACGATGAAATTCATCATGGTTTTAAAATCTCCTTTACTTTTTTTATAATTTTTTCGTTAATTGGAGTCGAGACGCCCAATTCTTTTCCTAATTTTACCACCTCTCCGTTATAATAGTCAATTTCATCTAAATTCCCCTTGGGCTTTCCTCCTCTTCCTTTATCTATCAGTTTTCCCAGCTGTTTTCGAAAAGAAATCAAGATTGGCAAGGGAAGATAATAAATTAATTTTACAAGCAGCTTGACGGGAATCTTGCTCAAGTTCAAAAAATTACCCTTAGCCGCCCGGACCACTTTAACGTATTCTCTTAGGCCCCCTATTTCTTCTTTGAATATTTCTAAATCTTTAAATCCCTCTTTTATCGGCAGCCCTCTGACGGCTGAGGGTATGCCGATTAAATTCGTGAAAAACTTGGAAAATTCCATATTCTTCACCTCTCCGGGTAAAAACTCTGTCGCCTCAATCCCCGCCTTTTTGAAAACCTCTTTGAGCTCTTTTGTCTCTCGAGAACCAGAAATCACCCCGAAACTTAAACGAATGGGCAAAAAATAGCTTATACAGATTTTATTATCCAGGAGTTTTTTTTCAACCGGATTAAACAAACTTACCCTTATCAGCTGAACTTTTTCCGCCTCCTCTCCCAGGACTTCTTTCAAAGCGGACGAAGCATCTTTTGCGGCAGCAATGCCGTTTTGTGAAAGAACTAAACCGGGAAAAGGTAAAGAATTTTCTTTAAATTTTTGATAATAATATTTGACTGCCGGGCCAACCGGATTTTTAGTTGCCAAAAAAATAATCTCCGGAAAAAATCCATTGGGAAATTGAGACTCGGCAACGACTTCTGCTTCAAATAATTCTAACGGATGTCCGCTTCTTTCAACAAAAAATTCTTTCTTTTGAATTTTATCAATTTCTTTTCCAATCCCCAAAACATCAGCCGCTTTCTGAAGCTCAAAAGCAAACATCGTTCCCGTTCTTCCGCCAACCCCGATTATGGCAATTTTTCTCATAGATTTTGTACGCTGTGGACCCGCGGGGAATTGAACCCCGGACTCGACTATGCCATAGTCGCGTGTTGCCTCTATACTACGGGCCCGGTGCCCCTGGAGGGAATTGAACCCCCATGAGTTTCTTAGGAGAAAACTGCTTTATCCGTTAAGCTACAGGGGCGGACAATGATAATTTTCAATTTTCAAAATCAGATTATCATATTTTTTTGTTGTTGACAATCTCTTCCTATGTTAAAATAAATTATATGATGGAAAAATTACCAATCGTTGAGGTGGCAAAAAAAGTTTGTCCGGCCGTAATTACCATTGTCATCAGCAAGGACTTGCCCAAAATTGAGGGTTTTTATTCTTTTCCTTTCGGCGGCAAGGAGCTTATGATTCCGAAATTTGAGAAAGAAATAAAGAAAACAAAAATTGGAGGCGGCTCCGGCTTTATTGTTTCTCCTGACGGCTATACCTTAACCTCTCAGCACGTTGTTTCCGACCCGGAATCCGATTATACCGTGATTCTGGAACCGACCAAAAGATATCCAGCCAAAGTGATTTCCCGAGACCCGATCAGCGACATCGCCATTTTAAAAATTAACGCTAAAAATTTACCTTACCTGGAACTGGGAGATTCAGATAAAATCGAATTGGGGGAGGAAGTGATTGCTGTCGGCAATGCTTTGGGAGAATTCCACGATACGGTCTCAGCCGGCATTATTTCCGGGATGTCGAGATCCATCACCGCTTTTTCCGGCTTAACTGACATAGTCGCTCAGCTTCGAGGATTAATTCAAACCGATGCCGCTATCAATCCAGGAAATTCCGGGGGGCCGCTGGTCAATATGGAAGGGAAGGTAATCGGAATCAATACGGCCATGGTGATGGGAGCCCAAAATATCGGCTTTGCCATACCCGTGAATTATGCCAAAAAAGATTTAGAGGAGGTGAAAAAATACGGAAAAATAAGAAGACCATTTTTGGGAGTGAGATACATCGTTTTAAACCAGGAAATTTCCAGGCTTCACAAACTTCCCGTAGATTATGGAGCTTTAATCGTCAGGGAGACTTTGGGAGAAGAGGCGGTAGTCCGAGGCTCGGCAGCCGATAAAGCTGGCCTTAAAGAATACGATATTATTTTAGAATGCAATAGCGAGAAAATTGCCGAAAAAAATCCTTTAGCCAATATCTTGCAAAAATACAAAATCGGCGACGATATTTTACTGAAAGTTTTAAGAGAAAGAAAAGAAACGACTTTAAAAGTAAAATTGGAAGAAAAAAAGTAATCTATTGATTTACGAAATCAATAGATTTAAAAACAGCTTCCGGAAGCTGTTTTTGGTTAAATTGGGTGCCCGACGCGGCTCGAACGCGCAACCATCGCGGCCACAGCGCGAAGCTCTAAACCAGTTGAGCTACGGGCACCATAAAAACTATTTGGGAATCTTAATGCTATAATAACCAAGATTATTCGTTTTGGTGTCCCCAGCAGGACTCGAACCTGCAACCTAAGGGTTAGAAACCCTTTGCTCTGTCCAGTTGAGCTACGGGGACATTATCATTTGTTCAAGGAATCCCAATTTCCAACCTTTTATTCTTCGAAATAAATTTCTATTGCCTGTTCTAATAGTACAGGTCCCATTATATAAAGGATTTTTTCTATGTTTTAATGAAGTGGGTTTAATTTGAGTTTTATAGAACTGCCTTAAAGGAATATTTGTGAGTTTTGACCAATATTGCTCCACATCTTTTCTACAGAGAAGATTATGAATATGGATATTAATCCTAAGTCTTTCTTCTGGAACCTTACATATTTTTCTGAACCAACTCATCATCAATTTTATCATCGCTGGATCCGAATTGCTAAATTTCACATTTTCTTCTCTTTCTGATTTGTCTCCCTCCGCCCAATATAGCATCAAGCCCGCTAAAAATAAAGGGTTTTTAAAACACGAGGAAACTTCCTCTTTTGCTTCTTTAAGGATTTTCTTAGTTCTTTCTATTCTTTTTCTTTGATTGATTTTTGCCATTTTATAAGCATTTTTTTGCCGTAATTCTATATAAAGCCTCTTTTCTTGTTTAGGTGTAAGTTTTATATCTCTAAGCCATAGACTTAGAGTACCTTTTGATACCTTTACTTGTTTTCGTATTTCGCTATAACTTTTTCCTAATTTCCTCAAACGAATTGCTTTAATTTTTTCGTCTAATTTCATAAATTAAACAAGTTAATATGTATTATTTAGTATAGCATCCTTGTTCAATTTTGTAAAATAAAAAACCTTCTTGATTAGAAGAATAGTATTTTATCCGTTGGGCTACAGGGGAAGAAACGGGTCGGGATAGGTTTTTGAATCGGCTTCTTCAAATTTTTCTTCCTTTTCTTGCCAGATTTTCAAAATATCCTGGTAAGTTTTTTCTTGAAATTTTAACGGCGTTTCCGAAACTTCCCGTTCTCTTTTTTCAACTAAAGAATTATATTTATAAAAAACAAAGCAGCCAACGACTAAAGCAAAAAATAAAAGAATAAAAAAAGTTAAGAGGCTTTTTTCCCCCGCAATCCTCGGCAGTTTTCTGAAAAAATCGGTAATCTTTTTTGCTTTTAATTTAGGAATTTTCATTTTGTATAAACTTTTATTGAAAGGGTGGCTCTGACGTCGCCCAAAGAGAATTTCTCAAATTCCTTTGATTTTAATTCGGTTTCGGTTAACCTTGCGATATTCAAGCTTTGAATTTCTGTCAAATAAACGCTCGATTCCAATTTTTCTAAAAATTTTAAAAATTCAGGGAAAGAGGCAGTGGAACTGATTCTAAAAAAGAGAGGAAACCAGGTCTCTTTGACTTCTTTTAAGATTGGAGTGGGAAAAATTCCAACCGCCAGACCGCAGTCTTCGGCCGTTTTTTCTAAAAAAGAAATGAATTCCACCGGCACTTCGGAGTCAATAAACAATTTATCAAGTTTTTCCAAATTCGGCTGGATTTCGAGACAGAGAGCTTGAAATTCTTTTAAATTTTCAATTTTTCTTTCTAAAAAAAGCAGGCTTTGTTTTTTAGAAATTAAATCTTGAGAATTAGTTTTTATTTCCTTTAAAATCGGAAAAATGTCAAAATAAATCAAAATAATGCTCAAAATTATGAAAATTAACAAAGATAGATTAATTTTATTTTTCATAATTGGTTTTGATTCGCAGGGTTGCCGTGAAGTCAATGTCGGCGGGCTTTACCCAGCTGGAAGGGGAAAAATAGATTTCCTGAAAATTTTCCTCTTTCCCCAGATTTTCTTTAAACTCCAATAAGATTTCTCGGTTGGGAGAAAAACCGGAAAGAGAAATCTGGCGAGTTTCGGAATCAAAATTGAAATTGGTTAAATGGACGCCGTAAGGCAAATTTTGAGAAATTTTTTCTGAAATCTCAACCATACTTAACCGTTCTGAATAGTATGAGCTTAATTCGGAGAAGGTCTGATTAAACAAGAGAATCTTTTCTTCCAGGTCTTGGCTTCGGGATTTTTTAAAACTTTCCTCTTTTTGGCTGAGAATAATTTCTTGGACATTCAGCTGGCCGGAAAAATAAATTTTTATTGAGAGTAAAATTAAAATCAGGCAAATAAGAAAAATAAAAAACAGAATTCCTAAAATCAGGACTAATTTATATTCTTCTTCCTGTCTTAAAATTTCTTTTTCTTGGGACGGCAATAGGTTAATCATAATGGTTATTTTTCTTTTATACCTCTCAGGGCCAACCCTAAAGCTGTGGCATATCTTAAAGATTCTCCAGAAAGCAATTTTCTGAATTCTTTTTGAGATTCCGCTAAAATATTTATCCAGGGATTTCCAAGCTCGGTTGGAATTTTCAGCTGAAGGGACAGAAAATCAGTCAATCCTTTCAAGTTTGCGCCTCCTCCGCAAAGGAAAACTTTTGAAACTCCTTTGCCGTTAGGAGGAAGATGCTCATGAGAAGCATGAGTTTGATAATAAGTGAAATATCTTCTTATTTGCTGAACCAAGTCGGTCAAAGCCGGGACTAAAGCCTCAAAAACTTCTTTCCCTTCGTTTCCTTTAATCTGAAGACCATATTCATTTTTTAATTTTTCAGCTTCGGATAAATCTATTTTTAAGGCTTTAGAAATAATTTCGCTGAAACTTCCGGAAGAAACGAGAATGGAGGAAGTGAATCTTAAAGAACGGCCGGAAAAAATAATAAAGCTGGTTCTGGTTGCGCCGATGTCAATCAGAAGGATAGGAGAAACGGCAACTTCATCCTTGATTAAAGCTCGGCTGATGGCTAAAGATTCAATTTCCAGAACCTTGGGTTTCAATCCGGCCGATTTCAGACAGGATAAGTAAGGGTCAACTGTCTTTTTCGGCAAGGCGGCAATTAAAATATCAAGATGGTCTAAGTGATTAAAAACCGGCGAAATAATTTGAAAATCTAAATAAACCTGGTCAATCGGCAGGGGAATGTAATTTTCAGCTTCGTAAATGAGCGCTGATTTTAAATCCTCTTCCGACATCCGCGGCATTTGAATTACCTGCAAAAAAGCTTTTTTCTCCGGTAAAGAAGCAACCACATATTTTGTTTTAATTTTCTCTCCTTTGACTGATTTTATCGCTTCTTTAATGGTCTCAGCCAATTTTTTCTCGTCTTTAATTTCGCCAGCCTGAATTATTCCCGGTTTAATTTCTTTTTCGCCAAAAGAAGCCAAGGTCAAAGACTCCCCTCTTTTTTTGAGTTTGATGATTTTTAAAGAAAGGTCGGAAATATCCAGCCCGAATGTTTCCGGTTTTAATTCCAAAAACTTGAGCATTATAAATTAATTATATCAATTTAATATATTTCTTCCCAGCCGATAATCTCGTATTCTCCCGCCGTAGGAAAATAAGGAGGGGGATTGTAAGTCAAATTAGAATCGTAATTCATATCGGTGGTTCTATACCCGGAAACTACATTGTTATAAGCATCCACCCAGGTAAAAGTCCACATAGTATTGGTAATAATTGAACCGAAGGTTCTAATTGAGTTTCTGATGGCATAAGTTTTATATGGTTCGTCGGACCATTTTGGATAATAATATCTAAAAACATGGCCCCTTTGGGCTAAAAGAGCGGCTTTGATTTCTAAATCATCGGGCGAATAAAGAGAAATTAAAATATCTTTTTGAGCAATCAGCCCCAAAACCGACTCCGAGTCGGCATAATCTATATTGCCCGAAATTATTATGTTTTTCATTTTATTGGGCTGTTCGGGAAGTTCAGCCGCCACCAAGACTGCTCTTCCTTTGACAATTCCGTCCACCCAGACTTTGTTTTCAATAAAAATCGGCTCGCAATTTTGAGGCAGAGAGTAGCTGGCAAAAAGTTCCTCCGAATCAATATCGTTTGATTCGTAAATCCATTTTTCGCCGTCCCAACCGTAAACTTTTTGTTTTACTGTTTTCACTCGGAAAACATCAATGGCTCCGGTGTCATCGGGATTGACTTTAAATCTGACATGATATCCGTGGTCAACGGGTTGAGTTATATAAATACCGGAGCTTTGAGCCGCCGCTTTCAAAACGGCTAAGTCCTGTAAAATTTTATCGAAATCTACTGCCGGGACCGGAAACTGCCAAAGACCCTCTGTCCCCCCTCCGCCCTGCCCCCAAATCCCCGGTTTCTCCTGGGAAGGAGAGCAGCCGTGCTCCGGTCCGCAAATATAAGTTTCTTTAGCCGAAGTGGCGAGGGAATTCTGTTCGCCATCCATCCGGATGCCGCCGTTGGAATGAAAAGGTCCTTTAAGAACCTCGTCTTCTCCAAACCAAACATTGGAGTTGGTTAAAAAGGCGTATTTAGCTAAAGCGGGTTTGGCATCTTTTATCCTAATTTTTCTTTTGACATCGGGAAAATCATTAGTCCAAGCAGTGGAAATAATTTTCACTCCCGGGCTGCAACCGCCGGGAGGGGTAATTTCCAGCTGAAATTGACCGATATCCTCGTAAGGTTTGATTCCGCCGAAATCAAAATCGTCCTCGTTATGACTGATATGCCATCTTGAATAATTAATGCCGGCTTCAGCCAGATGCAGGGCTTCATTCCAAGCCACTTTTTGCAAAGATTGTCGGTGCTGCAACAAAACAAAACCTAAAAGACTGGCCAGCAGCATCAGAAATATTGTTCCGAAAACTAAAACTAAAGTCAAAATCACTCCTCTTTTTTTTGAAAATTGATCCGCCAGCTGACGGATGAAAATTGAAAATTTCATTTACAGGTTCGTTTTCAAATTTCTAATCTGAATGTCGGAACTCAGTTCGTAATTTTGAGGCGGTTGAGCCGGGTCAACATTGATTACCAGATAGACCCGCATCAATTTTGTATCTTTTAACCTGGCTGGCAATTCTGTTATTTCGTCTCCGTCGCCGTTGAAGTAATGAAAAACCGGGGGCTGATTTCTGATATATCGAGACAAAATGGAAATTTCTTCATTTCCCAAAGGATAGCTGACCGGCCAACCGGCCGAAGGATTAATGACTCCTTTTTTAAAATCAGTGTCATCAATAAAATATCTTACTCTCTCAGCCGCCTCATCTTTATCAATGTCGGAATAAAATATAAATTCGTAATCTTGAGCCAGTTCGATAACATAGGCGCCGTCATCCCCGGGCACAGCTTCTCTAATTTCTTTAACCATTGTCTCCACTCCTCTCCTGGCTTCAGTAATTGCCTGCGATTGTTCAAGAGTGTATTTGTGAGTCCGATAGAGAGTGATAACCGAACCAGAAATCGCCCCCAGAACAACGAAGATAATTGCCACCGTGACGATGGTTTCAATCAAAGTTATGCCTCTGATGGCTTTTTTCATAATCATGGCGATGGAATTAAATTAATGGTCAGAATAATATCTCCAGAAATCAAGATATTCTCTTCGGTGTAAGTTTGATAACCATCAGCCTGAACTTCCAAATTATAGGCGGCTTCTTGCAAAGGAATGAAAAGGGTTTCTCCCTCCTCGTCAGTCGGTTGAATTCGGTCGTAACCCAGACCGAGATTAAACAATCTTACCGAGACGGCGAAAATCGGGTCTGAAGTCGTAGAGTCTTTAACCGTTGTCAAGAGAGTGTTTTCCGCTTTTAGAATTAACCGAGCCTCTTTATTTTCGGCCGGCAAGAGACCGACCGGCTGTTCAATTTCAGTTTCGGGAGGAGATTCAATTCCGATTAATTCATAATCCGGAGAATCAACATAAAAACTATAAGAATCCCATTCTAAATCAGAAAGTTCAATTCCGGCCGAACCATTGGTGACGTGGGTTTGAGAATATTTATAAATGGATTTCCCCGCCACATCCCTGCCCACGAGCTTTGCTCCTTCCATTTCGAAGACTGCGTTATGAATGAGCGGGTAATCCTGATCGCTCGTGCCCCTGGACTGAACAACCATTGAACCCAAAATATCAATCGAAAAACCGACTTCGGTAAGTCTCCCCTCATAAACGGCGGGGTGCGACTTTACCGGCTCGGTAATGGTCGTCCCGTTATAAATATCGCCAGCCTGATAACTTTGGTCAGAGCTGTAACCAGACTTGGTTATTTTCACTTTATAAGCATCCGGCGAGACGACAAAATTATATTTGCCGTTGGAAGGCTGGTTGGTAGTTAAGGTGTTTCCGGTCAACGGATCAATGATTTCTATAAAGGGAAAGGGAACTGCCTGGCCCAAGGCGTCAAACACCGAAACTGAGAGAACGCCGGCGGCCGCTCCGGTGCACTCCTCTTTTTCCTGATTAAGATTTTTCGGAGCGACGTCGGTTGCTAAATTCACTTCTCCTTTAAACGGCTTCTCCCAAGAAACTTTTACTTTAGCCCTTTTATAGTCTTTAACGCAATCGTCGGTTTCTGGAGCCGCCGGACACTCCGCGCTTCTCGGGCCATCAAAACAATCGGAGATATATTTTATAGTAGTTTCGACGGCAAAGTTCGTATTATTTTGCAAAATAGATTCGGTTTTAGGAATATCTCCAACCGGCTCATCTACAGCCCGAGGATCTGTCCCCACCTCTTTATAGGGAAGGTTCCGAATTTGTTCTATTTTTTGATTGGCAATGGCAGTGGCGACAATTCTTGCCTTTGACTGACTGACCACTTTTAAATTCAGCCAATAGGCGCCGAAAATTCCCAAAAAAACAATAAGCATTAAAGAGATGCCCACCAAAACGTCAATAAAAGTGAACCCAGTAATACAACTTCGACAAGGTTTTCCTTCAGAAAACCTTAAATCGCGAAGCGAGTCGAAGTTGATATACTGGGTCAACCCCTTTTGGGAAATTGAGAATTTCACTGTATTGTCTGGAGCATGCTGTACATTGGCTGAACCATTGATACGGCAAAAAAACCAACAGCCGCCCCGATAATGAGCATTACCACGGGCTCAATAACCGAAGCCAAATTTTGAGTGGCTCTGCCCGCTTCTTCTTCAAAAAAATCAGCCAGCTTTGCCAAGATATTCGAAGTCTCGCCGGTCTCCTCTCCGACGGCAATCATCTGAACTACAATCGGCGGATAAATATCCTGATGAGGGTTTAAAGCCTCGGACAGCTTTTCTCCCTTTTTGACTTTTTCAACCGCCTCAATTAAAACACTTTTAAAATGAATATTTCCCAAAGTCCCGGAAACAATCTCTAAAGACCTTACCAGCGGCACTCCCGAAGAGATAAGGGAGCTTAAAGTCCTGACGGTTGTCGCCGAATTAGTTTCTCTGATAATCGGCGAAATAATTGGAACTTTTAATAAAAATGTGTCTAAAACGAATTTTCCCCTTTTAGTCCTTGGAACTTGGAAAAAAATAAAAATAAGAAAAAATATAATCAAAATAACTAAATACCACTTTTCGACAAAAAAAGTGCCCAGGGCGATAATTAATTTAGTGGTAATCGGCAGTTCAACCTGAAGTTCCTTAAAAATTTCCGCCAATTTGGGGACAACCATCACCAGCATCAAAATGCCGATGCCGATTAAAGCGCAAATTATCACCGCCGGGTAAATCATTGCTCCCTGGATTCTTGATTTCAATTCGTGCTCCTTCTCCATCTGATTAGCCAGGATTTTCAAAACCTTCTCTAAAGTTCCGGCCTCTTCACCGACTTTCACCATATTTTGAAAAAGTTCAGAAAAAATATTGGAATGAGGAGAAAGGGCATCGGAAAAACTTTTCCCTTTGACAATTTCTTCTTTAATATCTGATAGGACTTTTTTAAATTTTTTGCTTTTGGATTGAATGGTTAAAGTTTCTAAAGCCCTGGGAAGGGAAAGGCCGGCTGAAATCATCACTTGTAAGTTTCGAGTAAAAAACATTTTTTCTTTCAAGCTAACTCCGCCAAAAAAAGGAAAAGCCCCGCCTTTTCCAAAGAAAGGGCGGGGTCTTTTTTTATTTTTTTCTTCCGCTTCGGCTTTAATCAAAATAAAGCTCTGTTCCCGCAGACTCTTCGCCAATTGGCGGATATCTTTTGCTTCCAGGGCTCCTGATTTTTCTTCCCCCTTTAAAGATTTAGCAATATAGAAATATTTAGGCATGGATTTGCGTTATTCAACGATAACACGCAACACTTCCTCAATGGTGGTTATTCCCTGGGCAGCCTTGATAAACCCGTCTTCAATCATCAACCTCATTCCTTCTTTTTGAGCCTGGGTCTGAATTTGAAAAGAAGTTGCCTGTTTTACAATCAATTCCTTAATGGTTTCGGTAGCCGGCAAAACTTCGTAAATCCCAATTCTGCCCCGATATCCTTCCGAACATTCTTTGGAAGGTTTGGGCCGATAAAATATAACATCTTTAAAAGTCTGTTTCGGTTTGACTATTTTTTCCTCTTTCAAAATCTTTAAAATTCTCTCCAGGTCGCAATACTTTCCCAAATTCTTTATTTCCGAATCATTTAAATTATATTTTTCTTTCTCCGGGCAAAGTTTTCTGACCAATCTTTGAGCCAAAATGCAATTTAAAGTTGAGGAAATGAGGAACGGCTCGGCTTTCATATCAATCAATCTCGGAATGCTGCCGGCGGCATCGGTGGTATGCAAAGTGCTCAAAACCAAGTGACCGGTTAAGGCGGCGTTGATAGCTAAACCGGCTGTTTCGCTGTCTCTTATTTCTCCAACCATCATAATATTGGGGTCTTGGCGAACGAGAGAACGCAGTCCGGAGGCAAAAGTCAAGCCAATCTTGGGATTGACCTGGGTCTGATTGACTCTGGGCATTCTATACTCAATCGGGTCTTCAACAGTGGAAATGTTTACCCCCGGATTATTTAAAATTTCCATCATCGAGTATAGGGTGGTGGTTTTTCCGCAACCGGTCGGCCCGGTAACCAAAATCATCCCGACCGGTTTCCTTAAATTCCCTTGTATTATCTCCAAGGCCTCTCCTCTCAACCCCAATTCTTCTAAAGTAAAGGCTTTGGCGGTTTCCGGCAAAAGCCGCATGACAATTTTCTCGCCGTCAAAAACCGGCAGAATTGAAACTCGAATTGAATATTTATATTCTTCGGTCTCAACTTTAAACCGGCCATCCTGGGGAAGCCGGTGCTCGTCAAGTTTCAAAT
>Ga0116202_10001901_pt1 | contig 12339 bp, 9 predicted proteins | sample LakKivw325mmetaG_FD_94479 | JGI IMG/M metagenome (GOLD analysis project Ga0116202, IMG submission 94479) | Anoxic lake water microbial communities from Lake Kivu, Rwanda to study Microbial Dark Matter (Phase II) - Lake Kivu water 325m metaG | ecosystem: Environmental > Aquatic > Freshwater >... | reverse complement strand
TCAGGCGTACGGCGTGCAGCGCAAGACGTCGAGCGTTCCGCTCGACCTGCGTTCGTTGAGCGCCGGCGTCTATCTGGTCCGCCTTGACGCCGACGGGTACCGCTCGAGCCAGAAGCTGGTCGTGCAGAGGTAGGGAGCAGCCAGACAGTCAGAGAATCACAGAGCGGAAGCGGCCTTCGGGCCGCTTCCGCCCTTCGACCTTCGCATTTCGGTATTCGTCTGCGTGCAGTAGTCCGGGTATCACAGGGGCCGTGTACCCCGGGGTCACGGGAGGAGTCCATCGGGAGTAGATGAGGGGATACTACCGGGGATAGACCGGGGTAGTCACAGTCCTCATCACCGGGGAGTAGTACCGGGGAATCACAAGGGCGGTCACGAGGGGATAGATGAGGGGATAGATGGGGGCGGTGTATCGGGTCATCTATCCCGGAGTGACAGGGGAGTAGATGAGAGGAGTCTATTGGGGAGTCACGACCCGATAGACTCCGGGGTAGTATACCCGATAGATTCCCCAGGTGGGGACTGGATTTCCGTTCCAGTGCTGCAACTCGCGCATTTCAGCGACATAGGCCGGTTTCGGCCGACTGACGGCTGGTGCCCAATTGGTAGAATGAACCGAGCACGGTATGGCGCCGAAACACGTTCGTGACACGTTCGAGTTTCCGCCCGAGCCGGCCCGGCGGTTCGGCTGACTTGAGGCCCCGGCGTGCTTCGCGTGCTTGACCCTTCCCATGCGGAGCCTATAATTCCGCAAGCCCGAGAGGAGGCCATTATGCCACGAATCCTGTCAACTTTCGCCGCGCTGGTCGCGCTGGCGAGTGCTTTGCCTTCCGGTCTTACCCTCGAATTCGGTCCGTGCGCCCGGGCCGGGATGCTGCCCGGTCCCGCCGACGTCGAGGACACACTGCACTGGGATGCCGAGCCGGACCGGGGATTCAACATCAACGGTACGTACAGCTACGGCTGCGCGCAGCGCTACACCGAAACAACGCAGGTAACGGTCAAGGCGATTCTGTACTACCTGACCGAGAACGCCGACGAGGTGTTCGTCTACGTGGCCGGCGAGAGCACCGAGGCGACACCCGGGGAAAAGCTCGACACGACTCGTGCCAATGGGCAGGGCGGCGGAGTGTGGAAACGAGCGAACATGCCTCATCTTCCGACCATCGAGCCGAATACGGATTTCTGGGCGTGCGTGATAATCCGCCGGCATCCTTCAGGCCAGCACCCGCTGACACTCGACCTGGGCCCCATCGTTCCATGGCGCGGCGGGTATATCACCCTGCCGAGCATCGGACCGGACTGGTACCAGTTGACTGACCCGCCGTTCTGGACCGACCGGAACGTGAACATCAGGGCGATAGTGGAGCGGGGCGGGACCGGAGTCGAGGAGGAGCTTGCGCCGGTCGCTCGGCCGACGCCGTTATGCGTCCGGCCAACGGTGTCGAACGGGCTGGTGACTTTGTCGTACCGTGGGGCTGAGCCGTTGAGCGTGACGGTCAGCGACGCGGCGGGCCGGAGCGTGCTTCATCACTCCATCACGTCATCACTCCATCACTCCCTTCGCCTCGACCTGCGCTGCCTCTCAGCCGGCGTCTATCTCGTAACCGCAAGCGACGGGGCGGGGAGCGCGAGCGCACGCGTGGTGGTACAGAAGTAGCGGGCTGGACGCACAGAACAGACGGGACGTACGACGCGGACCCGGGGGCTGTCGGTTGACTGCCCGGGGCGCCGGGATAATATTGCCGCGATGGGCTTTGCGTCCGCGGTAGTTGACTACTGCCTGTTTCTGGGCAGGAGCACGCTCGTGCCGTGGGGCCTGCGCCGGACCCTGCCCCGCATTTCGGACCAGGTGATTCGGCACGGGGTCGGTGCCTTGCCGGTGGTGCTCTTGTGCTCGGTATTCATCGGGCTGACGACTGCCGTGCAGACCAGTTATCAATTGATGGGCGTGGTGCCGAAGTACTTTGTCGGCATGGGCGTCTCCCGAATGGTGCTGATCGAGCTCGCGCCGGTGCTGGCGGCGTTCATCATCGCGGGCCGTTCGGCCTCCGCCATGGCCGCCGAGCTGGGCGCCATGCGCAATTCGGACCAGATTGACGCGCTGGCGGTGATGGGCGTGAATCCCTACCGGTTTCTCTGCCTGCCGAGGATTGCCGGCATGACGGTCTGCGTGCCGCTCCTGGTCGTCGCGGTCGAACTCGTGGCGGTGCTGACCGCCCTTGCCATTTCGACATTGCTCCTTGACGTGTCTTCCTACACGTTCATGTACGGCGTGACTCATTTCTTCATGCCGCGCGACTTCTTCGGCGGGCTGGTCAAGGCAGGGGTGTTCGGGCTGCTCATCGGGACCAACGGCTGCTTTTTCGGGTTCAACGTGACCGGCGGGGCCGAAGGCACCGGCAGGGCCGCGACCCGGGCGGTGGTGGCGTCGGCGGTGATGATTCTTGTGGTGGATTTCCTCGTGGCGCTCGTATTCTTCGCGACATGATACGGGTGAAGCAGGTGTCAAAGACCCTGGGCGGCACGCCCGTGCTCGATTGCGTATCGTTCGTGGTGCCGGACCGGAAGGTGGTGGCGGTGCTCGGGCCGTCGGGCACGGGCAAGACCGTACTGCTCCGGGTGCTCGCCGCGCTGGTCGAGCCGGATTCGGGCGAGGTGACTTTCGACGGCGGCCGGGAGCGGCTCGGGTTCGTATTTCAGACCGGCGCGCTGTTCGATTCGCTCTCGGTAGAGGAGAACGTTGCGCTGCCCATCGAGGAGCATTTCAACCTCAGGCCGGAAGTGGTCAGGCGCAGGAGCGTCGGGCTGCTCGAACGGGTGGGGATGGCGGACGCCAGGATTCTGTATCCAAAGCAGCTTTCCGGTGGGATGACGCGGCTGGTGGCCATCGCCCGGGCGCTCGCGCTCGACCCGGCGTACCTCTTGTACGACGAGCCGACCACCGGTCTTGACCCGCTGATGCGGGACCGGGTGTGCGACCTCATCGCCACGCTGCGCGAGCGGGAGGGCAAGACCCAGGTGGTGGTGACCCATGACTTGGACGCGGTGCGGGCGATTGCGGACGAGATACTGATGCTGCGTGACGGCAGGTTGACCGCGCTGGCCGCCGCGCACAAGGAGGACTATGAGAACCCGTGCTCGTGACTGGCTGGTGGTCGTATTCGTCCTGGCCGGTGTCGGCCTCGCGGTACTTGGGTATTTCTGGATGTCGGGCAGGCTTTCGGCTGCAAGGTCTCGGACGGTCGCGGTTCTGTTCGAGGACGTCACCGGGCTGCGGGTGGGCGACCCGGTCGAGGTCCAGGGTTTGTCCAAGGGCCGGGTGACGAACCTGAGGCTTCAGGGCACCAGGGTTCGGTGCACTGCCGCCGTGGACCGGGACGTGAACCTGACCGAGGACACGCGTTTCTCGATAAGGTCGGTAAGCTACCTGGGCAGCGACCGGTATCTCCTGGTCAAGCTCGGGGCCGGGCCTGCGGTCGGCCCTGACCATGTGTTCGACGGCGCAAACGACGCCCTGGACCTGGAGGAGACGTTCCTTCGGATTGACGGCATGCTCAACATTGCGACGCCCGAAACGCTCGCGGAGAAGCTGCGCGCAGTGGGCAAAGAGCTGGTCTCAAGCCTCAAGACCGAACTGGGCGGGTTCCAGGGGCAGGTGGGCGCGTTCAACGAAAACCTGGTGGCCGCGACCGGCCGACTGGAGCGCCTGGGCCAGGGCCTGGACAGTCTCATCGGCCTCGTGAAGCCGGGCTCGACCGTGGGGCGGCTCCTGCAGTCGGACGAGCTTTACCGCGAACTGCGTGCCACCAATGATTCGCTGCAGGGGCTCCTGGCCGACATCAGGAAGAACCCGAAGCGCTACTTCAAGGTCAGCGTTTTCTAGGCGCGGCCGCAGCGATTCGTTGACAGTCCGAGCACCGGTTCTATAATCGGTTATCGCCGCGGTTACCGAGCGAAAAGCCCTCACCGTATCCCAGGTGAACCGTCTGGTCGCCGGGATGCTGGGTGAGCGTTTCGGCGACCTCTGGGTGACCGGTGAGGTTTCCGGGCTCAGGGCCTACCCCTCAGGACATCTTTACTTCGCGCTCAAGGACGAAGGCTCGCAGATTGACGCGGTTTGTTTCAAGTCGGTCGCGCAGACGCTTCGGTTCGAACTCGAGGACGGGCTTTCGGTAGTCGGCCACGGCCGGCTGGACATGTATGTGCCCAGGGGCAGGTACCAACTGGTGCTCGACCACATCGAACCCAGGGGTCAGGGCGCACTGCAACTGGCGTTCGAGAAGCTCAAGGCGAAGCTGGACAAGGAAGGGCTCTTCGCCCCGGAGCGAAAGCGGCCGGTGCCGAACTTGCCCGGCGTGGTGGGTCTCGTGACGTCCCCGGCCGGCGCGGTGCTGCACGACATCATGCGCACCCTGGCTCATCATCGGGCGCGGCTCCTGGTCCGGCTTTTTCCGGCCCAGGTCCAGGGTGAGGCCGCGGCGGCTCAGATTGCCGAAGGCGTCCGGGTCCTGTCCGGCCAGCCGGACGTCGAACTCATCATCGTAGCCCGCGGCGGCGGTTCGATTGAGGACCTGTGGCCGTTCAACGAGGAGATTGTCGCCCGGGCCATCGCCGCGGCGCGCGTGCCGGTGGTGTCCGGCGTGGGGCACGAAACCGACTTCACCATCGCGGACTTCGTCGCGGACGTGCGGGCCCCGACCCCGACCGCGGCCGCGCAACTCGTCGCGCGGGGCTGGGAGGAACTCGCCGGCCGGCTTGATGACGCGGGATCGGGCCTGGTCGAGGGCGTCGAGCGTATGCTCCTGGACAAGGAGCGGGAGGTCGAGGAGCTGGTGCGGCACCGCTCGTTCGAGCTGGTGCGGCAGCGGCTGGCCGAGACCGCTCACCGACTCGAGCGCGGGCTCTTGCGGTCCGAGGCAGGGGTGCGGGGCGACTTGCGCCGGGACCGTTCGGCGGTGACCGAGCTTGAGCGCCGGCTCGCGGCCCGGCACCCGTCCGCGGTGCTGGCCGCTCAGCGCGGCTGGCTGGAGCGGCTGGAGTTCGCTCTCGAGAAGGGCCAGAAGCTCCAGGTAGAAGGGCCGAAGTCCGAACTCGCCGGGTTCCGGGCCAAGCTCGACGCGTTGAGTCCGCTGGCGAGCCTGGCACGCGGGTACAGCATCTGCCGCAGACCGGACGGCACGGTCGTCAGCCGCACCGGACAGGTGAGAGCGGGGGACGGGGTGGACGTGCGCGTCACCGACGGCGTGCTGGGATGCCGGGTCGAAAGAATTGGAGGCTAGCGTGAAGAAGAATGAAGAGGCCGGCTTCGATTTCGAGAAGGCCATGGCCGAGCTTGAAGGAATCGTGAAGCGGCTCGAGTCCGGCAACCTGCCGCTCGAGGAGTCGCTCGGGCTGTTCGAGCGCGGGGTAGAGCTGGCCAGGTCCTGCAAGGCCAGGCTGGACTCAGCCGAGCTGCGGATTGCCCGCCTGGTCAAGGACAAGGACGGGCTGTTCAAGGAAGAACCGGCAGCCGACGAGCCGGGCAACGGACGAGGAGAACGATAATGAGCGATACTCATATGAAAATCGGCGAAGTAATCGAGGTGCACGGCGAGCGGTGTGTCATCGAGCTTTCGGCCGACCCGACCATTGAGATGTGCGACGGGTATCTGCCCGGTCAGCCGGGCTCGAACGTCAAGGTCGGGACCTGCGGGGAGAGCGTCATCGGCATCGTCACCACTGCGCGCCGGGCCGGCAGCCACAACATCGCTGACTGCGTGCTGGTCGGCACGCTCGGCGACGGCGGCCGGTTCACCCGCGGCGTCGTGACGTATCCGAACATCGGCCAGCGCGCCGAGGTGGTCGGTGCGAACGAGCTGTCGTCGGTATTCAGCGGGTACGAGGGATATGACTTCGCGTTCGGCCGCTCGGCCCAGACCGCAGGCCAGCGGGTGTACCTCAACCCGAATCGGTTCTTCAGCCAGCACGTCGCAGTGCTCGGCACGACCGGGTGCGGTAAGTCCTGCACGGTAGTCAGCATCCTGCAGCACGCGCTGGCCAAGTACCCGGATACGCACATCATCGTCCTCGACCTGCACGGCGAGTATGCGGCCGCGTTCCCGGGCGACGACGTGCTGCACGTCGAGGGCGAGAAGCTCGAGCTGCCGTACTGGGTGATGAACTTCGACGAGTTCCAGGACATGACCATTGACCCGACCGAGGATACCGCCCGCAACCAGGCGACGGTTCTGCGGGATTCGCTGCTGCGCGCCCGGCAGAGCAACATCACCAAGGAGGTGGCGGGCATCATCAAGTCGGTGACCGTTGACTCGCCGGTTCATTTCGAGGTCGAGGAGCTGGTCGGTCAGATGAGAAACTGGAACATCCAGCTTGTGCCCGATGCATCCGGCCATATGCAGCCCGGGCCGCTCTACGGCGTGTTCGACAAGTTCCTCATCAGGCTCGAAAGCCGGATGACCGACCCGCGTTTCAGCTTCATGTTCCAGCCGACCAGATACAGAGATAACAAGAGCCTGGTGCAGCTGCTCGCCGACTACCTCTCAATTGACTCGGGCAAGCGGATGGCGGTCATTGACCTGTCGGGTGTGCCGTCGGAAGCGGTGGCGGTCGTGGTGGCCGTGGTGTCGCGGGTGGCGTTCGACTTCAACCAGTGGAACCCGGACCGGACCAGGTTCCCGATTCTCCTGGTTTATGAAGAGGCGCACAACTACGTCCCGAATGCGCCGGGAGCGCGGTATACGAGCGCCAAGATTGCCGTCGAGCGGGTAGCCAAGGAGGGCCGGAAGTACGGGCTGGGAGCGCTGTTCGTGTCCCAGCGGCCCAAGGAGCTGTCGGATACGGTCCTGGCCCAGTGCAACAACTTCGTGACCATGCGGCTGACCAACCCCGACGACCAGGCCTACGTGCGGCGGCTCGTACCGGACGCCATGTCCGGGCTCATGGGCATGCTGCCGGCGCTCCGAACCGGCGAGGCGTTGCTGCTCGGTGACGCGGTGGCCATGCCGACCCGGACGATGATTGACAAGCCGGAGCCCTTGCCGGCCAGTTCGGACATTGAGTTCGGAAAGTGGTGGACGGACGGGGTGAAAGGCATGGACCTGGACCGGATTGCCAAGCGCTGGCGCGCCCGCAGCCGGGCCTTGTAGCGCAGCTTGACAGCCGGGCTGGGGTTGCTATGTTTCACATAGCCGGTCGGGGCCGGGGCGGTCTTTGCGTACGGCCGGGCTGCCCGGGCAAATCCTGAAGCCGGGACCTCGCATCCCAGTTCTCATCGTTTGGCCAGGGATGCGCGGGCTTTCAAGGGAGCCAAACGAAAAGGAGAAGCCTGAATGAAAGCCAGCATGATTCTGGCGCTCATCGCCGCAGTGGCGCTGGCCGGCGTGCCGGCAACTGACCTCGGTCAGCAGAACCAGGTCAAGTTGTACTACGGCACTGTCGGTTCCAACGACTACATCCTGGGCACCGGCGGGCCGAGCAGTTCGACCGATGCATGGGCTCAGCACAGCCTGATGCCGCAGATGCTCATGGACAACGCGGCCTGCGCGACCGCGACCAACGCATACGTCGTGTCCGGCTACAACGCGTCCCATCCCAAGTACCTGTTCTCGCACGCGACCGGCGGGACGACGTGGAGCACGCTGGCCGCGCCGCCCATCGAGATTTCGAATGGCGGCATCGCGGCTGTGGGCGATACGCTGTACTACTGTTCGGGATACAGCTACGGCACGAGCACAACGATGGACACGCTGATGAAGTACTCCATCACCGGTAACTCGTGGACAACCGCGCCGGGTCCATTCACCGGCACCACCTACAACTGGCAGCCGCTCATCCTGGCTGCCGGCGGCAAGGTGTTCTACATCAGCGGCTGCAACGCTCCGGGCGCGACTGCTCCGTCGCTGCAGACCTGGGCCTATACGCCGGGCGCCGGCTGGGCGCAGATGGCGAACATGAACACCGGCGCAGTGTTCATGGCCGGCTGGGTGTACAATGACACAATCTGGGTGGCGGGCGGTAACAAGGACAACATCGGCATCACCCGGACCGAGTTCTACGATGTGGCGACTGATACCTGGATCATAGACAACACGGTTTTCCCGCAGTTGCCGCAGTCAATCTGGGGAGGGTCCAGCGGCTGCGTCGAGGCGGCGGCCACCGGCTACGTGGCGGGCGGCGTGACGTCGGCGGGCGCGCTGACCGATACGGTCTACTACTTCGACCATGCGGCGCACACCTGGTCGGTGGGCGGCGAACTGGTCCAGCGGGTCTACCGCGGCGCCGGGGCGGGCAATGCCGACGGCAAAGCGGTCATCTATGGCGGTTCGACCGGCGGTTTCACGCCGACGAACGTCTGCCAGTACGACCAGCTCTTGACCGGCAATGCGACCGACGTAGGCGTGTCGGGCATCATCGCGCCGGCGATGAACATCACTCCGGGCGCGGTAGCTCCCAAGGCACTCATCAAGAACTTCGGTACCGAGGCCCAGTCCAACATTCCGGTGACCTGCTGGATTGACTCGGGCGCCACGAGAATCTACAACCAGACCACGACCTACGCGGGCCCGCTCGCCCCGAACGGAACCGCGGAAGTCACCTTCTCGCCGGTGTGGAACGCGAACGTCGGCACCTACGGCGTGACGATGTTCACGAACCTGTCCGGCGACCAGCAGCGGGCGAATGACACGACGAAGCAGACGACCATCGTCTTCGCGTCAAACTGGGAGTCCATCCCCGGACCGGCGGACTCGATTGACCGGCTGGTCCACATCACGGTCTACGCACCGACCAACGACAAGATCTACATGATCGGCGGGAACTCGGCCGGTCAGACCGGCACCTACCGCGGCATGTGCCAGGAGTTCAATCCGGCCACCAACGTCTGGACGAACAAGGCCCCGATGCCCACCCCGCTGGGCTGGATGGCCCCAGCCTACGTCAAGGGCAAGGTCTACGCGATATGCGGCCACAACAACGCGGGCACGCTGGAGAACACCAACCAGCAGTACGACCCGGTGGCGAACACCTGGGCGACCAAGCTGGCCCGGCCGGGCACGGCAGCGGCGGCAGCAAGCGGCGCGGTCTGGCGCGACTCGCTCATCTATGTGATGGGCGGCCTGGCGTCGGCCGGCCTGACCAACGTTGACGTCTACAACCCGACCTCCAACACCTGGGCGACCGGCACCGCGCTTCCTCAGGCCTGCTACATGGGCAGCGCGACCTGCATCGGCGACACCATTTACATCGCGCAGGCGTACAACGGTTCATCCTGCTGGTCGAACTTCTACAAGGGTGCGATCAACCCGGCGAACCCGACCCAGATTGCCTGGACCCAGGGCCCGGCGCTGAGCGAGCCGGTATTCAACGGCGCGACGGTCGCGACCGACAACGAGGTCTACTGGATCGGCGGGTTCATCAACGCGGCGACTCCCACCAACCACGTGTGGAAGTACAGCCGGCTGACCGGGGCAATCACGGCATTCGCCCCGAGCTACTCGATCAACAATACCCGTGTCGACTACGCCTGCACGCGCTATGGCACCGACGGCTGGTGGATCTACGTCATGGCCGGCGACATGAACGGCGACTGGGTTACCCCGAACAGGACCTACCGCAAGCTCAACCTCGGCGGAACCGGTGTCGAGGAAGGCAAGACCGTTCAACTGGCGCGTATCGAGTCGGTGCGGCCGACGCTCGTTACCGACCGCGCGGTCATCAGCTACTCGGTGCCGCAGTCGGCCCGGGTCCAGCTCGGCGTCTACGACGTAGCGGGCAAGCTGGTCCGCACGCTGGTCAGCGGGACGGTGGCCGGCAACCAGACCGCGGTCTGGAACCGGACCGACAACTCCGGGGCGCGCGTGGCTGCCGGAACCTACTTCTACCGTCTGTCCGTGGACGGCAGGTCGGTTTCCTCCAAGTCCGTGCTGCTCGACTAAGTCAGGACATCGCAACGGAGCCGCCCCTTGCGGGCGGCTCCGCGCTTCCGGTCGGCGCGTGTGCTTGACAGGGGCTGTCTGGGTGGTATGTTTGCACTGCGGCCGGACGGCTGCGGTGCTGGCGGTCGGCAGCCGTCGCGAGCCGCGGGAAACGCGCCTGCCACGCAATGGACGTTTGGCCGTGGCCGGGCGCAAAGGGAAAGCCAAACGAAAGGAGACAGCATGAAGGCAAGGCTTGTGACGGCGGTGCTGGCGGCGTGTGCCGGACTGGCGCTGGCCGGAGTCGCGTCGGACCTGAGCACTGTCGGCCGGCCTGCGGACCAGACCACCGACGGCCTGGGTATTCCGGGAACGCCTGGACATCCGACCGACGGGTTCACGTACACGGTGGAATGGGCGTTCGGGCTGAACCAGATCGGGTCGGTAGGCCTGACCGGGGTCCAGGATACGCTGGTCTGGGTATCATCGGGCGGACCCGCGGGCGGGACGACGGACACGAACTGGATACTGATCTACAACGCAAGGACCAGGGTGCAGCTCGATTCGTTCAAGGAGTACGTGCAGGCTCCGACCTCCAACTGGGGCTACCGGGACATGTACTACGACGCGGCCGAGAATGCGGTCTATGCCGGCTGTGAAGGCAACCGGATGGACAAGATCAACGCCACCACGCACGCCCTGATCGCCACCTACACGTTGACCGGAAGCCCGACGCCCAGCATCGTGCGGGGAGTGACCGGCGACGGTGATTCGCTCTACGTCTGCAATTTCGCCTCGACCATCATCAAGTGCTCGAAGACCGGCACGAACTGCCATACCGTTGCGGCGGCGGCGCACGCCGGGTTCTACGGCCTGGCGCTGGCAAAGACCGAAGGCCAGGTGTACGGCAGCACGGCGTCGGGCGACTACAACTGCATTCGCTACAACTTCCCGGCCTGGACGGTGCACGACACGACTCTGATCAACCAGATAACGGGCGGGACGATGGGCGGTTGCGAGATGTTCCATGGGGATACGTTCCTGCTGCTGCTCGGTCAGATGTCACTGGATTCGGTGTTCCTCCTGCGGAGAATTCCGTCGGCTGCGAACGACGTGGGCGCGACCGCGGTGCTGGCGCCGCCGCCGACGATGGCGCAGGGCGCGGTAGCTCCGAAGGCGCTCATCCGCAACTTCGGGACCGCGGCCCAGTCCAACATCCCGGTGACGTGCTGGATTGATTCGGGCGCCACCCGAGTCTACAATCAGTCGGTCACCTACGCCGGGCCGCTGGCGCCGGGCGCATCCGACTCGATCGCCTTCCCGACGTGGAACTCGGGCCCGGGCGGCAACACCTACAACGTGACGATGTACACGGCGCTGGGCAGTGACGCGAATCGGGCAAACGACACGGTGAAGAGTACGACTCAGATAATGAGCTACAACCTGGTGTGGTACTCGCGGACCAGCGCGCCGGCCCCGGGCCGGTACTGGAGCCCGGGCTACGGCACGGTCCGTGACACCATCTACTACTGCGGCGGCCGGACCGCGGCGTCGCCCTCCATTCGTCAAATCAGCGCGTTCGACGTCGCCAGCGGCACGTGGGTTACCTCCGGGCTGCCCACGATGCTTGTACCGCGGCGCGCGGGCGGCGGCGGCCGGGTCGGCAACAAAATCTACTACGCCTGCGGCCGCGATTCCTCGAGCAACACGCTGTCCACGTGCGAGGAGTTCGACGTTGACACCAAGACCGTGACCGCCAAGGCCAACGCGCCAGCGGCGGTCTGGGCCTCGACCGGCTGCGTGGCCGGCGGCAAGCTCTACATCATCGGCAACGAGAGCCGCACCGGTGCGACCTATGAGTATGACCCAGTTGCGAATACCTGGGCGACCAAGGCCGCGCTGTCGGTCGGGCGTGGCTGGGCCGCGTCCGCTGGAGCCGGCGGCAAGGTGTACGTGTTCGGCGGGTCGGCGACCTCGGACCTCGGTGACTGCTGGATGCTCGACCCCGTCGCCAACACCTGGACCCAGAAGGCCAACATGCCGGGCGTGCGGGTCTATGCCAATGCGGTGGCGTGGCGCGACTCGGTCATCTTCGTCGTCGGCGGCTCGGTGACCGGCTCGACGCCTGCCGACAAGCTGGTCTACAAGTACAACATCGTAGCGAACACCTGGAGCACCGAGACCCCGATGATTACGGCGCGCGGGTGGGAGATGTGTGACATCGTCGGCAACTCGATCTGGGCCGCCTACGGTTCGAACTGCACGACTCCGACCTATCTCCAGACGATGGAGGAAGGCGTGCTGCCGCTGACCGGGATGGAAGAGATTCCGCTGGTTACGGAGCCCAGGGCCGGCCTCGCCGTGTCGAGCCCGGCGCGCGGGCGGGCGAGCCTGCGTTACAGCCTGCCTCAGGCCGGGCGCGTGA
>Ga0116202_10001900_pt1 | contig 12342 bp, 11 predicted proteins | sample LakKivw325mmetaG_FD_94479 | JGI IMG/M metagenome (GOLD analysis project Ga0116202, IMG submission 94479) | Anoxic lake water microbial communities from Lake Kivu, Rwanda to study Microbial Dark Matter (Phase II) - Lake Kivu water 325m metaG | ecosystem: Environmental > Aquatic > Freshwater >... | reverse complement strand
CCTTCATGTTCGAACGTTTTTCTGCTGATGGCCCCTGCCTCTCCATCCCAATCGACTTCTTTTTTTACTCTTGCAAGCTCGTTTTCTCTCTCAAGGACTTCGAAAAAATCCCTGTGATCCTTAAAAGCCATTGTGCACCCTCCTTATTTGGATTTGGATGTAATGATCTTTAAACCGCTCTGCACCTGGATGATGTCTTTCAACATCAGTTCATAAACTTTTTGGGAGTCCCTTTCTCTGAGAGCCTTCAATATCTTCTTATGATAGGCAACCGCCTGCCTGGAAATTTCGATCCTCTTGGTCAAATGGTCCGTTATTTCGAGGGTCATCTCCTTTACGACGTCAAGCAGGGTCTTCATGGTTAAGGCAATCACCTGGTTTTTGGTGGCTGCGGCGATGAGAGAGTGAAACTCTATATTCTGTGCCGGGGATGGATGATTCGATTTGACAATCTTCGATGTTTCCTGGATATTTTTCTCCAGTTTTCCAAGGTCATCACCCGTAATTTTTTCTGTAGCAAATTTTCCAATATAGGGTTCCAACATGATTCTCGCTTCGGTTAACTCCTTAATTGAGATTCTTTGCATTCGCAGGATGGAAGAAAGAGAGTCACTGATCGGCTTCGAATTGACCTCTGCGACGAATATACCGGAGCCCGGTTTAATCGTTAAAAGCCCTGAGGTTTCCAGGCTTTTGAGGGCCTCCCGAATCGAGATCCGGCTTGCCTGAAATTGGTCTACCAGCTCCCGCTCCGGGGGAAGCCTGTCCCCCGGTTTCATCGTCCCGCGGAGAATGGCATTCTTAACTTGCTGGGCGATGCGCTCTGAGATCTTTTTGTTTTTGATCGGCCGGAAGGGGTTCATAAATTGGTATGACATCTGTCCTATTACCAATTTAAAAAAATATTGTCAAGACTGAAAAGGGGAGAGGAATCATTCCATTTTATTTGACAAACTCGCCTGAGGAAAATAGAATGAAGTCCTTCAGAATTTTTGTAATCGCAAAGGAGTGAAGAAATGATCAATCCCTGGAAATGTATCCGATCCCGGACCACCCGATCCTTTCGTATCTTTTCCATTCGGACCGATACAGCCCTCTCACCAAGAACAGGAAAGGAGCATGACTTCTACGTGATCGAGGCAAGGGATTGGGTCAATGTCATCCCTCTCACGGAGGATCATCAGGTGGTCATGGTGAGACAGTACCGGCATGGTTCAAAAAAAGTGACCCTCGAAATTCCAGGAGGTCTGGTGGAGGGAGGTGACACTCCTGAAAAGGCAGCGGCTCGGGAACTGCTGGAGGAAACAGGTTACCGGGCAAAGAAGTGGACAAAAATCGGCGCCATCAATCCCAATCCGGCGCTCTTTAATAATCGCTGTTATACATTTTTGGCTGAGGACATCAAGAGGGTTACGGATCCCTCCCCCGATCAGACCGAAGAGATTGAGGTTTCCCTTCTCCCTCTAAAAGAAATTCCTCCGTTGATCCTGAAGGGGAAGATCGACCATGCCATCGTCATCGCCGCATTCACCCATTACTTTCTCCGGCATCCGGAAAGGGTGATTTGAAACCGGGAGGGGTGCTCCCGGCGGTATCGATCATGACATCGGATTGATCTTTTCGTGGACGAAAATCTTTCTCTTCTCAAGCTCCCTGAAGACTTCTCGGGGTTCAAATGCAAGTTCCGGGATGACCACTCCTTTTCTATTGACTCTGCCGGAGGCGATGATCTGTGTGCCGATGGACATGGGGATCCCCACACATCTGGTATAAGCCCTGAGCCTTTCCCATCCCTTCACCGACCCATCTGATGCAGGATGGGTATGGGTCAGGATGTGCTGAATCTTTTTCCCTTCTTTGAAACCAATCACCTCGACATGGAGGGCATATCCATAGAGGTCAGTGGTCTGGCCTTCGGGAACCTGCATGAGGTAACTTTCAATGGCGTCCATAATGCCTATTTCCGCATTCCCTGCCCTCACCCTGTCATTCCGCATGAATCCCCAATCATAGAGGGCCCTGATCAATTGCATCGTCTTCGGAGGCCAGGTCCCCCGGACCTCGATCAGCTTCACTCCTTTATTGGCAAGATACTGGGCTACGGTCTTTGTCTCTGCATGGGGGATGATATACTGGGGATGGGTCCCAAAGGGTTCCGGAAGCCCGATTTCCCTCGGTCTTGAAAAAGGTGGAACCCGGATAAACCTCCCATCCTCGTAAACAACCCTTCCCTCAAGATCCGGATCATACTCATAGGTCGTCGTCTCCGTGATCGAGGCTGAAAAGGCGATGGGCCTGAAGGCGCCATGACTGATGCGGACGATCTCAATTTTCTCCATCTGATCAGCCGCATACTTGACCATCATGTCGGTAATGCCCGGGGTCATCCCAAACCCTGGGACATGGGTCTTTCCATGATCCTTAAAGAGTGGATCATATTTGTACTCCTCTCCAAAGCCATTGAGGTTGATGCCATGGCATCCCGCCTCAGCCATGCATGCAGTGGATTGGTTATTGAGGGAGAGGGTGGTGCCATCCATGACAATGTCATAACCCTGCATGAGTTTCACGGTCTCTTTCTTGTTTCTCACATCGACCTTCTTAAAATCGACCCTCGGGTCGTTCAGCCACCGGAGGACCTCCTGGCCTGCCTTCTCATTGAAGTCACCGATAGTGATCCTCTCAAAATTGGAAAACTCAACGAGATCCAAAGCGGCTTCCCGGCAGATCCTCCCTGCCCCGCCCAAACAGAGTACCTTCATCTTGTGAAACTCCTTTCTCCGGTAAAAGAAGCCATCAGTGAAAAGGTCACAATAAGGATGCCCGTTTCGTTAAGGGGTGAAATGATTGATCTCCTGCCTCATGAGCAGATGGATGTTCTCAGGAATGGAGAGATAGAGTTTTTCTTTGGTTTTGAAAATTCCGGTCTCCCGGGGATTGGACTGGTCAATAATGACCCTCTCTCCCATGACCTGAACCGTATACTTGGCCAGGGACCCCACATACATCCCGATCTCCACCTCTCCCTGAAAGACATTCACCCCTTGGGCCGGTTCTGACCGGGAGAGGCTGATGGTCTCCGGACGGATGACCAGCTTCACCTTTTCCCCTACATTAATATCTCTTTCCGGGATACATTGAACCCTGCCGATGGGAGTGGAGAGGGTAGCCCTATCCAGACCGATATCCACGACTTCAACGACTCCGTCTAAAAAATTGACATATCCGACAAAACCGGCGATGAACTCATTGGTGGGGTGCTCATAGATCTCGATTGGAGGTCCGATCTGCTGAATCTCACCATCCCGGAGGACGACGATCCGGTCGGAGATGCTCATCGCCTCAAACTGGTCGTGGGTCACAAAGATGGTGGTGATCTTCAACCGTTCCTGGAGCTTTCGAATCTCCCCCCGCATCATGAGCCTGAGGTTTGCATCGAGATTCGAGAGGGGTTCATCCAGGAGCAATACCTTGGGCTCCAGGCTCAGGGCGCGGGCAAGGGCAACCCGCTGTTGCTGGCCGCCGCTCAGTTTATCGATCATCCTGCCTCCGAGCCCCTCTAACTTCACCAATCTGAGGAGTTCATCCACTCGCTCCGCAATCCGTTGCCTCTTCCACTTCTTAATTTTAAGCCCATAGCCCACATTCTCCGCAACGGTCATATGAGGGAAAAGGGCATAATTCTGGAAGCAGATCCTTGTATCCCTCAGATTGGGAGGGAGGGAATCGATCCTCTCCCCGTCCAAAATGACCTGCCCCGAATCAAGCGGGGTGAACCCGCCGATGATCCTCAACAGGGTCGTCTTTCCGCACCCGCTCGGCCCGACAAAAGTGACCAGTTCCCCTTTCCGGATATCCAGGGTGATCCCCTTGAGGACCTCATTGCGATCATAGGATTTATGGATGTCGTTGAGGATAAGCATGGGGACGGAATGATCTGATCCCATTTTTTGTTAAACTCCTTTTTTTTGAGAGATATCAAACCCTGTTTTTCTGGTTAAAAAATTAAGGAGGATCATGTTGAGTATGACAATGAAAACCAATTTTATGGTGGTGGCCGAAGCCACTCCGATCTCTCCGTAGACCGCCGCATCGAAAATCTTTACCGCCGCCAGATCAAAACCCGGGCTGACGAGAAAAACGACCGCACTCAGGGAGACAATGGCCGTCATGAAGGTATAAATGAATCCGGCGATAAAGGCGGGGAACATGATGGGCAGGACGATCTTGTAAAAAGTCGTTAAAAAGTTAGCGCCTAAATCCGCGGAGGCCTCCTCGATCTCAATATTGATCTGGTGGAGTTTGCTGATGCCTGCTTCCACACCTACCGCCAGGAATCGAAAAACACAGTTGAGCGCAAGGATCATCATCCCTCCGGTCAATTTAAGAGGGGGCGCATTAAAGGCCAGCAGATAACCGATGCCAATCACTGTTCCGGGCAGCGCAAATCCTGAAAGCGAGATCATCTCAATAAAAGTCCTTCCAAAGAACTTGCCCCGCACGATCACATAGGCGAGAAGTGCTCCGATGATCGCCCCGATAAAGGCGGCGATCAGGGAGACCTGGATGCTGTTATAGATGGCCCGGTTGGATTCAAAATTCAGGATATGACTGAAGACGATGGCGTTATTCACTCCAAGGATCTTCGTGAACGAAGCCAGCAGGACAACGCCGAAGGAGATGAGGATGGCGAGTACCGAAATCAGCCCGATGATGAGAAAAGGAATCTTAACCACCGGGGTCATCTTCCGGGGCTCGGAGGCCACCGGTTTACCCCCGATGGTTGTAAATTTCTTCCCCGTCAGCATATAGTTATGCAGGAAAAAGATGATGATGCAGGGGATAATCAGGACCACGGAGAGGACGCTCCCCATTTCAAAATCGGCCTCTCCGATAATCATGGTATAGGTATCTGGGGCCAGAAAGGGGGTCCTTCCTCCCAGAATGGCGGCATTTCCGAATTCGGCGATGGTCATCACGAAAACGAGAAGCCCTGCCTTCAGAATTCCGGGGGTAAGTAAAAAAAGTCCCCTCTACGACCGGCGTTGGATTTAAGGGTAGATCCCTCTCAATTTCTGGGCCTCGGCCACCCTTCCAATCCCAAGGACAAGAGCGGCTGTCCTCATGGGGATCTTCTTGGAAAGGGAAATCTCCAGAATCTCTCTGAAACTCCGCTGCATAATTTTGGTCAGTCTCTCCGATACCTCTTCCTCGCTCCAGATCAATTCCTGAAGGTTCTGAACCCATTCGAAATAGGAGACCGTTACCCCTCCTGCATTGGCCAGAATATCGGGAACAATGAACACTCCCTTGTCATTGAGGATCTCATCCGCCTCCGGGGTCGTCGGACCATTGGCTCCTTCGGCGATGACCCTGGCTTTGATCCTTGTAGCGTTCTCTTCGGTGATCTGATTCTCCAGGGCCGCGGGGACCAGGATATCACAGTTCAGCTCCAGGAGCTCTTCATTGGTGATCGCCTCCCCCTGTTTCGTCTCTGAAGTGATGATGCAGGAATATTTCTTCTTGCAATCCAGGATCTCTTTGACATTCAGACCGTTTCGGTTGTAGACCCCTCCCTTCGAATCACTGATGGCAATCACCTTTGCACCCACCCGGTCAAAATATTGGGCGGCGATCCCCCCGACATTGCCCGAACCCTGAATGGCTACGGTTGCCCCCTCCACCGGCTTATTCAGATATTTAAGGGCCTCCAGAACGGTGATCACCACTCCACGGCCCGTGGCCTCAAATCTCCCCAGTGAGCCTCCCAGCTCAATCGGCTTGCCGGTGACCACCCCCGGGACGGAGTACCCTTTCAGGATGCTGTAGGTATCCATGATCCAGGCCATGACCTGAGGATTGGTATAGACATCCGGGGCGGGAATATCCTGTTCCGGTCCGATCATCAGGGAGATCTCCCAGGTAAATCTCCGAGTCATATTCTCTATTTCCCGTAGGGACATCTCCTTGGGATTGCACTGGATCCCCCCCTTGGCCCCTCCAAAGGGAATATTGACCACTGCGGACTTCCAGGTCATCCACATGGCCAGGGCCCTGATCTCATCGAGATCCACATCCGGATGGTACCGGATCCCTCCTTTGGCCGGCCCCCTTCCGATGTTGTGTTGAACCCGGTAACCCGTAAAGATTCTGACAGTTCCGTCCTCCATCTTCGCAGGGAAATGGACGATCATCTCCCTCTTGGTCACCTTAAGTTTCTCCATCACCCCAGGATCAAAATCGAGATATCTTGAGGCGATATCCACCTGTTTTTTCGCCACCTCAAAAGGGTTGATCTTTTCGATCTCTCTTTTCATCAGCTCCTCCATCTCCCCTTCATGAATTTAAGAGGAAATCAGATATGCTTCATCACGATGCTCGAGATGATGTTGGCTGCCTCATCTCCCCTGTCCGCCGCATTGCTGAGGTGACGGTAGATCTCCCGCATCTTGAGCATATAGACCGTATCCGTTCCTCTGAAAAGTTCGGCCAGGGCCAGATGGTAGGCCTTCTCCATCTGATTTTCGTAACTCTTTGCCTTCACCGCATGCTCGGAGGCGATCTTGGGATAATCTTTTAAAATCTTAACCGCATCATTCAATTCCCTCGCAGATTTACGGAGGATGTTAACCATCTCCTTGATATGCTCGTTTCCCTTGACCTCATAGATTTCCATCTCATCCACCGTGGTATTGGCATAGTCCACCACATCGTCGATGGCCCGGGAGAGGGCATAGATATCCTCACGGTCGAGAGGGGTGATGAAGGTCTGGTCAAGCTCCTGGACCAGAATCCGCCTCAGCTCATCCGCCTCCCGCTCGATGTTCCGAACCAGATTGGCATTCTCCTTTGTCCCGTGCTCCACATAATTCCAGAGGGCCTCCAGCCCTGCCAGGGTCTTTTCGGATTGACGGGCGAGAAATTCAAAGAATGGGCTCTCACTGCCAGAAAAGGGCTTTTTCTTTTTCAAGAAGCTGAATACCATCTCCCTTTTTCCTCCTTAAAATATTTTTTTAAGAACCTCCCGGCTGATGTCGAGAATCTTCCCGATATCCCGATCGTTATGAGCCAGGGAGAGATACATCTTTGTCCCCATCGGGTTTAAAAAGATTCCCTTCTCAAAAAGACCCAGCATAAACCGCCTTCCCTTTTCTCGGTCCGCGCGGAAACCACTTCGGTAATCAACGACCGGCTTTTCCGTAAAGAGAACCTGGCAGAGTGGCCCGTCTCCCAGTACCTGCCCCGCAATCCCCCTCTCCCGCAGGATGTTCCGGTAACCTTCTCGCAATCTTCGTCCCAGCCGATGAAGCTCTTCATAAGCCCCCGGTTTTTTCAGTTCCCCCAGCGTGGCCAAACTGGCTGCCGCAGAAACCGGATTTCCCGCCAGGGTGGAGGCAAACCAGACATATCTCTCTTCCCCCAGGATCGACTCCGTACAGAGATCGAGAATATCTTCCCTTCCACAGATCGCACCAATGGGGTATCCTCCTCCCAGGGCCTTCCCGAAGGCCGCAAGGTCTGGCACCACTTTATAATACTCCTGTGCCCCTCCATAGGCAAGACGAAATCCTGTGACCACCTCATCGAAGATGAGAAGGATCTTCTTCTCCTTTGTGATCTTCCGGATGCCCTCCAAAAATCCTTCGAGGGGTGGAGTGCATCTCTGCAGGGGCTCCATCATGACACAGGCCAGTTCATCACCGTACTGATCGATGATCTTGCGGGTCATCTCCAGATCGTTATAGGGAGCGATCAGAACCTCCTCCTGGACCCGCCGGGAGATACCGGCGGAGGTGGCTTCAGGATGGGGAAAGGGGATTAGTTTTTTAGGAAAGAGGCTGAGGACCCCCACATCATGGGCTCCATGATAGGAGCCCTCAAATTTCAGAACTTTTGTCCTGCCGGTATAGGCCCTGGCAAAACGAAGACCATAAAAGGTTGCTTCCGTCCCTGAGGAAGCAAAGCGGATCTTCTCAGCACACGAAATGGCACGGACCAGCTCCTGAGCCAGCTCCAGCGCAGGTTCATTCACGTAGGAAAAACTGGAGCCTTTTTCAATCTGCTTTCTAACCGCCTCGACGATCGCAGGATGGGCATGGCCAAGAATCACCGATCCCCAGGAGAGGGAGACATCGATGAACTCTTTCCCGAAGACATCGTATACCTTTGACCCTTTGCCATGGGAGAGAACAGTGGAAAGCTCTTTCGGCAGGTTGAACTCTCCGAAAGAACCTCCGGGGAAGAGATGAAAAGAGAGATCGATTGGACTTTTCAAACGAACCCTCTTCGCCTTGCCCTGAGATACGGGCAGGGTGATTGGCCTGTTGAAAGCCTACTTTAAAACCGCCTCATCCACCAGATCGACAGCCTTATCGATTTGGGATAATCCCTCCATCAATTGCTCCTCTGTGATGCAGAGGGGGGGTGCGATGAAGAGAATATTCCATCGCGAATACCCGGTGACCCCATCCGTCTTTAACCGGGCTAACACGGAAGCCATCAGGGGGTTCTTCTTCTCGTAATTCTCAACCGTCCAGGGGACAATCGGCTCCCGGGTTTTTCGGTCCTTCACAAATTCTATGGCGGCGAATAGCCCGAGCCCCCGGACATCTCCGATACTGGGATGCCTCTGCTTCATCTTCTTCAGTTCTCCGAGAAGCTTCATCCCGAGGACTCTCGAGTTTTCGACCAGCCCTTCCTCCTGGTAGACTTTAATCGTAGCAATGGCGGCCGCACAGGAGGTGGGATTTCCGAATTGGGTCAACCCGCCATAGAAGAAATGGTCATCCAGATAGTCTGCGATCTCTTTTCTGACCATGGTCGCTCCCAGGGGAAGGGTGGCATTGTTTATCCCCTTGGCCAGGGTCATGATATCCGGGACAATATCCCAGTGTTCACAGGCGAACATCTTTCCGGTCCTGCCAAACCCTGTCATCACCTCATCCGTGATCAGAAGGATCTTATACTCATCACAAATCTTCCGAAGTCTCTGCATATAGCCATCCGGAGGGATAATCCGGCAGTTGCTCCCTGTAATGGGTTCCACGATGATTCCCGCAATCGTCCTGGGCCCCTCCACCTCGATCACTTCCCGTATCTGATCGGCACAAAAAACATTGCACTCAGGATACGTCTTATCAAAGAAGCAACGATAGCAGAAGGGATCCCAGATGCGGACGACTCCGGGGATGCCGGGTTCATTGGGGAGACGCCGGGGATCACCCGTAATCGATATCGCCCCGTAAGTCGCACCGTGATAGGATCGCCATCTCGAAATGATCTTTGGCCTTCCGGTAAAGGCCTTTGCGATCTTGATCGCATTCTCGTTGGAAGTCCCGCCACCGGAGGAGAGGAAGGTCTTGGTGAGATCCCCGGGGGTGATCTCTGCAAGAATCCGGCAGAGCTCGGCCCGTGTCTCATTGGATGGTCCTGGCCCGATATAACAGAGCCTCTCGATCTGCTCATGGATAGCCGCAATGATCTTTGGATGCTGATGGCCTGCATTCACATTGAAGAGCTGAGAGGAAAAATCAAGATATCTCCTCCCTGTATCGTCCCAGATCACCGCCCCTTCTCCGCCGGTGATGATAAAGGGCTTGAAGTCTTTTTGGGCCATCCAGCTGTGGATGACATACCTCCTTTCATTCTCTGCCACTCTTAACGGGTCCATCCCTTTCTCCTTTCTTCAATTCGGAAAATTAGTATTATTCCAGTTTTTTGAAACGATGGTAATCAAGGCCACTGGCCAGGGATGCTGGAAAAGACTTGGAGCGGATACCTACTATCAGATCATAGGTCCGATCCATCAGGTATTCAGCTTTCCAATCATTAATCTGGCATCGATAGCATTGGCCTATAAAGACCGCATTCCAAGGCATTGGAAGCATTCCTGGCCAGTGGCCTGCTTCGTTTCAAAGCGTTAGAAGAATTCCTTTTCGATCAACTCCGGCAGATCGGCCACACTGGGAATGACATGGGTATGCCAGTACCTTCCCCAGTCAGTTACGGGTCTGGGACCGCTCAGAACACCGATGACCCCGCGGCAGCCGGCGTTTCGTCCCTCCAGCATATCGGCAGGGGTATCCCCGATCTTGATCACCTCATGAACGTCCTGAATATTGAGATGGGTCATCGCATAGAAGATCATGAAGGGAGCAGGCCTCCCGATCTGGCCCGGGATATGTTCTACATCCACGGCGAGATCCACCAGCCCATCCCTGATCCAGCCCAATCCCTCCATGAGGGCATCGGTGATGAGGCGATGAAACCCCGTGTCCGTGGCGACCTTGATCCCATGGCCATGACACCACCGGAAGGTATTCGATGCCCCCGGTACCTCCTTGCACTGCTTCCGGTAATATTCGAGCATGATCTCCTGATACCGGTCAAAGACCTTTTTGGCCTGCTGATAGGTCTCGGGATCTTTGATCTTTTCGAAATCCTCGATCTCGATTTTCTTTCCCATTTCACGGGCGATGAGGAACTGGTAGAGATGAATCTTGTTCGTTCCCATATGGAACAGGATCTCCTCCGGGGTGGTCTTCAGGCCGAACTCCTGAGCCGCCTGATAAAGGCAGTCCCTCACCCCGGTGTCGTCATAGACCGTAGTTCCTGAAAGATCGAACATGACCATGCTAATCCTTCCCATCTTTTCTCCTCCCTCCTTATCAGCCGGACCGATGACGGTCCTGATCTTAAACCTCCTAATCCTTCCATCCCCTCTTATATCATCTCAGATTAAAAACGAACTTGTTGAATTTTGTAATGACTTATTCTACATTAGTGAAGCTCCCCGCCCACAGGGTGGGGCTTCCCGGAAAGGAAATCTCATTTATATTGTGCCCCTTGACCCCGCCTACAAGGCGGGGCTTGCGGGGCACTTGCCGGTCAACTGAATGAATTTTAATCAATTAAAAGCCTTCTACTATACGGTGAAGTGCGGAAGCCTGAGTGCCGCCGCCGAGGCGCTTTATATCACCCAGCCTGCCGTGACCAAGCAGATTCAACAGCTTCAGACCGCTTATGGGGTGAAGCTGTTAAACCGCTTCGGGAAAAAGATGGTCCCGACCGATGCGGGCGAAGTCCTCTTCGATTTTGCCGATAAAATCTTCCAGTTTGAAAGTCAGGCGGAGGAGAGCCTCCGCGATTTCCAGCAGCGCAAAAGCGGCCGCCTCCGGATTCATGCCAGCGAAAGTTTCGGAGCCTACTACCTTCCCCACATCATCAATCTTTTTAGAAAGAAATACCCGAAGGTCCGTGTTTCGGTGAATATCTTTCCGAATCGGGAGATCATCGAAAATACGGTCAAGCTCGAAAATGATATGGGATTTATCTCCTATCCTTTTGAACATAAAAAATTAGTGGTCCAGGAAGTGCTCGAAGACAGATTGGTATTGATCGTTCCCCCCTCTCACCCCTTTTCCAGAAAGAAGCTTCTTGAGCCCCGTCAACTCAATGGACAACCGGTCATCATGCACGAAAAAGGATCCGCATCCCGTGAAATTGTAGACGAATTTGCCAGGAGGAACAATCTTTCTGTCTCCATCTCTCTCGAACTCTCAAATAATGAAGCCATCAAAAGGGCGGTTGAAGAGGGGATCGGCCTCTCCCTGATCTCGGAACATGTGGTCAATGAGGAGGTAAAGGAAAAAAGGTTAAAATCCATTCCCCTCGCTGACCCCGCCCTGAAACGAAAATTCTATCTCATCTATCACAGGGAGAAATATCTCTCCCGGCCCTTTCAACTATTCATCCAGATGGTGAACCAGTGGGCATCCCATTTTCCCCCGGCCGATCGCACTTAGGCAATGTGGGTCAGTCATCCTTCTGCCTCCTCAATCAATCTCTCCCCCACTTTTTGAAATAATCCCCGAAGAGCTCCTCATCAGAAGGAATGTATTCCTCAACAGGAACAGAAAGCCAGGTGTAATTGAGGAAATTTCTGTAATTGATATTCTCACTGGTCATGTTACCGGCCCATGTCCCGCAGCCAAGGCTCTCGGTCCAGATCTGGCCGTTGTACCAGCTTCCGGTGTTGACCAGGCAGTGGGGCATGTTGACCTCAACCCTTCCCACCTTGGCCCGGGTGGCAAGCTCTTCCATCCGATCCTCCCGGTTGCTGTGAAGGGAAACAGAATGCCCAATGCCCGAAAACTCAAGGATCTTTTCAAGACGATCAAGCATCTCATTCCAATCCTTCCATTTCCATACCGTCAATACAAGGCTCAACTTCTCACCGGAGAACCTGTCCTCAGGACCGATCTTCTCCCCCATCACCATCAGGAACCTGGTCCCTGCCGGAGGATGGATCCCTGCCGCCTCAGCAATAATGGGAACCGACCT
>Ga0116202_10001899_pt1 | contig 12344 bp, 11 predicted proteins | sample LakKivw325mmetaG_FD_94479 | JGI IMG/M metagenome (GOLD analysis project Ga0116202, IMG submission 94479) | Anoxic lake water microbial communities from Lake Kivu, Rwanda to study Microbial Dark Matter (Phase II) - Lake Kivu water 325m metaG | ecosystem: Environmental > Aquatic > Freshwater >... | reverse complement strand
TTGAGACACAAGGAATCCCAGAAGAAAGGACGGCCACGAACAGATGAATTTGTTAGAATTCGAACAGCTGATGACCGGCGCGAACATGCCCCGCTGCTTGCAGCGGGGTGCGCTGTTTGACTCATCCCGAATAGATTCTGCAATTAATTTCCTAATTCAACAAGGCTATATTACGACCAAGGGTAGGAGATCTTCTTCGTTCGAACGATTTTACATCACCGCGAAGGGAAAGAATAAGGGGAAGAAGATTTTTGAAAAACTATCGAATGAACAGCAACGAGAACTGATTGAGTTTAGGAAGTACTGGGATCAAAAAGGTAGGGAGGCTATTTGTAAATATATTTATGCAAAACCCGAATATGAAGTTTATCTTGACAAATCATTAATACTATCCGATTTATTCCCAGGAAAGACGCTTCACAGGAGGCGAGGATAGGATGGTTTCGATTAAAGTAAGTGTCCTGAATAAGGACAATCGATTTGGAGGGCGAAACATTGACGTGTCTTTCGGGTCGTCAAGTTTCAAGACTCCCGCTAGGACCGCAACGCACAGAGATTACTTTGCGGCCAGTTCAATCCCCCATAAAATAACGATAGAGAATCCCGTCTCAGAATATGTTTCCTCATTTAACAATCCATCATTTGATGCTTTTTTATCTGGCAATGGTTCTTACTCAAATAGAAAGGGAAGAAAGATGACTCAATCAGTCGATATGATGCGCTATTTTCCGATTATGTCAACAATCCAAATTCCAGCAAATAGATATGTGACACAAGACCAACTAATGCTGTTTAATTTATTTCAAAGCTATGAGTTTGATATTATATCCATACCGCCTTTTGAATATAAAGATATAAATGAGTATGAAGAAGTTGTAACACAATTCAGCGATGCTGCTAAGGCCAGAGGGCAGGAAGCAATGCCGATTCTTCCATTATCAACCGAATTGGATACGTTCAAACTTGAATTTGCTGCTCTAAGGAGGTTGAATGAAACTGGTATATGTAATGTAATAGGATTTGCCTATGCGAACCCCTCCAAACATGTACAGCAGTTGCTAGAAATTTATAGCAATCGGAAAGAGGCCATATGGTATCATGTATTTGGAGTTCCAAGGACGCCAAGAGGTAAAAGCATTCCAGTAGCTCATATACACGAACTACAAAACTGGGGTTTAGATACGTTCTCCCCAGAAGTGAAAGATATTCCGTATCGTGCGATCGGCTATCTCATTATGAAATCTAAAACCACCAAACCAGAAGAAGTAGAATGTCGAAGATATGACTCCCCTACACTTGGCATCTTCAAAGAACCCGACTGGATTAAAAGATACGGGCACGACATCCACTGTAGTTGTCCCGTGTGTAAAGGAAAGGATCTATCATCCTTTAAGCATGAGTTTACACATGATTTAGACGGTAATTTCGATCCAAACCTGTTACGCAGTGCAGATAAAGTCCATGAATTGGCATCTGGTTCAGAAGAATTCAATAAGTCAAGGGATGCGATAAAATCCGATGATCTGCCAGCTTATTACAATATTAAAGAATTTACAAAAGGCCGAGTTAATCCGCCAAGATGAAAGTCGGCTCGCTTCATGCTTCAGGTCATATTAACTCTGGATACTGAAAACGGCGCGAAGGCAGCCAAGGTCTTGAAACGGATAAAAGAGAGACTTGTGTGCCTTCTACATCCCGCCGCCGCCCATCATGGGGCCGAACTTCTTCATCATCCGCTTCATCCCCATCTTGTTCATGCCCCGCATACCCTTGAGGGCCTTCTGCATCGCCTTGTGGGACTTGAGGAGATCCCTCACCACCTCCGGCTGAGTTCCGCTCCCCCGAGAGATCCGCTTGATTCTGGAGGCGGTGATGATCTTCGGGTCCTCCAATTCCGCCTCGGTCATGGAGGACATGATCACCCTGTACTTTTCGAGCCGGTCCTTGGTGACCTGATACTCCTGGTCGGAGATGTCAAGCCCCATCCCGCCGAGGGGGAGCATCTGCATTATCTGCTTCAGGGGGCCCATCTTGTTGATAGCCTCCATCTGCTTGCACATGTCCTTGAGGGTGAACTTGCCCCGCATCAGGGCCTCGACGTCCACCTCCTCCTCTATCTTCGTCTCCTGGGCTCGCTCGATGAGGGTCTTGATGTCGCCCATCCCCAGGAGGCGGGATATGAACCGGTCGGCCTCAAATCGCTCCAGGTCGCTCGGGGTCTCGCCGACCCCGATGAAGGCGACCGAGGAGTTCGTCTCGGCTACGGCGGACAGGGCGCCGCCCCCCTTGGCGGTCCCATCGAGCTTGGTGATGATGACGCCGGTGATCCCAACGGCCTTGTCGAAGGCCTTCGCCTGCTCGCTCGCCTGCTGACCCAGGGCGGCGTCCATCACCAGGAGCTTGTGGTCGGCGTGGACGACGGCGTCGATCTCCATCATCTCCTGGATCAGGTCCTCCTCCAGGGCGTGCCTCCCGGCGGTGTCGACGATCGCGACGTCGTACTTCTTCGACGCCTCAAGCCCCTTTCTCGCGACGGCGGGAGCGTCGGGGTTCCCCTTCTCGCCGTAGAAGAATACGCCCTGCTTCTCGCAGAGGGCCTTCAGCTGGTCGTAGGCTCCCGCCCGAAAGGTGTCTGCGCATACGACCGCTGAGCGGAGGCCCTTCCTCTGAAAGAAGGTGGCGAGCTTCGCCGCGGTGGTGGTCTTGCCGCTCCCCTGGAGGCCGACGAGCATGATCGTCTGCTTCTCAAGGGTGACCGGCGAGCTCTTCCCGACGAGGTTCAAGAGCTCCTGGTAGACGATGTTGATGACGTGCTCCCGCGGGTTCATCCCCGGAGCGGGCTTCTCGGAGAGGGCCCGATCCCGAATCCGGTTGGAGAGGTTCATCACCAGCTTGACGTTGACGTCGGCCTGGAGGAGGGCCCTTTGGATCTCCCGGACCGCCTCGTCGACGACCTGCTTATCTATCCTGCTGGCGGAGGCTATCTTCTTCAGCGCCCCCCTCAGCGATCCACCAAGGCTATCCAGAACCATGAAGACCAGGCGTCCATTCCGTCAGAATTTACGTCCCGACCGGGATTCGAACCCGGGTCTGAGGCTCTCTGCGCGAACTTTCGCTCCGCAGGCCTCTAGGATATCCACTACCCTATCGGGACACGATGGCGGATAGACGGTTATGGTAGTTAAGCCTGTTGATTTGAGGCCGCCCGCCGTCCCCGAGAGGCCTTGAAGGTCCTTATCGCCCTCAAGAACTCGACCCGGCTGAACTCAGGCCAGAAGGGGGCGCAGAAGTGGACGGGACAGCTGCTCCCGTTCGCCTGCCAGGGGAGGAAGTTTGAGGTCCTGACCTCGCCGCCGGTCCTGATTATCAGGTCCACCTGCGGGAGGGGGCCCCCCTCATGAGGGTAGAGGTGGTCCGCCACCACATCCTCATCCACCTCCCGGGGATTGAGCCTTCCTTCTCTCACCTCCCGGGCGAGAGACCGGGCGGCGTCGGCGATCTCGCTTCTCCCGCCGTAGGCGAGAGCCAGGGTGAACTGCATCCCGTCGTAGTCCCGGGTGGCGTCCTCCGCCTTCCGGATCGCCTCCTGGAGACGAGGCGGCAAGAGGCCGATCCTGCCTATGGCCCTCACCCGGATCCGGTTTTTGTGAACCTTCTCCGAGACTGCCAGCTCCCTGAGCTTCCGCCCGATCAGGTCGAAGAGGTACTCCTTCTCGGCCTCGTCCCGGTCGAAGTTCTCGGTGGAGAAGGTGTAGACGGAGAGGTGCTTTATCCCCAGCTCCAGGCACCAGTCGGCCACCATCTCCGTCGTCTCGGCGCCCCTGCTATGGCCGTCGAAGCTGGGGACGCCTCTCTTCCTGGCGTACCGCCGGTTTCCATCCTGGATGATGGCGACGTGCTCCGGGACCCCGGCCCAAAGGTCCTCCCTCTTGATGAGCGCGTCCCTCAGGGTCCCGAAGGCGACGGGGGCGAAGAGCGATCGGCAAAAGTCCATCTCCATCAACTCCACCAGTTACTATTTAAAAGGTACTCTTCTCGGCGTCGTCTCGGGAGAGAGGGCGAGGAAAAATACTAATATGCATTACGTCGTGGGAGGGCTGAGGGCCCGTGGTCTAGGTGGTTATGACATCGCCTTCACACGGCGGGGATCACGCGTTCGAATCGCGTCGGGCCCATCACCTCTTTTGGTCACAACCTTTAATTATCATATCCGGCCATTAGCACAGCTGAATGAACTTCAGGTTATCGGCTTCCGAACGTCGGATTTGAGGCTTGATTCGTTCTCTAGAGGTGATACGCTGGCCAATTATGCAAGCACAAAAAGGAAAAAGAATGCTCAGGGACCGGAGGTCGTGACGCGAGTCCGCCTCCCGCGAGCCCACGATCGAGAGGTCTTTGGATACGTAGAGAGCCTCCTCGGCTCCAACAGGCTGAAGGTGAGGTGCCTCGACGGCAAAGAGAGGATGGCGAGGATACCGGGGAAGATGAAGAAGAGGATCTGGATCCGGGAAGGCGACGTCGTCATCGTGGTCCCCTGGGAGTTTCAGGACGAGAAGGCCGACGTCATATGGAGGTATACCGGTCCTCAGGTCGACTACCTCGTGCGGAAAGGGTACCTCAAACAGTAGCCATGACCGAGGAACCCAAGAGAGAGAGAGAGTTCGAGGCGAAGATCGACCTGATGCGGGAGCGAATTAAGGATTCTGACGACCTGAAGGTATATGACGAGGTCTTCGACCGCCGCGCCCTGATGGACCTTTACGCCCTGGCGAGCAAGGGCGTCATCGCCTCCCTCGGCGGGGCGGTGAGCACCGGAAAGGAGGCGAACATCTTTCGCGCCAAGGGTGAAGAAGGTGAGAACCTCGCCGTCAAGATTTACCGCATAAATACTTCCAACTTCAAGGCGATGCAGAACTATCTCCAAGGCGACCCCCGCTTTGGCAGCATCAAGGGGACGAAAAGGGCTGTGATCGTCGCCTGGACGAGGAAGGAGTTTAGAAACCTCAAGAGGGCCGAAGAGGTGGGGGTGAAGGTGCCTCATCCCATCGCCATGAGGGAGAACATCCTGGTCATGGAGATGGTGGGGGACGAGGATGCGCCCGCGCCCCAGCTGAAGGATGTCGTCCTGGAGCCGGAGGATGCGGAGCGGGCCTTCGAGAAGATCGCAGATTACGTATCTCTTCTCTACAACAGGGCTAACCTGGTCCACGCCGACCTGAGCGAGTTCAACATCCTCTACGCCGAAGGAGAGCCGGTGATCATCGACATGGGCCAGTCGGTGACCCGAGAACACCCCATGGCTCGGGACTTTCTGGAGAGGGACATATCGAACGTCGCCCGCCACTTCGGCAAGAAGTACGCCGTCGGCTCGGAGGAGGCGATCAAGGAGAAGATCAGAGCCGGAAAGGATCTCTGACATATCCGACGGAACGTTCACGAGCCGGAATAATTTAGTCGCAATTATAGCTACACATTTTCGCGGAGACTGATAATTTTGCACGTCAAGATTCCAGCAGATAGAATAGGGGTTCTGGTGGGCCCTTCGGGATCGGTGAAGAGCACCCTCGAGGAGAAGACCGGCGCAGAGCTGGTGATCGATAGCGATACCGGCGCCGTGGAGATAGTCGCCGGAGAGGACCCCATCATGGCGATGCGCCTTGCAGAGACCGTCAGGGCGATCGGCAGGGGCTTCTCCCCCGAAAGAGCTTATCCGCTTCTCGAGGACGAGATGCTGATGCTGGACGTCATCGACCTCTCCCGGGTCTTCAACACCAAAAGCGACATGACAAGGATAAAGGGAAGGATCATCGGCAAAGACGGCAGGACCCGGGAGATCACCGAGAAGCTGACGGGGGCCGGGATCTCCGTCTACGGCAAGACCGTCGGGATCATCGGAAACCCCGACCAGATCCGGATCGCAAGAACCGCCATCGAGATGCTGATGGATGGAGCGCCCCAAGGCGCCGTCTACGGCTACCTGGAGAAGAAGAAACAGGAGCTGATCTCGTCCAGCATCGGCGACCTCTGATCATCCCGGGGCGAAACGACGCAGATGGAAATCAGAGAATTCGAATATCGGAGGACGAACCGTTGGACATCTCCCTGAAATTGGAGCTGACGATCTTCGACTGGCTTCTCTTGGCCATCTTGGCCCTGAACCTCCACTGGGTCCTGGCCAAAAGGCTGAGCCGGGTGCGGGGCCCCAAAGGGCTGAACCTTGGGAACTGGGGGCCTGTGATCATGATCAGGACCACCAGGTGGCTCCCTCTCATCGACCGGCTCAGCAGCCCTCGGAGGTTCTGGAAAGGGGCGATCACCGCGGGGATTCCCCTCGTCGTTCTGGGGATGTTCTCGTTTCTCGCCTTCTTCCTCCTGATGACCTTCGCAGTGATGAGGTCGCCTCCGGAGCCGTCCGTCTACACAGCCCCGAGAAACGTCCTTCTGATCCCGGGGATAAACCAGTTCATACCCCTCTGGTGGGGGTGGATCGCCCTCTTCGTGACGATGGCGGTCCACGAGTTCAGCCACGGGATCCTCTGCAGAGCCGAGGGGATCAGGGTCAAGTCGATGGGGATAGCCCTCCTGATAGCACCGGTGGCAGCCTTCGTCGAGCCGGACGAGGAGGAGCTCTTCGGGTCGGAAGATAAACCGGCTAAGGCGTCCCGGGCCGCCAGGGTCCGGATCCTCTCCGCGGGGGTGGTAGCGAACTTCGTCGTGGCGGCCTTGGCCCTGGCCCTCTTCTTCGGGCCGGTGATCGGGGCCATCGCCCCCGTCGACAGGGTCGTGGTGGTGGACGTGGTCCCCGGCTCCGGTGCTGAAGTCGCCGGCTTTGAGCGGCAGATGATCCTCCTCGAAGCCGACGGGACGCCGATCCAGAATCTTGACGATCTAACTGGAAAAGAGGGGGGTCCGAAAAGCCTCAAGCTCCTCCGGGGCGAGGAGGCTGTAGACCTCGCCCTTGACGGGCCCCTCCGGCGGGGCGTCGTCGTCTCCTACGTCTTTGAGGGGTCGGCGGCCGAGGAGACGGGGATGGTTTCGGGGATCACCATCTCCGAGATAGACGGCGCTGCGACCCCGGACTGGGGGTCCTTCAGGTCGTCCATGAACGGCACGCGAGAGGGAGAGACCGTCACCATCGGGACGAACCGGGGCGAATTCGCCGTCAACTTAACCGCCAGCCCCGACGGGTCGGGGACGGGTTTTATAGGCGTCGGCTTCTCCGGGGTCTCGGCGAACGCCGTCTACCTGGACGGGGCCACCTTCCAGGAGTTTCCGGCGGAGCCTTTCCTCGCGGCCCTCCAGGAGATGCCCCGGTCCGGTCTGGCGGGGATAATCTCCCTGATGGGGCTACCCTTTTCGGGGATTCCCGGCTTCACAGAGATGGGATTTCCCGGCTTTTCGGGCTGGATCACCCAGCTCTTCGAGGCCGCAGGCTGGGCCGAGCCCCTGGGCGGCAAGATATTCTGGATCGCGAACTTCCTCTTCTGGGTCGGGCTGATCAACCTCTATGCGGGCCTCTTCAACTGCCTTCCGGCGGTGCCTCTAGACGGGGGCCACATATTCCGGGATATGCTGACCATGGGGCTTGCGGCGGTCTTCAAGAGCGAGGCGAGGGCTGAGAGGATGACGAGGGCGGTGGTGGCAACGATGGCCTGGCTGATCTTCTCGTCGCTGATCTTCATCATCGTAGCCCCCTACCTCGCCCACGGTTTCGGGGGCTAACCCCTTCGGCCTCCAGAAGGCGGGCGACGGCGTAGGCGGGGAAGACGTCGGAGACCGATTTTTCGTATCTTTGCGAGAGCCTGACGCATTCGAGGCCGAGGGAGCGGGCGGCCTCTTCGATCAAAACCTCGCCGATCCCGGCGGCGACGACGAGGTCGAGGGAGTGCCGATCTGCAATTCTGCAGATTCCATCCTTCAAGAGCCTCTCCTGGCGGGATCTCGCCTGGCGGGCGATCTCGATGACGCCCTCAGAACCGATCTCCTCGATGTCCGCGCATACGGTCCTCGCCAGCCGTCTTTTGGCAGATAGGCGATCTTTTCCGCCGCCGTCGGGGGCCTCGACGGTGTAATCGCCCTCGGCGATCTCGCCAAGGACGAGGTGGGCGTCGGCGGCGATGGCGAATAGCTCTGAGGAGAGGGGGACCTTCCTCCCCCCGATCTCCACCTCCTGCAGAAGGAACGCCAGGTTCGTCCTCAGAAGGCCCGAGTAGATCAGCTCGCCATTAGCCAGCCGCTGGAAGTCGGTTCGTCCGGCCTTCGGCCCATTTTTTATCGGTATCAGGTCTGTCGTCGTCGAGCCCATGTCGACGAAGATGGAGTCTCCGACCTCCTCGGAGACGAGGGTCGCAGAGGCCGACCAGTTGGCGGCGGCGAGATCGCCTATCTCGGTCCACCGAAAGCCGTCGACGCCCCAGAACCTGATGGGACAGGAGAAGGACCTCTCGACCGCGCCCTTGATCGAGAGGATGCCGGACCTTTTGTTCGAGAAGCAGTCCGCCAGCTCGCCGGTCATGACGACGGCGAGGGCCTCCGGCTTTGCTTCAGCGGAGATCCGGCGGAGGAGGGGCTCCAGGGGAGCCTCCCTCCAGAGGGGGAGGTACTCTATTATAGCGAACAAACCGTCGGAGCTGACGGCTTTGGTGTTTGCTCCGCCGACGTCAAGGCCCAGGATCATAACCGTCGAGGGCCCGATATACCATAAAAGCTTTAGTCTAATTGGCCGTCATTACGCACCTAGCTTTTGGAGAGATGATCATGGCTGCGAAGGAGAAGTATCCCGAGCCCACCTATCTTGAGTATGGATTTGGTGAGCTGGAACATGACGTCATCAAGAAGGAGCTCTGCTGTTACTGCGGAAACTGCATAGCCTTCTGCCCCAAGATCGAGAGGGAGGGGAACCGGCCCGAGCTCGTCGACTACGACCCCCTCTGCGGCCTCTGCTACGCCTACTGCCCGAGGACGATGCTGGACATGCCGCGGATGACGGAGAAGATCTTCGGGAGGGTGAGGAGGGAGGACGAGCCCCTGGGGATCTACAGGAAGGCCGCCTCCGCCCGGGCCGGAGGAGCGGGCGTCGGAGTCCAGGACGGAGGGGTCGCCACCGCCCTTCTGATCCAGGCCCTCGATTCCGGGGTCATCGACTGCGCCGTCGTCACCGACAGGGACGACCAATGGAGGGGTGTCCCCAAGGTCGCGACGACCGCCGAGGAGATCGCGGCCTCCGCCGGGACGAAGTACACCATCACCCCCAGCATCACCGGGGTTCAGATGGCGATGGACCAGGGGAAGAAGAAGATCGGCTTCGTGGGGACCCCCTGCCAGATCCAGGCCCTTCGGAAGGTCCAGCTTCTGGAGGAGCCCTACGCGTTCGGCCAGGAGAAGATCGCCCTCCTGGTGGGCCTCTTCTGCATGGAGAACTTCGAGTACGAGCTGCTCTTCCCCGAGCTGGTCCAGAAGACCTTCGGCCTGGAGCCGGGGGCGGTGGATAAGTTCGAGATCCAGAAGGGGATGTTCAGGGTCCTCTCCGGCGACCAGGTCAGGGAGGTTCCCATCGACCAGACCGACGAATACGTCTGGAAGGGGTGCGGACCCTGCTTCGACTTCGCCGCGGAGCTGGCCGACGTCTCCGTCGGGTCTGTCGGATCGAAGGCGGGGTGGTCGACGGTCCTCACCAGAACCGACGCAGGCGCCAAAGTCTACGAGAAGGCGCTGACGGCAGGGGCCATCGAGGAGGCGGCCGTATCAGCGAAGGGGCTCGCCCTCGCCGGGAGGCTCGCCAAGGGAAAGGAGGAGCGGTTCACCGCCAAGACCGCAGAGCTCCTCGGGCGAGGCGTCCCGGTGAACATCCGGAGATGAAACGATCCCGAAAAAGGGACGGGCTCAGAATAAGCAGCAGATAGCAGCAGATCCGATAGACCTGGATGGTATCCCATGTTGTCAGTGGGGCTGGCTGGAAAGCCTAACGCCGGGAAGTCCACCTTCTTCAAGGCGGCGACCCTTGCCGAGGTGGAGATAGCAAACTACCCCTTCACCACCATCGATGCGAACCATGGGGTCTCCTACGTGAGGGTCCCCTGCCCCTGTCGGGAGACGGGGACCGAGTGCGGCAAATGCCGTGAGGGGGTCAGGTACGTCCCCGTAGAGCTGATCGACGTGGCGGGGCTCGTCCCCGACGCCCACCTGGGAAAGGGCCTGGGTAACGAGTTTCTCGACAGCCTCAGGGTGGCGGAGGCCGTGATCCACGTCCTCGACGCATCGGGCTCCGCCGACGCGGAGGGAAACCCCGTCGGCGTCGGAAACCGCAATCCGGAAGAGGACGTCATCTTCCTGAAGCACGAGATCGGGATGTGGCTCTACGGCATCTTGAACAGAAACTGGGTCCGGCTGATGAGGAGGGTGAGTGCCGAGGGGATCAAGCTGGAGCCCCTCATCACCGAGCAGCTCGCCGGCGCCGGCGTCTCTGACAAGCACGTGCGCTGGGCCCTATCCGCCATGAAGAGCGATCCCACGAGGTGGGGCGAGGACGACCTCAAGAGGTTCGCGGGGCTCCTCCGGGACGCGTCCAAGCCGATGATCATCGCCGCCAACAAGGTGGACATCGCTCCCCCGGAGTTCGTCGAACGCCTGAAGGCTCTAAAAGAGATCGTCGTCCCCACCAGCGCCGCCGCCGAGGTGGCTCTGCGGATGGCGGAGAAGAGCGGCGCGATCCGATACCGACCGGGCGACGCGGACTTCGAGCTCGTAAAGGACCTCTCCGGCCCCCAGAAGGCGGGGCTCGAAAAGATCCGGGCGATCCTGAAGAAGATGGGAGGAACGGGGGTCCAGGAATGCCTCGACCGGGCGGTCTTCGAGCTCCTCGATTACATACCCGTCTTCCCGGTGGAGGACGAGGGGAAGTGGACCGATCGAAACGGCGTCGTCCTGCCGGACGCCTACCTGATGAAGAAGGGCTCGACGACGAAGGACCTCGCCTATCGGATTCACACCGACATCGGGGACAGCTTCCTCTTCGCCCTGGACGGGCGGTCCAAGAGGAGGCTGGGGGAGAAGCACGAGCTGAAGGCGGGGGACGTGATAAAGATCGTGTCGACGAAGTGAAGGGGAGGGAGTGGAGGGGGGAAGTCGGAAGATTCGAGGCCGGGAAATGCTCTAATCAGGGGAAGGAGGAAATGACCGATATCGTGGATTATTCGGATATCAAACCAAACATGATCTTGCGCGGGCCGATATTTCCTGAACCGGTTCAGGTTATCACATCAATTCCAATGGGGGAAGCGATCAAACTAATTGGAAAAGGATTGAACACCGGCAAGCTTCATGATCCGATATTAAATAAAGAGCATCTAGGGACATTAGAGTCTACTCCAGAAGAGGAACCTTTCGATGGCGATGCTAGAAATTTTCGGCTTGGTATTGAAGCCATGCGATTGGCCTTGGCCTACGAATACGATCCATATTTCACATTATCCATTGCCAGAGTAGATCCTCTACCTCATCAGCTGGAAGCTGTCTACGACTATTTCCTGAAACTTCCTCGCATACGCTTCCTCCTGGCAGACGATCCTGGAGCGGGTAAAACCATCATGGCCGGTCTACTAATCAAGGAATTGAAGATCCGTGGCCTGATCAAGCGTATCCTCATCGTTTCTCCTGCTAACCTGACATTCCAGTGGCAGCGTGAGATGCAGGACAAGTTCAGAGAACATTTCGAAGTATTGAGAAGCGACATTCTTAGAGCCAACTACGGTTCCAATCCTTGGCAAGAAAGAAACCAGATCGTGACTTCGATGCCGTGGGTCTCCATAATCGAAGATGCTAAAGAGAGCCTTCTGCGCAGCCACTGGGATCTTATAGTAGTAGACGAAGCCCATAAAATGAGTGCCCATAGCCAGGATCATAAGACTTTGGCTTACCAGTTAGGTGAGGCACTCTCCGACAGAACCGACCACTTCCTACTGATGACAGCAACACCTCATAAAGGTGACCCGGCCAACTTCAGCCTCTTCTTGCGACTTCTGGATAAGGATGTCTATGCTGATATAAAGAGCCTTGAAGAAGCGATGAGGAGACACAAGGCCCCCTTCTATCTTCGCAGAGTGAAAGAGGCAATGGTCACCTTCCCGGATTCAGATACAGGTAAGCCAAAGAGTCTTTTCACGAGAAGGCTAGTTAAAACTATTGAATTTGAAATTGATAGTGATGAATGGGATTTGTACAACTCATTGACTGAATCATTGGTCATCGGTTAAGGATCGGTTTAAATAGTCTCGCTGATTTTTGATCCCACTTCCGTTATACAAAATATAGCATAACCTTATTAATAACCTATTGGAACTATAGAC
>Ga0116202_10001893_pt1 | contig 12366 bp, 10 predicted proteins | sample LakKivw325mmetaG_FD_94479 | JGI IMG/M metagenome (GOLD analysis project Ga0116202, IMG submission 94479) | Anoxic lake water microbial communities from Lake Kivu, Rwanda to study Microbial Dark Matter (Phase II) - Lake Kivu water 325m metaG | ecosystem: Environmental > Aquatic > Freshwater >... | reverse complement strand
GTTTATATGTGTAAAGGGTTCATCATGTACTCCTGCGAATTCCTACAGATCAGTGGTCAGGTAGTCAAGCGTAATGGGGAGGTTCAGTTTAAGCTCCGGTACAAACTGGATGCTGATGCGTACTTTTTTGAGCCGGCATTGAAACACATGACCTCCGTGTCTTCTGTCGGCAGTCAAAAAATGTAGGTGATATCCCGGCATGCTGAGTGAACGTATAAACTGGGGTGTATAGAAACCAACAAGGGTTCCCTCAATGTCATGGAAGTCGAATGCCATCGGTCGTACCTCGGAGATGGGCCGGTAGTTGTCCTGCTTATGTACAGACCAAACCTTTATGTAGCTGAAATAACCGTCAATCCGAATGGCGTAGAACATATTTTTTGAGGGGAGGAGACGCTCAAGGAGCTTTTTGAACCCCTCATCGTCAAGATCCTGCTCAATGTCCTCCACTGTGGTGGGATGGAAGAATGTCACGCAGGCAAAAGGCGTCTGGGCGGCATCGTCGACGAAATAGGTAAGGCCATCTGTTTTCAACTGATACACTATGCCGTCCAACATTACCATTTCTCCATTGAGATCGTTGAAGGTACCAAGTCCGAAGTCACCTTGTTTCTTGATCTTCGCTATGGTGGTGTCTTCTTCGTAAAGCCCTTTCATTAGTGCTGAAACCGGAGCAGAGAGATAGACGGGGTTCCTTTGATGCCCTTTACGAAGAAACTCTTCGATAACCTTGGTCAGAATGTCCTCTGTCGACTGCCCGGTGCGTTCAGCCACTTTACCGATTTTCTTCAGGAGTTTGCTTGATAATGTAACGGAACCGCCCTTGTCTCCCATTACGTTTCCCCTTTTCCTGTTGTCCAAAACATCTTCTCGCAGCGTTGTTTCTGTTGCAACCACAGTAGGCCCATTATTATTAGTTGTAATCGTGCATACTTTTCAAAATCCGTCAATTAACACTTTCAGCTATACGTAACATAATCTGATTTTCATATTGATGTCAATGTGTTAAAAGAATGTTGATTAATACGTAAACATACTTTTATCATAAGGAGATATTGCATAACATGAAAATCTGTTTCTTCCGTGCCGCCATCCTGGGACTTATGGGGATATTTTTGTTTACGGGCAACAGCTGGTCGGAAAGTCAGAGACCACATGATTTTGTGGATGTCAAAAAAACAATTCCCTCGGCTGTATTCGATATCCGCTACTTCGGCCCTCATAATTTTGTCGGTTTGAAGGTTGACGGGTATAACGCCGGGAAATGCCTTCTGACGAAAAAAGCAGCCAACGCCCTTGCAAAGGTTCAGGCGGAGCTGAAGAAATTTTCCCTGTCGTTGAAAATCTATGACTGTTACCGGCCGCAGCGGGCAGTAAATCACTTTGTAAGATGGGCAAGGGATATCGACGATACAAAAACCAAAGCGGAGTTTTACCCCAGCGTCGACAAACGGAATCTCTTCCGGGACGGCTACATTGCGGATAAATCAAGCCACACAAGGGGCAGTACCGCCGATCTGACCATCGTCCCCGTTCCGACGCCGGTGCAGGAAGAGTACCGCTCCGGCCAGCGCCTGTATGCGTGCTACTTGCCAAGAGACAAGCGTTATAAGGACAACAGCATCGACATGGGAACCGGCTTCGATTGTTTCCACGAGCGCTCGCACCCGGGCAACCTGAAAGTGGGCGTGCAGCAGCGCATCAACCGGATGCTTCTCAAAACTCTGATGGATAAATATGGATTCAACCACTATGATCAGGAATGGTGGCATTTCACCCTGAGGAATGAACCGTACCCCGATAAATATTTCGATTTCCCTGTGGAATGACGCCGCCTCCCGGCGAACCCACATCTTGTAGTCATTTCTTTTTATGCCTTCTTTTTCTTTTTTTCCTTGCCCTCTGCGGGGGCTTCCTTCAGCTCCTTGCCCTTACCGACATCTTTATCTTTCGGCGGAACAGCCGCTTTTTCCGCTTTCATTTTCGCCAGCCCTGCCGTTCTCTTTTCGTTGTCGGCAATGGCATTCAGTCTGGCGTTGACAGCCCTGATGTCTGCCCGCAATTTTTTAACGAGAGTGTCTTTATCGATCTCGGGAGATTCAATCCCCTTTTTAGACAGGAAAGACAGGCGATCTTCCAGCCGTCGTTCGAAAAATGCCTTTTGTCCCTCTTGCGTCTGCTTTTGCTTTGATCCCATTTTTATCCCTCTTCGATTTTATTATTTTCCCCGGCGTCTCATAGACGAGGCATCGCTACCATCCTCCCTGCCGGGCAGATGAATATTCAGGATGTGTTTATCAGGGATTGCATCGAAAAGCCATCATATTTCAGGAGACGATTGACATTTGTCTGCCCTTGGTTTATTAGTATTTCCCTTAAATGAAAACGAAGGATTCTTGTAAAAAAATGGAGAAAAAAGATTACCTGAAAACACCCATCCGGCATATCGACATCAAATCATTCAATGCAAAGGAAGTCGTCGATGCCATGAAAGGAATGTCTTTCACGGCGCGTGATCTGGGTGCGGCATCGGATCTGTACGACAGAATGCTTGCCGATAAAGACTGCGCCATCATTCTCACTATAGCCGGCAGCACGAGCGCCGGCGGCTGCATGCAGATCTACGCGGACCTCGTAAATAACAACATGGTGGACGTCGTTGTGGCTACAGGCGCCGCCATCGTCGACATGGACTTCTTCGAGTCCCTGGGATTTCAGCACTATCGCGGCACCCCGCAGGCAGATGACCAAAAGCTGAGAAGCTTATACATAGACAGGATTTACGACACGTTTATCGATGAGGAAGAACTCCAGGCTTGCGACAAAACGGTCAAAGAGATCGCCGATGCCCTCCCCCCCGGAGTCTACTCTTCAAGAGAATTTATCCGTGAAATGGGACGCTATCTGATGACCCATGCCGTCAAGAAGGACAGCCTGGTTCAGGCGGCATACGAGTGCGATGTCCCGATTTTCTGTCCCGCCTTTTCCGACAGCAGCGCCGGCTTCGGTCTTGTGCTACACCAGCATGAAAGGCCGGAGGACCATGTTTCCATCGATTCCGTAAAAGATTTCCGGGAGCTGACGATGATCAAGATCAAGGCGGAAACGACCGGGCTTCTCATTATCGGCGGGGGCGTGCCGAAAAACTTTGCTCAGGACACGGTCATCTGTGCCGAAATTCTGGGAAAAGACGTTCCCATGCACAAATACGCCGTGCAAATCACCGTGGCGGACGTGCGGGACGGGGCCTGCTCCAGTTCCACGTTGAGAGAAGCGACATCCTGGGGCAAAGTGGACGTGGCCTTCGAGCAGATGGTGTACGCAGAAGCGACCTCCGTGCTGCCGCTTCTGGCAAGCTACGCCTACCACAGGGGAAACTGGAAGAAGAGAAAGAGACGGCTTTTTGCCGGAATGTTCTAAAAAACTGAAAAGCAGAAAGCGGAAAAAGAAACAGGCTACTTTTTAAGAATTCATAAAAAAGCAGCCTGTCATTATGTGATGAGGGGGATCGAATTCTGCACATATCATTCAGTATTTATTACGCTTTCAAATACTCAATATTACATGATACCCCCAAAAATACCCCCAAATTTTGACTTGTCTTTGCAATGATTATTTTTTCAGTTCATCCGGTTCATGCGTACTTTTGATTTGATAATATGGTTGAAATGGGCCTTGTCTGGGTTGCACATATCAACAACCTCCATCATTGCGATCGGATATCAGTTACTTATTGAAGTCGTGATTCCACTGATTCATTTTTCTGTAGCAGATTTCATCCCGTATTGCGCAGTTTTCTTTGGTGGAATAATTGATGGTGCTGGCATTGATGCCACCTACTAGCACTGACCTATAACGATTGACGGTAGCAAAGATTAATATTTTTCATAGCATCTGAACGCCTCGAAAGGCTTCGGCCTGCTCCAGCGCGGCGCTACGGCGATCACCGAGGTCAATCAGCGCATCGAGCACCCTGAGTAACTCCTGAGCGTGGTCGGAACGGAGCGGGAAGTTGGCGTCGGCAAGGCGTTGGACCGTCGCCGCGGTGCGGGCTGGCAGCGTGGTTCCGGCCCAGCTGCCCTTGGCATACGAGAGCGAGTTGAGAACAGCGTTGGCCTGGTCTGCAAACGCGGCCAGAGGATATGCAAGGCCAGCCCGCTCGCAAAGCGTCAAATAGTTCTGCATGACATATGTCGACCAGCCTATAGCTGTAACCAACTTGGTCACGATTGGCATAACCATGCTGATCTGTGACCAGTCGCCATTGGCGAAGCGAGCGGCACCCGGAGCCTCTGTCTCGACGGACACGAAGAGCAACGCCTTGATTAGTTTCGGTAGATCATACCCGTGAACTTCACCGGCCCGGTAGCCATTCGGATCGAAGACGCGGTCACAGACGACGCGCTCGACGCAGTCGTTAAGCAGATCTAAGGTGTTTGCCGGCACTGTCGGCGCATCAAGAACCTGGCGAGTCACCGTCATCTCAGTAAATCCGGCGAGGACTGCCAAGCCTTCCTCATCCTCAGTCAGGAAGGGCGCCAGAAATTCCTTGCGCACGAATTCCGTCTCGAAGAATGGTGCGGCCCGTGCGAGCATATCGCCTAGGACGGCCTCCCATTCGATCAGGAACGAACGGCGAGTGTCCGATCTCCGCTCGCGCTTGTCCTTGAGCCATGAGGGCATAAGCCGCTCCGCAGTCCACGCCACAAGCTCCTTCAGGCCCAGAGCCACCATTGGCTTGTAGAGGCTTGATTGGCACCATGCTTCAATAGGAAAGAACGGGAATATTTTCGCCGCAAACACTGCATTGAACAGCGGATCGGCATCATCCCATCCGGCCTCGTCTTCGGACCGGCCGTAGCGCCGCCGTTCCAGCGTCTTGACCCACGCTGGCGGCATGGATGTTAGCGGCATGTCATTCGTCCGCTCCAAGCGCTCGAGAGCACGGGCGAAACTTTGTTTTCGAGCGTCCCGGTCGACCGTATCGTCGCGAACGCCATTCTCATTGATCTTGAATCGGTAGTAGAGCGAGAGGTCCAACGCGAGCTGGGCGGCGACCCACCGCACATGCTCGTCCAAATCCATAAAGAGCCCGCTGAATGCGAGCTGGGCCACGCCATCTATTGGGTGCACAGTTAGCTCGAAGAGCCGTCGCACTGAGTCCGTGCGCGGGGAGCTTGAGCGGCGGTCATGCACTAAGGCGACGATAAGGTGATTAGCGGGATGCCAAGGTATCTTGGAGCCGTGGAACGTATCCTTCGGCTCTCTCATAGCCGCAACACGCCCCATCACATCCCACGCCCAATCGTAGTCTGCTCCGGCAGGAGAGCCAAAGCGAATGACAACCGCGGCAACCGCGGAAATTGTCGTCTGTGCTGAGTACTCCCCCGTGTCGCTTCGCTCGGCGAGAATGGTGCCGTTATCCCGAGCTTGCGCGAAGGCCACTGCGTCGGGCAGGCTCATGCCGTCGATAAGCGCATTGGCCTGAAGCGACTTCGTCGCCCACCCGATGACATTATACTCCTGCAGCAAAGTGGTGCTCTCCTTAAGGCGCTTTTCTTGCTCAGGCGTCAATGGGTTTGGTGGCTCATAGGATATTAACACCTCGTCGGCCTCGGTCTGATGCTTGCGATAATTCTGGATGTCGCCAAGGCCCGCCCAGCGCTCCGCCGCCTCTTTCAGCGATGCCGTAGCGCCTGAACTTGAGCGCTGTTCTTCAACCTCGTAAGGTAAATCATCCGGAAAGCGTGCAAGCACTTCCCTGAAGCGTTGGCGAAGGCCGTCGTCGGCAGTCAACGCGAATCGCATGGCGAGATCACGAATCTCACGCTTGCGGCTCTGTCGTGAGTCAAGAAACTCCTTGGCTTTCGCTTTATTGCCGGCAAGGCGCGAAAGGAACCCGAAGCCTAGCAGATCGATGTTTCGTGTTGGCTCTTGAACGACGCGGGCAATGTCGTGGTGCCAGAGGCGCTGACAAGTCACGATCGGAAATGTCGTCTCGGACACGTCGTAAGTTTCAAGCGCCAGGACGAGCGAGAGCCCAAGAAGAGCGTAGCACTCATTCCCTTCGACTACGGACCGGATGACCTCATCCGTCGGCCGGCCACCCTCGATCTGCTTGAACGCCCAGTAGCTAAGCGCGAGGAAAGCGCAACCCAGCGGATTGCCCGCGAGTTGCCCCATGAACCAATTGTAGACGTGCCAATCGCCCCAGAACTCCTGCTTTCCCCAAGGAAAATCGAGGACCACGGAAATCGGCGTTCCCATGAGATCGCGGTTGAGGAGCTGAACCTGATGCCACCCGCGGGTCGCACGGTTGGTGAGATCACGCACCAATCCGAGCGCGACCTCTGGCTCCTTGGCAAAGAGACTGGCGAATGGCTCGTGAATGGGCGACGATGGAAAGTAGTAGTTATGATGTTCGGCGATTCCAATATCATCGTGATCAATTCCGTCGCGCCCCATCGGCAAGTGTACGTGCTGAAGAGCGCGCTTTTGCTTCTCTGTTCTCTCTTCCTCAGGAATGGCACGAAGGCGCTTGAGCCATTCTAAATATTCCTCTTCCTCCCGCGCTTCACGGTCAATTCGTTCTTTGGGGAGCTCTTCCATCAGCTCCGCCTTCGCGACAGCGGCCACAATCTCGGGAGCCACATCCGCCATAGTGGGCGTAAATCCCATCAGGCTGCTGTAGGCTACGCGGCGCATACGCTCGTTCGTTACCGCCCTTTCGAAAAGCGCGATCGCGGGCGCGGGGTAGGCGCGCGCAGAGCGCATGATCGTCATTCGCAAAGCGGTCGCGAGGCTGGACCGCGCTTCGCCGCCGAGTGCATTCCACCGGCCGTGTTCGAAGGTAAGCTCTTTGGAATACTCGACGCCCTCCAACTCAATCAGCCAGTTGGCGCACACATCGACAATGGCCGCCGAACGCGGATTCTTGAGGTCGGCAAACACATTCTGCCAAACGCCGAAGACTTCAAGGGCGTTGGGCAGCAGGCGGGTAGGCAGGCTCGGAGCGAGCGGTAATAACCAGTCCAAGAGCCGGCCCCAACTCTCGAAGTCGGACGGCCAGCCGAGCATGTCCGCCATGCCAACGCGGTCTATGCCTTCTACCGCGTTCGAGGCGTTCTGAAGGATGACTGGGCTCGGTATCGTGTGCTGGGCCTGAAACCAGACGAGCAGCTTCTCGAAGAGCGCGCAGTCGTTCTCAGCAAGGAGCACCTGAAATTCCTTGTATCCTTGTGCAAAGGCGGCTGTAAAGGGTGGAGCTGTCAGCCACTCTCGCTGCCACTGCGGGCGGAGCGGCTGACCTTCGAGATCCCGGTAGCCAGCCGACCATTTGCCTGGTGAAGCGAGCGCGCTCTGCGCGAGCAGTCCGATCACGCGACCAAGCAGCGGTGGTTCGCCCGCGTCGGTCAGGCCGCGCGTCCAATCGTTGCCAAGCTCGATGAGTTGCCGGAAAAACACCCATTCAAAAAAGATGTCGTGCGTAAACGAGTACGACACGCCGCCATCGTGAACGCGGATAACTAGATCATCCTTCAACCCCGAGACCTGCGCAAAGGTGGATGTTTTGAGCATCCTGGCCGGAATGTTCTTGCCGAGATTGCGCACGCCTCTTTCGGCCAGATCCAGCAGCGCCCGTTGCCGCTGCGGCACGGCTTCCTCTAGCGCGTCATGGCCTGCGCGAGCTCACCAGGCCGAGATGAGATCGACCTCGGTCTGGGGTGTTGCCGAATCGTCAGGAAAACTTCCTGCGAGCACGGCTGCAAAAAACGGACGCCGAGCGATTTCGCTGACGCCCTTCGGGCCGAACAGTAGCCGCCTCAATGTTGGCTTTTCTTTCGCAAGAACCTCAGCTTCCTCATCCGAGAAGCCATCAATCGGAACATCGCCTATTCCGGTTCCCCGATAGAAGCTTGCTGGAAACCACGCGCGATAAGCCTCAAGCCCCTGATCGCGTGAACTCGCCAGAACCTTCCAATTGGCGAGCTGTTCGTTGTCCTCGATCGCCCGGAGGATGTCGGTGATGATCCCTTTCTGATCAGGCCTGACGCGGTCAATGCTGTCGATGAAAAGGATTGGCGTTCCCGTGCTGCCAATTTCGGCTAAGAGGTCTAGAACCATGCGGTGCTGGAGACCGAGCGTTGCCGCAAAGGTCAGCCAGCTGCCTCCCGCAAGACGATCCGATTTCAGGAATAGAATTGGTCCATTGGTAGCATCAACGCTGGCGATGCGTTTGAGCATCGCCGACTTCCCGCAACCGGGCAGACCGCTGAGGTTGACGAGTCGACACTCAGCGAGACGATCCCTAATGCTTTTTTCCAGAAGGGGACGTTCGACGCGAAAGCCGACAATCTCTTCCGATACGTCTTCCAACCCATCGATGGAGAACGACCGAAGGAGATCAATATCGCTTCGATAGTTCGGCGCGACTTTGAGCCGCATGGCACCGCGAAGCTCGGCAAGGAGCGTCGGCCGCGTCCACTTACGGGCGGTGCCTGCGGCATCGCGCGCAGTGCGGCACAGGCGGTCGAAAAGTAGAAGGTCATGGCCGTTTTCGTTGACTGCAACAAGCTCCTGGAGGCGGTTGATCACCTCCGTTCGCAGGATTCCGCCTTCGGTCAATCCATTAAGATTGAGCGCCACAAATTGCGTATAGAACCTTCGTTCGTCATCGGCCGATTGGGCTCCGATTAGCGGGGCCAGTTCGTTACGAAGAGATCGCTCAGCAGCCGCGGCGGCACCGCCTGGGGCAAAGCGTCGGGAGAAGTCTTCACCAGAGGGGCTACTTTTGGCCCAGTCGATTAGGCGGTTCAGCGCTCGGAACCGTCCACTCGCAACATTTTCGGCTACAAAGCCGTAGGCATCGAGATCGACGTTAAAGTCATCGGTCGCGCGGGTGGCGACGGATCGAGACAGGACATCACGGAAGTCGTTGTTGGTCGTCGCGGCACTAATCTGAATCGTGCGCTTTACCTGAAGGTTTAACCGCCGCTGTGAACCATCATCGTCAAGTTCGATGATGATGTCATCCATAGGGCGGCCGTGCCCGGCCTGTTGAACCGCCACAGTCTTCACTACACCACTCAAACCCGCAGCGCGCTCCTCCCGCAGGAGGGCAGCGAGATAATAGGCAACCACTGTATCTTCATAGGTAAAACCCGTCCCACCTGTAAGTTCAGTCGAAGTCGCCTGTTGTCTTTCTTCTTTACACATGGCTTTCAAGATCCATTCTTTACGCTTGGAACAAAACTAGAGGTGGCGAGAAACTGGCCCACAGCACAGAGTCGATCGCCAAAAAGATCTTTTGAATGACCGCTTCTGGCCCACTAGCAACCATTTGGGCGACAAACTCCGAAGTTTTAAAAATTATCTAAGGAAATCTACACCTTTGTCCAAGCCGTGTCAATTTTTGATTATGCAGAAAGCAGTCGACCGGCTCTGCTAAAGAAAAAAGTGTTTTGCATGTACGCTCTTTCAAACCGAAATAAATAATCCGATTTGATGATCGCCGGTGTAGCTTTGTATTTGGAACCGGGCGATTTCGGATAATGAAAATAATTAGATGTACCGCATTATTCTGCTTCATTTATCAGATTGATTGTAACTAGGAAGTGTCCCATTCCTGAGACGGTTTTCATATGACCCTTCCTCCTTGCATCGATTGATGATCATTGTTTCTTCAATAGGTTCTCCCATCGTCCAGTAAAGTAATTCATCTTCAGCAAAGTAAGTGAGAACGCGTTGGTAAAAGCGCTGCTCTATACCGTGTTGACGGATGTGACACACCAAGGCTTCAAAGAGCGCTCTGTCGACCCGGTCTCGAACCAGATACTCGTGGGGCCAATCCGGCATTGTCTTGGCAAAGGTCCATTGTGAGGATTCAATAAACTCCCGTAAATCATTGGGCAAGGCAACTGAAACACTCATCACTCAAGACTCTGACACTCAGGGTTATACAGAATGTCCCCAGAACTGTGTGATCCATCAGGTAATGCCACAACTCGCAGTAATTGCTTACGTATTTCACTAGCTGTAGCCCCGAGGTCAACGGTTGCAAACCGTATTGCATGCCCTTGAATCACCACAGTTTCGTCGACCATCTCATCTATTGATGGGTGAAGAAGCAGCCCTGACGCATAGGATGCGAGCGGATTTCCATCTTCCTCCTGGGATCGGAGGTAGGCATATATTTGGTAAACGTAACCACTTCGCAAAGTATCTTCTCTGTACCATCCTTTTGTAACGATGGACGTAAATTTCGTGTCGATAACTATACGTCGTCCGGTAACGTGATGGTCAAGAATAACATCCGTCCGCATTGTAGGCAGAATCTTGTCTATTCCCTCCGTTTTTCTTTCTATAAGCCAACTGATGGATTTCCCCGCATCGATATGCCATCCAAAACTGGACAACACTACATCATAGAAGCCTGCGACTGCCTTCTCGTAAAGACGTCTGACCCATGTGATTTCCCGGTCCGGAAGTGCCAGAAGTTTGCTTCCAGGCATTTCCGTTGGAAGAGCCAGGTCGAAAGCAAGATGTGCCGCTGCTACCATGAGTTGCTCATCGGCATCATGGCGCCCAAATCGGTCGGCGGATATTTCAGACCGGCTGGGTTTCTCTCCTGTAACACCGATCCTTTTCAAGCTGCTAGCGAGCACACGACATCGGCGTGCAAGATCCGGGCGGCTAACTGTTCTGGCAATTGCCTCAAGTGCAGCCCGCACGAAGCGATTACGCGGCGTGTTTACGGTGAGATCTTCAAATCGGCAGGCAACCAGTCCTCGTGCAAGAAGTTGATGACGCTCAGTGCTCAGAAGATCTATGTGCCCTCGAACTCGACCAAGCACGACCATTTTTAATCGATAGCCAAAACTAAGATTGCGCATGAGCCGACGTTCAACTGAACGAGATAGAATCTCCGCGACAAGATCAGGAATGTCATCGGGATTATCCTCTATGGCAACCTTCCCTCGATCAAGTTGCCGGAAGAGCTCCGAGGCATAGAGCATTAGAAGCCATAGATTGCGAACAGGAATCCTGCCAACATACCCAAGCTCCAAATGGGCAGGAATGTTTATCATCGATGCCGTCAGCGCCACCATCAGATCCCTTCTGTTAACCGCTTCCGGGCTTTGCGGGCCTTATCGAGCGCGTCAAACCAGTATTCGTCGAGAAGTGGGCCGATTTCAGTCTCGACGACTTGCTTAAACCATTCCCGAGCGTCACTGATAGGTATTTTGAAGGGCGGTGTCACATAGCTGTGACCGATTCGGAACTGGCGGCCAAGTCCGGTATCCGCTGTAATCTCGTCGTTTAAGGCAAGAATTCTTTTCTCGATCTCCATAAGTATATCCGAATCTATTCCGCAATTTTTCTGTACCCACTCAAGCCATGTTTTTCCGAGCTCTGGCTCAAGGTCAATAAATGCGAAACGCCGCCGAAGAGCCAAGTCAACCAGCGCAATAGAACGATCCGCGATGTTCATCGTGCCAATAACATATAAATTATCGGGGATGAAAACACGCTCATCGTCTGTTCTTCGATAGCAAAGCTCCAATGCTTCTGTCGGTGTCCTTTTATCCACTTCAAGCAGCGTTAACATTTCACCGAATATCTGTGCTGGGTTGCCTCGGTTGATCTCTTCGATGACAATAACGTGCCGAACCATGGGTTCATTCAATGCGGCCTTTACCATTTCCATGAATGGACCATCGACCAGCGATAACTTCCCTTCTCCTGTAGGGCGCCAACCACGCACAAAATCTTCATACGACAAATTTGGATGGAACTGTAAAGCACGCACCTTGCTATCATTTTGCTGACCTATCAAAGCAAAAGCCAATCGTCTTGCAAGCCACGTTTTTCCAGTGCCAGGAGGCCCTTGGAGTATCAGGTTTTTTTTCGTACGGAGCCGCTCAAGCATTTTTTCAAGTTGGGAACGCTCAACGAAACATCCATCGGCCAAAATGTCATCAACCGTGTATGTTATTATGGGAGGTGGCAATGCACCTTCTTCCGGTATCTTCGTACCAATGTCATCCGGCAGAGGAATTACAGGAGGGGCTTCGTAAAGCCAAGCGGCTAATGACAGTTCCGGAAAGGAATGAACTGGGTATGCCTCTTCCTGAAAGCGAGTTTCTATCATTTCCAGAACAGTCAGATAGTCATTTGCATTACAGCATCCTTTGGGACCGTTCATACCGATTTTAATTCCTAACTTTTTGTCAATATAGCTTTGTGACCGACTATCTAGTGTAGTGCGTCATAAATAACTTGACTTACGATATGAGGCCGTGTATGCTTTGCCATCGTGAAAAGCGCAGCGCCCATTATTTTGTCCCCCAACGAACAATCCAAGTT